>Ga0172381_10001610_pt1 | contig 26144 bp, 17 predicted proteins | sample Leawel6488metaG_FD_119754 | JGI IMG/M metagenome (GOLD analysis project Ga0172381, IMG submission 119754) | Leachate microbial communities from a municipal landfill in Southern Ontario, Canada - Leachate well 64-88 metaG | ecosystem: Engineered > Solid waste > Landfill > Unclassified | place... | reverse complement strand
CCGAAATGATTCGTAGCCTATATGGAAGCGATCAAACTTCAATCATTAATCGCGGAACGAGCGATGCTTTTGGTAATGGATTGGTCGCGTTCAAACTCGGTTCTTCATCAGACATTGATCGTTTCGATATTAATTTCCCAACATTAAATTACGATGTGGCACTCGTGCCAAGCAAAACAGGGGAAATTTCTCGTTCAAACATGGGTGGAGAAAACGCCGTTGTTTATAGTCACTCGAAACTTAAAGTTGAATGTGGCAAACTCATGGAGTTTTTATTACGGGAGGAAAATCTAGATAATTTATCTGATTTTACGGGCAACTTTCCGGCAATACGCACTTACGCAACAAGCGAGGACACGCGTCTTAATATTATTATCGCACAGATGGAAAATTCTGTTCCGCGACCTGTCATCCCAAAATGGATCCGCGTTAACGATGATTATTTAGGACCGGCGTTAAGCGACAAGATTCTAAGCGATGAAAATCCGCGAGACATTCAATCATCATTAAATGATGCCGCAGTAGCGGCAAATCAATTACTCTTCTAGAGTTGTAGCACGGGGGACCGATATGGTCGTGACTGACAAGAAACGGCAAAAGCGAAGAACAGCATTAATTGGTTGGCTTTTCATCTTGCCTTTAATTTTGTATTTTCTCGTCTTTCAAATTGCCCCGATTTTCATGTCATTTGGTATTTCATTCACGGAGTGGAATTGGCGGACCGTGCCACAATTTGTCGGATTTGATAATTATGTCCAGCTCTTCACCAATCGCATTTTGTATCCAAATTTCTGGAAGTCACTATGGGTTACGATTCAGTACATGCTGATGAGCGTCCCTTTTAGTATCGCTACGACTTTAATTGTCTCAGCCATGTTAAATAGCAAGATCAAAGGCGAAAAGTTCTTTAAATCAGCTTTCTTTATACCTTCAGTTACTGCCGGAGTCGCTATCTCGGCAATATGGATGTTTTTAATAGATCCAACCTATGGCGTTGTCGGAGCGATGAATCGAGCTTGGGGGACAAACATAAACCTCCTTGGCCGGACAACCACCGCTTTGCCGTTAATGGCAGTTATGGCAGTCTGGTCTGGACTTGGCTATAACGTTCTAATTATGCTTTCTGCCATGAAAAACATTAATCCTTCATTATATGAAGCATGTGAAATAGATGGTGGCGGAGCAGTTCACAAATTTTTTCACGTTACCCTACCGGGAGTGGCACCGACTATTTTCTTTTTATGCATTACAAGCACGATCGGTTCTTTGCAGGCATTCGATCAAATGTACTTAATGACTGGCGGAGGTCCAGACGGCTCCACCACAACTTTCATGTTGGAAATTTATAACATGATTTTTGGATATCAAGAAGTCGGTACTGCTTCGGCGATGAGTTATATTCTCTTTAGTTTGATTCTCGTCATCACAATTATCGGTCAGCGCTTTCTTCCGGGCGGAAGAGAAAGAAAAGAAAAAGAGCGAAAGGTAAAAGATGGAAAACACCTTAAGACTTGCTAGTCCACGCAAAAAAAGAATTCGCCTAAAACCGGCACGTATCTTAATGTATGCGGCTCTTATTCTTTTAGCTATTACCTTTATATTTCCTTATCTCTGGTTAATCTCGGCCTCATTTAAAGAACCAGCGCAGATTTTTAGTCCTGTCTTTGCCATACTCCCTCGCGATGCTGACGGGAAAATTCATTTTGTGATTACGAATTACGTGGCGGCGATTGAATATCTAAATCTTTCACAGGTTTTTTCCAACACGATGATCGTCTGTTTGGTAAATACGGCCTTAAATCTATTTTTAAACGCCTTAGCAGGTTATGCCTTTGCTCGCATTAAATTTAAAGGACGAGAATTAATCTTCAAACTGATGATTGCCTCAATGATGGTGCCAGGAGCAATTATGACAATTCCGAATTTAATCATTAGTCGGACATTGCTTATTGACGACACCTTGCTCGTCTTGATTCTCCCATTTATTATGTCAATTTATAACGTCTTTTTGATGAGACAGCAATTCTTGGGCATTAATAAAGAAATTGAGGAAGCGGCCATTATGGACGGAGCTGGTCATTTCCGCATTTTCTTCACAATCGCTCTTCCTTTAGTTAGCCCCATGCTCGTCGTCTTGGGAATCACGACCTTTATGTGGAATTATAACAACTTCATGTGGGCGCTTGTCGCCACGCAGTCTCCTGACGTCTTTACCCTTGCTCGTTCCTTAGGTTCACTAATTAGCGCTGGACAAAATAATCCCTCGATGTATCCGCAGATGCTGGCTGGTTCAGTTATTGTTTCGGCTCCACTCATAATAATTTTCTTTGCATTGCAAAGATTTGTCCTCCAAGGCATTAGTATCGGCGGGGTCAAAGAATGAAAAAGAAAACATTGTTATTAATCATTTTAAGTTCTGTTGTTACCTTGGGTGCAGTCGGCACTTCTCTTGGATTATATTTTTCGATGAAGTCAAAGAATCCGGCTCTTTCTTCTTTTGTCGAAGTATATGAAACAACGGGCACAAAATCTAAACTGCAGGCTCGCCAAGATGATATCGAATGGCGTCCTTATGAGTTTAGTGGCAATACCGAGGTCAATGTTTATCCTGACGTTAAGAGAAATGTTTTACACGGAACCGGCGTTGCCATAACGCATTCCAGTGCCTATTTATTGCAAACACTTAGCGAAGAAAAACGAATGAGTGCTCTTGAGTCACTCTTTGATAGTGAACAAGGCGCATTAACGGTCGTTCGCATTCCCATCGGCACGAGTGATTATACAAATACCGATGCATTTTACACTCATGACGATATGCCTTTGGGACAAAAAGATTATGAACTCGAATCCTTTAGCGTTGATGCGGACGAAGAATATTTAATACCCACCTTGTTAAATATTCGAGCCATTAACCCCGATATTATTTTTGTTGCCGCACCTTGGAGTGCGCCGGCATGGATGAAGACAAACGAATCATTAATCGGAGGAAATCTGATTGGTCATAATCAAGACAGCCTTACAAATGAAGAAAACGCTTATGCGAATTATTTGGTCCAATTTCTAAATGACTACAAACTACGAGGAATAAACATTAGATATTTATCTTTAATAAATGAACCAACAATCGCCAATGTGAGCTATCCTTCAATGCAGATGGGTACTCCTCAATATATTCGTGTGGCAGAAAAGGTCAGCGAATATCTTAGTGACCATAATTTGGCGACTAAAATAATGGCTTATGATCATAATGTCGGTTCTGAATCCGACCGATTTCTATTTAATATGTTCGCTGAGGAAATTAATAACAACGAAGCACTGAAATCAACTGTATCTGGCTTTGCTTTCCATGCTTATGGAGCGGAGTGGTCTAATGTCTATTCCAGCCTGTTTGCGAATAATCGGGATTCATATCCGGAAATGGAAAATTACATGACTGAAATTACCGAAAGCGATGAATCGATTGACTTTGCCGCAAACTTAAGTTGGTCGAGCGCAAACGTTACCGTCGGACCACTAAGTCACGGAGCGAGCATGTCAATATATTGGAATGCGCTTTTGACAAGCGACGGACAACCGGTTTTAGGAAATAACGCGCATTGTTATGGGATGTTGTCATTAAATAATAACATTATTACAAAATCAGCTGCTTATTACTCATTTACTCACATTAGTAAATACACACAATCCATTGATGGCAAAAGGTCATATTTAATTGATTCATTAAGCGATAATGAAGCCAAGATTAAATGTGCATCTTATCGGCGTGGTGACGGTTCATACGCCTATGTTTTGGCTAATAATGATTCAACGACTTATGAAGATGTTGATTTAGTAATGAACGGGGAAGTAGTGACATATCGCCTTCAACCTGAAAGTATCGTGACTTTAGTGGCCCCTCTTCAAGAAAAACATGAAGAGTATAATAGCGGGTTCAAAATCTATAACATCAAAATTGTCCAAAAAACGATTGAACAATACGAGCTGTTTGTTACCCTTGAAAAAGAACACGAGGACTTAGAATTTCGAATCGGCGATTCAGATGACTATCAGGAAAGCACTATTTCTGTACATACAAACGAAGCAGAATTAACATACAAAATTGTTGTTGAATCACCGCTTAATGACTTCTATCTATGGGCTGTTTCGAATGAAAAAATGGCCTTTTTGCCACTATCTATTCCCAAAATGCAGCCTAATGTGATCGTCGCTGAAGACATTGCTACCATTACTTTCGGACTTGATATTGATACGTCTTGGAGCAGCTTCTGTGATCCTTATGGAAAAGCGGTGTATCGAGGTGCCACTCCGACTTTTGATGAGAACGCAGAATTAGTAAATCGGACAACCGCAGGTGTCGTTGATCCAATTTATATTTTGGAAGAAACATATCAAGATGTTAACTATAACGAAGAAAAACCATACTACTTTCTAGTCATGACCGGCAAAAACGGACTCTCAACATTTGTCTCCTATCCATTAGTAGATGGAGCGCAATTATTTAGTGATCCACATTTGACTTTAAATAGTATTTCAGGAGCTCCGAGTCTTCAAGTAACCGCTACAATCACTGGCAATATTGCTCCCGCCAATCTAATTCTATGTGTTAAAGAAATTGACGGAGAATCATTTGAAGTGACAAGTAGTAGCTCTAGCAGTCTAGATTATCGATTTGATTGTTCTCAATTGAATAAAAGTGGAGTTTGGTATGACATTGTTATCATAGATAAAACAACCGAGATCGCCTATGAAATTAGTGCCGACGCAATGGAACGAAATAATATCACGATAGGTAATCGCCGCTACGCATTCAAGGAATGGGACAATCTAGCTAAAATAGCATTTGAAAGTCTAAATTACTTTGGGGCATCTGCCGATATCGCTTCCGTTGGTGAAGAGCCAAAACTAATTGTTAGCGGCGTGATGAACGGCAACTATGACGCTGAGCTTTTAATAACATTTTGGACTGGTATGATAACCGAAACATTAATTGTTGTGCCAAACGAATCCACCCTCTCCAATCATTTTGAATTTTCTCTCGACTTAAATGAACTCACAACACAAGGGCTTTTTTACGACGTCGTTTTAAACATCAATAATGAGCGGAGCGATATGACAAGCGATATGGTCATTAACTTTGCCCGCACTTTGAATCATGGTGGGCGAACATATTCTTTCGCTAAGTGGGAAGGGCTTCTTAAAATCACGTTCAATTAAAGGAATAAAAACATGATCGAAATAATTCAAACAACAAAATCAAATGGCTATTGGTGCAAGCGATTCATTGCTGATTTAAGTTTGCAAAAAAAGCAAAAGCGATGCAATATCAAGCTTTTCCCACAAAAAAATCATCAAAGAATCATCGGTTTTGGAGCCGCATTTACCGAAGCTGCTTGTTATAACATCATGAGCGCAAAACCACAAACAATCGAGATGATTATGAAAGCCTACTTTACTTCCGATGGTCTTAATTACTGCTTAGGAAGATTGGCCATCAATTCGTGTGATTTCTCGCTTGCTCCTTATACATATGTCGCCGAAGGTGATGAAAAATTAGCAACATTTGATATAACTCATGAAGAAAAATACGTCATTCCCATCATTGAAATCGCAAAAACAATCACTGCTTATCCTTTGCGGCTTGTGGCATCTCCATGGAGTCCGCCGGCTTATATGAAAACTAATAATTCGATGATAGGGGGAGGAAAATTAAAACTAGATTGCTACGATCTTTGGGCGCGTTATATCACAAGATATTTGCAAGAAATGAAAAAACGCCACATCAATATCGAATTCTTAACTATTCAAAATGAACCAGAAGCCACTCAAACTTGGGAATCATGTTTATTTAGTGGTCGGGAAGAGGCTAGTTTCATCGCCGACCATCTCTATCCTTCTCTTAAAGAAAATGGTTTAGAAAAAACGAAACTTCTCGCTTGGGATCATAATCGCGACCACATTCTTGAAAGAGCCAAGGAAATCTATGCACGAAAAGAAGTAAGCGATGTTGTATGGGGGTTAGGTTATCACTGGTATGTATCGAATGAGTACGAAAACCTTTCGCTTGTTCATAATCAATATCCAGACAAGCATCTTATTTTCACCGAAGGTTGCGTCGAACTCACGAATCACGTCAATGGTTTTAGTGAAATTGGTCTATGGAAACATGGCGAGCATTATGGTCGCAACATGATTCATGATTTCAATAACTATTGTGAAGGGTGGATTGATTGGAATTTGGTCGTTGATGAAATCGGGGGGCCAAATCATGCGAGTAATTATTGTGAAGCCCCGATTATATATAATCGACAAACAAGAGAAGTAATTTTTAATCCTTCATATTACTATATTGGCCATTTTTCCAAATATGTTCTTCCGGGAGCGATAAGAATTCAATCAGAAGTTAGTGGCGCAAAAAAAGTTTTTTCCGTGTCGTTTCTTAATCCTAATCATGATTTGGTCACCATCATTCAAAACGAAGGAAGAGGAATAATAGCAACTCTTCATCTTGATGGACAAGGAACAATAATTAAGCTTCCTGCCCATTCAATAACAACTGTACTAATGCACAATAAACAAAGGGGGTAATCTTATGAAAAAACAAAGTTTATTCGGCATTCTGACGACCATTACGTTAGCGACCATGCTCTCAATTGGCGTCAGTCTTAACATCATGCACACCGGAATTAGTGAAACCAGAGCAGATGTAACGGCATACAATGCCCGCGATGTCTTTCAAATGAATCGCATTCGCTATGATGCTGGATGGCCAAACGGCATCTCAACAAGATATGAAGAAGCCAGCTTCCAAGCCAATATTTGGGATATGTCTTATGGTCGTGTCGTTTTAGGGGCTGCTTCGACTGCCAGCTATCAAATTGGTCTTCGCTATGCGGCCGGAACATATCCAGTCAAAATCTTTGTTAATGGAGTAAGTTCTGATGTAACATTTCCAGATAATGGCTGGAGCAATTCTGTTTATAATCTCAATATATCTCTTAATGAGGGAGAAAACGTCTTCATTGTTGCCGTCTTGAAATGGGGTGTCATTAATGAACTCATTCTTCCTGATGGGGTTACTTTGATTGATGAAGACTCTTCCGGAGGTGTTTATTTTGCCGCACACTCAGATTTACAAAATACATATCTTTCATATACTGGCGACGGAGTTCATGATCCCGATGCTTTTGTTTACACTTCGGAATTAGTCTATGATGGCAACTCTCAATGGCGTTCAAATGCTAAGTTCAAGGTTTCGGCAACCGAAAATACGAATTCCATTGATGTTACTTACTATTGTAAGCAGCATACTGACGGAATATCCCAACTTCATATGTCCATTAATGGCGGGGCTGGGTTTAATTTCGATGTTTATGAACCCGTCGAATCAGTTTACGATACTATCACGATTCCTTCCTCTTTACTTACCGACAATGGTTTTATTGAGGGCACAAATGCAATCGATATATATAAACCAAACGATAACACCGAAAAAATCGGACTCATTGGTCTGGCTCTAAAAGACGACATAGTAATCGATTATTCCGCTACCCGCCTTGAAGTTGAGGATTTTAATACCAAAAGTGGTGGAAACATCAAAGGATCGGGTGAAGGAGAATTAGGTAATGGGAACTGGTCCGATGATTTGTATGTCGGAGACATGGGGACCAAAAGTACGCTTAGTGATTCATCACAAATTAGTACTGATTTATCGAACGTAAATTTTTTGTCTTTAGCGTATACAGCCGCTGGGACCGGTGTCTTTGATTTATATATTCGCTATGCAACCGGTGTTAACTGTGTCTCTTATCTACGTATCGATCAAGGAGCTTGGATTGAAGTTGAAATGCCGGCCGCGGGATGGTGGGACACACCGCGTATCGTTCATATCATCGCTAATATGAATGCGGGGGCAAGAACCATAACCTTAACCGGTACGACCAACGATGGAGGCTGGATTAATTACGACTTTATTGATGTGATTCAAAAAGGCACATTAACTGATTACGAAGTGGCGTATAACTATGCCATCTACTTCCGTGATGAGACCTCGGCGGGTTGCACGGCCCAAAACGTGAGCCTTATTCCTTGGAACAAATTGGAAAGTGAATATCTTACTCTTCCATCTGGAGCCAAAAACGAATTCGTCAATAATACTAATGAAATTATCGCTGATGCCAGAGCGCGCTACCAAGTGCTTATAAATAAGTATTCAACCTTGGCATCTGATAACTGGCTCGTCGATGGCGAAAATAATGTTGTTTATGCACCACCGCAACGTCTTATTAATTCACAATATCAGGTTGATTGGGCAGTCGTAATAATTGCTATTTCTCTTTTAACAGTGAGCATAGCATCAATCGTCATGTTTAAAAAACGCAAAGCATCAATCTTCTAGTCTCAAAAATCTATCGATAAAAAAGAAAGACACTCGGAACAATTTCTGAGTGTCTTTTGTGATAAGAGATTATTGGATTTCGATCATCCGTTTCGCTTCGACTTTGCGCGTTTCTTTCGGAAATGTGACCGTCAACACGCCGTTATCCATTTTGGCTGTGATGTCTTTTTCCTCAACACCATCACCAACATAGAAGCTGCGGCACGCTGATTGATAATAGCGCTCGCGATGGATGTAGTTCTCCTTGTCTTCATTAGTCTCGACTTTTTGTTCGGCCTTAATTGAAAGGTAGCCGTTTTCAAGTGAGATCTCGACGTTTTCTTTGGCAAGACCCGGGAGATCAACCATTAATTCATAATGGTCATCTTTGGCCACGATATCAGTCTTCATCGTGGTGTGGCGCCGAGTGTCAGGCCAATCCGTTTTGAAAAGATCAAGCGGGAAAAAATCGTCGAAAAACGGATCGTGAAGAACTAGTTCTCCTTTTCTATTTCTCATATTTTCACCTCCCTTTTCTGTGTCCCCCTTTAGGGGCACTATCATTGTAGCATAAATTTTAGCACTGTCAAGAGTAGAGTGCTAAGAAAATGCTCAGGGAACAAATCTTATTATTCGACGGTTACGGATTTTGCTAAATTGCGAGGCTTATCAATATTCAGGTCTCGCTTTAAGGCGACATAGTAAGACAAATATTGACCAAATACGACTTTGACAAGCGAACTCAAATATAAAGGCACATCATCAACGACAAAATCGTCCTCCGAATGAGAAAGTGAATGTGTGCTAACGACTATTACGCGCGCTCCGCGCGCATCTACCTCATGCATGTTTGAGCGCATTGCCAGCGACGTGTTTTCATCAGAAATAAAGCCAATGACAGGTGTGTCTTTTTCTATCAGGGCAATCGGACCATGTTTTAATTCTCCACCCGGAAACGCTTCACTATGTATATAGGTTATTTCTTTAAGTTTTAATGAACACTCTAACGCTAAATCATAATCATAACCACGACCTAAAAAATATACATCGTTTTTAATGGCAACAAAGTTTGCTAACTCTTTTATTTTATCGTGTTCATTAATAATATTTTTTTGAGCGGCAATAACTTCTTTTAGATCACCAATAACACCGACATCATCTTGTAAGGCGGCCGTAAGTAAGGCCAAGGCGCTAACTTGAGCGACATATGCTTTTGTCGAAGCAACAGCCACTTCAAGGCCGGCATAAAGCAGCAACGTGTAATCAGCGTTACGTGACAACGTCGAGCCTTGTGTGTTCGTTATGGTAATAATGTTTCCGCCCATCTTTCTAGCAACGGCAAGACAGTGAATCAAGTCGGCGGTTTCGCCTGATTGACTCATAATAATATAAATTGTTTTCTTTCCTGATGAATAGGGATTAAAAGCCCATTCGCTGGCAATATATACATCGCAAATTTTGCCGGCGTTTCTTAAGAAACGACTTCCGAGCAAGCAGGCGTGATAACTCGTTCCACAAGCAAGAAAAACGACATTTTCGGCATCCTTGATTAGTTCTAACATCTTTTCGTTAAACAAAAATGATGTGCCGTCAAAGTAGTTGTCAATCAGCAATTCAATGCATTTATCAGCTTCTTCGATTTCCTTCAACATATAGTGAGGATAGCCATTTAAATCCAATGACTCAGCCTTTAAATCAGTTTTATGAAAAATAACATCAAGCGATTTATCATTCCGGTCAAATACCTTTATCTCATGAAGAGAAATATATCCATATTGATTGTCACCAATCGTGACAAATTTCTGGGCTTTTTTAAGCATTGGAAGATAATCAGAGGCAAGATAGTTTCCTTCGTCTCCGTGACCGATTAAAAGTGGCGAGCGCTTTTTGGAAAAATATGTCTTGTCTTGATCTTTGCTAAAAAGAATCGCTAGAGCATAACTTCCTTTAATTAGCGACATCATTTTACTAATTGCTCGCAGGGGTTCTCTTGTTTCTAAATAGCAATCTTCAAGAACATTAGCGATTACTTCTGTGTCTGTCTCACTAATAAATACGTATCCTTTTCCAATCAATTCATTTTTTAGGACACGAAAGTTTTCAATGACACCATTATGGACGATAGTAAACAATCCCTTGTGACTAGTATGAGGATGAGCGTTTATTGCTGAGGGTTCACCATGGGTTGCCCAACGCGTATGGCCGATTCCCACAACTTCATCAAGTAAGGCAGGCAGCTCTTTATCTAAATCGTCGACTCGGCCTCTAACTTTGTAAATCTCAGGTTTTTTGTCGGAAAAAACGGCAATTCCTGCCGAATCATACCCACGATATTCAATTGTTTTCAAACCTTCGATAAGATACTCGCGAATCGGCTTCAGCGATACTCCGGCGACAATTCCACACATGATGCAATTCCTCCTGTAAGTTAACTATACAATTAAGTCTTGAAGCGTTGGAAATGGATAATATTCTTTTGGCAAAATATGTTCTGCTTCGTCACATAATTGTTTTATGTTTTGCAGAAGGGGACGAATGCTTTTAACACATATATCCGCAGCTTCTTTTTTGCTATGATTATTCGATGCGAGTTTTATTCCTGCACTTAAAAGTTCGTTATGGCGATCCAACTCATCAATGAGTCTACCGCACTCAGCGCTTCGCTTAGCAATTGAGGAAACCGAACCATTCATGGCAATGGCTGTACTCTTATATAAAGCAGCAGTTTTTATCAATGCCGGTATAATGCCTTTATCGACCATTGAAATCAAAGTTTTCCCTTGTATTAAAATTGTTTCAATAAACTCCGCGTAATAAATCTCATAGCGGGCATCGATTTCTGCTTCGCTCAGCACGCCAAGACTTGAAAACATTTTCCGAACATGCGGTTGCTTAAACGTTTCGACGCTATCGATATAATTTGGAAAATTATCCAGTCCACGCCGCGCCGCTTCCTCTTGCCACTCTTTTTTATAACCATCACCGGCGAATAGAACGCGATGATGCTTGGCAAGAATATCGTGAGCGGTTTTAATTATTTCTTCATTCAGCTTATCTTTGCTAACACCCTCAAGTCTTGCGTTGATTTCACCAAGTGATTCAGCAATACCTGCTAACAAAGCAGTATTTAAAGCCGCAGGATTTCTCGAGGCTCCTAAAATCCGAATTTCAAATTTATTGCCGGTAAAAGAAACTGGCGAGGTACGATTGCGATCCGTGATATCAAGTGGTAATGCAGAAAGATTGTGCATTGGCGAATACATTCTTTCTAATTCAAGCGGAGTGACATTAGGACGACTCGCCAATTCTTCAAAAACTTGATGTAGATGATCACCAAGAAAAACTGAAACAATCGCCGGCGGAGCTTCGTGCCCGCCTAAGCGATAATCGTTACCAGCATCAGAACACGTCATGCGAATTAACGTCGCATAACGATCTACGGCTTGAATAAAGGCAGTAGTGAAAACAAGAAATCTTAAACTTGAAACATGATCTTCGCGAAGTTCAAACAGATTCATTCCCGAATCGGTCATTAATGAAAAATTATTATGTTTACCCGAACCGTTAACACCATCAAATGGCTTCTCGTTTAATAAACAAATCATATTATGACGCAAGGCCATTCTTTTAAGAATGTCCATCACGACCATGTTTTGATCAACCGCTACATTAACGTTAGTGAAAATACTGACGAATTCATATTGGCCAGGCGCCACTTCATTATGTTCGGTTGAGGCATAAATGCCCACTTCCCAACACTTCTGATTCACTTCTTTCATATAGGCGGAAACACGTTCGGTCAATGCACCAAAGTAGTGATCATTCATACCTTGATCTTTGGGCATACTTTCACCAAATAAAGTTTTGCCCGTAAAAACGATATCCGGACGCTTCAAAGCTTGTTCCTTATCGACTAGGAAATATTCTTGTTCGAGTCCAATCATCGCCTTAACAGATTTGAAATCTTTGTAACCAAGTTTTTTTAAAACGCTTGAGGCACTTGTATTTACTCTTTCTAAGGCGACAAGAAGGGGCAACTTCTGGTCAAGTTTAGCACCGGTGTAACTAACGAACACACACGGAATGAATAGGACATGACCTCTGACAAAGGCGTATGATGTGATGTCTAAATAAGTGTACCCTCGGGCCTCAAAGGCTGTGCGTAGTCCGCCGTTAGGAAACGAGGATCCGTCTGTTTCTCCTTTTAAGAGCGACTTTCCAGAAAGGCGAGCGATAGGTTGCCCATCACTATCCATTTGAATAAATGACTCATGTTTTTCGGCCGTCAAACCCGTCATCGGCTGAAACCAATGACAAAAATGAGTGGCTCCTAAATCGATTGCCCATATTTTCATGGCGTGCGCAATCGCGTCCGCTGTTTCGCGGTCTATCTGTGTTTCATTACAAATAGCTTGTTGATATTTTTTATATACCGATAATGGCAGTGAACTGCGCATTACTTTATCGTTGAATTGCTTTTTAGCGAATTCTTCGATCACGACTTGTTTTTCCATTGTTAATACTCCCATTTTTTTCGATACAAAAAGATTGAGATAATTGCTAGTAATTATAAAAGCAAGCATCCATGCAAAATCGCACTTCAGAATTTCATGATTAAAGTAAATCCACTATTTATATATCGAAATAAATTCGATGTATTTTAAGATGAAAGGCTAAGCATGATCAGGGCTCTGTGAATTTGTCCCATCTCTAACGACCACTTGGGCCGACAAGGCACCCGCCGAATCTTTCGAAAACCTTGTTCCTCGTCACCCTCTTTACCGAGAGGGCCAGGCGCTACATTTAGTGAATAATGGATTATCCTCCTTTTCGTTCCATCTTGCTTTTTATTATACACATAGCCCACAATCTAACAAAAATATTTTGCATTCCGAAAAATGTAAGCGTTTATAAAAATGTCGAAAAGTTTGAAATAAGGTAAAATATGATATATGAAAGAAGCTTTGCTATATGATAAGTTGCCTAATGGCAAGGTGCGTTGCAATGTTTGCAGTCACCGCTGTTTAATCGCGCATGGAAATCGAGGCATCTGCCGAGTCAGAACAAATATAAGTGGCGTCTTATACTCGCTTAATTATGGTCTTTGCATCGCTGCCGCGATCGATCCGATTGAAAAGAAGCCTCTTTATCACTATCTTCCGAAATCGGAAACATATTCCTTTGCCGCGGTGGGCTGTAACATGCATTGTCCGTGGTGTCAGAATTATGAAATATCACAAACTCCGAATAACGAATTTGTCGTCGAGGGAGACGAAGTTACCCCAGAAGAACATATCGCGCGAGCTTTGAAGTTCAAGACACCTTCAATTTCTTATACTTATAGTGAACCAACCGTCTTTCTTGAATACGTTTTGGAAACAATGAAACTCGCCAAGGAACAAGGGCTTAAGAACATTTGGGTTAGCAATGGCTTCATGAGTAAAGAGACACTTGAAGTTATTCTTCCTTATCTCGATGCCATTAATATTGATCTAAAAGGACCTGATGATGATTTTTATCAAAAACAATGCGGAGGCAACCTGAAAACAATATTAAACAACCTAAAAACAATGCAAAAAGCGAATATTCACATTGAATTAACGACTTTGCTTATTCCGGGCCTTAACGATGAGGAACATCAAATCAAGAAATTAGTCTCAACAATTGTCGAGAATCTCGGTGTTGAACTACCTTGGCACATCAGCCGCTTCTTTCCGGCTTGGCGCATGCTTAATACTCGCGTCACGCCGTTAGAGTCTTTGCATCTCGCGCGTTCGATTGGCCAAAAAGCTGGTCTAAAATACATATACATTGGGAATGTCTAATATGAAGAATGTCCGTAGTTACTTTGTGCCTCACCCGCCGCTCATAATTCCTGATATTGGAAAGGGCGATGAACAAGCGATTCAAAAAACGATTTCTGCGTATCGCCAAATCGCCAAAGAAATCGCTCAGTTTAAACCTGATACCATCATTATTATTTCTCCACACGCTTTAACCTATGAAGACTACTTTCATATCGAAAGCGGCTTATCATCAAAAGGTGATTTTAGCGACTTTCATGCGTCACAAATATCTTTTTATGTTTCGCACGATACAGATTTTATTAAGGACATAACAAGGATAATAAATAAAGAATCCTTTCCAGCAGGAATCGATGGAAGACAAAACAATAAGCTTGACCATGGGACGATGATTCCTCTTTATTTTATCAATCAGTATTACCACGAATACCAAGTCGCGAGATTATCTTTTTCCGGCATGTCATTTTTAACCCATTATAATTACGGAAAAATCATTCAAGACATCATCAAGAATCATTCATCTAAGAAATACGTCGTGATTGCCAGTGGCGATTTATCGCACGTCCTTAAAAGCGATGGACCTTATGGCTACGCTGAAGAAGGCCCGCTCTTTGATCAGGCAATATGTAAAGTGTTAAAAAGTGGAAGCTTTATCGATTTATTTAATCTTGATCCGCAAATAGTTGAAAGAGCTGGTGAATGTGGTTTTCGTTCTCTTCTTATTCTAGCCGGTATCTTCGATCAAATATCGTTAATTCCAAAACTTCTTTCTTATGAAAGCCCGTTTGGAGTCGGCTATGCCGTCGCTTCTTTTGAAGTGAAAGATATCGATGAAAAAAGAAATTACGGAGCCCAACACGAAGAAAAAGAATTTAGTCGGTTAAATATTATTCACCACAATGAAGATGAATATGTTTCCTTAGCCCGTAAAACTTTGGAATTATATGTAAGAACGGGGCAAATTTTATCTATAGATAAGGCGTCAGAAAAATTAAAGTGTTCTCCTGCCGGAGTCTTCGTAAGTCTTAAAAAACACGGGGCGCTTCGTGGCTGTATTGGAACAATCCATCCGACCACAAAATCAGTGGCACAGGAAATTATCCAAAACGCTATTTCTTCCGGAATCGAAGACCCACGTTTCTCGCGGGTTACTATTTCTGAGTTATCCGAACTAGTTTATAGTGTTGATGTTCTTAAAAAACCCGAACCAATTTCGTCTCCCCAACAACTCGATATAAAAAGGTATGGTGTTATTGTTCGTTACGGGGGTCGAAGCGGACTTCTCCTTCCCAATTTAGAAGGTGTCCATTCGATTGAAGAACAAATAAGCATTGCATTAAGTAAGGCCGGCATATCAAAGCACGACCCATATACACTAGAACGCTTCGAAGTTATTCGTCATCAATAAATAAAAAGAAAAACACTGACGGGGACATCAGTGTTTTTAGAATAAAATAAATGACTATTTTTTACCTTCGCGTTTGAAACACATAAACCAGTCTAAGCAGTACTTATCAGGTGAAGTGTCTTCCATACGTTCTTTGGCAGTGCCACATGAACCGGGAGTCGGGATGATAACATCGTCGCCCGGACGCCAGTCAGCTGGTGTAGCGACTTTATCGGTATCGGCTTTTTGAAGAGCTTGAATGATGCGTTTGATTTCATCAAAATTACGACCCATTGAAAGTGGGTAATAAAGAATCGTACGAACGATGCCGTTAGGATCGACAACGAAGACGGCGCGGACAGCCTGAGTATTTGATTGTCCTGGTTGAATCATGCCATATTTTCTGGCAACATCCATGCGGATATCTTCGATAAGTGGGAATTTAACTTCGATGTTTTTATAATTTTTCCATTCGATCTCTTGAATTTTTCTAAGCCACGCGATGTGGGCGTAGAGAGAGTCGACCGATAGTCCAACTAATTCGGTGTTAAGGGCTTTGAATTCATCTGCCATTGAGGCAAAGGTCATGAACTCAGTTGTACAAACTGGGGTAAAATCTGCGGGGTGAGAAAAGAGAATAACCCATTTCCCTTTGTAGTCTTCCGGAAAATTAATATTTCCCTGAGTGGTCACTGCCGTAAAAGCAGGAGCTTTGTCACCAATTAAAGGCATTGTGTAGACTTGTTCTTCCATTTTTTTCTCCTTATGTTATGTAATAGCCATAAAACATATGACATATATAATATAATTATACCAAAAAATGAAATGGCTTAATAAGTGATATGCTCAGTTAATTAAAAATTAAACTGTAAAATCTGCGGGAAGAAAATCATTAGAATGCCGATAGCGACCATGATTAATCCGCCCACCAAATGGTTGTAGCGGGTAATCTTATTAGAAACAACTTTGATCTTCAGTGTCAGCATAACGATTGTAAAAACAACTAAGTCATCGAGCATAAAGAAAAAGATATAGATTAAAACATAGCCAACGCTTGACCAGCCCGCCAAGCCATTAAGAGCTAAAATATTTGCAAACACGAGCGGAAGACCAGCCGAGCAAGCCAGTTCAATAAAGTTAACGATTAAAGCTAAAGCAATAACACCTAGCAAAGCTAGAAATAATCTATTTTGATTAATAATGTTCCTGACGCGATCGATGATTTTTGTTTTTTGTTGTTCGTCGGTCACTTCACAGCCGACATCTTTTTGACGAATATTTTTTATAAACTGGTAGAGATTATATCCGCCGGCCGCTAAAGCGAAAACGCCGACAATGATTCTAAAGGCAAGATTAGCGGCCACTAACACCACCGTATTAATCCATGCCATCATCAAGCCAAAATAGAAAAGGGCTGAAGTTAAAAGAAACACTCCTCCAAGTATAAAAATTCGTTTCCGATCTTTATTCGGGAGCAGCAAAGATATCAAAAATAACAAAACCCACATTGCGCACGGATTAAAACCATCAACAAAACCAAGCGCCATCGCCACCAGACCAAGCGAAATAGTTTTAGGATCAACAATACCAATGAGAGGCAATTCAATGAGGTCCAATTCCGTCGTGTCGATATCTCCATCTTCAATCGCCTCGCCATTAATGATTTTGCTTACGACGTCGACCCATTCATTTTCAGAATATTTTTCAATGTATTTCGGAATGGAATACTCAATCGTGGCATTAAAGCCCGAAAAAGCCTTGCCACCTAAAGCCGTTAAAGGAACACCGACTGAGAAGTTAAAAATATCTGAGACATCTTCAAGAAGATCCATATTAACGCTGAAATTTGGATTAGCTCCACCTTCTTTTAATAATTCATCGGTTAGATAAGTGACTACTTCAACATTGTCGTATTTATCATCTTGCAGAAGCTCATCTAAAAAAACCTTGGCCTCGCTACAATGGGCGCAATTATTACTGAAAAAGAAATGAATCTTTACATCATATGTTATTTCCGCTGCCAGATGAGTCTCGTGCGGACTAAAATTGCCTCCACTCGAGGACAAGAAAAAAACAGAAGCGACGGCCAGTAAGAATTTTTGCCATTTATTAACCATTGATTAAAGCCTCAATTTTCGAGGCCATTTCTTTAAGAGATTTCTCACCGATAAAACGAGCAACTTCGATGCTTTCTTGATATAAAATCAAGACCGGTAATGTTTTCCAAACTTTGTATTCGACTACCGCTTCTTTATCAGTATCATAATCATACTCAATAAATTCAACACTGGGATACTTTTCACGAAGTTCGTGGTAACGTCCAATCATAATCAGACAGGATGGACACCAGACTGCAGAAATAATGACTGCTTTCATAAATTCTTGTCTGCTTTCTTTAACTCCAAAACAAAGCGCTGAAGTTCATTTTTAGTTGTGAGGTGCGATAAGCTGACGCGAAGGCTTGAACTTGCCCGTTGGTTACTATTTGTCAGGGCCAAAACCGCTAATGATTTCTTTGTTTCGCTCGCACAAGCACTATGATTAGAAATATAAATGTCATGACGAGATAAATCACTGATAATTTTTCGGCTAGAATGACCGAGATAACTAAAGTTTAGGATATGAGGCAAACCTTCTTTAGGACTGTTTATCACAATCGAAGGAATTCTGTTTAATAAACCACGAAGATAAATGTTAAGTAATTTAACTTTCACATATTTCCGAGCATGATTCTGATAAGCAAGATATAATGCTTTCCTTAAGGAAAGAATAAGAGGGGTATTAGGGGTTCCCGCCCGATATACAGTTGTGCTACTTCCGCCGTGAAGCTGAGCCGTTAATGACACGCCTTTTCTTTTGACAAGGGCTCCGATGCCTTTGATTCCATAAAACTTGTGGGCCGAAAAAGTAACTAAATCAGCGACGCAGAAAGGTAAGACTTCTTTGCCGACACTCTGCGTCGCATCGCAGTGAAAAAGCGCTTCCCCTTGATGAACAATTTGAGCAATGTCTTCAACCGGCTGACGAATACCGATTTCTGAGTTCACTGAGCCAATCGAAACGAGAGCAACATCGGGTCCCATCAGTTCTTTAAGATGATTTAAATCGACACAGCCATTTTCGTCAAAACGAACATTATTAACGATAAAGCCTTTTCTTTGTAGGACGTTAATTGGGGCAATGACCGAAGAGTGTTCAAAAAGGTTGGTGATAATGCGATTTTTCTTGCCTTTAAGGGATTCGATAACACCTTTGATAGCTAGATTATTAGCTTCAGTCGCACAGCTAGTATAAATAATTTCGTGGTCTTCAAAACCAAGTATATCCAAAATCTGATTGCTCGCTCTTTTAATGGCGCCTTTACTTATTCGTCCAAGTTTATAGATTGAATTTGCATTAGCAAAATATTTAACACTCGCTAAATTAAAATATTCTAGTACTCGTAAATCAGCTTTTGTAGTCGCACTATAATCAAGATAAATCACGATAATTCTCCAAATGTATTTTTAATTATAACACAAATATAATCTATCTTTTTCTATAAAAAAGAGACCCGCTATTAACGAGTCTCAGTTAGTAATATTTATAGTTTTTCTAATACTTCAGGAATCTGATCGAGCCAGTTACCTTTAAATAGTTCAATTAAACCTAAATCGGAAACACTGGAGAGATGAGGATCAATCGGTATTTTTGCCAAGACTTTGAGGTTATATTCTGAAGCTATATCTTCGATATGACTCGCACCGAATATTTGATAATCCTTGCCATTATCAGGGCAGCGGAAATAAGACATGTTTTCGACAATACCGATAATCGGAATGTTCATCATCTGAGCCATCTTCACCGCTTTACTAACAATCATCGATGCCAATTCCTGAGGAGAAGTAACAACAACAATGCCGTCAACCGGTAAAGATTGAAACGTCGTCAAAGCCACATCACCAGTTCCCGGAGGCATATCGATAAACATAAAGTCGATATCTTTCCAAACAACATCCGACCAAAAAGTTTTGACCATATTGCCAATAATCGGACCGCGCCAAATGACAGGATCAGTGACATTATCTAATAATAAGTTAATCGAAATGACATCAATACCTGTTTTAGTTGTTAAAGGAATCACTCCTAAATCATTCGCATAAGCCTTTTCTTTTAAACCAAATAGCTTAGGAATTGAAGGACCGGTAATATCGGCGTCAAGAATCGCAACACTATAATCAAGACGTTTCATCAAAACAGCAAGCATCGAAGTAACGATTGATTTACCGACACCGCCTTTACCGCTGATGACGCCAATAACTTTTTTAACTGAACTATGTTCGTTTAGCTTAGCTGAAAAATCAACGCTTTCTTCTTTTCTTTCATCACACGTTTCACCGCAACTGCCACAATCGTGACTACATTCTTTTTCCATAAATTTATCTCCTAAAAACAAGCGGTTTAATTATACACCAACCACATACAAAATTAATCTAAGATGATAATTAACAAGGAGATAATCACGCATTTGCGTTAAAAAGTTCTCAAAAGGCCATTAATTTACATAAAACTATTCTTCTCCGTAGATAAAATCATTGACTTCATAAGGAACCACTTTGTTAAATTTTGTGTTCAGCGCTTCGACATAAGAACGATTTTCTTCAAAAGCGCTTTCGCTTAAAAAGGGATATTTCACACTACGTACTTTGCTATATCCGCGGTCGGTTTCAATCGCATAATCAACTGCTCGAAGAAGCGTTTGAAATAATCGTAAATCCTTGAGCCGAATTCCTAATGTTAATTCAACAAGATCGAAATCTTCTTCAGTTAGAAGATGATATGGTAGCTTCATATCGATATGAAAGCCATCAATCAATTTTTTTTCAAAAAGGATTTTCATCTTTTCAAAATTCATACCATTCGTGTAGATGATGATGGGTTTATTACTAATCTCACGCACTTTTTCTAGATCATCTTTTAAATCATCGATAGAGGCATTTAGAAATTCTCCACCGCTAAAGACAATGTACTCAAACAAATCCTTTTGTCTTATAACATAATTAATGACGTCGCCGATTAAGTAGTACTCATCATGTTTCTTTTCGATTAGTTCTTTATAGTTAAAACAATGAAAGCATCGCAAGGAACATCCCGTCAATGCATGAATTAAGAGGGCGGGATGCCCTTCTATTTCACTAAGAGTAAGTAAAAGATTTTTATAATACTTGATCATCGGTGTCGCTTTCAAGAAAGCGCCGACGCTGCGCCCAGTCAAAACGCCGAGCTTTACTCCAGAAGTTATAATCGCCGCGATAATAACCTTTTTCGTTGATCTTGATGTTTTTACGAGCAATCATTCGCACATAACCAATTACGCGGCTGTATGTACCGATGTCGCCGCTATGACAAACTGGGCATTCGGTGATATTAAGCGCATCAGTGGCCGCCAATGTTTGTCCACAGGACAAGCAACTGCTGACAGTTGGCGAAAGCGTAATATAATTAATTGGTTTTCTAAATAATCTTTCAATGTATTGAGCCAATATTTCGGGTTCGATTTTTGATTCGATAAAGTGGTGGAGAATTGAACCTGAGGTGGCGTAACCTTGAAACTCCGCGGCATTTTCGATTTGCTTAGTAAAATCCGGTTCGCTAAAGGGAAGCATACAGCCCGATGTTAAGAAGACATTATCAGCTTCACCTTGGGTGAAAATTTTACGACCATTTCTTTCGGCCCATTTGACATCGTTACGGGCTAATTTTATCCCGGCATTTTCGGCAGGAGCGTATTCAATGCCACATGCGACTTTGTCGCGAACGATAAAATCATCGACGACACTTGACATATACTGCATCAATTCATGAGCATACTTCTTACCTTGTGAATCATTCATGCCGAGTGGGTAGCCAACGTTAATTAAACCCTCGTGCATACCAGTGACAGCAAAAACGTTAAAGTAATTTTTTAAGTTCTTATTAAACGAGAAGAAAGTTGGATAGAGTTCTTTGTGATCTTCGACCCACTGTCGCTTCGCCAAATGCCCTTCTTCCATGACTTCCATATATTCGCGAATTTTTTCTCTTAGGAGTTGTTCGTCGTGACCAAATTCGATTAACATCCGGTTCATATTGAGATTCAACACCTGAATTGCCCCGACATTACCGACTGAGGAGCCAAAAATGCCACCGCCAAGGCGCGAAAGAAGACCGAGGTTAATATTTAACCGACAGCAAAGGCTTCTCGACACAGCGGGGTCCTTAGCCTTGATTAAGGGGTTAAGATTCTTGTAGTAAGGATCGCTAAAGGCTTCGGTTCTGAAGTTTTCGAAATATACTCCACCCCAGGCATACATTTTCTCTAACAGCATCAGGAAGACGGGGTTGTGATAATTAAAATTATCGTCAATTTGCACTGTGATTAAGGGGAATGTTAAAGGAATACCTTTATTCGTGCCTTTGGCCATCGCTGAAATAAACGCGATGTTGACGCGGTCGAAGTAAGAAGCGGGAATATCTGAGTATTTGTATTCGCGCGCTTCTCCGCCGATAACGACGTATTCATCTTTGATATCTTCGGATGGTTTTCCGAACTCAAGCGTGCAGTTTGAGAAAGCCGATTCAGAACCGGCTCTTAATGGTAAGTTTAGCTCATAAATTAATTGATACATTAAACGAGTGAGAAGTTTATCGGAATATTCAACCTCGCGAAGCTCCTCATCGTATAAATATGAGGCTAAAATGGTTGTCATCTGCGCAAGCATAACGGCTCCTGAAACTTGCTGGCTCATCAGTGTAACGATATTGCTAAAATGACGAATTAAAGTAAATAAAGAAGAGGCGGCATCTGATTCGAGCATGTTTTTCGCCAAACTCGGAATTCCACGCATCGCGACATCGCGGCATGAGATTGATTGGCAGTAAGAACTAAGTTGTTTATCGTGAATATAAACGACTCCATCTTCATAGAGCTCGACAAGTTTTTTAGGAAGGATATTAGTCATCAAATATTCTTCTTCAGCGCGATTTGACAAGTTCTTACGAAGTAAAGGCAAAGAATAGACAAAGTTACTATTTTCTCTTTTTAAATAATCGGCCCGTTTATCATCATCATTTCCGATAAACTTGTCGATCAAATCATTCGTCGTTTTAAACATTCCCATAAAACAATCCTCCCTTATTTTTTTACGGTTTACTGCTCGGTATATGGACACTTTTTGCCGTTTTTGGCGCACAAAAAAACTAAATTTACAATCGTCATTTTTGTTATGAGTCGTCCTTATGTGTATGAAGATTTGCGTCTTCGTATTACATAGTATAGGCAGTTTTCAAACTCATAACAAGGCAATTTTTAAGTAAAAAAAAGTAAATAACAAAATACATACGATGCTATCGATAAATATACATAAAAAATATTTTTTCGCTCTTTTATAGTGCATATTTCATTAAGTGCTGACAACGTTACAAACATTACACATATCAATTCCGTATATTTCATATAGAAAATAATTCCTATATCTAATAGAATAGTAAAAGTATGCACAGACTTAAAAGTAATTTTAGAAACGTCTTGGCTCTCCTTTTTACAATCGTTTTAGGCACCTCAGTTCTCGCTGTTGGCATGTTAAGAAGCGACGCTAATCAAATCAAGGGTGAACAATCTTCGTACACAATCACCATGAATAGCGTCAACGCCCCAACGAGCTCCGCTATTTACACTAATACCGAGAAGACTATTCGCTATAGTACTTTTGAATATACGGGGGCTAGAACAAGTGGAGGAAGCCACGTCGAACTAAAGGCAACCGGCTATTTAAATAATAAGGCTGATTCGCAAATAACATCTATCACGAGCATTCAAACTAACTTCACTACATCTGGAACTTTAACCTTGGCGACAAGCTTTGATGGTCAAAATTATACACAGACAAATATTACGTCTGGTGCGATAAATCAAACGAGTACGCTTCCTTATCATTTTAGATTAACCGCCAATACTTCTTCGGTTATTATTCAAAGCGTTGTCATTACATATTCTTGTGAACCACACGTTGATCCAATCGGCGAGCAATCTGCATATGATATAACGATTAAAGATTATTCATTCAATAATATCGGAACGGATATTTCAGGCTCGATTAACGGGAGTATCGGCACTTATTTAACAAGTGATATAGTTTTATCTTCTGTTTCGGGTAGCAAAATCTTTGGCAACACGACACCGACCGCCACAAATTTTAAGTTGGGCTCTTCCACGGCTACTGGTAATATAACATTCAATTTTTCTAGCATCAAAATTTCTCAAGTCATCGTCAGTGCATTTAAGTACGGCTCTGACACAGTTAGCATTAAAGTGACAACAAGCGCTGATTCAACTGGAAAGACCATCTCAATACCGGCTACTTCAGCCACAAACTACACTTATGATCTTGTTGATAACAATGAGTCAACTTCGCTTACTCTTGCAGGCGTGGGCAAACGTTTCCACTTAGAAGGATTAACAATTATTAGTGCCGGTTCAGCATCAGGAGCGCCGATTGAAACCGGATTTTACGCTGAAGATGACAACGCCGATAATTACACGACAAGTGATGTTTATGCTACAGCTAATGCCATTACCGCCACTGTCGCCATGACGAGTGGTTCATCAATTCCTCTTAACTACAGCGTTAATGGTGTAGATGGCTATAATTACGTTTTGAAAAACGCTAGTAACGAACAAATTTCGGCTAATAGCGCTTTTCCAATGACCGGAACTTATTACGTAGTAATTTCATACAGATCATATTCGCCAATCACAATTGAATTATCAGTTTCTGAAGCTCCGCAAGCGACACTCGTGTCAGTTTCGGCAGTTGATTCGAAAACAACATATGCTCTAGGCGACATCTATGATGATGATAATCAATTAGTCGTAACTGCCACCTATTCTGACTCTTCAACTGTAATTATCTCTTATGAAGCTACTGGGATTAACGGCTATACGATTTATTGTCTTGATCCAAACGCTGATGACTTCTACACCAGCAATCCTTTTACGGTTCCAGGAGATTATTTATTGACCGTCACCTACAAAGGCGTAGAAAGCAATGACGTAGAATTTTCGGTGCAAGCTGAATCTGGACAAGTCACTGAAGCAACAATTAGTATTCTAACTAACTCTGATTCTGATTCAACCCCAGTAACATCACCGCTGACATATTTATCGGCTAGCGGTGTCACTCTTTCAGGAGCTAGTGCTAGTAGCGTTTTCGGCGGAGCAGGTGAAGCAAAATTTAGGTTCAGTTCAAATAGTGGTTCAGGAAACCTAACAATTAATTTATCAACAGGAGTCGTTATCACTAGTGTTTCTTTATCGGTCGGAAGATATAACGATACCGACACCGTCGGCATTAAAGTGGCCACCGGCGCCAACACGACCGGACAGTCTTTAACATTGAGTAGTGGTGTCTCGACATTGAGCTACACCTCCTTTGCTAACGACACGCAAGAGTCAGCAAGCATCACTATCTCAAGTCCAGCCAAAAATCGCTTCTTCTTATATGGAATAAATTTGGGCATCGGTGCACAAGCTCCGGTTTCGCTTACGGGCGTGTCTTTAAAATCGACAACTAACATCCCATTAGGGGGAAGCGAAACTTTAACTCCCACTTTCACGCCTTCAAATGCCACAAATAAAAATGTAAACTGGAGCACAAACAATTCATCCGTCGCCAGTGTAAATAATGGCGTAGTCACCACTAATGCGGTCGGCTCGGCAATAATTACCGTTACTGCAGAAGATGGTGGATTCACCGCCCAATGCATTGTGACTGTTACTGCTGTCCAATATAATAATTACTACAAAGCATCAACAGTCGATCCAAACTTCAATTTGCAGGATTTACAGCAAGCCGGAGATGTGGATGCAATCCCCTCGCCACGAACTGATTTAAACATTCTCGTCATTCCAATCGAATTCACTGACTATACATTTACAAGCAAGACCTTAACAGATATCCAAACTCTATTCAATGGCACTCCCGAGCAAACAAACTACTGGGAATCAGTGTCCTCTTTCTATGAAAAATCAAGTTATGGTAATCTCGATTTAACATTTACCATCGCGAATAAGTTCAACACGGGTTATACCGCATTACAGGCCGCAAATCTTGATACATCAAGCACACAATATTTTACCACAAATCTAATAAGAAATGCTGTAAGTAACTATAAGTCAGTGAATGGAAGTGCTTCGACCCAACAATTCGACGCTGACAATAATGGTTACATTGATGCCGTATGGATGATTTATAGTTGCCCAAATTATAGTAATTCCAATACAATACGTAATATTTCCACCGACTATTGGGCTTATGTTTTTTGGGATTACAATCAATATTCCTCGACTTCTAGTCCTAATCAAAACAACTATGGCTGGGCGAGTTATGACTTTATGTACGAAGGCGGAGGCACTACAAAAGTAGACGCTCACACTTTTATTCATGAAACCGGCCATTTATTAGGACTTGATGATTATTACAATTACGACGATGATAGCGATTATAAGCCAACGGGTGGAATCGACATGATGGACTACAATGTCACCGATCATAACGTTTGG
>Ga0172381_10001609_pt1 | contig 26156 bp, 26 predicted proteins | sample Leawel6488metaG_FD_119754 | JGI IMG/M metagenome (GOLD analysis project Ga0172381, IMG submission 119754) | Leachate microbial communities from a municipal landfill in Southern Ontario, Canada - Leachate well 64-88 metaG | ecosystem: Engineered > Solid waste > Landfill > Unclassified | place... | reverse complement strand
CATCATTAGTATACGTATATATAAGATTTTGTCAACAAAAAAGTGAATAAAATCTAGTTTAAGCCATTTTGCGCTTGCCGTACGTTATTAGACAGGTAATTACCTGTCAGGTCATCGATAGCCTGGGTCAGCTCCTGGATGCGCAGCTCCCGCTCAAATCTTGACCTTAAGTCTTTAGGCGGAGAGGCTATCAGATCAAATTGTAAGCGCTTACGCTCATAATATACACGCCTGAGGTCATCAAGGATGTCATTTCTGAGCTGGGTATTCATTCTGGAGCGCACGTCTATGGAAGTCTGACTGTCGCTCCAGATGAGATTCCCCAGATCCCACGATACAGAGAAATCTAGATTGTTTGAATAGTCCTCCGGCCCCTGGACAGCATAATCCCGGGTAGCGCTTGTATATATCTCAGTATTAGACGAGATATCATTCCCCATGCCTATGGAAACTTTTGGCACCAATGCTTTCAATCTGGAATCCCTGTGCCACTCTTTTATCTTTTCAGGGCTGACATCACAATGTTTTATCGCAGCCTGCTGTAGATCACGCAAAGGCGGCTCATTATCAAAAATTATTTTCAGAGTCTTAAGATTTCTTTCGATGTCTATATATTGATCTCCCGAATACCTACCAGCCTCTATTTTATACAAACCTCTTTCTGTAAGGGCCCATAGAAATTTTTCACCTTCGCCGTAGAAAACAAGCCCGGTCACATTTAATGTCTTATCCATCCCCTTGTAAAGCTCACTCCAACTTCCTTTATCATTATCAAATTCATACACGCCTCTGGTCGTAGCGCAATACATCTTCTCGGATATTCTCGAAGGCAGTATATAATTTATTCCGCCTGAAAGGCCGAGCGAGGAAAATGATTTCCAACTCAAACCATGGTCATCAGAATAAACGATATGCTTGCCATTACCCAGATACACCTTCGCGTCTTTGACGCTGACACAGCTTATAGCTCCCTCGCCCGACTCTTCGACTTTATCTGCACCTGATGTTTCTTCCGGCGCATCCCCTTCCTCGACAGAGCTATTAACGTAAATCCTATCCCAGGCAAGCTGTCCGGGCTTCCTGGAATAAAGTCCGCTCTCCCCAGCGGCATAGATTAAATCTTTATTTAACGCCGCCGATGTAATACGTTTATTCCTTAGATTTGCACTTATATCATCCCATCTATCACCAAAGTCTTCGCTTAAAAAGACGCCTTTGGCAGTACAGATAATAACTTTTCTGGGATTGTATTTTGATATCTCTATGGAAAGAATGTTATTTTTCTCTGGAATTATCGTCCTAAATACATTTCGCCACACTTTACCGGCATCGTCCGTCCTGAACAATCCGCGCTTCGTTCCCAAGAGAAGGCTCTTCCCTCTGCCGGCAAGTGAGTTGATCTCGTTTTCTCCGGGCGGCAGCGAAAAGATTTCATCCCATCTATCGCCCTGAGCAATGTCGCTTATCCTGTATAAAACGCTTCGCGTCGCCAGATAGGCTCCGCCGTCTTCGATGATCATCGCGCGCGTCTCAATATTTTTCACGTTGCCGTCCTTACCTACATATATCTCCTGAGCGTAAACAACTACAGTAAAGACAATGGTCAAAACAATTGCATAAATAATCTTTGTAAACATAAAAATATCCCCTCGTTTTGTAGAACGAGAGGATATCATTTATTTCACTTTTTGTCAACTAAAATTTGATTATTCCTAAATATCACCTTCTGCTGCCAATTCGCCTTCCAGCTTATCATCGAGCTCGGTAAACTTAATATCATAACGCTTCTTCTCGATCTTAGAGAATAAGCTATACACACAGGGAACAACGAATAGCGTGAATACCGTCGATACTATAACACCGCCTATGATAGTAATAGCCATCGGTATACGCGTCTCAGCCCCGGGGCCTATAGCCATGGCGGGCGGGACAGCGGCCGCTATCGTAGCAACCGACGTCATAAGTATCGGGCGCAGTCTGATAGGACAAGCTTTGAGAAGTGCGGGGCCCACCTCCAGCCCCTTCTCCCTCTGTTGGTTCGTAAAATCTACCAGCAATATGGAGTTCTTCTTTACTATACCCATAAGAAGGATAAGTCCTATCATACTATAGATATTCATAGACTGGCCAAATAGCCAAAGGGCTATGAACGCTCCCGAAATACTGAATGGCAGCGCAAATAATACCGACAAAGGATGCAGGTAGCTGTTAAATTGTGACGCGAGCACCATATACGCGATCAATATACCGAGAGCAAAAGCCAGGATCAAGCTGGAGAAGGATTCTTTGAACGTCTGCGTGCTTCCCGAGAATATAACCTTATACCCCTCAGGCAGCGTGCTCTTAGCTATTTTCTCTACTTCTTTTATCGCATCCGTCTGAGACTTGCCCGGAGCAACGTTAGCAAATATGCTGATAGCTCTCTCCCTATTACGCCTCGTTATAGTAAGAGGCGTCGGTTTTTCGGTTATATTTACAACATTCTTAAGCTGGACGAGCTCATTCCTGTTATTCCATACCCAGAGCTTTTCAATATCTTCATTCTCCGTCCTCTGAGAAGGCATAAGTCTGACCCTTACATCGTAACGCCGGCCGCCTTTGGTGTATTTACCGATCCTCTCACCGCCTATAAGCGCATTTACCGCACTTCCTATATTAGATACGCTCACACCCCTATCATCGGCCTTCTGCCTGTCCGGCGTAACACGTATCTCCGGGATTTTTTCGAGAAAGTCGGTATCGACGTCTATCATCAGCCCTGATGTTTCCATCTTCTTACGGATGTCCTCAGAATATTCAGATAACTTTTCCCAATCAGGGCCTCGTATCGAAAACTCAACAGGGAAACCTCTCTGAGCCGAAAATCCGGACAATGACAGGTCCTGTAATGTTACTTTTGCGTCAGGTATTTTATTCAGCTCCGTCCTTAGCAGAGTTATCATTTCAGACTGGGTAAGCGAGTGCTTAGCAGGCGCAACTATAGGCCTGTCCCTAGGCTCTTTCAGCGTGATGAACATCATGCCTGAATTCACTTCTCCGCCGCCAAATCCGCCTATGAGAGCGAAGTAACCTTCGACCTCAGGCCTGGACATAAGATACTCTTCTGCCTTTTTAAATTTCTCGTCTGTGAGAATGATCGACGAGCCTACCGGCGTCTGCAGCCGGCACATAAGCATGCTCATGTCCTGCGACGGAAGGAACTCTTTACGCATACTCATGAGGAATAATATAGAGGCGGCAAAAAATATCAATGCGCCTACTATTACAAGGATCCTCACCTTAAGCGCCTTATTAAGCAGCCAATGATACGCTACTGCAAGATTTCTGAATCCATTGTCTATGCCTTTGCCTATAAACGTTTTGCGTGAACCGACCTCCAAAAACTGCGAACACCTCATCGGAGCCAGTGTAAGCGCTTCCAGAAGCGATAAAGCAACGGCAACGGATATCGTTACACCATATTGAAAGAAAAATTTTCCGATGATGCCGTACATAAACGCGACCGGGAGAAATATAGCTATCAGCGCTATTGTCGCGGCTATAGCCGCAAATGTGATCTGTCTGGCGCCGCGCCGGGCGGCCTCAACTTTATCGACACCGCGCTCCCTGTAACGCACAATATTCTCCAATACCATGATAGCATCGTCGACAACTATACCTATAGCGAGCGAGAGCCCCAGAACTGTAAATGTGTTTAGAGTAAATCCCAGGAAATATATAACTATAAATGTTCCCAGAACTGATGTAGGAATAGCGAGCAATATATTAACGGTAGCGCTCCACGACCCTAAGAATAACCAGCAGACCAGCGACGTAACAATAGCGGATAGTATCAGGGTGAATATCAGCTCCTGGATCGAATCTTCGCTGAACTTTGTCCTGTTGTATCGGACGCTTATATCTATATCCTTCGGTTTAAATTTCCTTATCTCTTCCAGTTTCTTTATTACTTTATGCGCTACGCCTACTTCGTTGGCACCGCGCTGTTTACGGATACCTAAAGCTACCGACATGCGCCCGTTAGATCTGGCTATACGCCTGACGTCGGCAAGGCCATCTTCTATAGTCGCCACTTCTTTTAAATATATAGGCTTAAATACCGGCTGGCCGGATCTTTTAGGTATCAGTAAATTTTCAAATTCTTTTGTCGTTACCGCCTCGCCCATTACCCGAACGTTAAATTCTTTTACAGGCGTCTCGATCCTTCCCGCAGGCACTTCTTCGTGTTCCGCCTTAACAGCGTCTACCACATCCTGTACGGTAAGCTGATACTCTTCCAGTTTATTCGCATCCACCCATATACGCAGATTCCTGTCTACGAATCCGCCCAGAAATATATCACCCACACCGTCGATAGTGGCAAACTGGTTCTTCAGATGATCCTGGACATACGTCATTATATCGCGCATCGGCATTGTCGATGAAGAGACGGCCAGCATTATTATCGGATGATCTTCCGGATTTACTTTGGTTACGATCGCCGGATCGAGGTCCTTTGGCAGAGATCTCTGCGCCTGATCTATCTTTGACTGCACATCCTGCACTGCAACATCGATATTTTTATTCAGGTCAAATTCGACCGTTACAGTGGCCGAGCCTTGCCGTATCGACGAGGAGACTTCGCGTACTCCCTGTATGCTCATCAGCGAGTCTTCTACTATATCAACTACGTCCGTCTCCATTACCTCGGGAGCAGCGCCCTCCCACGTCAGATTTATTGAAACTATAGGAAAATCTATATCAGGAAGCTGTCCCACGCCTAAGCGGGTATAGCTTATGATGCCAAATATTACAAGAGCCGCCATCATCATCCAGGCGAATACAGGATTTTTTATCGATAGGTCAGAAAGATTCATCTAAGCTCTCCGTTCCGCTCTGCCCTGCAGCCACACGCAGCTGCCAATACTGGCGTTTAGCCGCATATAGGGATGCGATATAATTTCTCTCAGCATCCTCCAGCGTTTGTATAGCCGTTAAAACATCAAGGTTATTAACGAGACTGCGTTCATAATCTTTTCTCTGCAAATAATAGTTGAGCCTGGCGGCAGAGTAAGCTTTTTTAAGAGCATCGTGCACGGCCATAGCACCAACGAGGTTTACAAAAGAATCTTTAATGTCGTAGGGCGCCTTACGCCTTGTCCGTTTATATTCCTCTTTACGCTCATCTGCCTGCAGATTCGCCGCTTTAGATTTCCCCAGAACTTCCGTCCCTTCAAATATAGGCACATTTACCGTAAGGCCGACATCCCAGTCTGTAGTTTCATAAAAACCTGTGCGCTGGACATAGTAGTTGGCATCCAGCGTTGCCTCTGGGAGAAAACCGCTGTCCACAACTGTAATATTCTCCTTCGATAGCTGCCACGCAAATTTTGAAGCGCGGACATCGGGCCGGGAATCGGCTTTCGAAACATAATATTCTTCTGAGTTGATCTTTATAGGAAATGGATAAACATCGGATAGCTCCCCTACCGGCTGTCCGATGAGAAACTCCAATAGCTGCCTCGCCGTGATCTCGCGACTCTTTGCCAATTCGATTGAAGCTTCAACGCTATAAAGCTGAGCCTTTACGTTCACAACCTCGCTGGGCTTTGACCTGCCGAGCTTTTCGCGCGCAATAAGCTCCTTTACACGATTCGATAGCGCTTTGCGGGTTTTCCGCAGCACCCGGAGATCGTCCCGTTTTTCTTTTAATAAATAGAATGCATTAGCAACATCCACTAGGAGAAGCTGTTCAGCGCGGGTCTTTTCGTCAACTCGCTGTTTCTTTTCGTAACCTGACCCTTTTATTGCAGCTATCGCCTTAAAACCATTAAAGAGCGTTTGGGTAACATTAAAATTTCTCGTCGACTGCTTCGGCGGTTTCAGCGTCCCCAAAGTCGTCCCCTTATCGGGAGGAATGGTTTCCTGATAATCCGTGGAAATAAAGGATACGTGCGGTAATATTTCCGATAAGGCTATCAGGTAATGTGCGTCGGCTTCCTTAATAAGGTCTGTATTTATAGCAATTATTTCGCTTTGTATAAGGGCCATCTGATAGCAATCCGCAAGAGTATAAGAAGGTATGATTGCCAAAGTATGAGTATTTAGCTCGCTCTTTGCCGGAGGTATCGCCGAAACCACGGCAGCAGCAGGAATAACGGAGGCAGCTGGTGCGGCCGCTTCTTTGGTAACCGCTGCATGCTTCTTTATAGAAACATTGGTTCCATCGCTCAGAACATCGATCGGTCTGCAGCTAAGCAAAAGTGCGAACATTATTGTTAAAGCTATTATTCTTTTCATTGGTTAATTATCAGCCTTATCCCCTATAAGGTGGTCACGTATAATGGTAAGTATTCTCAGGTACTCCTCACGCTCCGGCTGCGATATCACACTAAAAAGCCGCGAAATAAGTTTCTTGTGGTGTTCGGCCGCGTTGCGGGCCACCTTAATACCTTTAGGGGTGACGCCCACCTTCACTGTGCGCCTATCGTCAGCATCAGCTGCGCGCTTTACGTACCCATCCCTGACGAGCCGGTCTATTATACCGGTCATGGCAGCAGTAGTTACATTCATAGAGCGGGCTAGATCGGTCATGCGCAATTCACCTTCGCGCGCAAGGGCATTGACAATAACAAGCTGCGGAAGCGTTATGCGAATTTTATAAAAATCACCCGCATCATGTTTGTAAAACTCTCTCATGATAACAGGGTGCATCTCTGTGATCCTATCGGCAAATTCTGAAAGCGAAAGTTGTGTCATTATCAGCCTCCACATACTTAACTGCATTAACTATTAATGCGGTTAAGCATATCATCGAGGCCTTACCTTTGTCAAGTTTTTATTGTTTTAAGGTATGTGACGCTGAGGCTATAAGGAGGCTTCTTTATACCAGCCAATAGAGGCTTCGGCCAGCGTTATATCATCGCCCTGTTCTTCTTTATACTTAGCCCTGTATTGCATTATCCCCGAGAGCTCTTCCATAAACCTGCTGACAAATGTCCTGGGCTTATCCCAAAACTCGACACCCACTTCATACGAGTCCTCGCTTTCAGCCTGACGGACATGCCGGACCTTACCTATTATAAAAAACAGCTCATCCTGAAGCGTAAATTTTAATATAAGATTTGAATCTACGGGAAGTTCTCTCTTTGTAGCTATGAGCGCTCCACTTTCTGAAACGTTCAGCGTTATAGATGATTCTTTAGGAAATGTATCCTCGGATTTATATTCTAAGGGACAATAGATGGAAAACCTTTCGTGGCGCCGTCTTTCTTTAGTGGCAGTATCTGGCATAAACTCCCCGATATTTAGGTAAAAAAAGTATATCACATTTTACGAATATTACAAGGCGGCTTTTCCTGATTTTTTATCTCTAACATATTTACCGCACTTATACGAAGTTCACAAAACGACTTGACAAATCGTCAAATAACGGTATACTTATCTTAAAAGGAACTTAAAAACATGCATGTAGGACAAATAATAAAAAATATCAGAAAAGAAAAGCGCATGACGCTCGTTGAGCTGTCGGAGAAATCCGGAGTTGCGCTCGCGACCTTAAGCCGGATGGAAAATGGCAAGATGACCGGCACCCTAGATTCTCACATGAACATAGCAAACTCCCTGGAGATCCCCCTGCCAGACCTCTATAAAGACCTGGCCTATTCAAAAAAACAGGTAGAGGTTAAATCAAAGAAAGCTGTAACTGACGTTTTCATGCATGACAAGAACGCCACGTCCGAAATGCTGGTCTCTAAAGTAATAAATAAAAAGATGATGCCCATACTTATAAAATTAAACAAGAACGGGGCTACCCGCAAGGAAGAGACTAAGACCGGAGTGGAAAAGTTTATCTACATACTGGACGGCAAGATCGAAGCAGCTGTAGGGGAAGAAAAATATAACATGTCAAAGGGAGACACTCTATACTTCGAATCCTCTCTCCCTCATTACTTTAAAAATACCGGATCAGGCGAAACGCGCCTTATTTGCGTGATATCACCGCCAACTTTATAAAACCCATCCACCATTAAACAGCTTGATCATTTCGTAAGATCCCACCTGGCGCAGAAATCAGATAATATCAGGTCAGCCGTTAGCTCCGGAAGCTCGTGTTCCAGAACCTCTCTTTCAAGCAAGCCTTCACGATAAACCATCTCCATCGCTTTGGTATAGTTCTGGCTGGCAATAAGATCTCTGACTTCGGCTATAAGGGATTTAGTAAAAAGGTTTATCAAGTATCTATGGGTACTGCGTCTGCGGAGGGTAACTAAAATCTTCATCACATTCTCACCTTCTTTCGGCCATATACACATGACCAGTTTGCCAAGCGAGAACATCAAAAGTATACCACAGAATTAAAAATCGACAATAGCTTGCGAATCTAACTTTCTATAAACCTTATAAAAAAATGCTGCAACACATTTAATATCAATATGTTGCAGCATTCAGTAAAGTGATAAAAAAGATAGAAATTTATCTCAAATGTTGATGTTGTTCACTATTGGTTATAACATTTCCTTTTTCATACGCCAGTAGAAAAGCGCTTACGATTACCGGATCGAATTGAGTTCCGGAACATCGCTTTATCTCCTGTATAGCGTCCTCTATATTCTTCTTTTTCTTGTATGGCCTGTCGGTCGTTATCGCGTCAAAAGCATCAGCTACAGCTATTATCCTGGCTATCAAAGGTATATCCGTCCCTCTCAAACCATCCGGATACCCGGATCCATCAAAACACTCCTGGTGATGGCGGACCTCTTTTGCAACATCGCTCAGTTCTTTGATCGGATGAAGTATTGTAGCGCCGATTATCGAGTGCTTTTTGATCTCCTCGAACTCCTCAGGAGCAAGTTTCCCGTGCTTGTTGAGGATGTGATCAGGCACACCGATCTTGCCTATATCGTGCAGAAGCGCAGATATTTGAAGCGTTTCCCTGAAATTTTTATAATTTGCCATTTCCGGTATACCCTCAAGCTCCCTGGATATAGCCAGACAGTAAGTAGTAACTCTTTCGGTATGTCCGTGTGTATAAGGATCGCGCGCATCTATGGCCGCAGCCATAGCTATCGCGGTATGGATAAATATGCGGTGCTCACGTATGTAGAGCTCCTTTATCTCCTCTATCTTCTGCTGTAAATTATCTATAAGAAGCGCATTCGCTATAGCCATCGCGGCATCATTGGCTAGAGTTACAAAGAACCCCATCTCTTCTCTGCTGAAGCTTTCGCCTGATATTTTGTCTCCCAGGACAAGCACACCAAGAAGCTCGCGCTTAAAATAACATGGCACACAGAGCCTTGCCTTTATCAGGTCCATCTGTTTCTTTATAAGCAGAAGCTTGTCATACAGCTCAGGCTGACGCTCAAGTATCTCGCGGTTTCTCAAGCCTATAATGACATCATCGTATCTGAGAATGCCTGTTTCGGATATAAGATAACTTTGTTTTTCAGTGAATACGCTTATAAGCGGATTATCCGCAACCAGCTTTATAAAACCTATCGGTATCTTTACGCCCTGAGAGCCTTTAGAATCTATCAGAATATATGAATGCTTATGCTCTTTGAATAAAAGGACTGCCGTATGCGTAACCTTGAGCTGTTCATCGATCGTCCGGACTATCATTTTGATAAGGTGTTCTGGTTTCTTAAACCTTATCATCGTCCTGGATGCCTTTTCCAGAAATGCCTGGTAATCATATTTCGGGCTCTGGTTATCCATACGCAACCTTTCGTTTGTTCTGTTGTTATCAGTGTGCTGCTCTATCCGGTTGCCGCTCTTATCCGCTGCGTTTTCGATGAATATGTTATGCAGCTTATCCCAGCTCGGCACCTTTTTAGGTTTATCCATTAATCACATACTCCTTTCCTTTGCGGACCACTTGCCTAATGTTACTTTTATTTTAAATTTTTCTCCACGGCATCCTCGAGATTATCCAGAACCAGAGGTTTCGTAATGTACTCGCACGCGCCAAGCCTGCATGCTTCGTCCATTCTCTCCTGCTCTTCGAGAGCCGTCACCATTACCACCTTTACCTTTTTATCTATATCCCTTATGTGCTTTAATGCCGCTATCCCATCCATCCCCTGCATCTTTATATCCAGAAGAACGAGATCAGGCCTTTCAGCCTTTATCACCAAAAGCGCGTCTTCTCCGCTGGCAGCCGTAAGAACGGCATAGCCTCTCTCCTTAAAAAAACTCTGAACAAAATCACGTATATCATGCTCGTCATCCACCACCAGGATCTTTTTCATACCGCCACTCCTTTATCCTCCGGCCTTATTCAGGGTAAACCCCGACCTTGGCGAAGGGCTTTACTTTTCTGCCGCTTTATTTATCATCTCTTCCAAATCTTTAAGAGAACCTATGGGTTTATCGAGGCAGGCAAACGCCCCCAGCTTTATAAGTCTCGCCTTGGTCTTGCCTCCGTCATCATATGCTGTTATAAATATCACTTTGGGAGACGGCACCATAGAGCTTACCAGTTTCAGGACTTCATCACCGTCGATGCCTGGCATTTTAAGATCCGTCAATAACACATCCGGCTTCTGCTCTTTGACCAGCTCTATCCCTTTAGCGCCGCGCAATGCCACATGCAGCTCATACCCTCTTGGTTCAAAATAATCCTTCAAAAATTGTATAAACTCAACCTCGTCATCTATAGCAACTATACGCGGTTTGCTCATTTCTTTGCCTTGCCTTTCTCCCGCTCCATCTCTTTTGTGCCGACTGGAAATTCGAGCGTAAACGCAGTGCCTTCGCCAACCTTTGTAGATTTAAGATAAATACGACCGCCGTTCTTTTCTATAACCTGCCGGACTATAAAAAGGCCCAGCCCAGTCCCTTTACCGGGATCCTTAGTAGTGAAAAACGGATTAAATAGCTGCTTTATCTTATCTTCCGGTATGCCGGCACCCGTATCTGAAATATCTATAAAAATCCTATTTTTCTCTTCCCTGGCCGAAATAGTTATTCTGCCTTTTTCATTTATCGCCTGGCCAGCGTTACGGATAAGGTTAAAGAGGACCTCCTGGAGCTGTTTCTTGTCTACAAATATATCGGGCAGTTCAGACTGAATATCCTTAATGATCTCTATCTTTTCCAGTTTCAATTCATACCCTACAAGGCTCAGGACGTCATCGACTTCTCTTCCAATATTAACCATCTCGCATTCACCTTTTGCCGGCTTAGCAAACTGTGAAAGCTTCTTTGTTATCGCCGTCGCCCGGTCAGTTTCGTGAATTACTTTACCCATGATCTCCTTGGCTTTAGTCAAAAGCTCATCGGTAGTCTTTGACTTATACAGGCCATCCTGGATATTAAGGAGGAACGCCTCGCATTGCCCCCTCGCTATACCTAGAGGGTTGCATATCTCGTGGTTTATGCCGGCTGAAAGCGTGCCTATAACCGCCATCTTATCCTTTTGCGCAGCCTCAGCCTGCGTCTTGCCAAGCTCATCGAAAAGCTTGGCATTTGCTATAGCTATGGCTAGCGTTCTTGCCAGCGGGAGTAAAATATCAAGATCATCCTGCGAGTAATCTTCATCGGATTTTTTCTTACCCAGAGAAAGTATGCCAATAACCTCTTCATGCATAACCATCGGAATAATAAGCTCTGCATTAAGCTTCTCTATCACTTCCTGAACAGAATCAGGCACATATATCTTTTTAGTCTGCAGCTCTTTTACCAGTAAATAACCGTGCGTCTCTTCCATGAACGTAACTATGCCATCCGGGCGTATAAGCTTCACATCGGAATCTTTAATATTTTTCTGCGCCATCACTTCAAACTGCTGCTCTTCATCATTGAATAGCAATACGGCGGCAGAGTTTAATTTTATGGTATCCGTAAGCTTGTCAACCGTGAGGTTCATTAGTTTGTCAAGCTCGAGAACTGTCAGAACTTCATTTGTAAAAGTCTTAAGTAGAGACTTATAGTCGTATTTTTTCTGAAATAGGTACTTGTCGGTAACGTTAATTAGGAAGTTTTCTATGCGGCGCATTGTCAGAATAATTATTACACCGCTCAAAGTCAACCCTATTAATCTAGCACTAGTGCTAGCCCATCGCAAAAAATATTCCTGAAGTATTAGAGTCGGCAGAACTAGTATTGCAAAAACTGAAATCAATAGCCCTGTAAAAACAAGTGTTTTCTTAACTATTACTTCTATGTCCAAAAATTGATGCCGGACTATAACAAAAGCTGTCATGGCAACATAAAGCAAAACCAGTATATTTGTAACGGGTGGATATGGAAAATTATAGAATAGAAGATGGTTAACTGAGCCACTAGCTCCCCCTGCAGCAATACCAATAAAGAGGTATTTTATCTGGCTACGCTTGCTAGGAGAATCTGATTTTTTGTAGCTTACATATAGAAGATAACATGCATAAATCAAATAACTATGAAAAAACACCAAATAAACATGATATAGAGGCCCTGGTATACCCCAATATTTGAATATTGACACTGGACGCATACCACTTATAAAATACGGTGTAAAAACTAAACCGATAAAAATGGCGGCAAATAAATACCCCATAACCACAGCTATGCGTCTTTTTATTCCCAAGAATGCTGTCGTGAAATGAAAGAACGTCGGTGGAATTAAAAATGCCCCTATATGCAATATACGAAACCAGTAAAGGGTAGTTTTTGCATCAGACGCCAATGGCCAAAAAGTATAAGCTCCAAGCCAAAGGAATTCCCCAAGACAAAAAATAGCAAAAGTTTTATTTAGCAGGCTTGCCTTATTACTATAATAAATGAACAAGCCTAAAGCCAAAGACATGACGGCCCCTATAGCACCCGTAAAGGATAAATAATAGTAGATAGGCGTCATTTCTCAACCTCTATCTTTGGATCATTTTTAATTTTCTGCATTATAGCTTTGGCAACAACCCTACCCGAAGTAGCCGCTCCAGTAATGCCACCTTGCCCAAGCCCTGGAGTCACCCAATGTCCCGCCAAAAATAAATTATCAATGGCAGTATTATACGGCATTATACTTCGATCAATCTGAGATGGAATCGACGCCCATCCATATAATGCCCCACCACTATTAGATGTATACCTTTCTAAAGTTTTAGGGGTTGCGGCAACCTTAACTTTGATCTCGCCAAGGCCAGGGAACACTTTTTTCCTGACCCGATCAATAATAACATCAGAAATGGCTTCTTTTTCCAAACGCCAATTAATATTATTCTCGGCAGATGCATTTGGCGCAGCCACTATAAGACTCATCGAATCATATCCAACAGGCGCCATTGAGTTGTCATGAAATGATGGAAAAGTGCAGATCACATATTCATCTTTAACATTAAAAACATTATGATAGGCTTTTTCATAAGGAGAATCAGCATTCTTCATATCAAAATACCACACACTACTTCGGTATCGCCAGTCGATCGATTTAACTCCAAGATATATTATGAAGGCTGAAACTGATGGTTTTAGATTTTGCATCCGCTTAAGGGATTCAATTGAAACAGCCCCCCCTCCGCTGATCATTTCAAATGTTTTCTTAGGATCAGAATTTGAAACAACATATTTTGCAGATACTTCTTCGTCACCAATAAGAACGCTTGAAATTTTATTACCATCCATTCGTAATCCATCGACTTTTGACGAAAGAAGAAGCTGTCCCCCGGACTTCTTAAACTCGGCCGCTAAAACATCTGGGATCTTCTGCATAGATCCACGCGGATAATATCCTCCGTCAAAAACAAACTGACGGTACATTACAATAGCAGTTACCGCGGCAACGTCCTTTGAAGACAAGCCAATATTACCCAACAAAACCATAAAAAAAGATTTAAGTCTTTCGTCTTTAAAGTATTTACTAAGGATTTCGTTAAACGTAAGCTTGTGAACTTCATAATATGTCTTCAAAAAATTCTTTTCGTTGATCAACCGAAAAAAATTGTAAATATTTTCTCTTTCATATGGAAATTTTTTGGCCAATACCTCAGCCGTTTCCATGCAATCATTTTTAATAGGGATCTCTAAATCCTGTAATATCACAACATCTGAAGGATTTATCCTATTAAATGTTATGTCACCATAAACACCTAATTCGTTAAGAATTTTATAAAGCATCCTGCCCTTACTGCAGCTACCCAGATAATGCACACCTACATCGAAAGTAAAACCGCCTCTTTTAAATGATGTGCAGTACCCTCCAGGCTGGGAATGCTGTTCCGCAATTAATACGCTCATGCCAGCCTTCGCAAGATAACACCCGCAAACAAGGCCACCCATACCCGCACCTATTACAACAACATCATACCTAGTATTTGTTTTCATCTAAAATCGATCACCTTAAATCAGTTCATGCCTATACTTCGTTTTTCTTTTCAGCAATAATAACACCGTATCTTAAAAAATCGTAATGAGTTTCAAGCATCCCTTTATAGTAATTTAGCCCTATATCAATAGCCTTTTCTCCCATTATTTTTGCATATGCATCCCATTCGCGCCGGCCACTTTTAAGCTTTGCCCTTACCTTGATATCAACTTTGTCGGTACAATCTTTTATCTCAAGTATGGTAAAACCTGCCTGCTGAAGTAGTTTTTCGTAAGTTTCCAGATTATCCTGAAACCAAATATCTTTTTTGTAAAGCGGAGAAAATTCAGGAACAACTTCGTATGCTTCATTCAGAGTCCCTTTATCCCCCCTCAACCATTCGTTAAAACCTATTAGCGCACCTTTTTTGAGATGCGCATTTATACGTTTAAAAGATATTGCCTTTTCCTGCCAATGGCAGACAGTTTCATTACAAAAAGCTTTCGTAAAATTCTTTTCATCCAAAGACAGGTTTTCCACATTTTGCTCGCAATACTTGACTTTACCCTGGACGCCATGCAAAACAGCGCATTCCCTAGCCTTCGCAACTTGATTGGGATTAATATCTACTCCGACCAAATTACACCCTGTCAGCTTTACCAAAAGCCTAGACGGCGCACCGCTACCCTCACCTAGACTTAGAACATGGTCATTGCTCGAAATATTTAATTTCCCAAACATGTCGATCAAACCGTTTTGAAAAAAATGCGTAATTCCCTCTAAATCAAAAATTCTTCGATCGGTCGAAGCCTTAGGATCTATGTTGTATGCTTTAAATATTTTTTCTAGCATTTCGCGATCATGCACGATAAAACCACCGTCAACTTGATAGGAGTCGATCAGATTTTTTTTAATATTTTTATCCATGGCAGACCCTTTTTAATACCAGGCAAGCATTGTTCCCACCAAAAGCAAATGAATTATTCAATGCAACCTGGACATCTTTTTTACGCGCCTTATTTGGCACGCAGTCTATATCACACTCCGGATCCGGAGTTTCGTAGTTCATAGTGGGAGGCACTACTCCATTTTTTATAGCTAGACAGCATGCTATTGCTTCTATAGCACTCGCCGCACCCATTGTATGCCCCAGCATTGACTTAATAGAACTAACAGGAACTTTTTTAAAATTTTCACCGAAAACAGTTTTTATGGCCTCACATTCCGCTTTATCGTTTGCTGGGGTACCAGTACCATGAGCCGATACGTAATCAACATCTTCTTTTTTTATACCGCTATTTTTAATAGCCTTTTCCATCACCTTGACTATACCCTTAGCCTTAGGAGCTGTCATATGGTGGGCATCGCAGCTTAACCCATAACCTAATATTTCCGCATAGATATCTGCGCCCCTGCTTTCGGCAAGTTCCATATCTTCTATTATCAGCATGCCTGACCCCTCTCCTATCATCATGCCTTTTCTATCTTTATCGAAAGGCCGGCATTTGTCCGATGCCATAGCATATAAGCGATTAAACCCCATGAAAGTAACCCGTGAAAAAGGATCGGCACCGCCAGCAATCATAATTTTTGCTTTACCACTTCGTATCAGATCAAAAGCATACCCTATTGAATAATTTCCTGCTGCGCATGCAGTAGGTATGGCGTAATTAGGCCCCGTAATCCCAAAAAAATATCCTATATGATCCGACAGCGAATTACTGGGATACTTAACTATATTTATAGGCCAAATCGCGCCTTCACCGCCATTTGTCCAGTATTTATCTATCTGTTCCAAAGACTGAATATCTGCCATAGTTGTTCCTATCACAACTCCGGTGCTTTTCTTATCCAATTTATCAACCACTATATTTGCATCGCGAAAAGCTAGTTTTGTAGCAGCTACTGCGAACTGCGATGCTCTCGCCATACCCTTAATTTGATCCGCAGGTATAAAATCGTCGGGCTTAAAGCCCTTTATCTCTCCCGCCCGATGGACTGGAAAATCTGCTGTGTCAAAAAGCTCTACTTCACTTATACCTAGCGTGCCCGCTATAAGGCTATTCCAAAAAGCATCCCTGCCTATGCCTATAGACGAAACAACCCCTACGCCTGTAATGACAACCCTTCTTTTTTGCATACTCATTTATTTTCAATAAGTGTTTTTACGATTTCGGTTATGTTTTTAAGAGTTGTAATTTTAATAAGGTGCTCTTCTGCTATTTTAATCTTATACTTCTTTTCGGCGGCTGCCAATATTTCAAGCGCCATCATAGAATCCATTCCAAGCTCCTCTACAAAACGTGCATCTGAAGTAATTTTAATCTCATCTATTTCAAGTATCTCAGCTATAAGAGCACGAAGCTCTTTCTCAAGGTTATCATTCATTGCTAACTCCTTCATCTCTATACCTCCCTCATTTAAAAAAACAACAAGTCCATTATTATCCACTTTAACGTCCGGCTTAAACAGCATGCACCTCATCACGCTGACCCATACCGGACCTAATATTCTCAATGTCATCATTAGAGTATATTTTTAGACCTTGTTTAAATCCAAAAAAATCAAAACCGTTACGCGTTATAAAACTTTTCATCATAGCTGTATTTTCATAACTTATATTATCACCCAAAGAAAAACAGCTCTGTTTATTTTCTTGAGCTAAGATGATAAGCTCGGCTATACAAGCAGGCGCTATGTTATTAGGAAAAAGTCTTTTAAAATTATTACCGGTAAACTCATCAAAATATTTATACATTGACCACACGCCTTCAAATGCAAAAATATCAGCACGTTTTTTTCTTATTTCTTTAGCAAGATAATACGGAACCACTATATCACATACCATAGCTCCCGGTTTCATAATACCTATATACTCCGCCAACCCCACCCCCATGTTAGTAACAATAATTACATCTGACTGTCTAAAAATATCTTCGTAGGAAGCTTTTCTTGCGTTCTTTACAGAACCCATGAATTCGTCGGCACTATCAACCAAAATTTCCTTGGCAATCGGCGAATACTGTTTGAGAAAAATTTTTGATATTCTATTTTTGTATCCAACTATCCCCACATTTAATGATTTTATATTTTTACCCAGCAAATCAACCCCTCGCGATACGTAATCTATCGTTAAGGCAGCTATGAGATTCTTTCCTGTCGTAACGGGTACATCGGTTAACTTTTTCACCTCATCACCACTCTCCCAGATCGACGCAAACAACGCAGCCAAACCTATCTGGGTTGCCTTTAACTTATTGGCAAGCTGAATAGCATCCTTAATAATGTCAGCCTGTCTGCTTTTCCCTGAAGAGGCAAGCTCGCTAGGCATCAGCGGACATATCATTCCATAAAATTCTATCCCCCTTTTCTCGCTATTGAATCTCGCGCAAATATAAGGGGGCATGTGTTTATTAACATTAATAAATATCTTTTTAAGAATACTTGATCTTAACTTTATATCGTTAAATAAAAATCTGTCAGGTTCTTCTATGTAATGCCCTATCCACACAAGTCTCTTCATAGGCCACCCTTCCGTCTAACTGCAATGAATTTAAAAAATGGATTAAATCGTGCAGTATTCTTCAGATAATCTTCATATGTCTTTCCAAGCCGACTCTTCATCTCTTTCTCCTCCAAGCCGGACTTGATTAACTGTAATGTTATAGAAAAAAACCCTATTATTATTGCAGTGTAAAACAAATTAAAAATCAAAGGGATTCCGATCTGCTCTAAAACGATTCCTATATACACGGGATGCCTTATATATTTATAAGGTCCTTTCGTAACAAGCTTTCGATGTCCAACAAGTTTCTCCTTGCCGATAATATGTACCGACCATTGGTCTCCCAGGGAATTAACAGCCCACAACCTAAGATACAATGCGGCAATATACATACATATACCTATCGACGTTAAATAATTATTATACTGCCTATCAACTTTGTAAAATTCTGCTAAACAAAATATCACAAGGAATATATACGATAACATCGAAGCTGGCAAAGTCCAATCCCCCTCAATATTATTCATATCCTTATCTTTACTTGTATACAATCCTTCCCACACCCTTTCAAATATTACAAACAATATGAAAAGACTAAACACTGTTCGTCCAGATATGCTGGGGTTATTGAAATACAGAAATAAAGTCAAAAACGGCACCCCCAACAACATAATAACCTTCATAATCAGCATTAATAGCAATCCTTTTATATGGCTAATCCGCCATCAACCTTAATCACTTGACCAGTTATGTATGAAGACTTATCGCTGGCAAGAAAAGAAACCGTTTTAGCAACCTCTTCCGGTTTGCCAAATCTACAACACGGGATAAAATTTAAAAATTTTTCTTTGTTCTTTAGATTATTGGTCATATCGGTTTCAATATAACCTGGCGCAACAGCATTTACTCTTATATTATAGAATGCCACTTCTTTTGCCAGTGATTTTGTAAAACCTATTACCCCTGCTTTCGCACTGGAATAATTGACTTGTTTGGGTAACCCTACAACGCCCGCAACCGAAGAAATATTTATTATGTTTCCGTTTTTCTGTTTCATCATTGTAACAATACATGCTTTGGCCATATTAAAATACCCGGTGAGATTAGTATCTATAACATCCTGCCACTCCGATGGCTCCATCATCATAAGAGCTTTGTCTTTAACAATACCTGCGTTATTTACTAACAAATCTATAGTGCCAAATTTATTCACAGCCTCACCCACCACCTGCTTTGCCTGGTTAAAATCCCGTGAATCAGATTTAACCGCCTCGGCAACACCATTGATATTTTTTATCTCGTCTAAAAGTATGTTCGCAGCCTCTTCGCTCTTAAGATATGTAAAAACTACTTTGGCACCGTTCCGAATAAGCTCAATAACAATTGCCTTGCCTATACCGCGTGAGCCGCCAGTAACTATCGCAATCTTATCCTTTAAATTCATATCTTCCTATCGCTAATGTAGAATTTGACCCCGCCGGACTGAAAGAGTTGATCAATATCTTATAGATCCTTGCATTGCGCGCCTTGTTAGGTACGTAATCGAGATCGCATCGTCTGTCCGGCTTCTCATAATTAACCGTGGGCGGAATAAAATCATCTTGGATAGCGCCCAGCGATCCGGCCAGATTCATCGCGCCCGAAGCTGAGAACGTCTCGCCCACCATAGATTTTATAGAACTCACCGCGATATTTTTTACACGATCGCCAAAAATATTTTTGATCGCAGTGGTCTCCATCGCATCACAGTCCAATGTAGAATTGGCTGTCGCACTTACATAATCAATATCTGCAGACTTTAACCCAGAATCTTCGAGACATGATTTCATAGCCCGAATGGCACCTTCAGCTTTGGGACTATAGATATTTTTGCTCTTAGGATCAAAAGATGCTCCGTAACCGAATACTTCGGCATAGATATGCGCATTTCGTTTTTTAGCATGCTCAAGTTCTTCCAATACCACTATAGACGATCCCTCACCCAGAAGAATGCCGTTCCTACGCCTGTCAAAGGGGCAATTCACCTCGTCCTTACCCGACCGGGAACCAGCCAGATGTCCTATTTTATAAAAGCCTTTATACGTCTGCTCACAGAGTTCTTCCACGCCGCCCGTTAAAACCGTATCATAACCGTAAAGATTTATCATATTCATAGCATAGTAAATAGCGTCAAGACTGGAGCAAAACCCGGTCGATATCGTGCTGTTAAAACCCTGGATATTAAATCGTATCGATATCTGGCTCGCCGGGGCATTTATAACAGTATTTGGAAATAATGCTGGGTTAACGCTTCTAGGCCCTTCCCGCAATCCACCCTTATCAAATTCACTGATTGACCAGACGGAACCCATGGTCGAACCCAAGGATACTCCGTAGGCATCAGTCTCTTCTTCGCTTATAGGATATTTTACGCCTGCGTCATCTAGAGCTAGTTTGGAAGCCGAAAGCACAAGCTTTATTGACCTGTCAAAAGTCCTGAGACCTTTCATGCCCAATATTGCCTCTGGATTAAAATCTTTGATCTCACCAGCTAGCTTGCTCGACAAATTCGCTGTGTCAAATAACGTAACAGGCTTTACCCCTGATTTGCCTTCTTTTAAACCGGCCCAGAACTCGTCTTTACCTATCCCTATGGACGACAGAACTCCTAATCCCGTTACAACTATCCTCTTATTTGCAAGCAAAGGTAATTTCCCCTTTCGCCACCTTTTCATTATTAACAGTGGCTTCCATTTCACATATCCCACCTATGCTGACTATTTTTACTATTTTAACAATTATATTCAGCTGATCTCCAGGAACTACAGGTTTGTAAAATTTTGCTTTAATATTAGTCAGATAAAAAATATTTGCGGTTTGATTCGGCAAGCTTTTTTTATACAGCACACATGCCGCCTGGGCCATTGCCTCTATTATAAGAGCTCCTGGCAACACCGGCTCACTCGGAAAATGACCCTGAAAATAATCCTCATTTATGCTGACATTTTTATATGCCTTCATATATTCGCCCTCTTTAAGCTCTGTAACTCTATCAAGCATTAAAAAGGGATATCTTTGCGGTATAATCTTCTTTATATCTTCAATATTTAACATAATGATCACCGTAATGTAACGATTTCATAAAAAAATGCCTGATCTCAATATGTGAAATCAGGCGTTATGCGGAATGTCCGCTGCCATCTTTTTCTTCCTGTTCAGTTATCCAGCGATCTATTGTAGATTTTTTAAATCGCCATTTGGCCCCAACCTTAAAACAAGGAAGCTTTCCCGCTTTCGCATGTTTATATATGGTAACGGGTTGCATCCTTAGATATGCGGCCACTTCCTGAACCGTGAAGAGAATGTCTTCAGGCATAAAAAACACCACCTTTTGCATTTGGTATTAGTTATACTCTTTTGATACGGACTAATACGCAGTAATACAAAGTATACATTATAAAGCGGAAATGTCAAGGGTGGAGTTTAAGAAATGTTCTACAGATAGCTTAGCTGGTGCTATACCTTATACTTTTCCAGATCTTTCTCAAGCAGTTTTATCTCCTGCTCGATCTTCTCTAATAAAGGAGATGCGGAGGACTTTTTCAGGACTTCGAGCTCATTTATAACAGCCTCTAAGCGCACCTTTTCGGACTTTATGCATGAGGACATAGAGCTGGTCAGCCGGTTTATGGATTCGGCGAGAGATACCATTTCATCTCCCTTTCTCAGGGTAATATGTATCGAAAAGTTACCCTTTGCCATTTCACCCAGCACACGTTCTATTCTGTAAATCGGACCGGCTATTTTATGCGATAAAAAGATTGCCAGAAAACCTATAAGAGGTGATGCGACGATCATAGCTATTAATATTCTGACATTAACCGTCTTTACCATTGAGACCAGGTGACCTTGAGGATAAACATTGGCAAGCTTTTCCCCGAATATGATCATGGTTGTATAATATACTATATAGGCGCAAAACCCGGCAGTTATAAACATGAGCAATAGGATAACGCCTGTATATTTAAGCTGGAATTTCCTTGCTACTATAAATTGCTTTCTTTTAAACTTCGGCTTTCCTATATTGTTATCAGCCATTTTTAGTCTTTCCTCCATAGTAGCACTTCTCGCCTTATCACCAATTCCGTGAACTCTTTGCCAGGTCCTTTTATCATAGTCATCGCGTTCTTTAAAGGCATATAGCGTGTAGATTTACCGTCTATAGCCGTAACGAGATCTCCCTTTCTGAAGCCAGCCTTTGCCCCAATACTGTCCGGCTGAACCGCAGATATTGTAAGCCCGTCAAATTCCATGGTAAATGACACACCCGTAAGCTCGCCCGGTACCGTAACTGTCCTCTCGATGCTGCACTTAAGCTCCAGGGAAGGCTTGTCCAGAAGCGCATCTACAACTTCTTCCAGGTCCATATAACCTGTAAGCCTCGACCAGATAGCTATCAGCCTGTCATCTTTTTCGATTCCAGCATCGGCGGCGGATGAATTTGACCGGACAAAATCTATCACCGGCAGGCCATTCTTCATTGTAAGCGTCATGCCGACCGTTTTTTTAAGCTTTATCTCCTTCTCCATAGCCGCTTCTTCGCTCGAAGCCACCACCGACTGGATGACAGGCCCCCTGCGTTCAAGTTCATCGCGTTTACGTACCTCGTCTTCTTTCTGAGACTGTTCTCGCCTGAATAGATACCCCTGCAAAAACACGAGACCATCTTTTGCAACCTTTGAGTTAGGATTCAGACGAAAAGCCATATCGTAATATGTGAAGGATTTTATATAATCTTTTTTCTCTTTAGCCTGTTCTGCAAGTTTAATAAGATTGGTCTCTTCCTCATCATAGTAAAGCTCTTTTATATCCGACTTCATGATCATCTTCTCGCCGGTAAACGTAGACAATACTATGCGATCTCTATAGTCTTCAACTACTATACCCTTAAGCTCAGTGCCGTCATTCTCAACTATAGTATCCGCCAATACGACCGAAGAGCTGAACAATACCGATATGGTAAAAATGGCTAGAGAAGTAAATATTCCGCACATCGAAAGCTTTGCGGCATCATACACTTTACGCAGCGGAACATTTTTCGACCTGGCTCTTTTAACGCATTCATCATGTTCCGGCGAAACAGTGCATAGACCATCGGGACCCTTACTTACCTTAACCTTTATGTCGCCGTATTTGGTCTTTACCATCGAAAATCTCCTATCCAGCTTCATCCTGCCGGCCTCATAAAAACGAAGTCCTATGGCAGATGTTTCGTTAAAAATAACAGATGCGACGTTCTGCAATTTTGACGCATCCGCTATGGCTGTCAGCTTAAAGGCAGGCCGCGATTTTTTCATCTGTATATTCGTTACGTATGCATCAAGCGCTCCGACACCCAGCAATTTCTCGACCGTGTAGCCAATGTGCTGCGGATTCATATCATCTATATTTGTCTCGACGACATAGACATTATCTTCTTTGAAAGAGCCCGCCGCCTCGCCTATCATAACGCGAAGCATGTTCGGGCGCTCTTTTATTTCTTTCGAGCCGGCACCATAGCCTATACGGGAGACCGACATCTGCGGCAGCGCACCGAAACCCTTTGCAAGCGCTTTTAGTATGCCGGCACCCGTCGGAGTAACAAGCTCTGCCTCTACGTCGGTAATCGACAGGGGAACGCCTTTCAATAGCTCCAGACTTGCCGGTGAGGGTATGGGAATATTTCCGTGCCGCGAGTTTATTATGGTACGCCCCATACTCACCTTTGATGCATATATAGCATCTATACCCAATTCATCTATAGCTATAGCTGTTCCCACAATATCAACAATCGAGTCTATATCGCCCAGCTCGTGAAAAATTATATCTTTAGCCCGAGTCTTACCATGCACTTTTGATTCCGCCGCTGCTATTGCATTAAATATACCCTTAGCCGTCTCTTTTACCTTTGGCTTAAGAGCGCTTTTATCTATCGTTGCGGTAATCTCTTTCAGTGAACGGTGACCATGGACGCTTTTAGCTGCTATGCAGTCAAATTTAGTCCCTGCGATCTCGCTACGCGCAGTGCGGGATCTGCGAAGCTTGTATCCTTTTAATTTAAGTTTTGCAAGCTGGCTCGACAACGTCTTAAAACTTAAGCCGGCATCAAGGAATGCCGCTATAGTCATGTCGCCGGATATGCCGCTGAAGCAATCGAAATATGCAATTTTCATAATATTTATCTTTAGCTGTTTATAAGTGACGCAAAATATGCCGCGCCAAAACCGTTATCGATATTCACCACGGCAATGCCGGGAGAACAGCTATTCATCATAGTAAGAAGAGGCGCGATACCGCCAAAAGAAGCACCGTAGCCGACGCTGGTCGGAACAGCAATGACCGCCTTCGACACAAGCCCGCTTACAACGCTCGCCAGAGCACCTTCCATCCCCGCTATCACTATTATAATATTGGCTCTATCCAGAACGTCCTGCTTGCCCAGAAGTCTGTGTATCCCGGCAACCCCTACGTCGCACAAAAGCTCGGTCTTGTTGCCCATGATCTCCAGAGTAGCCTTGGCCTCCATAGCCACTGGGAGATCTGCCGTCCCGGCCGTAATCACCAGAACTAGCCCTTTCTTAAGAACCGGCTTATCTTTTCTGTAACTTATGATCCTGGCTTTTTCGTCAAATTTAATACCGGGATAGGATCGTTTCAATTTTAGGAATGCTTTTTTATCCGCGTGAGTAACAAGAAGAATGCCGGAGTGCGCTATGATCTTTTGCGATATCTTAACTATCTGCTCGATGGTTTTACCTTTGCCAAAAACAACCTCGGGAAAACCTCTCCTGAGACTTCTATGATTGTCTATCTTGGCAAAGCCGATGTCCTGATAAGGTAGGTCTTTTAATGTCTTATGGACTTTTTTAGACGAAATACGGCTCGCCTTATAATCCTTCAGCATCCGGGTAATATTATCTGTCATCTTAAGGTTAAGTTTTGAAGATAAGATACATCAGAACTGCTATCAGAACAAAAGAGATGATATAAAAATCATTGAAGTAGAAGAAGTCCTTCACCCTCTCTGTGATCGTATAATCATACTGCCTGGTCAGGGGCTCCCGGCGTTTTATTTCCCGCTCAATCTTTGTATACGTATGCGCAGGCTTCCCTTTCAGGTCCAGCACAGGCTTCAAGTGTTCAGGCTCTTTCTCTTCAACTTCCGCTATCTCACTCTTTATCGCGTCTATCTGCTCTTTCCTGAATCGCAGAAAAGTATCGCCTATTTTATACGCCGGTATTTCACCGACATCGACCAGGCGCTTCACTTCCTCCTCAGGTATTTTGAGATAATCCGCCACTTCTTTTATGCTCAATAATTTTTCAGGCATTTTTTACCTTTATAAATTTAAATCTATTTTATTTTTCCTTCCGCAACCCACGCATCTATTCTGTTGCGGTCAAATCTCCAGGTATCCCCCTCTTTCATCCCGGGGATCTTTCCAGAATTCACCCATTCAGATATCACTCCGACCTCAACCTCTAAATACTTTGCAAGCTCTTCCGAAGTCATAGTAGTAGGCGATATATGCACGCCTTCTATTTTCGAATGGGCAAGCATTTTGCAGTTACCTTCGAACATCGCGCCCTCCGCGATGCTCAAAAGCGGAGTTATAATATCGCCGACAACGCATGCCGGAGATATAAGCTTAAGCTCTTTAAAAGCATTTATATTGCCATTAACTTTACCGGCCACGACGATCGACTCGCCCGTGATGTCGGCATTTACCGAGGCATGCTCACCTATCATAAGATTACCTTTGGTGTTAAGCAGCCCTTCGAACTTGCCATTGATCCGTAAATTTACCGGGTCTTTAAATGAGAGAGATCCCTGCATAGAGGCATCAACATCCAAAACTCTTTCCACCTCATGCTTCTTATCCTTTTTTCCCATCATACGGCACCCCCTTGATTTTTGCGAAGCAAAAATCATCCCGAGCCGCCGTTATGCTAGCCCTGCGGCGTGGGTTCCCCTACTCGACTTCCCATTTCACATGCTTCACGCCATCCAGATGACTCAAATCGTCTATTATCTGGTCGGCAATTTTTATCTGGTAAAGCTTAAGCCCTATCCTGAGTATCATACTAACACCATCTCTCGCCTTATCCACCTCGAAATCAGTTATGTCTGATTTGCACTCAGCGAGTATTTCTCTTATAGCCCTTAGTTGATCCACACCTTCCCTGGATTCGATAACGATAGTCCTATACCAGTCTTTACGTATCATTGCATGCTCCAACCTGGAAAATAACATGAGGGTTATCATGGTAAGCACTGTGGTAATTATTGCACCGTAATAAAAACCGGAACCTACGGCCAATCCTATGCCGGCAACTACCCACAAACTCGCAGCAGTTGTAAGGCCCCTG
>Ga0172381_10001608_pt1 | contig 26159 bp, 33 predicted proteins | sample Leawel6488metaG_FD_119754 | JGI IMG/M metagenome (GOLD analysis project Ga0172381, IMG submission 119754) | Leachate microbial communities from a municipal landfill in Southern Ontario, Canada - Leachate well 64-88 metaG | ecosystem: Engineered > Solid waste > Landfill > Unclassified | place... | reverse complement strand
TTATATCGTTGGAGTACAGCGATTACAGACATGGAGAAAATGTAAGACTTTTTATTTTTGAAAGCAATTTTTTATGAAGTGTTTACTTAAAATAATTTATTTTTTATTATTTTAAGATATTATCACGAGCAACTTTATATAATTGGAAAAATCAAGGTATATTATCTTTTCAAAAATCTGAAAGTGGTGGATTAAACTTTATTAATGAAACTGATTATCAAAAATTATTAAATTTACCAAAATCTGAAATTGAAGAAAAAGTAATTATATATTGTAGAGTATCTTCAACAGTAAATAAGAATAATTTACAAACTCAAAAAGAAAGATTAGTTAATTATTGTAATGCTAAAGGGTATAAAGTAGAAAAAGTAGTAGAAGAATTTGGATCAGGAATAAATGATAAAAGACCTAAACTTCAGGAATTGCTTGAAAAACAAAATTATACAAAATTAGTAGTAGAGCATAAAGATAGATTAAGTAGATTAGGATTTAATTATATTGAAGTTTTACTAAAACAACAAGGAATTACTATTGAAGTTATTAACAATGTAGATACTGATGAAGAAGACATTATTCAAGATTTTGTTTCTATAATTACAAGTTATTGTGCAAGAATTTATGGAAAAAGAAGATCGAAAAGAAAAACTGAAAAAATTATAGAAGAATTAAAAAAAGATGAATAAGGCATATAAAATAAAACTTTATCTTAATAAAAATCAAGAAGAGATAATTAATAAAACTATTGGTTGTTCAAGATTTATTTATAATCAAATGCTTAATGAAAGAATTAACATTTATAAAGAATTAAAAGATAATAAAGAAAAATTATATAGTTATAAATATAAAACAGAAAAAGAGTATAAACAAGAATTTGAATGGTTAAATGAAGTTAGCAGTTATGCTTTACAACAAAGTAGAATAGATTTAGAAACAGCTTATAAAAATTTTTATAGACGAATTAAACAAAAAAATAAAAAAGTAGGATTTCCAAAGTTTAAAAGTAAAAAAATAGCTAAACAATCTTTTAGACTAAATCAAACTACTTCAAATATTATTCAAATTAAAGGTAATAAAATTAAATTATCAAAATATGGTTTTATAAAATTTAAAGGATTATCCAAGAATTTTCAAGGAATTATAAAATCAATTACAGTTACAAAAAATAAAGATAACTCTTATGAAGCATCTATTTTGGTTAATCAAAATGAAATAAAAAAAGAAAGAATCTCTAATAATCAAATTGGAATTGATTTAGGATTAAAAGAATTTATTGTTTGTTCTAATGGAGATCAAATTAATGGTATTAAAAATAAATTATATGAAGTAGAAAATAAAATTAAAAAACAACAAAAACATTTTTCAAGAAAACAAAATGAAAGTATAAGAAAAGAAAAATGTAGAATTAAATTAGCAAAACTTTATCAGTATAAAACTAATTTTCAAAATCATTTCTTTTGGCATTTAGTAAATAAACTATGTAGCGAAAACAAAGTTATAAGTTTAGAAAATTTAAATGTTGCAGGAATGATAAAAAATCATAAATTAGCTCATTCAATTTTTTATTCAGGTTGGTCAAATTTCAATAATAAATTAGAACAAAAATCAAAAGAATACGAAACTCAAATCATAAAAATTAATAGATTTTTTCCGTCTTCAAAACTTTGTTCTAATTGTGGACAAATAAAGGAAGATTTAACCTTAGCTGATAGAACATATATTTGTGATTGTGGGTTGAAAATTGATAGAGATTTAAATGCAGCAAAAAATATCCTTAAAGCAGGATTAAATGCTTTATCGTTGGAGTACAGCGATTACAAACATGGAGAAAATGTTAGACCTAAAGAAATTATTTATAATTTTGATGGGCAATTTTCAGCGAAGTGTTTATTCTAAATTATTTATTTTTTATTATTTAGGATTATTATGAATAGATTTTTTATTGCGGACACCCATTTTAATCACTCAAATATTCTTCTTTATACTTGCCGGAATTTTAAAGATGTTAATGAAATGACCGAGCAACTTATAAAGAATTGGAATGATACAGTTAAAAAACGTGACCTTATTTTTGTGCTTGGAGATTTTTCTTTTTATAACAAAGTTGAAGAAGTTAAAGCAATAACAGATAGACTTAAAGGTACAAAGATTATTATACTTGGTAATCATGATAAAAAAATTAATACAGATTTTTGGAAGCAATGCGGATTTCAGGAATGCTATAAATATCCAATAATTTACAAGGACAAATATATTTTATCACATGAACCAGTACAATATGGAGTAGGTGAGCAAGGATTTATAAATATTCATGGACATATACATAATCATTTTATGGAAAATAAGTACTATGTAAATGTTTCTGTCGAAGCAATAAATTATAAACCAGTATCATTTGATGAAATTGAGGGAAGGTTTAAGGAATAAGTCATGATTACATTTACAAAATTACATTTAAAAGGTTGGAAGCAACATGAAAATGCTTGGTATATTAAAATAGAAAATACAGATGAGCTATTAGATCATGCTAAAAATTTTATCCCAAGTTTTCAAAAAACAGAAAGTAAAAAATTATTAACATTATCGCCTAATCATAATAGCGATACAGTAACTCAAGCTGTATTTTTGACTGCTGAATTACATAATATAAATAAATTTACTGCTTTTGAAATATTTTCAAATAAATTGTACCAAGGACGTTTACAAGCTCTTCATGAAAATAAAATTGTTTTTATCGGAGAAAACGGTATTGGTTGGTTTCCTATTGATAAGGATTCAAAAAAGTATAAAGTAATTGAAGAAATTAAAAAAGATAATTATATATTTCCGGCAAGAAAATTATTGATTTCTTATAGTAAATGGAAAGGTGGAAAACATTGGTATGTAAAAATAAATGGAGTTGATGTTAAAGATAAAGAAGATAATTTGAAATGGAATACAAAGTGGCAAGCTAAAGAGATTGTTAATCAATTTTTAAAAGAAAATAATTTAGAAGATATAAAGGTTGAAGTAAAAGTAAATGACTAATATAAAATTCAAGTGCATTTATTGTGAAAAAGAAACTGATTATTCAGATCACTTATGTAATAGATGTTGGGAATTAAAAACAAGAATAAAGGATAACTTTGAACTTGCAAAGAAAATGATAAAGGAAATAGAGAATAATGTTAATACAAAATAAAAACGAGTTCAATAAATTTATAAATATTTTACCTGATTTGCAAAATGATGAAGTTTACTTTATTTCTTTATCTGCTCGTAATAAGTATTTAAATGAAGAAGAAAGAAAATTTTATGGTCTTGGTCGAACAGAAATGTTTTCAAGAAATATTATAAGAAAAAAAGAAGATATTGAATATGTATTATCGAAACTTGAATCTTCTTTGCAATATAAATTAACAAAAACTAAACAAAATATTCCTGAAAAGGCTTTAGTTGTATATATCAATATAAATCCTTCAAGTATGATAAAAGCATATTTTAATCTTGCTAATGAAATGAATAAAGAATTACTTGATATAAATATGGCTTTACAACATAATAAACAACCTAATTATTCTGGTATACATTTACTTGATAGAAAGTTAATGAATTGTATTCAAACAGCCAGAAGTAGGAAGATATTTATTGATATAGATTTTGATGTAGAAGATGATGTTTCTATAAAGGATTTTATAATAACTTTAGCTAATAAAGAAATTAAATATTATTTAATACAAACAAAAAGTGGTTATCATTGTTTAATTGATTTAGCCTCCATGAAAGATAAAAAATTTAATTTAAATTATGAAGTACAAAAATGTCATCAGCTAGTTTGTTTACACGATGGTGAGGTTATAATAAATACTAATGGAATGATACCGGTTCCAGGAACATTACAAGCAGGGGAATTAGTGAGGTTTTTGTAATGAATACAAAAATAAATTTTAATGTTTAGATAGGTGGGTGGTTGTCTTTGGTAGATGCAATAATAAACATCTTGTCATTTTCGTTATTGTGCCCTTCATTTAGTTTTAAATGGATGGTTTATTGTACAAGAAAAAACATTAAGAAAAATAAGGAGAAAAACTATGAGTGTTGAAACAAATATTTATGTTGGATCATTTCTGGAAATTAAGAAAAAAGAAATAATTGAAATTGGAGAATATTATGGATGCCCTAAATGCTTAAGAGAGTTTAGAAAAGATATTGAAAATAATTATTGTATAAAATGTGGAACAAAATTATCTTTTATTAACAAGAATAAATTAATTGATTTTAATATTTTCACTATTTTAAACAATGATTTAACAAAAGTAGATAAATATGTTTCTTTAACAAGTAGTTGGTTTAATTCCAATCTACAATTGGTTGGTTTTAATATAAAAAATGATTTTCATACTTTTTTAGAAATAGATGAAATTGTTTTTGAAGAACAAATGCCAAAAAAAGCAACAGAAGAAGATTGGGGCGAAATAATCAAAATTTTAAAAGAAAATGATGTTGGATATGATTTACAATACGGAGTTGTAACATATTCAAATTAATGGAGAATAAAATGAACAATATACTTTTTAACATATTAGAAAATAAATTCAAAGAATCAGAAGAGTTTAGAACACTTGTTTATACAGATGTTTTTGTGCACAAACTTTTTTATGATTATAATTTACACCATCAAAATATTTCTGATGAACAAGTTGTTACATATTTAGTTGAATTGTTTATTGAATTGGTTAAATGCAAAAATGAAATAAGAAAAGAATTAATAAATAAAAAAGCAAATGTAATAGAATTAAATAACTATCAAATCTCAAAAGAATTTGTAAATGAATGTATCAGAAATCTTTCATTTAAAGAAAAAATAAAAATGTTGTTTAGGGGAAAATAAAATGAGTTTAAGTGATTGTGACAAATGTTGGTCAACTCCATGTAGTTGTGGATATGATTATAAAGATTGGCCTGATGAAGCATTCTATAAATTTATTCATGACATTATTGTTGGGAGAGATAAGTATAAAAAAGAAAAAAATTTAGAAACTAAAAAATCATTACCATCCATAACATATTCCAGCACTTAATCCAATAGATTTTGTATTAGCTTGTAATCCACAACTTATTCCTATCTTATCCCATATCATATAGGAATAAGTTATCAACCCACCATAATTTTTATATGAATCTTCGTATACAGTATTTGAAATTTGTGCCGTTAAGAAATGCCGTTTTAAATCAACTGATTTTAATGTAACATCTTTATATGCAGTTTTGCATTTATCATGATATTCTATATACATTACATTTCCATTTATTTTTTCAGAAATTTCACCTTTTGATTTTAAACATACTATACAAGATTCATAGTCACTTGGGTTTTGTGTAACAGTGGTTGTAGTAGTTGTTTCGTTTGTAATAATTATTGGATGTTTTTTATAATAAGTAAATCCTAATAATCCTGTTATAATTACTCCAGATATAAAGCTTATTACAATTTGTTTATAGTTTAGGGTCATGTAATTCCTTCAAATAATAGGTTAAAATAGCTTCAAAATAGTGCTTTATTAAGCATTAAACAGCTCTATTTAAGGTTCTATTCTGTAAGGTATATACTTATCTATAGAACTTTTAAAGCCTCTTTTATTAGTAAAATGTTAATAAATACTAATAAATACTAATAAAATATGGCGGATAGGTTTGGCGACTGAATATGGAAGTGTAGAAAGCCTACCTAAGAACCTTCCGGTTACTTCCATTTCCGCTTATTTTTTAATATCTTTCTGGATAAATTGTACTAATAAATAATAAGAAAACGCCAATTTCTTATAAACTTTTAAAATCCGGAAGGTAAAAATAATGCAGTTACAAATTGAAGATAAAAGATTTTATGTTTATATTTATTTAAATTCTTTAAAAATAGGGAATTTCAATTATGGTGAATTTCACTTTGACTATAGCCCATTTTATGTTGGAAAAGGATGTGGTAGAAGATTATATATTCATTTAAATGAAGCAGAAAATTTTAAAAAAATTGAAGAAGAGTCTATAGTGGAAAGATATAATGCACATAAATTAAACACCATTAATAAAATTAAAAGATTTGGAAAAGAACCAATAATTCTTAAAATAAGGGAAAATTTAAGTAATTATAATGCTGGGGAATTTGAAAAATATTTAATAAAGTTAATTGGAAGAGCAGATAAACACTTAGGGCCACTTACTAATTGGACTGATGGTGGTGAAGGCGCTATAAATGTCTCTGAAAAAAGTAAACAAAAAGGAATTGCTTCCATGAAAAAAACTATCAATGATCCTGAATGGAAAGCCACTAAAGGAAAAATAGGGGCACAAAAAAGAAGCGTTCTTTTAAAAGAAGGTCATAAAAATGGAACAATATCCCCACCATCTAATAAAGGAAAGACAAAAGAAACAAATGAATCAGTTAGAATAGGGTCAGAAAAAATGAAAAAAATAATTAATGATCCTATCTATAAAGCAACCAAAGGAAAAGAAGCAAAAAAGAAGCAAAGTAAATCCTTAATAAAAGGTTGCAAAGTAAAAGGAAAGAATAATCCAATGTACGGTACTACATTTGAATGGTATACAAATGGAAAAGAAAATAAAAGAGGAACTTTTAAAAATATTGAACAATTGATTCAATTGGGATTTTGGAAGGGGCTAACTACAAATCATGATGAATCCGCAGTAAAAAATCGTGCAGAAGCTCAAAAAAATTCTGTAAAAAATAAAGGTAAATATGCCGCTCGTGCTAAAGGTGTTATTAATCTTGATACTCAAATAAGTTTTTATACTATTACAGAAGCAAGAAAATTCTATAATTTGCATAATCAATCAATTAATGATTGTTGTATGAATAAAAGGGAAACTTGTTCTAAAGGCTTTCATTGGAATTATTATGATAAATGAAATAGATAAGTTAATTAATGACAAATATGAGGAACTTTCCATAAATGAAAAGGAAGAATTGTATAAGTTATTAAAGGATAAAAATACAAGAAAGGAATTAAAATCTAAAGTAGAAAGTATTTTATTTAGGGTTAAACCACCAACACCTGAAGAATTTTTATCACCAGAATCTGGATGGATGTCAAAAAAAGTTTGTGAGTCTATTTTTCCTTATATTAAGGAAGAATTTATAAATATTCTTAAAGGAGATGAAAATGGAGATCCATATAATAAAGTTGTCCAGTATGGTTCTACAAGAAGAGGTAAATCTTTTTTAGCTCATTTGTTAATTTTATATATAATTGTATTTTTTCATTGTTTAAGAGATCCCAATAGATTCTGGGGATTATCACCAAATTCTGAAATGTGTATTTACCTTGTTTCTTTTAAATATGATAAAATTAAAGAAGTTTATTTAAGCCCACTATATAAAATTTTAAGTAATTCAAAAAAGTTTATAAAAGTTATGCGGGCTGATCAAGTTATTACTACTCAAGAAAAGGTTGGTTTAGATAAAATAGTATGGAGTAAAAGTGCTACAAGTGGATTTTTAACATTACAAAGTGGATTGCAATTGCAGTTGGGTAATGACGAAGCATTATCCTATCTTGGTGCAAATACTCTAACTTGTTTTATTTCGGAAATTTCTTTTTTCTGCCTTTATGCAGGTGCAACTGAAGAAAAAATTTATAAATTGTACACAGACATTTCCAGTCGTATTCAAAATACAGTTAAAAATGGATATCTTGGATTCACCTATCTTGATAGTTCTGCCCACAGAAAAGATAGTCTTATCGAAGCCCATATAATAAATGAATTAAGTCATCGTGAAAAAACTTATTTTTCTTGGAAAAGTAGATGGGAAGCACTTCCTTCTTTATACCCTAAATGGCAGAAAACAGGTCAAACATTTAAAGTAATAACTGGAAATGCAGACATTCCTGCAAAAATTGTAGAAAGTGATAATGATTTAATAAATGTTTCTAAAGATTTAATAGTTGATGTACCTATTGATTTAAAACAATTATTTCAAGATGATTTAATTGGAGAAATTAGAAATTCAGCAGGTAGACCAACATCAAATGAAAACAAGTTTATAAATGATTCAAAACATATTAATAATTTATTTAATAATGATTCACTTAAAAATATTGAGGGAATTCTAATTGCAGATGCAAAAGAATTTCCAGAAGAACTTTTATGGACTAAATTGGAAAATACTTTTTTTACAAAAAATGCATCTGGTAAATATATGTTTAGAAGAGCACCAGAAGAATGCAGATACTTTGGTTGGGACTCTGCTTATAGTGCTAAAGGCGATATTATGGGTGTAGCTTGTATTCATAAAGAATGGGATAATATAAACAATAAAATAATGTATGTTACTGATTTTACATTTGCTATAGGCCCAAATGATACTGGTATTAATTTAGCAGCTGTTCCTAAGTTATTATTAGATATTAAAATTAAATGTAATGCTTATATTTTTGGTTTATATACAGATACTTTTCAATCACAATCACAAATACAAGAACTTGAAAGATTTCAAATACAAACATATAAACAATCCGTAGACAGCTCATTAACACCATATATAACATATTTAACACATTTAGTTAATGAATCTATAAAATGTGGTAAAAACATATTTTTAAAAAATAATCTTATGTGTCTTACAAGAATTAAGAATAAAAATAGAGAAAAAGTTGATCATCCAATAGGAAGTACAAACAATCGATATAATGGTGATTTTGATAAGTCAGAATGTGGTATAAATGCAAAGGACGTAAGTGACGCTCATTGCCAAGCGTTTTTCGGAGCTTATAGTCATAATTATACTCCTACAACCATTTATCAAATCGAACAAAAGAAATTCTCAACTAATATGCAAGACATTAAGGATTTGTCTAAAGATGCCTATAAGAAGTTGCATAAGTTTTATTAGAAATTAAATTTAAATTTTTCAAACAATTTTTACTAATAATTATTAAAATTAAATAGGTGAATTATATATGGAAAGATATAAGAAAGAGTTTAAGGAAATATCAACAAGACAAATTACAATGGATATTCCAAATGATTTTATTTATCATATTGAAAATGTATTATCTAAAATGAATAATATTGATACTATTAATGCATTTGATCAAATAGTAAAATCTTTAAATGATGCAACGAAAAAAGATATCGTAAAAAAATTAATAAATGCAATTATTATGCAAACAAATTTAAAAGAATATTTTATGTAAAAATAATAATCAATGTCAACAACAATAATATATAACTTAGAAATAACAAACAATGATCTTGTAACACCCATATTCTACACAAATACTATCACACCAGTAGCTAAAGTAGAAAGAAAAATAACAGATATGTCATCTTTAGATAGTGCAGTCGACATAAGTGTTTCTAAGATGGGTACTTTACAGACTGTTTTTGCTAACGCTGAAGATGCAAATTTAGCATTTTATACGGCAGCAGGGGTCATAAATACTGTTAGAGTTGGTGGTCAATTGTTTTGGGAAATGCCAAGTGCTATTGGATCAGGTATTATAAATTGCAGAGTTTCTGCTAATGGTGCTACACCACAAGATATTAGTTTAACACTTATAGGGGTATAATGGAAAGATACAAAAAAGAATTTAATGAAAAAGTAAATTTAAAAGAAACTTTTAAACCAAATTTTAAAAACGTAGACGATTTTATTTATTTTTTACGAACGAGATTAATTCCAGATTTAAAAAAATCAGGAAAATTTGAAACAGCTCAAGATTTTGAAGAAGCAATTTACTGGTTAATTAGTTTAGCTTAAAAAAGTAATTTCAAGCAAAAATTTAATTGGAGTCTAAAAAAAAATGGAAAGATATAAGAAAGAGTTTAAAGAAGAAAAGAAGGAATTAAAAGAAAATTCTTATTTTGATATAACAAGGGGAATTTTACAGCTATCTAAAGAACAACCAGATGATAGTAAATTTGCAAAATATTTATGTCAATGTATAGTAGATTCTGTAATGGATAGAAAAAATTATAATAATGTTTTATATTTAATATCAAATAATTTAAAAACCGGAAATTTTTAATTTATGGCGCTAATTAACGAAACATTTAGATTTTATTATGTAGCAAGTAATTTTGCTTCAGGATTAGTTGATGTTAATGTAAAAGTGCTTACACCCTCTAATGTATTACAAGGGCCTTTTATTTGCACAGAGTCAAATAGAATAGGTATTTATTATTATGATTATATACCCTTGATAAAAGGACAATATGTATTTGAAGCCGATAGTGTGTCAGTTCCTAATGCTACAGTACAAATAAAAGATATAGCAAGTAGTAGCTCAGTTCCCTGGGCGGATTTTTAAAAAAATAAAAAAATAAAGAGGTAAAGAAAATGGAAAGATACAAGAAATTTTTTAAAGAAGAAAATAAAAATGATGCCATTAAAATGGATAAAAATAAATTAGGAAAAATTGAAGTTTATATAGATAAAGAAGATAATACAGATTATATTTTTGGTATAAACTCAGGATTTGCTTATGCTTCTCCAATGAATCCTAAACAATGGATTAAAGAAAATCCAAATTTTATGTTGGTATAATAATCAATGTCCAGCAAAAACCAAACACAAGTAATACCAGGAAATATATTAACAATAGACATTTACCTAAGGTCTTATTATGGTGGGCCTTTAACTAATGCTGATACTATTCCTACATTTAGTATCTATGACCCAAGTGATGTATTACTTTATTCAGGTACAAGTACTCATACAGCAGTTGGTACATATACAGCAACTTATAACGTAGAAGCTACAGCTGATATTTCTGATTATTATAGAATAGTTTGGGCTGCTACAATAAGTGGTACAGCAGTTCCAGATGCATGGGAATATTTTAGAGTTGTTCCTGCTACTCCAGAATATGAAGGAGTTTCTATTTCAAACGATTGGCTTATTCAAATTAAGAAAGCATTGGCTTATCCAAAGATTGAGACTTTAGTTCTTTCTGATGATGAAATAAAACAACTTGCTGTATTTCCTGCAATGACACAATACTTCATAAAGTTTCCAATAAAAGAAACAGTTGAAATGTATGGGCAAGATTTATTGACTGTTCCTTTTCCAGATACGTATACCTATGGTTTAGTAGATTGCAGAGTAGTTGATGTTGGAACAATTGGTGGTACTGGAAGCTCATTCTGGGACATAATTGCTTATCAACGAATGGGTGTTTCTGGAAATATGAAGAGTTATGGTAAAAGAGGATTTAATCCTAATTCACTTTATCAAGAACGAATAAATCAACAATACGCAATGAAGTCACAAATGAATCTTCTTGCAACTATAAAATTTCAAGTAGATTATCCAAATAGACAAGTTATTGTTTACACTTCAACAACTGGAAAAGTTAATATTACATGGGCTAAATATTCTACTAATTTTGAAGATGTATTATTTCAAAGAAAGTTTGATGTTATAAAATTAGCTCAATCCAACCTATTAGATCATATAGCTGATACTTTTGGTATTATATCTGATGGATCGTTGGATGTTAATATAAATGTCACTGATATAAGAACGAGGGCGAAGGAATTAAGAACTGAAGTTGAAGAAAAATGGATTCAATTTCCTACAGTTATTATACTTAAAAATGTTTAAGTCTTCTCATGAAAAGTCAAAATTTTTCTTAAATTTTTAACCTCAATTTTACTAATAATTATGGACAAGTCATGTAAACATTGTGGCACTACAGAAAATTTAATAACAAGAAAAAATAAATCTGGTAAAATAGAGATACATCGTATTTGTAAATCTTGTTGGTATAAAATACGTCATGCTAAATGGGAATCTAAAACTGAGAAAGAAAAACAACAAATTAAAAATAATATTTCTGTTGGTACAAAGAAAGGCATGGAAAATATGTCTGAAGAATCTCTTGAAAAAGTTAGAGGTGGACACCAAAAATTTTTAGACTCTATAACTGAAGAAGAAAAGAAAAATCATTATGAAAAAGTTGGTGCTGAAATAAGTACATCTTTAATTAAGAAATGGGCAACGGATGAAGAGTATAGAAAGAATCAAATAGAAGTAACCAAACGAGGTTTAAATGATAGGACTGCCGAACAGAAACAACAGCAGTATAAGAATATAAGTAAAGCTAACATCGCTTTTTATGAAAATTTAACTCAAGAAGAAAAAGATACTCTTAATGCACCTAAAATAGCATTTCTTAAAGAGTTATCAAAAGATGAAGAATGTAAAATAAAAAGATTAGAAAAAGCTAAAATTACTGTAGAAAATAGAACTGAAGAAAGAAAAGAAGAAATTAACAAAAATATGAAAGTTGGTCAGAGAAAATTTTTAAATTCATTAACTGAAGAAGAAAAACAACTACGTATAAAAAATATAATAGAAAAAGGAAAGATTACAATTTCTGATCCAAATTGGTTAGCAACTGTGGGAAAAGAAAAATCAAGAAAATTATCAGAATGGAATTTAAAACGATTAGAAGAAAATGCAAGAACAGGTAGATGCTTTCAATCTAAAGTTGAACGAGATTGTCTTGAATATTTAAAATTACATATTGATCCTAATATTGATCATCAAAAAAGATATAATAATTGGATGATTGATTTCTATTCTCCTAAATATGATTTATATATTCAATTAGATGGTGTTTTTTGGCACGGACTAGCAAATTATAAAGAAGGATTTTTTGATACCAAAATAGGTCAAACGATTTTAAAAACAAAAGCTAAAGATGAATTGCAAGATAAAACTATCAGAAATTTAATTAGAATTACAGATATACAATTTAAAAATAATCCAAAGATTTTGGAAGAGAAAATTAAACCAAAGATCATGAATAGAATCATGAATTCTTTATATTAAGAGAGGTAGAATACTATGGCTTTTAGGTCATCGTTTGTGGAAAATTCAAATTTGGCGGGCTTTACGTCCAATCAAATAAATGAAATTGGAGCTATGGTTATTAATTCTAGTAAAGGTGGATTAATACCAATTAAATGTCAATCAGAAAAAGATGTTTTATTACATTTTGGAAATCCTTCAGCTAATTATCCAGAAGTTTTTGAAGCTATCGCATATTGTAGAAAAGCTCCTGCTTGGATAGTATCTGCAATAGGAAGTGGAAGTTTATATGGTGGAGTAGATGTCGAAACGACTACAGTAACTCCTTTTACCGTTGGAAGAGATTATGATACATTTGATTATTCAACAAGTTACCCAAATGTTTCTCATTCATTCTTTTCTGTTTCTCCTCAAGTTGATGATTTAGCTGTTTCAATAAAATATGTTTCTGGAACTAAATATCAAATGTCACTTTATGAAGTTTTATCTTCAGGAAATTCTTATATAACATATTATGATTATTCTTTATCAAGGGAAAAAGATGGGTTTGGAAGATCACTTTATTATGAAGATGTTTTTAATAATGATCCATATGTAAAAATAAAAGTTAATGCGAATTGGGTAAGTGGAACAATAACTTTACCAGGATCGACCGTATATGCTTTTAATGGAGGAACTAGAGGTGATGATCCTAGTACTGGAGATTATACAATTGGTTGGGCTAATTTTCAAAAAGTAAATAAATATAAATCAAACATTATTATGGATTGTACTGGAGAAAATGCAACTACTATTAATTCGTTAGTAACAAATTATCAAAAATGGGCACATGCAATAACTTGTATTCCATTGGGATATTCAGCAACTGAAGCAGTTATTTATAGAAACTCTCTTGGAATAAATTCTGATAAAATATCACTTTACACTAATTGGGCAAAAATTCAAGATGATTATAATAATTCAATGGCTTGGATATCTCATGTAGGATCAATTGGTGGTAAATATGCAATGATGTATAATGCTTATGATGCTGCAAGTCCTGCTGGCATAGATGAGAATGGATGGGGAGGAATTCTATCAGATTGGAAAGTTATTGAAATGGAAAATGATTATACTGATTTTGATAGAGGACTTGGAAGTGATTTACAAGTTTTAGATGAAGCTCAAATTAATCCTTTAGTTTTTACAGAAAGTGACGGATTATTGATTTATGGAGATAAAACACTTCAATCCACTAATAACGATACTTCTTTTATAGGAACAAGAAGGTTATATAATTTTATAGATGATACAGTTCAAAGACAAATATTAAAATTACAAGAATTTAAAGTGAATGATAGTTTACATCGTTTACGAGCTCGCACAATGGCAACAACTTTCTTAGAACCTATACTTAATGCTGGTTGGATTCGTGAATTTTATGTTTTATGCGATGAAAGTAATAATACTGATTCTGTGTTAGATAGAAGAGAATTTGTAATGGATATCTATATAAAGGTTATGCCTAATTCCCAGTTCTGTAAAATGACTTTAAGACGTGTAAGCCAATCAACGGTAATCAGTTCATTGTTACAAGGTACAGCTCCTGCTTAAATAGTAATAAAATAAAGAAAATTTTAAAACCACTTTCATTTAAGAAGGTGGTTTTTTATTTACTTTTTATTTTTTTACTAATAAATAAATGAATTTTGAAAATTATTTAAAGAGGTAAATAATATATGAGTACAGATACTATTTTTTCTTTGGGGGCAGACCAATTATTATCACAGTGGGAGTTAAGTTTTCCGGATGGTATTCCTACTGGAGGAGGAGCTGAGAATGTTGCTTTACGTGTGGATACATCCTTTACAATTCCTGAACAATCTGTTGGAACTTATACTATTAATAAAAAAGGAATTACAGTTCCAAAAACAAACGCACAAACACAAAATACTAAAACTTTTACAATCGAATGGCGCATAGATCAAGATTGGATAACATTTGAAGATATGAAAAACTGGGCTACCGCTGTATATGATCATATTAATGGAACTGCATTACCAGAAATTTCTGTAAGAGCTACTGTATTATTATCTTTACTTGATACACAAAACACAGTTAAAAAACTTATCAGATTTAAAAATTGTAAACCAAGTGGTTATTCTTTAAGTGCATTAGATAACGCAAGTGGGGAACCAATGAGATGTACTATGACATTTATTTATGTAGATTTTATTGTTGAAAATGCATAATGGGATTTAGTTTAACAAATAAATTAAAGGGAGTAGCAAATATCTCTGCAATTCCCACAAACGCAATCAAAACTTTATTAGAAGTATTTGAACCACAAAATAAAAATTTATTTGAAGTTATTTTAGCTCCAGGTGATTTATCTGGAGCTAATATTGCTATGGCAGGATTAGATACATCTATTACATCTTTATTTTGTCAATCTATTACAACTTCTCTTTTTAGTATAACATATCAAAGATATAATCATGAACAAGCACCAAGTTCTTTAGAATACCCTGATACAGTTACTATAAATTTTTTAGAAAATGATCTTGCATTTGTTCGAATTTATATGCAGAAATGGATGTCTGATACTGTAAATTTAAGATATACATCAAACATACCAGGAGATTATGTATTTAAAGATAATCAAGATGCAGCTAAAAAAAATGCATTGATAATTCCTCAAACTAGTATGGGGATACCAAGCCCATGTTGGATAAAAATAGAAGGAATGCGGTATCAATCTATGGAACAATTATCTTTTGATCAAACAGCAGGAGATCCTATGATTATTGCTGTTACTTGTGCCGTAGATAATATAAAATTATTTTCTCCAGCTAATCCATTGCTTTAAAATTTGAATACTTTTATTTTTTACTAATAAATAAGAATTTAAAGGAGAATTTTTATGGAAGAAGAATTTGTACCATTATCACCCGACGAAGTTAAAAAAAGAAGAGAAAAGAAAAACGAATCTATTTCTCAAACTGTAAATGATAAATTTTATAATCGTGGGGGAACAGTAGCAATAAATTATGAAACATTAGGAAGATTTGATATTCCTAGTACTTTATATTTTAGAGATTTTACAATTGCTGAAGAAAACGATTTATTATTAGTGAGAAAAGAAGAATTGTTAGAAACAACCATAGCAATTTTAAATAAAATGAAAAATCAAGATGCAACATGTTTAGTTGAAAATATGTTAATGTCTGAATTTTTTGAAACATTAATAGGAATAAAAAAACAATTTGATACTATAAATCATACACATTTATGGATATGTAATTGTCAAGAAAATGTGGATGATCCTAAAGTAAATGAATCAATTATTAATTTAAATAATTTACAATATAAATCTATAATAGAAGCAGATGAAATTTTAAAAAATTATTATAAAAATAAATTTGATAATTTATCTGATGAAGAATTTAAAAATTATTTATATATAAGATATAAAGATAATCCAAGTTTAGAATTAAATGAAATTACTAAAGAGCAAGAAATAACAAAAATTAAATTAAAAGAACCATTTCAATTAAAATTTAATAATCAACTATATTCATTTAGATTTTCAAGAATTGGAGATTTAGTTAAAGCACGTAAAATAGCTTATAAACAATACATAGAAAACATAAAAGATGCTCAAAATAAGAAAAAATTTGAAGAAGTTGAAAAATTAAAATCTGAAGAAATGAAATATACAATGTTAATTTCACAAGCTTTATCTTTATTAAAAATTGACAATAAAGAATTAACAGATGAAGAAAAAATAACGATTTTTGCTTCATTACCAAAAAGTAATAGAAAAAAAATTGAAGAATTTAAAAACCAATTTAATTTTGGTGTATATCACGAACAAGAGTTTACTTGTCCATTATGTGGAAAAGTAGACAAGAGGTGGATTCAACGAGACATTAGTTATGACGACTTACTACCTACAAACTCTTTTACCAGCAGAGACGATAACGACTCTTCAGGACTTGATATTTTTATTAGTGTATAGTTTAAAGCAACAAGAAGATTCTGTTTTAAAAATGCAAAGATGGGTAGCAAATAAAAGATATTATCAATATAAAAAACTATCTGAAAAATTAAATGCTATAGTAGAAGCAAAATAAACTATGCACCTTATTTTACTAATAAATAAGAAAAAAAATTAAAATAAAATACTATGGCAGATAGTCCTATAACAATACCTTTAAATACTGAAACTAATCTTACTAAAGTATTAGCTGATTATCAAGAAACTATAAATAATAATTTTTCAAAATTATTAGGATTTTTTGAAAATGATGCTAAACAACGAGCTATTGATAGAAAACAAAATAATTCTTTTTATGATGATATAAGAAAACCAATAAAAAATATAGCATCAAAATCTAAAAGGTCTGAATTATCTTCATTAGATTTTAAAAATTTTATTGAAAAATCTTTTTTATCTTCTAAAGATATAAAATCTAAAAGGTCTGAATTATCTTCATTAGATTTTAAAAATTTTATTGAAAAATCTTTTTTATCTTCTAAAGATATAAAATCTAAAAGAATAGCAGAGGATAGTTTATATAGTAAATTTATTCCTAATTTTGAATATCCTTCAAAAGAATATAGAAAAAATTCATCCGAAAAAGATAGTAAAAAAGAAGAAAAATCTGCTAAATCTTTTTTGAAAGAATTTCGTAAAACAGCTGGAAAAGATTTTGCTAAACATTTTGAGCATATATCAGATGATTTAATATATTTAACAAATTTATCTAATATAGAATCTATACTTAATAAATCTGAAAGTAAAAGAATTGAAATATATAGAGCTCAACAACAAGAAAGAGAAAACCAAAATGAAATTTATAAAATTTTAGCTAAACAAACACAATTTTCAAGAGAAGAAAAATTAGGTAAAAAAATTCAAGGGAAAATAGGTGGAGAAAAGGAAGATTTTAATAAAATTTTTAAATCCCAAATGCATATTTTTGCAAATCATTTTAGAGATTTTGAAGATTATTTATCTGATGATCAAAAAAGACAAGTAGAAGATTATCAATCTCGTCAAGAAATAAAAGAAAAAGAATTTGAATTATTAAAAATATTACGTGATGAAAAAAAATCAAAATATACTAAAATTAAAGATAAACTATTAGATAAATATAATCAATTTATTTTAAAAAATCGGTGGTTTGAAAAAAGTATCGAAGCATTTAAAGGATTAAAACAAAAGGCTGGTCATTGGTTAGGAGAATTATTAAAAGCAGGATTATTATATATTGTATTCAAAAAAGAATTTGATATGATTTGGCAGTATGTAAAACCTGAAATGATAAAATTATGGGAAATAATTAAAAAGCAACTTAAATCTACTTGGGATCAATTACTAAAATGGATATTTGCTTCTTTTGAAAAGTATTCTCCTAAATGGGCAGAACGTCTTGGTATAACAGCCAAACAATTAGCAGAGAAAGAAAAAAAAGAAAAAATAAAAGAAATATATTCTCCTCAATTACAAAAAATTTATTATGAGCAAGAATTACTTAAATTAAAACAAGAAAGAAAACAATTTGAAGAAGGTAAATTAGCTAAAGTTTTAGATAAACTTAGTATAAATAGGGATATATATCGTTCTGGGAAAAAAGATGAAGATATAGCTAAAGAAATTGCAGAAAGAAGAGTAAAAGAAGCTGAAGCATACGGAACACTTTCAGCTAAAACAATAGAAAATGCAAATAAAGAATTAAAAGCATCCGTCGATAGATTAACAAGAACTGTAGAAGATAATACGAAACAAACAGTAAAAGCTACAAAAGAATCTAAAACAACCATTGAATATAAAAAAAGTAATTCATGGGATAAAGTAAAAAATTAATAAATAAAGTTATGGCAAATAGATTATATTTACAAGTACATGGTTCTAGGACAATATTTGATTTTCCATTAATGGAAGATATAAATATAGAAACAGCTTCTCAATTTCAAACATGGGGAGGATTAGTTCCATCGTTAGATGCCGCAACAGATATGGTAAATAACGTAGCTGCTGCTGCAGGAACTATACAAAATGAATTTATTACCTTTAAAAATATGTTTGATTTACCACGATGGACAAAAACTGATCCAATAAAATTTACAACAAAACTTTCTTTTTATACAAAAGCAGATGCTAAAAAAGACGTATTTGATAAAATGAAATATATAATGTCTTTAAGTATATTAACTAGAAATTCAGATCAAACTTTCACTGTACCTGGTGTAGGAGCAAGAAATATTGGAGACATGCTTAGTCAAGGAAAAGATGTTGAAGTTAATAGTTTATATAAAGCAGCGCAAAAGACTGAAAATCAATATGGAACTGCTAAAGAAACATTTGATTATAAATCTAAGATAATTTCACTTGAAATTCCAGGAGTAATTTATTTAAATTATGCATTTATAATAACTTGTCAACCTACAATATCCAAACAAAAAACAGAAAGTGGGTATCCTTTATGGGGAGAAATGAATGTTACATTTTCAGGATTGTTTCCTGCTTCTGATCAAATTTTTGTTAACACAGAAGTTGCTGTCACTCAATTTAAGTCTCCAACTACTTCTACTTCTTCCCAATCTAATTTACCTCTTCAGAAGGGGGCTGTTATAGGAGGGGTACCGTTATAATGTTAGAAAATATTTATACAACTATAGAAACAGATCCAGAAGTAATATATGATCCTATGTCAGTTAATTTTAGTAAATTTAAATTTACTAAAGGATATTATAATCATAGATTAACACAAAAAGAAATTGAAAAACCATATTTATTAAGTTTTCAATATTTTGGTATAATAGATTATGAAAATTTAATTTTATTAATAAATAATATTTCTGATATATTTGAAGTTCCAGTAGGAACACAAATTAAAATTCCGAAATTACAAGATATTCAATTTTTTCTTCTGGAGAATACTAAATAGTGGAACTTCATTATGCAACTGTTATAGAAAACGATAGTCAAGATTCTTATTATGCTATAAAAAATGGTGCAATAAAAATAAGAATTAACTATTTAATGGAAAATATTTTAGATAGTGATTTACCTTGGGCACTCCCTTTTCATTTATCTATAGGAGGTTCAACTGAATCTGGATTAACATGTGTTCCAGAAATTGGATCACTTGTATGGGTATTTTTTTATGATACTTTATTTAATAAAAAACTTTATTATATAGCTGATGTTAATCTTGCTAATTTTAGTGCAAGTAATTTATTTGAAGACGAAGTAAAATCTAATGTTGATGGGTTTACTTCAGTATATCCTAATGTTAAAAATATTCATTTAAAAAATGGAGTTAATATAGCAATATCATCTGAAGATGATAATCCTGAAATTTCCATCTATCATCCAGAAGGTTCATATATTTTTATAAATAAAGAAGGTGAAGTACATATTAAAGCAGGGACTGCTTCATTAGAATCAACAATATTAGGAGAAACATTAAAAGAAAAACTCGAATCTTTAATAGATGCTATAAATGCAATAACTGTTCCTACTGGGGTGGGACCTTCAGGTACTCCTATTAATGCGGCAACCTTTTCAACTATTAAAAGTCAATTATCTCAAATATTATCACAAAAAATAAAAAATAACTAATGGCTTTATCCCAAACAACTTTAAAAAATAGTTTAACTTCGTGGTTACAAAATAAATCAAACTATTCTTCAATTTCTCAATCTATGAGTGTATTTATAGATGCATATGAAACATATGCTTTATCAGCTATTGATATTTCTGGAGATGGATTATTAACTTACTTTAAATCAAATGCATTATCATTATTAAATACTATTACGAATAATGATACTGCTACAACTGCTGCTCAAAAAATCGAAAATGCTATAAAAGCATTTTGGACAGCGGCTACTTTTAAATTAACTATTCCTCCAGCTGGTACTATATTACCTGAAATATCTGCTATAGTAACAACAAATATAATTAGTGGAACATTAGCAACTTTATTATTAACAATATTTAATTCATTAAATAGTTCTGAGACTGATTCTTCTAAAGCAAATGATATTGCTACAGCACTTCATACTTCTACAAAAACTATAATAGTAACTTGTATCGGAACATTATCTGGAGGGGGAACTCTTGCAGTGCCTGGAGTAATCTCATAATTATTTAAATTTTATTTTTTTACTAATAATTATGAACGAAATTGTAAATTTTTATCATGATATAGATATATTTGGTAGAGAAAGTAAACCTGGGACGGCTCTTGAATACTTTAATGCCGATGCAATTGCTAATGCACTAACTCTTTTTTTAACAACTAAAAAAGGAGATCTTCTTAGAAATCCTAATGAAGGGGGTGTTATTGATGTTGCGATGTTTAAAACATTAAATGATGGTAATATTCAAAAAATAGGATTTCAATTAAAAAATGCTATAAATAATTATTTTGCTCCATTAATAGAATTACAAGCAATTAATTTAATCCCAGATTATGAAAATCATTTATTACAGTATGATATAACATTTAAAGATTTAACTACCTTTACAACAAATACTGTAACTATCTATACAAATACTTCTTATCAATATCAAAAATTTAATTTTACGGAAGTAGCTTATATTGAATTAAATCTTCTTAGATTTATTCAATTACAAAAAACTGGTGATAATAGTCAAAAATTATTATATAATTCTGATGATGGGTATTGGTATTTTGGTAAATTTAAATTAATTAATTTTACAACAACTGATCCATATTTTGATGCAATTTTAAGTGCAGCTAATCTATAAAGGTATATTATGACTTGGACATTCGATGGTATAAAAATTGAAATTAAAACAAGACTTTCTCTCTTATCTAATTGGGCAAATACATTATATTATGGAGTATATGAACGAATAATTGATGTTATCGCCTATATAATTTATAGACTTATTTATATCATTCAATTTTATTATAGAGAATCTTCTTGGACTAATGCACAGCGGTTTGAATCGTTAGCAACTGAATGTTTTTTATTAAACTATAACTATCATCGTAAAATTGGTGCAATAGGAAATATTATTTTATCTTCTGATCCAAATTTTAGTTCTTCTTATGTTAATACATTAGACGATGTTATTATCCCTAGATGGTCACAATTTAAAAATACTTCTGGTACATCTAATGTTTATTGCACGGAAGATACTACATATATAAGAAATGCAGTTGGAAATAAAACAATTCCTGTAAAAGAAGGAATCCCTCGATCTTTTTTATACGCAGCACAAGGAATAGCAGATGAAATTATTTATTTGTATCCTACAGATGTTGTTTATGGAATAGATAATGATGATATAGATATGTATATAGCAGATTCTATTGGTACAATTTTATATGAAATAAATAAAGTAGATAATTTATATTTTATTGATGATTTAGATAATTATTATTGTACAATAAAAAATGTACCTGATTTTTCAAAAGTAGAAATTACTTTTGGAGATGGAGTAAGTAGTCCTAAACTAGTTGCAGGACAGTATGTTCTTATTAAATACGCAGATACTTTAGGAGATCAAGGGAATATTCAATCAACAAATATTGTTACAGCAATAGAATCATCTTTATATAATATTTATGGAACAGATGTAACAAATTTATTGTATGTAACAAATACAGAGTCTATATCAGATGGATCGGATTTTGAAGATATAGAATCTGTTAGAAATAATGCTCCCGCTCTTTTTCAATCTGGTCAAAGATGTGGTAGTTTATTAGATTGGATATCTATATTAAAAAATATACCATATATTTATAATTGTGATATATGGACAATTAATGATATTGGAGGTTCGTCTTTAGCTTCAGAACTTAATACAGTTTATTTAGTTGCAATTTCTTCTACTGGAGATGATTTAACTTTAGCTCAACAAACAGATGCTGAATTAAATTATTTAAGAGAAGCAAAAAGTCCTACTGAAACAATAACATGGCAAGCATTAGAAAAAGTATATGCTTTTTTTGATATAAATGCAAAAATTAATAATTTAACTACGGATGTGGTATCAACACAAATTAAAGATGCAATAGTAGCAGAATATGCTACACTTAATACAAATTTTATGACAAATATTTATGAATCAGCTTACAATAGTGTTATAAATTCTGTTGAAGATATTGTTTATCATAATACCTCCTTATACAATATGGAAAAGAATGTTTCAAAAGAAGCAATAAATGAAACTATTATTCCGAGTTATACAAACATAGAAACAACAGAACTAACAGAACAAGTATGGTTAGTTGAAGATTCTTTAAAAATTTGGTATAAACAAAAAATAGAAGATGAATGGAGTACAGTTAAACAAATTGCTGCATCTTCTGGAACAATTATATATAGTTATATGCCCTCATCGTTTACAATAACTGGGGGTACAATAAATTATGCAACAAATCAATATACATATACTATATCAGGTAGTGGATTAGTTCCAGATATTCCAAATCCTGGATCAGCAGATCCTGATGGTTATTTATTATATTTATCTTACCAAACAAAAGATGGAAATAATAATATGCAAAATTGTATACGATTATCAAAAAAATATCAAATAACAGATGTTGATGAAGACTTTATATTTACAACTTTAAATTATATTTAAAACTATGTCAAAAATTGTATTTAATAAATTTCTTCCTGCTGTAATGAGAAATACACGCTGGGGAGAATTAATAACTGTATTTCAAGATATTATAAATGATTTACGTACAGATCATATAAATACTCTAAAAGAAAAATTTGATGTAAATTTAATGACAGAAGATGAACTTAAAGATACAGCAATTAAGTTCGGTTTTAATTTATTAAGTTTAGATGGGTATACTTCGTCTATGTATTTTCTTAGAAGAGAAATTTCTACTATATGCCCTCGTATTCCTGCAAAAACTACACGTGTTGGCTATAAATATATTTTTTATAATTTTAATCTTACTGGGGAAGTTTTTCCAATATTATTATCAAAAAATAAATGGTATCCATTAAACGATGCTTGGCTTCCTTTAGATGAATATTGGGAAGATACAACAATACTACATACTCAAGATTTTACACTTGATCCCGATATTCCTGATACATTAGATAGTTCTACCGGAACATGGATTACAACTCTTGATCAAACACAACTTGATTATAATATATTACGAGTATTACTTATTTCTTATAAACCAAAATATATAGAAAATATTTCTGAATTTATATCAGAAAATACACATAAAGTGTTTTATAATGATATCAACCAAATGAAAAGAGTTACTGAAGTTCCTTACTTTGAACATCGAGTTGAAATTGAAACTAATACAAGTGGAGTTGTAACAACAAAAACATATTATAATTATGATCAAACTATTTCTACAAATATGCAATCCATTATGATCACTCCCAGTTCTAGTGGGTTAATACCTTTTAATCATATACAAATTGGAAATTCAGTTCATCCAATAATATCTTCTTCTATAAGTGGAGTATTATCTTTAGTTGGAACATTAAAAACTGAATCATCTGGAACATTAGGAATGCTTCAATATATAGAATCAAATATTTCTAATCAAATTTATGTAAGAAAAGAATTAACTAATAGAAATACTTTTCCAGAATTTACAGAAATATCTTTACATAATGCTAATAGTGGATGTTTATATTATGCAACTTTTCCGAAAGTTAAATGGGATAGTAAACAATATAGTAATGTTTTATTTAAAATAAATTTAGTGTAAAAATTTTAAATATATTTTTTAAATTCTTATTTATTAAGTTTTTAAATTACTAATAATTATAAAATTTTTTTTAAAAGGAATATTATGTCAATAATAAATTTAGGTAATCAAGAAATAAGTTTTCAATATAAAGAGCCGGCTCAATCTAAAGAATTTAACAAATATCTTAGAAAAATTATTCATCCCGGTTTTTATGATGGATATACATTTTCTAAAATAAATAATTCTACCGTTGCTATTTCAGTTGGAACGGCATGGTTTAATGTTGATACGGATAAAGCAGTTTCTATTTCTATAACAACAGCAGTAAATCAAACTGTATTAGAAGCAACCCCTATTTTATGTTTAAGTTTTTCGTGGTCAGATACTACAACAAATTATATAGATTGGACATGGAGAGCGATAGGAGAAGCTACAGCAACTAATGAAATTATTGTTGGAAAAGTAAATTTTTCTGGTGGTATAGTTGATGGTACTTTTGATTATACAAATCGAACAGTAGGTTTAATTGATACTACTGGAAATATTTATGTATCCCAATATATAAAATTTGGTGCTACAAATAATTATAATTTAACAGCAGAATCAAATGGATTATTAATAACAAAAGGTGATTCTACTGCTAATTTATTTCATTTCACAAATTCCAGTACAGGAACAACAGTAACAGACGGCTTTGAAGTCGGCATAGACGCAGATGAGCAAGGCAGAATCTGGAACTACGAGAACACTGATCTTGTTATCGGGACGAATAATACTACATTATTAGTGTTGAAAAATTCAGGGATAATAAATATTCCTGCTGCAACAGAAACTAGATTGATTAGGATTGGTCAAGGGAGGTCAGGAGACGGAATATCTTATCTTGATCTAGTTGGTGATGCAACTTATACTGATTATGGTTTAAGAATACTCCGCAATGGGGGGCAAAATGGAGTATCACAGATAATCCATCACGGTACTGGGGATTTAAGAATTCAAACGAACGAGGCTGCTGATATTGTTTTTTATACAACAAATGCAATTGCCGGTAGATTTAAGGCCAATGGGTACTTTCTCGTATCAAACACGACCGAATGCACAGGGGCAGGCACAGGGGCTTTGCAGGTGGCAGGAGGAGCAGACTTTGCCAAGCATGTGAATATGCAGACTAATTTGACTGTGGGTGGATATATTATTGGAACCAATAGAGTATCATCAATATATAGTTGGTCAGCAGCAACTACCAAAGGAACAGTATATACAAATTTAAGTAATAGACTACCATCGGAAAATACTTTTTACCGTGTAAACGGTGGTATATATATAGGTGGGGTATTGTGTCCTATAATAGGTATTATCCGAGGATCCACTGGTCCTTATTTAAATATAGAGTATGTTGATCCTTCAGGATTGCTCTCTGTCACGGTTACTTCCGGCGATGGTGCAGCAATTGGAAATGTAGGAGCTATCCTTTAATTTATTTATATTTACCAACATTATTATGATAATTAACTGCCATCCATAAAGCTTCAGTATAAGAAATTTTATAGATAATTTTTATTTCATTTGAGTTATATTTTATATTGTATTGAGCTGATAAATATTCTTTATTATAAAAAAATTCTTCCGGTGTTTGC
>Ga0172381_10001607_pt1 | contig 26169 bp, 39 predicted proteins | sample Leawel6488metaG_FD_119754 | JGI IMG/M metagenome (GOLD analysis project Ga0172381, IMG submission 119754) | Leachate microbial communities from a municipal landfill in Southern Ontario, Canada - Leachate well 64-88 metaG | ecosystem: Engineered > Solid waste > Landfill > Unclassified | place... | reverse complement strand
ATAGTTTCATGAGAAAGGGAATTGCTGCGGCAAGCTTGCAACCAGTCTCTTTGTCGAAATCAATAAGGTCAACAATTAAGAACCCTTTTACGCAAGCGGAAGTTGAATGGATGATTGATCCATACCTTTCTGTACTGGCAGTAAATACGTGTGAAGAATTGCAGATTATTGAGGACAAGGCTCGTGCCGAAGGTATTAAGGTGAATGCTTGGATCGATGTCATCCCTTCACAAATCCTAAATGGACAGGCGATACGGTGCAAAATAGGAATCTCTATAGGCCCTGATGATTTTGATAAAATCAAGATCGTTACTGGTACTCTGCCACTTTTTTAACAGTCGGTATAACGTCAGCAAAATAACAAAAGGAGAAAGATAATGGCTAAGGTAAAGGATGTCGTAGTAACTGTCCCTTATAAGGATGCGAGCGGAGAAGAGAAGAAGCGCTATATCCAAATCGGGGCGGTATTCGAGAGGGACGATGGTTCTCAAAGTATTAAATTGGAAATTATTCCTATTGGGTGGAATGGGTGGGCGAATTTTTATGCCCCACGTGAAAAGCAGAATGGGTCTTCTGATAAGACTCCTTCCGCAAGAAACGCCCCGCCTGTTAGTGATTCTGGACAGGCTCCCGCTGAGGATCAAGAAGACCTCCCGTTCTAATTCCAATAAGCCTTATCTCATAAGGTAATATGATTAACTTACCTATAGTTGAACTGCTTGCGTTATGGAGTGAACTTGAGGCTGCATACTATGGAGAAAATGGCTTTGGAGGCGATACGGCTGAAATTTATGCCTATCGCCTCCAACGTTTTCATCATCGACCTGAACTGGGGGATATCTTTAAGTCCATATTAGACCAGCAAAAGATGGTGGCGGCTGCATCAATGTGCAATGTTATTGAGAGGTTTATAGAAACTCATCCAGATATTGATGTGTATGTTAATGGCGAAAAATACAAGCCTTCCCTTAAAGAATCGCCCTTTGAATGGAGATGGCATATTAAGATATCAAAGGTGACTAAAAGTGAATCCGGCGCATCTTAAATTTAGAGTGTGGCATAACGATGTGATGTTTTATAGCCGTTCTATGCCTTTATGCGGGCAAGATAAGTATGTCGTTGCTATTTACCCAGATCGGGAAGAAAATTTTTCCTATGCTTTGAAATCTGATAATTCAACAAAGGACGCTTCGGGGATTATTATGATGTTTAGCGGAATAGAGGACAGATTGGGAAAACCTATTTTTGATGGCGATGTCGTTCAGACATACTCATATTTTGGTGGTATAAAGAATTTCAAAGCAAAAGTGTTTTTTGAGTTTGGATGCTTTAGCATAATTAATCAATTCGGCGAAAAGCGGACATTGTCAAATTATCCCTGTGAAGTTATTGGGAATATTCACGAAACGCCAGATATTTCGATAGGTGACTAGGTCGGCATCTCTTCGTCAATCATCTTTTTCGCACATTCGTCACATATCCCGTGCGACAGAACTTCTTCATCGAGTGGGAGGTTGTTGTCTCTTTTATCGTCCAACTTCTTCCCGCACCATCCGCAAACGCCCCTGTAAAGCTTTGCTGTTGATATCCATCCAGCAAGTCTCCCTATTCGCAGCCAATCTGATTTTGAAATCTTTGTGATCATATCTTGTTATTCTATTAATGAGGAATGTATTCCTGTTGATATGTGAAAACAGTGTATAATCAGAAAAGAACAAAAAATGAAAAATTATGTACTCTGTAAAATTATCTTTTTGCTCGTAATATTGAATAAGCGTAAAACCCAGACATCTTTAGTGTCTGGGTAGTTCATGGATTTCTTTTAACATCTAAGGTGAAATTTTGTTATCTGCTGACGAAATAAAAAAGCTGTTGGCAACTAAGCACAGAGAAGATGTCTTTGTAACAGAATGCAGAACTGGTCCTTCTTGGTCCGCCGACCACGTTGGGATATTGGATGCGTGGTCGATGCCGAAGTCGTGGTCTCACCCAGCGGTTACAGGGTATGAGGTGAAAGTCTCAAGACATGACTTTGTGTCCGACAACAAATGGCAGGCATATCTACCCTATTGCAATTTGTTCTATTTCGTTTGCCCAAATGATAAGGTCATAAAACTCAATGAAGTCCCCGAAACAGCGGGACTTTACTATGTGTCATCTACGGGTACAAAATTATTCTGCAAGAAGAAAGCTCCGTGGAGAGATGTGAAAATCCCAGAAGAAATATTTAGATACCTATTAATGAGCCGTGTCAAGATAGAAAGACAATACTATAATAAAGAGAGTAAAAGACAGTATTGGGAAAACTGGGTAAAAGATAAAGAAGCTGACTATCATTTTGGGCACACTGTGTCTAAATCAATTCGTCAGACGATCAAAAAAAGAATTGATGACGTAGAGAAGAAGAATTCTGAGTTAGAGGAAAAAATTAGGGGCTATGACAGGGTAATATCTACAATAAAAGGACTTGGGTTAAACCCTGACGACGTCCGTCGTTATGGATTTGATAAAAAATTATCCGATAGATTGAAAGAGCTTGCTAACGGAAGTCCGAATGTGGTATTAGATAAAATTAATGAAGCTTCGGCTTTGTTAAACGATCTTAAGAAATCTGTTCAAGAAATTAGAGAAGAGGCTGGTAAATGCGGATCGCCCCCATTGACGTGATAGAAAAATCTGGTTTGCGGAAGTTGCAGGAAATAAGTGTCGCCGGAAACTTCACCTTTAATTGTGATACAATTGAAGAATTTCAGAACTTGCGTAGATTTTTTTGTACCCATGCGAACGTTATTAGCTTCAACGATATCCATAAGCCACTATCTATATTTGAACCATCTCAAAACCATGTCCCTAAAGACTTGAAATTCGTAGTTCGGTACAATAGCCTCAATCAGTTGCTCAAGCTTAGAGAGACATTTAGGGCACGGGGGACTCGCTTTGATATGTACCTGATCAAGAAACGAAAAATGGGGGATGATTTTTTTGACGAAAATCTTTACGACAAGCTGTTGGACCCCGTAATCTACAAAATAATAACTTGATCAACTAACCATAACCAAAAATATGAAAATCTTGATTGTAGAAACTTCTCCTATTGCAGCAAATAAAATGGTTACGGTCCATATCCGTAACGCCATTATCGTTTGTGATCACCTTAAGTCGCAAGGACATGATTGTAGGCTGATATCATCAAGACAGGAGGTTATGGATGTCCATGAACAGTTTGACATAATCATGTTCGTGGCTGCCAGTTTTTATTTTGAATATCAGATTTTTGAGCAGTTAATAGATAACCAAAAGAAATGCAAGATTGGTTGGCTTACAAACGAATTTGAGCTATTTTGCAATGATTTTCTAAAAGGAAGAATTGACTTCATGATAGCAAATTTTGAAGAATGGGGTGTTAAGAAAGCCCATGCACATGACTATTTCCTGATGACGAATCTAAACACTTTACAGGCGAGGCGGCGGAACACTTTGTGCGAAAAAAAGTATGGGGCGTGCTATTATGGGACCTATAGAAAGTACAGAGAAAAGTATTTTAAAAAGTATCTTGTAAAAGATATGATTTTGTCAACATCCCCAAAGAACATAAAGAAATTCCAGTTATTAGGTTGCGATTGCTACGTGGCAGACAGATTCTACTGGAATGATAACAGCGAGACAATGAACCTGTTTAGGGCAAGTCTGTACATAGAAGACTCGAAAACACACAAGCTGTTCAACTATATGGCGAATAGATTTTTTGAAGCTCTTTTTTGCAATTGTGCCGTGTTCTTTGATAAGACTTGTGAGGGGACGATAAAAAAAGACATCTATTATATTGACGATTATTTTATTGTAAATTCGTATGATGAACTTATGGAGAAATCAAACAATATTGATGCCTCAAAGTTATCCACATTCTTGGAAACAAATACGAAAACTGCTTTGGCAGAAAAATCAAAAACGTTACAGGCAATTGAATCATTTCTGTCAGAAATGACGGTGGTTTAAAAAAGGTTGCAATCGTTCAGCCCGTCTGATATATTCCTTTTTATATTGAGTCTACAAATTAGGAAAATATATGAAAAAAGCGGCGTCGCCCATAAAGATTAAAAATTTAAAAACGCTAAATGCAAAAGTGCCGAGGACGCTTTTTGCACAAGAATATGAATTGGTAAAAAGCACGTTCGTTAAACGTAATTCTGGGGCTTCTCCGATTGTCGAAGTGGACCCTTCAGAATTCACATTCACTAGTCTCGTGAAGTTAAAACAGGTATCTCTGGAAGTTCTGGAGTCGTCAGTCCCGCATATGTGTTTTGGTACGGCAGTTTATAGGGGCAAAATGGTCCCGACGGAGCGTTCTGGGCTTTTTTCAGTCAGGATTAAAAAGACTGGTAAAGAATTGATTGTCTTGAAAAAACTAATATCTGAAGGCGGAAGGCTAAGGATGCGGACTCTCTATTGTACAGATTTTTCCACCCAAAGAGAGGTTATTAAGATTATGGGTGCGCAAAGAAGGCGACAACAGCGCCCCAAAGCGGGAGTGTATAGGATCGCCATATCTGACGACGGGAGTTTAATTTATGAAAAAAAGAAATTACCGACCCCTCCCGTAATCCATCAGGCGACATCTTTGGTTGAGAGAAGTATAAAAAGCTACTTTGAAAACATGGAGATGTATTTGAGAAATGGCAAGTCTGGTGCAAAAAGGATTCTTCTGTATGGACCTGCCGGAAGCGGTAAAACCACTATGGCTTATCAAATAGCAAATAGGCTTAAGGAAACACATTGCGTCGTTATATCGACAGATGTTAGAAGTATAGCGTTGCATTCTTCTGCCTGTGCTAAACATAAAGTCCCAACCATTATAATCTCTGAAGAGTGCGATAGGTGGATGGGAGCTGTTGATAAAGAAGAAAGAGCCGATGGGGCTGTAAAAGCATTTTTGGATGGGCATTTGGCAGACAGAAACGTTATGGGCGAATTATCCATCTTGATCACCAATTATCCAGAGAAGATAGAGCGGACCATCCTCCTTAGACCCGGAAGAATTCACGAGCGTATTGAAGTCGGCGTGTTGGACGAACAGCATGCCATTGAGGCGGCGGAGTTCTATTTTATAGACAAAGATAAAAAGCCACTTTGTGACTTGAAAGAGTTGGATGTTATTAGGAAAATCCCGTTAACTGGGGCGCAAATAGAAAACCTCGCCGCATTGACCATGGATTTTGTGAACGGAACAGACCTGCCTGTAAATGCTGATGTAATTAAGTCCGTTATTGAACACTTCAAAGAAGCTGTTGATAGGGTGAAAAAGTACAAAGACTCCAAGTCGCTGATCGACTTTTCTCCATCGAGTAGTATAGGTTCCGTTGCTGGTTTTATGAGCGATTCTTATTGATGGGAAAATAAACTACCCACTTGCCGAAAACAAGTGGATAGTTTATTCGCAAACTCGTTCTTTTTCTGGTTTTTCCGGAATCCCCCCAATAAAATCGTCAAAATGCTTGCTTCGAGCTGACTTCATTAGGCGAAGTACTTCTGACTTAAATTCTGGAATATCCTTCAGTTTATCAGCAGCAGAATGGACCACGAGCCAAAGCAGGTCGCCGGAAACAAACGGTTCTCTTGCAAGAGTATAAATAAAAACCTGAAGTTCCCGAGGCATCACATACCTTTTTATTTGTTTTTGTTCAGGAGGCGGTATGTTTTGTCTGTCACTATTTAACCCACAGCAGCATCCTGCACCGATGGATAGTTCTTTTCGGTATTCACGAGATACCGCACTATCGCCAATGCACAGTTCGCAAAAATAACGCTCCTCATCCCATTTTAAGGCGGGGCACGCCCAAGCGCTTCCATCAACAGGGATAATTTGTCGATATAGGCGCATGGCGATGCCGCAAGGGGCCTTCCTGCAACAGAATCCGCACCCGACACATTTTTTACCGACATAATTTTCAGTATCGGACTGCATTATTTCGACAATTTCTTCTTTTGTACTTTTCATGCGTATATTGATATCATTGTTTGTTTTTAATGTCAACCATTTTCTATATATTTCATAAAAAAAGAATATGTTTGATCTTTAGGAGAATTAGTGACAGGCTATTTCCTATATGTCTACGAATAATAGTCATTACATGCACGCTAATGAAAAAAATCATAATTTTTGTTTTTTTTATCTTAATAAGGGGAAGTCTCATGGCAACTGAAGAAAATTCTGAAGTAAAAGAGGAAATCTCTTTGGAAACACCGATCAGCCAGAAGTTTTACTTTGGCGACATTGGCATGCAAGGGGGTTCGTATAGAATTCTTGTTCACCACCCAGATGACTATAATAGGGCAGTTTGGGTAAATTCACGAGGAGAAAATACAACCGAAGTGTTAGAGAACATAGAGGATGCCCGTCAGTATGCCACTGGGCATCATCCGCTTAATAAATATGGTGCTCCTATAAAAAAAATAGGACAAATGGATAGGATTCTCCCCGTGACAGGGTCTGATGTATTTTACAGAGAATTTGGTTCGTTAATAATACAGGACTTCGCAAATGAAATAACAAAAATAGGACCTGACAAGAATTTGCACTTTTTAGCAAATGTTGGTATTACCGAATGGGCTGATTGCGAGAGTGATGAGGAATTTTGCAGGAGCCTAGAGCGCATGTCCGAAGCAATAAAAATAAGTATCCTTAAAGAGGTTGATGACAAGGGTATTTCACATGATGACCAAAGAGTTGTTAAAATATTGATGCTTATAGATTCACTAAAGGAGAATTATCGGCAAATGAGCCCTCGGATTACTTCCCTAGGCCTTGATAAAGGTGACTTATATGCTGATTTAATTGGGATGTACCTTGGCGGTGCCTTAATGATATTGTACCAGCTAAATTTTGAGTTCGGGAAATAAGCAACTATAATAGGAAAATATAAAGAAAGGCCTTATGATCACAAAAAATTATCTATTTGAACTAACAATTACTTCCGCAGAAGGCGTTTTTAAGAAGGCTTTTAACGGGGCAGTTTCTAAAGGAAAGTTCTCTGTTTCGGCAGAAAAAGACGTTTTTGACAACTTTTCTGGAGACGTGTCTTGTAGCGGGTCTGTTACAAATGTTTTTCTTATAAATGAAGGGGTTGCCGCAGATGCCTGCAAGAAGCTAATTGACCAGTATATTGGTCAATTTTCTTTTAAAAACGAGAAGTGGGTTTTGAAAGGGCAACGTGTAGAGGGAGAAATTATAACAGAAAATGTTGAGGTAAACTTTTCTGGGAATATATCCACTGATTACTCAACGGTCTCCGAAATAACTATTAATGTCGTGAACAAGAACGTTTTTTACAAATATCTTCTTAAAAAAGTCACCATAACTGGATTTGCTAGATTGGCTGATGAGTCACAGGATTCGGATTCTTCTGAAGACGCTAACTCGTATTCCGTTGACTTAGTATATCGTGAAACAAACCCAGATTACAGAGTGTGTTCTATAGCCGTAGTTCCCGAAGGGGTTCTCTATGCGACTTACCAAAATTCTTCGCCACGAGAGAACGGCAGAGTGTGGCTAAACGGGAAGCAAATTCATAGCTGCAAGGCAGAGACCATTGGTACTCCAATTCAATTTAATGATAAATGGTATTTTTCTATCGAGAAGGGAAAGTATACACTTGTGTACTCAAACGGCAGTGTGTCTAATGGGATCATCTCCCCAGAATATTATGCAACACGCAGTATCGTTTGGAGAGATAGGCCATGGCACGCCTATAAGGGAGATAAGTGCATCTTTTTGTATGATGCAGAAAATGGGTCACGGGGTCATCAGTTTACTAGAATTAATTCTATTTGCAGTGGTCTTTCTATAGATAATGATGATGTCCTATGGGCAGCAAGCCTTGATGGCGCTGGGATAGAAAGTACTGATGGCGACTTTATAGCTTGTGCGCCAGTTGACATTGCCTATTTTAATGGAAAAATGTATGTTGCTTTAAACGACGGGAGATTGTCATATGTCGATGGAGACTCCCTAGAGGAATTTGATAAGTATGATTCGAAAATAACTAGACTCTATGTCGATGGGAAAAAGATGTGGTTCACAACAATAGACACAGACCGTCTATATGTTATGGATAAGCAGGGCAATGTGGAGATCATATCCGAGAAAAAAGACGAGTCCGCAAGCATCACTGGGTCTTTGTTTGGGTGCACTATTGCTGGCGACGGAAATGGAACTATTTGGTGGGGCAGGAGCCGTGCGAATAATGGATCAGAAATATACAAAGTGTCTGCAAATGGCAGCTAATTCTAGTGTTTGCCCTATACATTAAATTAGCAATTGTTTCTGTTTTTTTTCTTAAAAAATGCTTGACCGAGGTATTCTATTTTGATACCTTGGAAAAAATAGTGAAGGAGCATATTTTATGAATACAGAAGAACTTCGAAAAAGTGGACAAATCATTTTTGAATGTCTGACAGGTAGTCGGGCCTATGGGTTGAGCAATCCAGAGTCTGATTTTGACTATCGTGGATTATTTGTTTCCCCTGTCCAAGAAGTCGATTCTCTTTTTAGCATCCCAGAAGAAATTGGCGACGACAAGCAAGACATTAAGTTCTATGAGATCAAAAAATTCTTTCTGCTTGCCTCACAGTGTAACCCAAATATTGTAGAACTCCTTTTTGCCCCTCCAGAAACAGTAAAAATAATGACTCCAATAATGGAAGAAATTATTGCGAATCGGAGCCTGTTTATCTCGACAAGGGCGGAAGTAACATTTAGTGGATATGCATACGCTCAAATAGAGAAGTCCCGTGGACAAAATAAGCTTGTCCATAATCCAAAGCCAGAAGCCCGTCCAAAGAAAGAAGATTTCTGCTGGATCATTCCGCACTGTACTATTGATTGCAATGATTGGCCTTTTGCGTCGTCTGATATTGTCGATGAGCAGCCGCCATTTCGTCCTATTCCGCTGAACGCATTCAAAGATGTGTCACTAAGCGACTTCAATTGTGCGTCACTTGAGCATGTACAGAATGCTTACAGAATCTATTACTATGGAAGCCGTGCGAAAGGGATTTTCCGTGGGGACGATATGCTCACGGTAGAATCTATCCCGCTGGAGGATGAGTCCCCAAAGTTCTCAGGTGTTTTAATCTATATTAAACACGAGTATGACAAGGCTGTTCGTGACTGGAAAAACTATTGGGACTGGATGGAGAAGAGAAACGCCCATCGGTGGGAGCAGCAAGAGCGTGGAGAGATTGACTACGATGCCAAAAATATGATGCACTGTATGCGCCTGCTATTTTCTGGAAAAAATATCCTGTCAAAGGGAGAGCCCATTATCCGTTTTGAAGGCGAACAGTTACAATACCTTCGTGACATTAGGGCGGGGAAGTTTGAATATAATGAGTTAATGACTCGGGCCGAGAAAGAAATGGCGGAGCTTAAGGAATTAAAGTCGTCGTCTTCGCTACCTTATTCTGCCGACATGAAGAAGCTTAACCAACTATACCAGAGAATAAGGAAAATGGAGATTGGATAATGAGCAAGAAGATCAAGGTAAAGAAAATCCATGTAATCAGTCGCAACAAAATAAAAAGTGCAAAGACAAGAGAGCTTTTGGAATCATTGTGGCTTCTTATGTCCGAGTCATTAGCCTTGCCGTCAGCCCTTTGCAAATGCGAATACTGTGAGCCTATTATTAATGAGCTAATCCAGCGGGATGAAAAGAATGCAAATAATAAATGATAAAAAACTCATATCTGAAAAGTCAATGCCCGTCTCTTCTGTCGAGGAGGCGAAGGAAATTATTTCCTCACTAGAAAAGGAGCTGGACAAGTGTAGTAATGGGCTTGGATTGGCAGCTATTCAAATAGGCATCCCTAAAAGAGTAGGTGTAATCAAACCCGATAAGGACAGAATGATTTGTCTAATTAACCCAGAGATCGTAGAACTCAGCGAAGAATTTATCTTTCCAAATGAAGGGTGTCTGTCTTTTCCGAAAAAGTTTATTAACACAAAACGATATAAGCACGTCATAATCAAAAATCAGGTAATAGATGGTGAATCATTCAGGGAAGAGACGCAATACTTCTATTACAATGATGATAATTTTAAGTATATCGCACAAGAAAGTAAACTGGTCGCAATTGCAGTCCAGCATGAGCTGGATCACTTTGAAGGGAAAACTATCGAAGAAGTAGAGGTTAAGTCTGAGCCAATAAGAGTAGAGGCAAAAATCGGGAGAAACGACCCTTGCCCATGCGGAAGTGGAAAGAAGTACAAAAAGTGTTGTCTTGGAAAAGTTTCTGCTGTGTGAAGTTTTTGTCTCCCTAAAGGATGTAAGCGTGAAAAAAATAAGCGTTCAAGCAGTAATTTCTTTTGATGCAAAAGTTGACGAAAAGGCAGACAGCGATACCTTGCGAATGGAAATAGAAAATGTCCTAGAAGATGCATTCTATGGTGTATATAAAATAAAAGTCAATGGTCCGATTTCTGTAGATGACATTAAAATTCAGATGTGAAAAAAATATAGATGAGGTAATAAAAAATGCCAACTAATACTAAAAAACTGTCGCCGTTAGACATATTGTCCTCTGCCATGGATTACCAATCTCAACATGGGACAAATATTGGCTTTATAGAAAAAATGGAGCGGCATGGGCAGGAAGAGCTTGTCAACGAGAACAATCGGCTCCCAATAATGGGACTTGATAATGTTGTTTGTGAAAAATTCGGCATCCTTGATGTAAAAGAGGATGCAGATGACCCGTTGTTTGCAATTGTCACCTTGCCAAAAGGATGGAGAGTAGTACAGACCGACCATGACATGTGGTCAAATCTTGTCGATGAAAAAGGGCGTGTGCGGGCAAACATCTTTTATAAAGCGGCGTTCTACGACCGTCGAGCAGATATCAATTTTGTGAGAAGATATAAAACCGGAGATTTTCCGGAAGACAACTTTGAGTCAAGAATTTCGTATAAAGAAAGAAAAGAAGGGGATTGGTATTTTAGAGTTATCGACACCACTACAAAAGAGGTTGTCTTTTCCACACCTGCATTTAAAATTGTAGATAAAAACGGGAAAAGTATTGCGCAATCTGACGAATACATTGCCTCAAAAACACAACTATCAAGCTGGCTAAAAGAGAACCTCCCAAACTACGGAGACGTTACTGCATATTGGGATTAACAGGAAATGAAAAATGAAGAAAAACGGGTTAACAATTGCCGATTTATTAATGTATTCTTTATTATTTTTCCTTTTGGTTATTGCCGCTCTTGTACCAATATTTTTTCAAGTAGCAAGGATTGGCAAAGAATCAAAAAGTAAAGAGCCGATTGCATTTCTTGAAGCAGATTTGCCAGCAGCCGAAAAAACCGTCCAGCCAATAGAAATTTTGTACGAGCAGCCCCTAGGAGGAGCCCTTTCCGGCTATTCTGCTGTAGCCATAAGAGAACGTGAAACAGGAAGGAAGTTGTTGCTATTTATAAGGCCGCATACTGCGGTCCCCCCATTCATTGTAACACTTCCAGATGGAACGGAGAAAGATTCTGCAAATGGAAAATGAAGATTCTGTGAAAGAAATTTTTAGTGGGCTCATGTACATTAGATGTGCTTGGTGCAATAGGTGGGTCGATGTGAAAGAAGGAAACTTGGGCAGCGTAACACACACAATCGGTAAAGAGTGTTCTGAAGAGCAGGTGGAAGAATATGGGCTTCGAGATGAATAAAATTCTATATTCTGTTGAACGGTGCCGTTAAGTGAGGTATAATTATCTAGTGATGAATAACTGAAAAGGAATCAACAAAAATGAATATTAAAATGTCTAGTTTGTTTTTTGTGTTAACATTGTCAGTATTAAGTTTTTGCACAGGTTGTTTCGCTGGAACAATAACGGTTGGGTGGGACCCCGTTTTGGAAAACGAAGACGACACACCATTTGTTGACTTAACTGCCTATAAGATTTTTTATGCCCCTATACAAGTTGAAGCCGCCAGCAACGGGATTTGGAACGTGGTATCCACTGGGGTCTGGTCCAGTGTGTCTACCGTAAATACGCAGATTAGTTTGGTTCTTCCGTCTGAGCCTTATATGTTCTATGGGGTCGCCGTAGCTTCTCTTGGCGTCGAAAGCCGTCCGTCAGAAAGCCTTGTAACACGTGTCGGAGCGCCTAAAACAATACATTTGCGTTGGCAATCAACTACCAAATGACTAAAGATGTCGGGGTTTTACGTTCCTATCAATAAAAAAGCGATTTTTGAGTTGTATTAAAAAGGAATTTATATATGCAATACGTTGAGGCTATAAGTGAAGAACGGGCAGTACACAAATCCATTTTTTTGGCTGGTGGAATTTCTGGGTGTAGAGATTGGCAAAAAGAGTTGGTTGAAAAAATCGGTGATTCAAAATGTGATATTACTGTTTTTAACCCACGCAGAAAGTCATTCGACACTAGTAGTGATATAAAAACTGCTTTTAACCAAATTAAGTGGGAGTTCGACAGATTGCATGGCTCAGATATTGTAAGCTATTGGTTCTCTAAAGAAACCGTTTGTCCTCTTTCCCTTTTTGAACTTGGTGGCGGGCTGCAACGAAGGCACCAGACAATTGTTGTTGGGATAGACGAAGGATATACTAAGGCAAATGATGTAGTTATCCAAATAGGGCTTTGTAGGCCTGATATCAAAGTCCATGTCGGATTCGAGGATTTTAAAGAGGCTGTTCTTAAAGCAATTCATGATAGCAGAAGCTATTTTGCAATCCCGTCAACAGAAATCCGTGAAGACGCAGAATCTCTTGTACTGCATGGCATTTCAAAGGCAGTATTTCAAGGAGTTTCAAAAGAGGAGTATAAAACGTACACTCCTGAACAAAAGGAATTTCTGCGCATTTTTAACTAGGCTTTACATTTAAATTATTGTTGACACTGACAGTAAGACGTGTTACTATCCGCAACATGAATACTAAATGTAGTTTGTGTGGCGAATTATCAGAAGTAATTTTTGACAAAATATACAGTGCAAACAATGTATATTCTGTTGAAAAAGTATGCATGAGCTGTCTCAACAGGATAAATGACTCATTCTTTAGCACGATCCAAGAAATAAAGTCAGCCTCGTCTATTGCCAGAAAGATAATCGAGCATAACGAGAAGACAAAATTACGGGAGAAGTCTTGAAATCAAAACTTCCCATCCCCGTCTCGTACAATATGCCTGTACCGATTTTTCTTATCGACCCAGCTATTAGGGGGCTGTATAGACGCTTAAATTCTTTTGGGATTGAGACTTGTTATTGTTGCTCTGGATATGGGCAGTCAATTAGCGAGACAAACCCAGAATACCTGAAAAATGGAGCCTATACTTCTAAAGGGCTGAAGGAAAAGAATGGAATACATTATTTGGTGGGCAATGAGCACCATCCGTATTCTGCCCCATATGTGCTTATGACGCTGGACGATAATAGCAAGTACTTAGCACAGTTGCTTGGGAGAGTCCGCATTAACTTGTTGTCTGGCGAAAGGAAGCGCCTGTATAAAGTGCAGAATCTAGGACGTGGGGTTACTAACCGCTATTCAAAAAAAGACCCATTATTATGGGTGAATGTTAGTGCTGAAAGGACTCTTATTGAAATGCCATATTCAACATTGGCTGATGAAATAAAAGCAACTTCTGCCATTGGGTTAAGTCAATCGCATATTGATGACCTGAAGAGATTGTGGATATCAAAGTTTGATGAGACTGTCGAAAAAAAATTAAAACAAAAAAACTGTTGACTTTATTGGAAATGTGTGATTAAATTCACGTCGATAAATAAGAAAGGTATAAATGTACGAACCGTCCACATTTATTACGTATGGCTCAAACAATTTCTTGATTGCAAATATCAATCAATGGAAAGAGTTTGGAGTTAATGACGTCCCGTGGTCTTGGTTTAGAGACATATGCGAAGAAGCTGAACACCGGAATCTTATGCATATCACCCGTAGTGGCCCATCTGACCCATTTTGGTGGAGGATGAGCGAAATTCCGTTCGAAATTTTTTTTGAAGTCGAAAAGCACAAATAAAGGAGAAAGAACATGGCAACAAGAAAACGCAGTGCGACGACCCGTAGGCCCCGTAGGGCAGCAGTTGAGCCAGCTAACGTTGTTGATGAGCCAACAAGCGCAGGGGAAGTCCGGTTGACGCTAGACGGGCGAGATGTCGTCCTTAATCAAGAACAGCTCGGTGTCACGATGCAGTCTACTCCAGCCGAGATTCTTGCCGCAGTGCAGGGCGTCATCGCAGAGAATCTAAATGATGCAGATGGAGATGTGTCGTTCGCAGTCCGGAAGGCCATGAACAGCGGCGTTCTGTATGTTTATCCGAAGACAGTCGCAGGGGAAAACCAAGTTACGTAATAGTTGACAAGGCGTGGCTACCAAAATAAAATTAGGGAAGTGAGATATTATGACAACACAACAAACAGCCATTAATGAATATTCTGACAGCAAGCGCTTGGCTATTTTTAAGATGCTAACGAGCGCTTGCACACACTTGTTCTCAAAAGGAACTCTTCAGGAAGAGAAGTTCGTCGAGTCTGCAAAAATCTTTTCTGATTTGGCAAAAAACGACCCTTTGTTTATGGCGCATTTCGCCGCATGGGCTGCGAAAGGTGATTCTAAGGACATGAAGGTTCTGGCGACGTTCTTTAATGCACTTAATGATGCAGATGGGACCCCGTTTTTCGAGGGCTCTGAAAGGTGCAAGCCAAACTTTCGACAAGTAAGTGCCGCCATCCTTCAGACATTTGACCCTCATATGGCCCTGCGACTATTAACCCTTTTTCATAAGAAATTCGGGGTAAAAGCTGTTCTAAATGAGTCAGTACATTTCCCTACATTTATGAAGAAGGCCTATCGCAAGTATATCCAGTACCGTGAGGAAAACCCCGAGATGCTTGTGGGGATCATGCGGAATGGGTTGAAACGAAAAATGCAGAATATTTATCGTATGGCAAGGGTTTCCCCTTCTGACGAAGCTGTGAACATCCTTGGATGGGACCAGCGTGATGGGCGGAAGGCGGAAGGTACTCAGTTGCCCGATTTTTCCGAGATGACATCTGCGGAACTCGTAGATGCCCTTAAGGAGACGAAACTCAGTCCTACGGTTGCTTTGTCTATTTTGCCCCAGAAGAAGATTACTGCTTCTGTAGCGAAGGCATTGCTCGAAAACTGCACAGGGAATCAGTCAATTATTTTGTATAACTGGTTTAGCCGCAATGGGTTCATGGATATCAAGGAGATCAACGATCTCTTTGCAAAAAAGGTAAAGACCTCAACGACAGCTATTGACCGTATTGACACGTTGTCTAGGGATGCTGATGAGAAAGACAAGAAGGTATTGTCAGAAATCCGTTCGCAAAAGCGGAAGGATTCCGCTCGTACAGGCGGTCTTGGCAAGATTTTCTTGCATATTGATAAATCTTCATCTATGAGTGGGGCTATTGAGTTTGCAAAAGACCGTGCGTCGGTTATTGCTGAGTGTCTGGAAAACCCGTCAGAGAACTTTGCTTGGGGGTTGTTTGGGTCTAAGCCCAAAGTGCTTCCTTTGCCTTCTTCCTTTAAGAAGGAGGACTTTCACGAGGCTTTGTACGGGGTGTCTGCAAACGAAGGGTCTACAGACTGTATTGGGTTATATGAGCAAGCAAGAAAATTCGGCGCAAATATCGATATCTATGTGACTGATGAAGGGCACAATGTGGGGGATATTGTCCGTCGTGTTAACGATGTGCACTCTCGACATCCAGAATTCGAGAAGCCGAAGGTAGTACTTATTGTTCGTTTTGGGGTGAATAGCTTGTTGGAGACGGCAATGCGCAACTTGGGAATCCCTGTAACAATTATTATGCCGAATTCGTTACAAGAATCTGCCCTAGTTGCTCAAAGTATCAAAACAGCACTCGTTGGGGAATTGGCAATTATTGACGAGATTCTTGAAACTCCATTGCCCAAGTTGCCTAACTGGTGGAACAAGCTCGTTTGTCAGCCTGTTAAAAGAGAAAATCTTACAACGGCAAAGGCTCCCAAAAAGAAAAATGCAATTGCAAAAACTGCAAAGGCAAAGAAGCCTGTAGTAAGTGCTGTTGTCGCCGATGAACCAGTGAAGCGCAAGCGTGGTCGCCCACGCAAGGTGAAAGAAGATGTCTAAGCTTTTACTAGAAGCGGTTTTGACTGATTATGATAGAAGCCTTCGTTTTACGAGAGAGGTCTCCTGTTTCCTTGTTCCAGAACAGGGGATTCTCTCTCTGACTACAGACAACAATTTCGGGAGTGTTACTTTTGATTTTTTTTGCATATGGGAAAAGGTAAAGGCGTCTTTTTCAAATCCTAAAACTCGTCCGCCTGCGGCAATTATGATACATACTCACCCAGAGGGGTATTGCAAAATTAGTCCGCAAGACAGAAATATGATTTACGGATGGGTGAAAGGACTTGGTATCCCTATTTTTTATATTGTCGTTGTTCGAGACGAATATGCCATATATCTATGTAAAAAAGTAAAAGACAGTGTGAAAATTACTAAGGGCTATGCTATAAGAGACTTTTGTAAATCTAATAAGGATATGGCGTCAATGAGTTTCTTATTCGAAATAATGTATAGCTTGTCGTCTATGGACCGTCGTCTGAAACGCAGGGAGTTGAGCCGTTTTGCCGAGTACCTAAACAAATCCTGTTTTTTAGGGAAGTCATATTCGTTAGAAAACCTATGATACGTGCAGCATGAGTGAATCACTAATATATGGCGTTGTTGTTGATAATGTTTTCTATTCCAATAGGGCGGAGTTGGAAATCGACTCTATTGTCCCTAATGGGATTTATTGCCTAGACATGTCTGTTGACATGTTTGTTGATACTCTCCAGCCAGCAAACATTTTGGATGCCAGAAAATATTTTTCAAAATCGAGTAAAATAAAGTTAATCAGAGGGACTTCATTCCATGACGGTTTTGTCCCCGACAATCCAGTTTCTTATCAAAAGATTCCAATAAAAGTTACTGACCCAACGTATGGAGAATTTGAGCATGTAGAGATTGTATTGCTAAAGGGGTCGATCTATTACTTCTTGCAGGCAATTGATTCGCAACACTCGTATACTCTTTTGGATTTAAAAGACAGGCTTGAGTCAAAGAAGGGCGGCATAAGCGATATTAAAAATGTGACGCCGGACATGCGGATCGTTTATTCGTTTCATTTAATGGAACTCCAGAAGAAAGAAGTGGAACAGCCTGTTAATGTCATAAAGTCGCTTATGTCAGAAACTGGGGCGACTGTTGATTCTGTCAAGAAAACAAACAACGGATACGAAGTGGTATGGCATTTCGAGGACACAAAAATTAATACGTTGTTGGATAAAAACTTTCGTGTTATAGAGGCTGGATTCTGCATGTCCAACTATGACAGGACGCAGTCTGCTAGGTCTGTAGTCCATGTTCTACGTGATTATAAGCGTGATGGCAGCTACATTCATATCATGCGCCAAATGGACTGAAAATAATTTAAAAAAAGTTCTTTACAAACAAAATGTTTGTGGTATATATGTAGGCAGATAGTGAGACATAAATCACTTTGTTCTTTTGAAAAATATTGGGGAAGAAGCTAAAAAATAAAAATGCAAATTACACTTTTGTTCTCTTTGGAGAACGGCCACGAACTTGCACACAAACGGTAAAGCACAATCTTTGAAAAGATTGAATTATTGGTTCAAGTCCAATCTTCCCCACCACTTTTTTAGTGGGCCTTTTCTCATATGCATACAAGCATTTAGCGTGGTCGAAAGACCGACAAAAGCTGCATGTGTAACTTGGGCCTGCTACTGATCTTTTGAAAATTTAAATTTGGGTGAGAAGTTTATATGCGACAAAGCAATTTTAACTTGAACTGCCGAGAGCAGTTCCAACAATGGTTGCTCACAAACATCATCATACGGAGATGAAAATAGGTGGCCCGCACCCACCCTCACCCACCATTTTAGGATACTGCAATCGCCCCAGTGAGTGCATACAAGCAAGTAGCTCAAAGGTAGAGCAATTACTATTCCAAGTGATACGTATTGGTTCAATTCCAATATTGCCAAAAGTTAAGCATTTACAACTTTGGTTGCCGTATTCGATTTTTCGTTCTTTTAAAAACTAAATATTTTTGGTTCGCAATCGCTCCAGAGTTTGCTCACAAACATAGCTCAATTGGATAGAGCATTTCCCTTGTAAAGGAAAAGGTTGCTGGTTCAACTCCAGCTCTTGGTCGAAAGACCGACAAAAAAGCATATTCAACTTTGATTGCGGCCCATTTTTTGCATAAAAGGCAATCGCCCCTGAAGATGCTCACAAACGAGTTGACCTCGAAAGAGATCGATGTATTTCATAAAACATAGTGCGGCCTTAAAACCGCACTCGTCAAAAAAGCATTTACAACTTTGATTGCCTTTTTTGTTTTTTTAGTTGACTTCCTAACAAATAAGTGCTATAACTTTTTGAAAATTAGGAGAGAAAATGTCTACAGAAAATATTATAGTATTTGGTGCTGGTGCTGCCGGAGCCAACACCTTGATCAATCTAATCCATTCTCATCCAACTTTGAATTACGCAGTCGTAGACTTCGATAGCGTTGAGCTGCGCAATGTAACAGCAGGGACTCAGCCATATACAAAGTCTGATATCGGACGCCCAAAGGTGCAAGCTATCCAGAGGATTCTGTCCGTGACAAGAGATAAGAAAATCAGCGGTTTTCCTTGCAGAATTAATTCAGCAAAGGATATTGAAAATATTGCACTTTCTCCTTCAACTACTCTTTTGATTGACGCTTTTGATAACGTGAATAGCCGTAATCTTTTCCTTGATATCGATAGCAGATACAACGTACTCCATGTTGGGTTTTCTGCGAATTTGGATGGGGAAGCTGTTTGGAATGAGTCCTATTCAAAGATGACGGAGTCAAAGGCTGATGCAAAGATTGATGTTTGTCAGCTTCATTTGGCTCGTCCATTTATTATGGCCATAAGCGCCATTGCAGCCATTGTCGCTGCGGACTTTATAGATGACAATGTTAAAAAAAGCGTATATTTTGACAGTTCAATCAAAACAATGGTGTTTTCGTAAATATGAAAAATTGTCTAGTCTGTGAAAAAGAGATTCAAGATGATGGTATCCAGCTTAACGGAGATGGCGACGTTGCTTGCTCAGAAAATTGTTGCGACCTGTATAATGTGGAGAAGAATTACTTTTTCGAGTGCGTTTGTAAAAGCGATTATCTATTAAAAAGATGGATGGACGGAGAAGAAATACCACAATGAAAATTCAAGACGCAGTTGGACTGTATGTAAGAGTGACTAGAGACGAGGGCTCTATTCAGTTTCGGGCAGGGAGTGGAATCATTGAGGTGGTGTCATGAACTCTGAATGTATACAAGTGTTACGAATGGCGTTCATAAAAAACCTATCTGTTTTGCCTGAACAATCAGTAAATCATCTATTACACATGGAATCTCGTGACGAACTTATTGCTTTGCGAGATGCTTGTTTACCAGATGATAAGGAAATTTGCGATAGAATTACAAAAGAAATTGGTGAACTACCCAATGACTAAAGATGACCGTATAGAATTATTCATTAAAAAAACAAGTGTTATTGTTTGGTTAGTATGGTTCTTCTGGCCTTGTTTTAGGAGTTTTAACATCAATATTGTAGCCGCTAATACTTATAACCCCGCTAACCATGAGCCAAATGATGAATAATACACCTAAAATTAACACAATTAACCAGTCACAATCTCAAGCTTTTTCAGAATTAATGAAAGACCCAGTAAATATTAACGCCATGAATGTAATTGTGGAATGGATTATTAGAGGCGACGGAAGGAAAGTAACCCCAGAACATATTCATCATGAAGCCACTAAACTGTGTTCTGTATGTGCAGTGATTTCAGTTACTTCTTCATTAGCAAGCAGCGGGGATAATACCATTGGACAAGAAAATCACATTCAATATTCGAAAAGTTACCCAAACTGCCATGACGCTAATCGCCAAAACAAAATGTTATCAAAATTGATTAGAGAGAGGCAAACCACGACATCTTCAGTGTCGGGGACAATGGCGAGTAATTTAAAATTAGATGATAGAGGTAATTTGATATAATGAGATGAGCACACAGCCGGACCCCGATGAACGGGGGCCGAAGCAACTAAGGGCAGGGGGCCAAGTCCTCGCTAGGAGCCGCATCGCTGCGGTATCGGCAGGATACTCGTCTCCGTTCCTGACTGCTGGTTGTAACGAGGGGAGTAGCTCTCCCATGTTCTAGCGGAGAAAGTCAGGCGGTCTGTGTGCTCTTCTTATTCATTGATTTGTTGGCAGATTCTGGAGATGAAAAATGAACCATGTGACAGACGACTATGGGCGAACCGTGATTGCGACTGGCGCATCGGGAAGTGCGGAAACTACGGGGTTTTGTCTTCCAGTGGTCGCCGGAAGGCTATCGAGCATGAGAAATGCCGACTTCGAGCGGTCGTGTCCGGTGCACATCGAGCGCCTGCAACACGGATACGACTCGTCCATGATGGCAACGTTCTGCGAGGCGATCAGAATGGTCCGAGAGTATAGCTACACAATGCAAGGCTGCACTTCGGACACCAATTTGAGGCACGGTGTTTCACCGCAGCCTCCAAATGCTGGTTGGGCTTTTCCGGCCAGCGGAAAGGAAAAATGAGTGGACTGAGGAAAATTAAGGATGCCGAGAAAACGTGTCTATCGTCGGAACACAACCCGCCGAGTCAAATCGTGTTGGAGTCAGGTACATACGAGTATGTCTGTCCTTCCTGCGGAAAACGAACTGAGTTCACGGTGCCGATGGTGACATGTGCATCGTAAGCCAAACACCGACGGTAGGTCTGAATCGGTTTGTTCGGAATGTGGTCGCCAGATGATTTGCGCAGAGGAATGCACGTTTGGATATCCGGAGCATCACGTTGATGGTAGCCGGATCGTCTATTGCGGACACTGCGGGCCGATCCCGACGTTGACCCTGAACGAACAGCCTAGAGGATTTAGACTGGTACCGAACGCCAGTGGCGAGAGGGCGTAAACCCGACCAGAAAGGTTAGACATGACAACGAGACTATTAGTGGGTTTCTGTACCATCGGACGCCTTGTTGGGCATCTGTGCTGGATGGCTGCGATTATGGCATGTTGCAAGTCCTCTATTTTAGCATTTATTCCAAGTTTAGCTGTTCTTACCAACTTCATATATTAAGATACTTCCATAAGTATTTACAATTCTCCTGTGCAAATTTTAAACAATTTTTAAAGAAAGGATGGCAATTCCTCCACGACACTGAAGATGTCGTGGTTTCCTTGCCATAAATCATATGAACGAGTTTATATCTCACTTGCGAGAAGAGCACAGAGTTAAACTGATGTGTGATTACGCCTATGTTCTCAAGTATGGCGAGGTGGCGATAGTGGCTCCGAAAGTGTGTCTGGACGTACTGCGGGAGCATGAGACATTGTTACCAGATTGGTTCGTAGTTCAGTGGGTAGAGTTGCCAAACAAGAAGTTGTAAATATATGTTTGTAGATTTTAAAGAATGGTAGTTGATAGGGCTACAGCCATTGTTGCAATTCTGGCTTCGGAGTAACGTTTTTTTCTCTCCTGTAGAAAGGGCTTGTTTTTGTTCCTTTTTGGAAACTTCCCTTTGTGTTAAAATTGTGATCTTTTGCCCATTTATATATTTCATCTAGCGTGGCGGTTGTGGAAGATTCGACATTGTTATATTCATCAAGGATTTCTGCATCATAGGGGATATATGGGCTTACTGATATTGCTCGTGGTCCATATAGTTTAAGCTTCCTTCCATTATCGTAAAAAACGGCAAGTTGTTCTTTTGCTGTTTGAACAATGCCTGTGTTTTGAGATTTAGTATCCCACCCTAGCTTCCGCCCAATTGCCTGCCACTGGTTTTTTGATAGTATTAATTTCATTGATTGTTATTCAAATAATATTTTGTGCACTCCTACGAATATTATTGTATAATAGAATCAACACATCTTGGAGGGAAAATGAAAGTTCTGCTAGTCCCTATTTTTTGTTTATTTTTATCTTTGTCCGGTGGCGGGTGCGATAAAGCTAGTGATAATAAAATCATGACATATGACTACCCGCCTGACATCGCAAACCTTTGTGTAAAAGCACGAGAGGATGCGAAAAGATGTGTAGAAAGCGTTGTCGGACATCCGCTCGAATTGAACAACGGATGTCGTGTCGAAAAAGTGCCTGGAGTTAAAAAGGGGAAGAATGGTTGGGGATGGTGGTCTGAAGATTATAACTGCTATGTCTGTGGGCTGTGCGGGTATATTAAAAGACAATATTACATAAAGATAGGGGTAAATCCACAAACAGGTCTTGATATAAACATGGGATCATTGACGCATGAAAACGGGCATTATTGGATAAATTCTAATAATTTAGATGAAGGACAAATGCACAACCAAAAATTTGCTTCGTGCTTTGCAAGCTGGAATAATCCCCCATCTAAAAAATTGTATTTTGAGACGAAAGATGGATGGGAAATTATCGACTTGCTTGAGCTAGAGGATCAATAGATTCGTAATGGATTATTGATTTTGTCTATGCAGATAGCATTTTCTGGTGAGAAAATGACATAGTCTCCATAAGGATATATTACACCGTCTTTTCCGTTCTTTAATGCCCTTGTGGCGATTTCTTTTTGGACTCTTCCCATAGACCTGCCGTCCCCCATTCTTATTCTTTCGTTGTTCAAACAACTTGGATATTCTGGGTTTTCTATTTTTAGGGAATAGCAAATTGACTCTGTTCCTTGCCCGTAACTATCCGCATTCTCTTTATTTTTTGAAAAAAATATTCCATACCCTTTCCGGCTACTTCTTAACTCGCTCCCTACTTGCCCTCTCCAAACGGGGCCAATGTTGTATCCAAGACTGGAAGCTTTTTCTTTGGTATCTTGATTGATTTGTTGTGCTTTTTTATACCAATTTTTCATTCGAGCACCTTTAAGTATTTTGCTGGTATTTTTCCGTAGATTATAATTGTCTCTCCAGAAATACCATCAGATGACAGCCCGTCGTCTGCGTAAAAATCATCTACTCCCAACAGATGAGCAAGGCTGTTCCGCTTTTCTGCTTCTTCGAATTGAATTTCTTGAGATGTGTTAGGCATATATCCATCCTGTTTCATGGCACCTAAGTTTATTTCGAAAATAGTATCCCCATAAGATGCGATTTCGTGTGGGTTAAAGCTGCAAAAGACGGCTGCCCCAGTACTCCTATTGTTTATTCCCCTAGACTTGTCCATAGGGAGAAGCCCATTTTTTAGGATAAGCTCTTTGTTCTCTTCTTCCGTTGCATGGTAAACAACAGACCCTTTTGTAACATCATCCCAAAAGCTAGAGCTGTAATCTTTTGATGTGAGATATGAGTCTAGATTAGAGTCGCTAGTTCCCCAAATCCAATCGTGTGCCTCTTTCGGTGATGGATATTCAAAATCATCTATCACATAGTGCTTCTTGCCAAACAGGAATATAATTATGCTGTATTCTTGCAAGTTCACTTCTTTCCAGCTAACCCTGTGTCTATTTAGCGTCCTTATCAGTTCTTCATGGTTGTGTGACTCTTCGATATCGTCCAGAATCCCTTGAGAATGTAGTCTTTCAATATTCTTATATTCATCAGATTCTTCGAGGGGGCGTGGGGTGACCTTAGGAATATCAAACCCAAAATCTTGTTGTTCGTATATTTGAGATATCTTGTACCAATTTATGGTTTCTGCATTTTTAGAGTAGTTTGGGTATCTATATATCATTGTCTCTCTGGTCCTGTAATCTTTGTTACGACCTTTGTTAAAATAAAAACCCAATCCTTTGTAAAAACTTTCCAGCCTACCTTTAGACGATGCGCCAAAGTCTGTGGAAGGTGTTAAAATAATTCTCAGCTTGTTTTGGTTCGCAAATTCCTTCAGTTCTTCCATGAACTTTGTTCCTAGCCCTTGGTTTCTGATATCTTTTCTAACCTTAATTTCGCTTAATGTGATGTCCCCGTTTTTTGCATATGCGTAACTGCTTACCCCAAGTGGCTCCCACTTAAGTCGCATTTCTTTAAGTTTTACATTAAGCTCTTCGTCTGTCATTTTTACTTATCCAGTGCTACGGTGATATGATATTCATGACCATCTAATTTCTTTGAAAGCCCGTATTTCTTCCTTAGATTCTCAAGTTCTTCGGAGTAAATCTGTAAAAAGAACACCTCATCTACTCCATCCCATCCTTGTGGTTTTGTGCTTTTTAGTTCGCCCAGTGTAAAGTTAAATTTTTTACCTACCTCTTTTAGTTTGATGCCTTTCTTTTCGACTTCATCCGAATACATTACGGTTACATGGGCACCTATGCTGTTGTATTGTTTTTGATTGTATGGAGTTTTTACAATCTCGTCATTGTCTATCAGTTCAAAAAGTCCCTCGATCAGTTTATTATTAATGTCTAGATAAACAAATCCATCATCAGCCTGTTTTAGAGTTCCTACAAGTTTTACTTCTTTTAGTTTTGCTGTTTTATACCAGTTCATTTCTCCCCATTCACTTTGTTATAGACATCTTTTAATGTTGTTAACTGTTTAGGCGTATCCTGCTGTGCATTAGTTGGGATGGCTGATTCTGGAAGATAAATCATTTCCAGTCTATTATAGTCGTCTTTTTTCATCATAATAAGGTCTTTTGTACTAACGACCTCTCTTATTATTTTCCCATACTTGCCTCTTACATAGCCTCTGGCATACGCCCTATCTGGGGTTACATATTCGCCTGCTCTTAATGAGGCGTCTGCCCGAGATGTCCCCCGATATATTTCTACTGTTTCTGGCGGATAGGCTTTTTCTTCAAAGTTCTTGACCCACCCCATTTTGAGCATTATTTGATTTTCGCAATATTGGTCAATTCGATCACTGTCATCTGTAATTTTATCTAATTGGTCTTTTGGCAAGAAAGTTATTTCGTTAAATCTCTTTATGTATCTTTCCCCGTTTTTGTTTTTATAAGGAGATGCTTCTGTTAGTAAATTAATGTCTAGAAAATCAGATTTATACACGGTCCTGCAAAGACGTTGGAAAGCATCCTCAGCGTCTTCGTCCGAAACATGGACATTGGGGGTTGCGAATTCTCCCCTTGGCAGCATCTCAAAAATTGTGCGTTTCGCAGTTTTCCAAGATTTTCCTTTTATTGCTTCGTAGATGTGTCCAAATGGGTCTTGTGTTTCTTTTAACTTGTCCTCTCTCCGTTTGAACAAGGCTTCCTCTCTCCGTATAAGCTCATTTTTTAGTTCGTCACTTATAAATATGGAAGCGCTATCTTCTGATACTCCATTAGATTTAGCTATTTCGGAAGCTAATACCCCTTTGATATCATTCAGCCGTTCGTCGCTATCAATAACTAATTCCACTTGGTAGTCATCATATTTTGCCTCTTTATCTAACATCCCGCTATTCCACACAGCTTGGATAAGATATGCGATGCTCTTCCTAAAAGAAGGCGGCATGTTCGCCGCAGATAGTGCACTAGCTGTTTTGTACTTTTTATACCAGTTCATGTTTTTCACCCTCTGATGCTAAAAAAGCAGAATACTGAGTTTTAACTGATTCGAAGAATTTTCGCAATTCTTCGAAACTCTGAGGAATTTTTCCATGAACATATCTGTCAACTCTTAGTGCGCTTTTAACGGGAAGAACTCGTACAACCCTTGCTTTTGAGGGGTTTGTGATCATAAACTCGTTACCGAAACCTCTTTTTACCTGATAGTAATCTTTTCTGTCAACCATAGACATGTCTATCTCGGCAACATATGGCCGCTCTTCAAAATAAGGTATCCAGTTCTCAAGGTGTGTAGTTACCATAAGTTTCCCCGCAGTCATTTCTCCTACTGCCATAGATGACAAATCTCTTGGACCCTTTAGCGGGTCTATTGTAAAATTCGGGTTGTCTGTAATATGCCAATAAGTCCCGTGTTTTATCTGCCCAAGGAAATCGTTTTCGAATTCTTCAATGGTGTTACATTTTAGCGCTTCGCCAGCTAACCCTTTTAGGCTTTGTGGCTTAAACCCTGAAAGGAATAGCTGTTCTTTATTTATTTCGCTTT
>Ga0172381_10001606_pt1 | contig 26174 bp, 23 predicted proteins | sample Leawel6488metaG_FD_119754 | JGI IMG/M metagenome (GOLD analysis project Ga0172381, IMG submission 119754) | Leachate microbial communities from a municipal landfill in Southern Ontario, Canada - Leachate well 64-88 metaG | ecosystem: Engineered > Solid waste > Landfill > Unclassified | place... | reverse complement strand
CAAGAAAAAAGCAAATTGTTTACATTTTATTAAGGGAAAGGGAAACGGGAAAGGGAAAGTTTTAATTTTTTTTGTTGCACTTAATCACTTAATCACCCAGTCACTTAATCACTTCGACAAAAGCCTTTCACTCATTAAGCCATTCAGCCTTTCAGCCAAATAAACCATCCATAACTCCCTCTTCCCCCGTTCATCTAATAAGTGATTTTCCGGTCATTTCAGCCGGCTGTTCTATTCCCATCAATTGAAGAACTGTCGGAGCCACGTCGCAAAGGGCCCCATCTTCTCTCAGCTTAATATCGCCATCGTTTATTACAAGAAACGGAACTTCATTTGTTGTATGTGCAGTGTAGACGGCACCCGCCGCATCTGCCATTACTTCGGCATTACCGTGATCTGCCGTGAGCAGCATTATAATTCCTTTTTCTTTGGCTTTTTGAGCAATTTTACCGACACATTCGTCAACTATGCGGCAAGCCTTAGCCGCTGCATCCAAAACCCCTGTATGTCCTACCATGTCGGGATTTGCAAAGTTTACCAAAATAAACCCGTAATCCGGATTATCTTCGGCCTCCAAAACTTTCTCGCATACTTGGGCTGCACTCATCTCAGGCTGCAGGTCATAAGTCGCAACTTTTGGTGAAGGTACCAGAACTCTCGTTTCAAGTTTTTTAGGCTCTTCCACTCCGCCATTAAAGAAAAACGTCACGTGGGCGTATTTTTCAGTTTCAGCTGTTCTAAATTGTTTAACTCCGTGGGAATCCAGAACGTCGCCCAAAATGTTAACCAGTTTTTGCGGCGGAAAAGCAACAGGGAAATAAAAAGTTTCGTCATATTGCGTCATTGTCACATAGCAAAGGTTTTTTCTGACAGCTTTTCTTTTAAATCCCCTAAATAATCTTTCTTCACAAATTTCGTCCTCGCACTCGCTTCCAAAATTGATTGTTTTTGTAATTTCTCTTGCCCTGTCCGGCCTGAAATTAAAGAAAATCACCGAATCATTATCGTTTATTCTTGAATTTTGACCACAAATTGCGACGGGTTGAACAAATTCATCATTGTCGCCCTTTGCATAAGAAGATTTGACCGCCTCAACGGCAGATGATTCACACTTGCCATCACTAAACAACAGGCAATTGTAAGCTTTTTCAACTCTATCCCAACGGTTATCTCTGTCCATGGCCCAATATCGGCCAACAACAGTTGCAACCGGCGGAAGATTGTATTTTTTAAGTTCCGCCTCGACTCTTTCAAGATAAACACAAGCACTTCTCGGAGGGGTATCACGGCCGTCTAAAAAGGCATGAAGATAGACTTTTTTCAGCCCTGAATCGGCCACAAGCTTAATTAACGCAAACAAATGGTCCATTGAAGAATGTACTCCTCCTCCTGAAACCAGACCCATCAAGTGCAGTGAAGAATTGTTTTCTTTAGCATGTTTAATCGCAGCAAGGAATGCCTCATTCTTAAAAAAATCGCCATCCCTGATGCTTTTATTAATCTTGGTTAATTCCTGATAAACGACTCTTCCTGCCCCGAGATTAAGGTGACCGACTTCGGAATTGCCCATTTGCCCCTGCGGAAGTCCCACGTACTCGCTATCTGCATGGATTTTTGTATATTTTTCTTCTTTTTTTAATCTGTTAACATTAGTCGGCGGTGCAAGATAAGTTGCATCATATTTGCTCAATTCGGGGTTGGGGTTAATTCCCCATCCGTCCATTATACATAAGAGCGTTCGCTTCATGTTGGTTCTCCTCGTTTTTTGTATTCAGGAAATAGGAAATAGGAAATTGGGAATAGAAAAACAGTTATTTTGGTTTGTTTTTATAATATTTTATTAATCCAACAATCAATTTTTTTATTATATTTAAATTATTAAGAAATTCATCTTTACTTTTTAAATAATTTAATTCATTTGCTATTATTAATTGTGTTTCCAGCTCAGAAATAGAGCCTAAGCTAACATGTAAAAATTGAATAGTTTCCTTATTTGGTTAGTTAGTCCGTAAAGTTCATTGTCAGGAAATTTTTGTGTTAATTTATAAATTTCTACGGTCAGTTCCATTGATTTTTTCCAAACACCTAATTTCTTATGTGGCAAAATATTTCCTTTCTATTACCAATTTCCTATTTCCTATTCCCTTTAAATCATTATATCCCCAAAATATAATTTAACAACGTCCTTACTCCGACGCCGGTTGCACCTTTTATCAATTCCTTTTGAGGTTTTTCCAGGAACGCAACGCCTGCAATGTCCAAATGTACCCAGTCTGAGTTCGTGACAAATTCTTGCAGGAATATTGCGGCAGAAGACGCTCCGCCCCCGCGAGAACCTGTATTTTTCATATCGGCGATGTCACTTTCCAGCCCTTCCTTATATTCCTCAAACATAGGCAATTGCCAATATCTTTCTCCTTGTGCTTCACCGGATTTAATTATTTTGTCGATTAAATCCTGATTATTGCCCATAATCCCCGCTGCCTGACTTCCCAAAGCTACCATGCAGGCTCCCGTAAGCGTTGCAATGTCAATAACTTCGTCAACCCCGAGTTCGCAGGCATAACAAAGTGCGTCAGCGAGAGTTAATCTTCCTTCGGCGTCCGTGTTGTCAACTTCAATTGTCTTTTTGTTTTTTGCAACAAGAACATCACCCGGTTTGTAAGCCGCACAGCCCGGCATGTTTTCACAGGCGGCTATAATTCCGTGAACTTCAACGCTAGGATTGAAATATTTAAGAGCGTTCATAACTGCCAAAATGCAAGCCGCACCTGACATATCGTCTTTCATTGTAAGCATTGATGAAGCAGGTTTTATGTCTAAACCGCCGCTGTCAAAAGTTATTCCCTTTCCGATAAGTGCTATTTTTTTCTTCGGATTTTGGGGCGTGTATTTCATGTGGATAAATTTCGGGAATTCGCTGCTTCCCTTGGAAACAGCTAAAAATGCTCCCATTTCCATTTTTTCAATATCATCTTTTTCGTAAATTTTTACCTTTATGCCTTCAATTTTTTTTGCAATTTCCGCCAACTTTGTAGGAGTAACAAGTTGAGCCGGCTCGTTAGCCAAATTACGGGCAAAAGTCATTGCGTTTGCAATTTTCTCACCTTTTTCGGCTCCATTTTTCAGTTTTGTGAATTTTTCCGAATCTTTTTCGACCAGAATAAATTCTTCAATTTTTACTTTATCTTCATCCTTTTCGGTTTTATATTTATCGAAAGAATATTCCCCGATTAAAGCACCTTCGGCAACAACCTGTCCGCTCAAAGATGCGTCAAATTCCAATTTTCCCAAATCCGCACAAACTTTTTTTGCATTTATACTCAATGCCTTTTTGACTATTTTAGCAGATAGTTCTCTTAATTTATTAGGAGTAAATTTTTCTTTTTCTCCAAGCCCGACGACTAAAACTTTATTTGCGGGAATTTTGCCGTAAGTTTGCAAAAGGTAGGTTGAAGCAAATTTCCCTCTAAACTTATCTTTTTTGATAACAAATTCTGTAATAAGCCCGCTCAGTTCATCATCGACGGAAGCGGCAACTCCTTGCAAAATTTCGGTTTTCTCATACATGCCTATGGCCAAAACGTCACAATCCTGTTCTTTCAACTCCGCATTTAAAACTTTAATTTCCATATAAAAACTCCTTTCATTGTGTAAAGATTATAACATGAACAGGGGAAAGGGGGAAACGTGAGAGGTGAGACGTGAGACGTGAGAAGAGAAACGGGACTTATCGACCATTCGACCTTTCGACTTTTCAACTTATCAACTTTCCCCCCTCTATTTACTTTTTTAAAAAAGCATGATAGAATTATTCCAGATGTAGTAGGAAAAATTTTTTGGAAATATATGCAATAAATATTAGTCAGACATAATTAAACTTAAGCTCGATTTGTACGCAATATCGGGCATTGTGTGTATTTATAAAAAAATAGAAATGAACGAGGTATTAAATTATTATGAATTTAACATTAATTTTAACAATCGTTCTAATTGTAGTTCTTGCTGCCGTTATTGTAATCCAAAATAATAAATTTAAGATTGTTTCTCAGCAAACTCAAAAAACTCAAATTGACTTGAGTGAGAGAGAACAGCTTTTGAAAAAAGAGGCAATGATTTCGGCAAAAGAATCGCTACAAAAAGAACAGGAAAAACTTAACGAAGAAATTAGAGACAGACGTCAGGAAGTTGCAAGAATTGAGGACAAATTAGCCCAAAGAGAAGACATGCTTGAGGATAAAATTCAGGAAGCAACCGAAAAAGAATTTCAAATGCAGAAAAAGCTTGACGAACTGCTTGAAAAAGAAGATTATCTGGCAGAAATTGTCCAAAAACAAACAACCGAACTGGAAAGAATTTCGGGGCTTTCCTCCGAGGACGCCAAAAATATGCTTTTAGAACAGCTAAAACATGATTTGGCTCAAGAGCAAATGCAGTTAATCCGTGAAAACGAAGCTAAAATCAGGGAGGACGCTCTTGAAAAGTCAAAAGAAATTTTAACAACAACAATGCAGCGTTGCATGATGGATCAAGTTGTAGAATCAACCGTGTCGGTCGTCTCTCTGCCGAATGATGAAATGAAAGGCAGAATAATCGGCCGTGAAGGCAGAAACATAAGAACGCTTGAAACGCTTACGGGTGTTGATTTAATTATTGATGACACTCCTGAGGCTGTCGTTCTATCGAGTTTTGACCCTGTAAGACGTGAGATTGCAAAAGTTGCACTGGAAAAACTTATAACAGACGGACGTATTCACCCCGTCAGAATTGAAGAAATGGTCGAAAAGGCTCGTGAGGAAATTGAAAAGAAAATTCTTGAAGAGGGTGAAAATGCCGCTCTTGACACAGGTATTATGGGGCTTAACAAAGAGCTTACAAAAACTCTGGGGCGGCTTTATTACAGAACAAGTTACGGCCAGAATGTGCTTAAGCACTCACTTGAAGTCAGCCATATTGCCGGCATGCTCGCTTCAGAACTAGGGGCAAACGTCTATGTGACAAAAAGGGCAGGGCTTTTGCATGATATAGGAAAAGCCGTCGACCAAACTCAGGAAGGAACACACATTCAGCTTGGAGTTGAACTCGCAAGACGCTTCGGGGAAAAAGAGGAAATAATCCACGCAATCGAAGCACACCACGATGATGTTACGGCTAACACTATTGAAGCCGTATTAGTCAAACTTGCCGACGCAATTTCGGCAGGCAGACCGGGTGCAAGACGTGATACGCTTGAAATTTATATCAAACGTCTTAAAAAGATAGAAGAAATCGTAAACAGCTACGAGGGTATTAAACAATCTTTCGCGGTTCAAGCGGGACGTGAAGTTCGTGTAATAGTTCAATCAGAGCAGTTTGACGATTTGGCATCTCAAAAGCTTGCCCGTGATGTCGCTCAAAGAATCGAAAGCGAAATGGAATATCCGGGTCAAATCAGAGTGACTGTTGTGAGAGAATTCAGAACAACTGAAATAGCGAAATAGGTAATAGGAAATAGGGAATAGAGTAAAAGCCGTTTCCTATTTCTCATTTCCCATTCCCGTTTCAAGGATAAATCATGGCAAAACAACTAAAAATCATATTCTTCGGTGATATTGTAGGAAAATTAGGACGAAAGGCAGTCGGAGAGTGCTTAAAAGAATTCAAGGCCCAAGAATTCGGACCCGATTTTTCAATTGTGAATGTTGAAAATGCATCTCACGGTTTTGGGCTGACCGAAAAAAATTACAACGAGATTGCAAACTACGGGTTTGATTGTCTTACTTCGGGAAACCATATTTGGGATAAAAAGGATGTTTTCGCTTACATAAATAAAGCCGAAAAACTGATTCGCCCGATAAATTACCCTAAAAAAACAAAAGGCACAGGGTCAAGAGTTTTTGAAGCCGGCGATTACAAAATTGCCGTTATAAACGCTCTCGGAAGGGTCTTTATGCATCCCAGCGACTCCCCATGGGAAGTCGTAAAAAAAGAGGTTAAAAGGTTAAAGAAAATTACACCCAACATTTTGATAGATTTTCATGCGGAAGCAACCGCCGAAAAGGTTTGTTTCGCAAAATTCTGCTCCGACCTAGGAGTGAGTGCGTTTTTCGGAACACATACCCATGTTCAGACTGCCGATGAAAGAATTATAGATGGCATGGCATACATAACAGATGTCGGATTTTGCGGAGTGTCAGACAGCGTAATCGGAATGGATTACGAAACTTCGCTCAAACGTCTATCAACGGGATTGCCCGAAAGGTACGAAATACCTAAATCAAAGGATGTTCAAATCAATGCGGTAGAAGTTTTAATCGATGCCGAATCAGGGAAATCGCTTGAGATAAAAAGATTTTGTTTAGAAAAGAGTTACTAGGAGGTAAAAAGTGAAATCGGATTTGCATATTCATACAAACTACTCGGATGGGGTTTTTCCGCCGGAGAAAGTCGCAGATGCGGCTATTGAAGCCGGTTTGGATGCAATAGCATTAACCGATCATGACAACATTCTCTCTTATGCCGTGGCACAAAATTACGTAGAAAAACTTAAACAAGAAAACAAAAAAACAATCAAAATCATTCAGGGAATAGAAATTAATACAATGTATCAGGAGTACGAAATTCATATTCTCGGATATTTTATGAATACCCAAAATTCCGATTTTCAGGAATTAATAAAAACCCAGCAATTGGCACGTGTTAAGCAAACAAAAGAAATAATAGCCCTTTTAAGCAAAAAAGAAGGAATAAGAGTCAAGTATGAGGATATAAAAAGGCAGGTCGCAGAGGGCGGGAGTATCGGAAGACCTCACATTGCAAGGGCGATTACGAACGCAGGCGGCACCGGAAGCATTATGGAAGCCTACGCAAAATATATTCATGACGGTTCACCCGTTTATGTCCAAAGAAAAACCGTAACACCGCATGATGCTGTTGAAATTATTTATGATGCCGGCGGTATTCCTGTAATAGCACACCCGCACGATCTTGACAATGCGGAAGAATTAATAAAAGAATTGATGCACTGCGGACTGAGGGGGATTGAAGCGTACCATAGAAAGCATTCCCCTGCGATTGTTGAATACTTTTCTTCAATGGCTGAAGAATTGGGGCTTATAGTAACCGGCGGTTCTGACTTTCATGCACCGAATATTATGAACGGCCAAATAATTCTCGGAAAAAACTTTGTTCCCGAATGGATTTATGATAAACTTATGGAAGAAAAAAAACGTTTAGATTTGGCGTAATAAAGTGAAAGGTGAGAGGTGAGAAGTGAGAAGAACAGGATTCACAATAATAGAAGTTGTTGTCGTCTTTTTGCTTATGCTTGGAGTAGCTTTTTTTGTTTTGCCCAGAAGTTTAAATAACACTAAACAAGCCCGTCTTATCTCGAAATGGACAGAAAAATATTCAGAATTGGAGTACATGTTTTCTGTTATCAAGGCACAGAGTGACAGTGAGATTGAAAAGAAATTTCAAACAGCACAAAATGATGATGACAGAAAACAAATAATTTTGGAAACGGTTAAGCCTTACCTGAGGATTACATCCGAGCCAGTGCAAGATTACAAGCAGTATTACATGAATGATGTTATTGTAGAAAGAAGCGGCAGATACCATTTTGACAATTTTTATTTGACGAGTTCCAACGAAATCGTGGGACTGAAATGGTTGAATAAAAGCTGCAAAAATGGCGGAATTTGCGGAGTTATGGCGTTTGATGTAAACGGAAAAGATGCTCCGAATATCTGGGGGCAAGATGTTTTTGGCATTAACATCCTGCGGGAGGGGATTGAGCCGTTGGGTAAGGGAATTGCACCCGATGTTTTGAAAAATGACTGTTCAAAACACGGCCTGGGAATTTATTGTTCTTATTATTATCTAATTGGAGGCAAATTTGACTAAGTTTATAAAAAATGTTTGTGTTTTTTCATCATCAAGCGACGTATTAGAAGACATATATTATAAAGAGGCCAATGAGTTGGGTACTTTGCTTGCAAAAAACGATTTCAATCTGGTTTATGGCGGCGGAGCCGTAGGAACAATGAGAGAAAATGCGAAGGCGGTACAGGCTTTTGGCGGGAAAGTCATTGGCGTTATTCCCGAAAAATTGAATAATTTTCACAATTCCGGTCATGGAAACCAAAATTGCGATGAGCTTCATGTCACAAAATGTATGAGGACGAGAAAGCAAAAATTGGATGAAATTTCTGATGCTGTAATTGCACTTGCGGGTGGTTTCGGGACTCTGGAAGAACTTTCCGAAATGATTGTCCAAAAACAGTTGGGATACAACAACAAGGCAATAGTAATTTTAAATACAGATGGCTTTTACGATAATTTACTTAAGTTTTTTGACGATATAATAGAAAAAAACTTTGCGATAGAAGAATCCAGAGAAATTTATTATGTGGCAAAAACTCCGAAAGGAGCAGTAGATTATTTAATAAATTATGTGCCGGAAAACACTGACATGAGTGAAAAATTTGCCAGAAAACAAAAAGAGAAAAATTTAAAATGAGTTTTGGGTATTTTTAGATATTTTCGCCGCGAATTACGTTTTTAAATACACTAAAAAATATTTTTATATCATTTCTCAAACTCCAGTTATCCAAATATTCTTTTTCCTCTTCCATTCTGGATTTCGGATTACTTTTAGATACAATTATGTCTTTAAATTTTATTTTTGTACCGGGAGGCACAACTTCTCTCATAATCCCGTTCGGATTGACTTTCAGTAAATTATCTACATCTTTTTTAACCAGAGGTCTTGGCCCTATCAAAGACATATCACCTTTTAGTATATTTAGGAACTGAGGCAATTCATCTATGCTGTATTTTCTCAAAATCTTCCCCACTTTTGTAATTCTCTGGCCATTTGGTGAAGCTACAAATTGGTCTGAATGCTTGTTATCATACATTGTCCTGATTTTATAAATTGTAAATTCTTTTCCCATTTTGCCGACTCTTTTTTGTTTAAATATCGCCGGGCCTTTGGATTCAAGTTTTACAAAACCTTCGGCTACCAGAATAATCGGCGAGGACAGCGTTAAAAGAACAGATGCTCCTGCATAGTCCATAAATCTTTTTAACTTCCACTGAATTGGTTTATCTTTTGCAAAATTATATACTTCAGCGTAATGCTCAAGCAGTTTATTTTCTTCTTTGCTAAAAACACTTTGCACAACATTTTTTTTAGGCAGCTTTAGGCCAGAAAAAGTTATTCTTTTTGGGAAAATCTTGATATAGCTGCAATTCACTTTTTGTTGGCTGATATTTTCTACAAACATATAAAACAATCCTTATGGTAACAAATATTAGAAAACTCCACAAAAAATAATTTTGTAAAATTTTGCAAAAAATTTACATTTTGTAATAAAATTCAAAATTTACAGCAAAATTTTTTTTTAGGTGTTTTCTAATATTAAATCGAACAAGAGAAAGACCTGAAATTATGAAAATTAATGGCATTATTAATAATTTGTGTTTGAAATCTGCTAAGGTTGCCAGGAGCAAATCTATAACAGTAGGTTCTAATTCCTTGTTAGGGCCATATCATTACCCAAGCACTCCCGAAAATACGCTATATAAACTCGATTTTGGTATAAAATTAAGTAAAAAGCATAAAATTGAATTAAAAAGAAAAGAAGACATTCCTAATCTTAAAAAGGCAGATGTCGCCATTTTTATGGCACACCCCGATGACGAAATCTGCTTTTTTAGCTTTATTCCAAACTTAATTAATCAGAACAAAAAGGTTCAGCTTGTTTATTCTACTTCGGGTGAAAGGGGTCGAGATGTGAGGGGAATTTTTGAAAGGTTTGCTCCGGAAATAAAAGATTTAAGAGAGAATGAATTACGGACTTCTCTTGAAAATTTAGAAGTGAATATCAACCCTCTAATTTTAGGGCTTCCTGACAGTTTCACTCATTTGGAAGATAACATAAAGACAATGAAATCCATGGTTAGCTCAATTATAGAAAAAATTTGTCCAAATGAAATATACACATTCGGACCGGAGGGAGTAACCAACCACACGGACCATAAAGCCATTGGAGGAGTTGCATTTGCTGTTGTAAAAGACATTAATTCATCTAAAACCAAAGAAGGTAAAATTAAACTCTATCAAGTAGGATTTTTAGAAAAATCCAAGAAGAAAATTATTAAGTTTACCAAAAAATCTACCAAGGCTTTTACTTTTGTACAGGCTGTGAATTCAGCCAAACCTTCTTTTAAATTTAATATTTCAAAAAGCATACCGAATATAATAAAAGCTTTTAATTCACATAAAACCCAATTTACCCCTGAAACAGTTGAGGCACTGAAGCATTATTTTAAAACAAATAAATATATTGATATTTTTGAGGCAAATGTGTGAAAATTCAAGTAATAACTTTAGTCCCACTTTGACTGCAAATTGGTATTACTTATTGGAAGATTTTATTTTTTTATTTTTAACCCAATCGCTTTTAATGTTTTTTTCAGTGTCAAAAGGAACTCTCGAAATTGCAAGAGAATCGGGAGGAACATCTTTATCCACGAAACTTTTAGATGCAACAATAGCGTTATGGCCTATTTTTACAGGCGATTGCAATAATACCTGTCCTCCAATTACTGCTCCATCTTCAATTATAGCACGTTCTTTTGCTCCAGTCAGTGGATTGTAATTGGAAATGCCGGTATGCCCACCAATATTTACATTTTTTCCAACGGTTGCATCCGAAATTACCGAAGAGTGCGGAACGGCCGAACTTTCTCCAATTTTAGAATTTTTTATTTCAACGAATATTCCGGCTCTTGCTTTGTCATTAATCAAAACATTGTTTCTAAGAACGGCGTAAGGTCCCACTTTACAGTCATCCTTTACTGTCGTATTTGATATATCAGATTGCATTATAATGTTGTTTTCTCCGATAACCACATTTCCCCCGATAAAAGTTCCCGGTCCTATAATATTATTTTTTCCTATAATATTTTTCCCCTGAATGTAACAGCCGGGATATATGATAGTTCCTTCTTCAATTTTCGTATCTTTGTCAATCCAAGTGTTTTTAGAATCAATTATACTCACGCCATTTTTTGTAAGCTCTTTTATTTTTTTGTTGTTCTCAACAGCCGAAGGCTTTGAAGTCGGAAAAATTGATGGTTGAACTGATTTGAAATTTACTAAATTTTTTCCGAGATTTTGAGAATAAGATTTATTTGTAAGATTTATTTGAGAAATATTTAACATTATCCGCTCCTGATTAATTTAAGTTGATATCCTTAAGTAAAACCCCTGATATTATTTTTTTGCTATTAAATTTATAATTTTTTTAAAAAAATAAGTGAAATAGACTAATTGCACTGATTATAGGCAACTTATTCCAATTAACATTCCTTAATAATATCTGTTTTCATTTAAAGACCGGCATGTTTATTTTAAAATACAAAGCTGCCTATTGCAAAATTTTTTAATAGACGCTAAAATGAAATTAATTAGAAAAAAGGGGCTTTGGATGGAAAAGAGAGAAGTTAACACAATACTGCTAAAAAAAATCTTCATATTGGTCTTCGCGTTTATAGGGTTTTTGACCACAATAAAACTCGCAATAATTTATTATGACTCAAATTTCAACCCGTATGCTCTGCCGAGTTTCTGTTCAATTAGTGAATTCATCGACTGTGACGGTGTGGCTCAAACCGTTCATTCGCAGTTTTTTGGAATTCCCCTCGCCTATTGGGGCATGTTCTTGTATGTATTTGTAATTTTTCTTCTTTTTGCGGAAGAGTTAAAAAGAATTAAGTTTTTAAGATTTTTGAGAGTGTTTAAACATCCTCTTGCTTACATCTCAGCCCTTGGTTTTATTTCATTTGCCGTTTCTATTGCTTTGGCGGGAGTAAGCGTTTTTGAGATTAAAAAAGTCTGCATTTTGTGTGTTTTCACATATATCTTAAACCTTTTAATCGCACTTATAGCAACAAACTGGTATGCCAGAAGCAAAGAAGAATACACTTTCGGCAAGGCTTTTGCGGTAATTTATAAAAGTTTTAAGGTAAGCGTAAAAGATTTTATACATGCGATAGAAGTTAAAAAATATTTAATAAGTTTTCTTGTCCTTGCAATTTTGGCAACCGGAGGTTTGGCTTATACAACATTCAGTTATTGCTTTACCCCTCAGGTAAAAAGATATAAAGAATTTAAGCAGTATGAAAGAATGCAGGGTGACAGTCCTTTTAAGGTCAGCGGAAATGTTTTGGGCGATAAGAATGCAAAATTAACAGTTTATATCTATACGGATTATCGCTGTCCGATTTGCCGCACTTATAACGTAATCACACACAGGGCGGCACAAGAATTGGGCGGGTTTAGGGTGATTCACAAAAATTTGCCTTTAGATTCTGAATGTAACAAGCACCTTGCCGGCCAGTTCCATGAAGGTGCCTGCATGATGGCAAAATATTCTATTGCGGCTGAAAATCAGGGACGCTTTTGGGATTTAAACTCGGAATTTTTTGAAAAACAGCCGAAAAATGAGGATGAAGTTTTGAAGCTGGCTAAATCTATGGGATTTGATACGATTAAACTGAGAAAAGATGCAAATTCAATGGCGACTGGCGAAAGGTTAAATAAAGAAATAGAAAACGCAATAGACCTTAAAATTAACGGAACTCCGACAATAGTTATAAACGGAAAAGTCTATGCCGGCATCAAGCCTTATTACGAATTAAGGGGAATTTTAATAAAGGCCGGAGCATTTGAAAGACAGTAAAAAAGTTTTGATACACACATGTTGTGCAATTTGTTCGGGATATCCGCTTACTTACTTGAAAGACGCCGGATATGAGCCTGTTGCGTACTTTTTTAACCCGAATATTCAGCCTAAAACGGAATATCTGAAAAGACTTGAAGCAGAGAAAAAACTTTGTCAAAATTTGGAGTGCGAGCTTATCGCGGAAAATTATGAGCCGCAAGAGTTTGAAAAAATAATTTCTGGTCTGGAATCTGAACCTGAAGGCGGTAAAAGGTGCGAAAAATGCTTTGAACTAAGACTTTCTCAAAGTGCAAAAATGGCGGTGAAACTCGGGATTGCAAGCATTACAACTTCTATTGTAATAAGCCCGCACAAGAGTTTTAAATTAATTTCAGAAATAGGCAAGACAATTTGCGAAAAATACGGTATAAATTATCTGGACATTGATTTCAAGAAAAAAGACGGGTTTTTAAAATCGAACAAAATTGCCAGAGAGTTGGAGTTATACCGCCAAAATTATTGCGGATGCTTGTACGGCAAACGAGAAAGTGAGACGTAAAAAGTCTAACCCCTCACTATTTTAAAACCTCTTGTAAATTTCATCGAGGTTTTTCAAGTAATCCGCAGGGCTAAAGCAGGCGGTGATTTCATTTGTGGATAAATATTTTTTAACTTCTTCGTCGTTTTCGAGATTAGATTTGAAGTTACCGTCATTTTCAAAGGCATCAAGTGAGTTTTTTTGAACAAGTTTGTAAGCATCTTCTCTCGTCAGACCCTTTTTTACAAGTTCCAGCAAAACTTTTTGCGAATAAACTATCCCGCCGAAAAGATTTGCGTTTTTTGCCATATTCTTTTCATGCACAACCAAATTGTCCACGACATTTTTAAACCGATTAAGCATGTAATCAACTAGAATAGTACTGTCGGGGAAAATAATCCTCTCAGCCGAACTGTGGGAAATATCCCGTTCATGCCAGAGTACAACGTTTTCCATCGCAGCAAGCGAATTCGCCCTTACAATTCTGGAAAGTCCGCACAAATTTTCGCACGAAATCGGATTTTTCTTATGAGGCATCGCAGAAGACCCTTTTTGACCCTGTTTAAACCCTTCTTCGACCTCCAAAACCTCTGTGCGTTGCAAATGTCTTATTTCTGTTGCAAATTGCTCAATAACGGTCGCAATCATTGCCAGAGTTTGCATAAAGTAAGCGTGAATGTCACGTGCGATTATCTGAGTCGAAATTCGGGCGGGTTTTAGCCCCAAATTCTTACAGGCAATTCTTTCAATTTCAGGCGAAATGTTTGAGTAAGTTCCGACCGGACCTGAGATTTGCCCGACTTTGATTTCTTCCAAGGCATGTATGAAATTCTTTGAAATCCGCTCAAAAACATCAATCCAGAAGCAGATTTTCACTCCGAAAGTCATAATTTCCGCGTGAACTCCGTGCGAGCGGCCGATACAAATCGTTTTTTTGTATTTATTTGCCAGGGTTTTCAAAGAATTTATAACATTTTCTAAATCTTCATTGATAATTTTCCCCGCATCTTGAATTTGCAAGGCAAGTGCCGTGTCAATTACATCAGAACTTGTCAAGCCCACGTGAACGTACTTTGCCAAATCCTCACCCAGATTTTCATTAACATTTGTCAAAAAAGCTATTACATCGTGGTTGACTTCCTGCTCAATTTCGTCAATTCTTTTCAGGTCGAATTTTGCAAGTTTTTTTATATTATCTAAAGCTTCTTTTGGAATTTGGCCGAGTTCTGAGTAAGCCTCGCAGACCGCTAATTCGACTTTTAAGTAATAATCGAATTTCGTTTGTAAATCCCAAATGTTTTTCATTTTTTCCAAAGAATATCTGTCAATCATAAATTTATTTTAACATAAAAAGGCACAACTATTGATTTTTTTTCTTTATGTAATATCATTATCTTACACCGCAATATAAATAGCTAAAGGGAAAATAATGAGCATTAATTTAAAAAACAAAAAAGAAATCATCAAAAAATACGGCGAAAATGAAAAAGATACAGGTTCAACCGCCGTTCAAGTCGCTATGATGAGTACAAAAATTAACGAACTTACAGAACACTTGAAAATTAATAAAAAAGACTTCGCTACAAAGCGTGGGCTTTTGATGATGGTCGGCAGAAGAAAAAGACTTCTTTCTTATTTGAAAAGCAACAGTGTTGAAGAATACAGAGATTTGGTCAAAAAGCTCGGCATCAGAGGTTAATTTTATTAAATCATACCCAGCGATTCGTGTATTTCTTTCATTAACTGGACGTCATCCGTTTGTCTTGCTTTTGCAAGTGCTTTTTGCATCAGAGATTTTGCCTTTGAATGGTTGTTAAAATCCTTCATCACTTCGGCGGCTCTTTTGTAGTTTATGGCGACTTTTTGAGAATCATCAACGTCCTGATATTCTTTAACAGCATTAGAGTAAAATTTTAGAGCATTTTGCGGTTCATTAAACCGATTGTAAGCGTTTGCGATATTGCTGGACACATACCCTTTGGTTTTGGGATTTTTACTTTCTGTTGCTATTAATTCCGCTTCTAGAAGGAAGTCGAAAGCCTCTTTTTTGTATTCGTCGGAATAAATATTCCCGATTTTAGTTAAGGAAGTTGATTGAGCGGTTAAATTTTCGTTTTCTCCGGCATAAGAAATTGAACTCATATAGTGGTCAATTGCGGGTGTAAATTGTGCCACATCATCGTAAATTTGTGCCATTGAGTAATGAGCTTTTGTTTTTACGTTCAAATCTTGAGTCGCAGTTAAAGACCTGTGATAGCTGCTTAGAGCCTGCACCAGATAGTCATTTTTGTCATAAATTTTCCCTATTTCATAAAGAATTTTTGATTCGGTTTCACTGTCAGACACTTCAATAGCACGCTTTAAGGCTTCCTGAAAAAGTTCCATCGATTTTTTAGAATTGTTTGCATAAGCGTATTTTTTTGCCTGCAAAAAAAGTGATTTTAATCTTGCGTCTTTCGGCACGTTTATGGATGGTTTTGCTTCGCCCTCTTCACCTTCACAATCCTCAACGGATGAATCACTGTCCTCGTCCTCTTCTTTCTTGACATTTGGGAATTTAACCAAAAAGTGGGGGTTTATTTCTTCTTCGTTGAATTTGTAATTTATTTGCTGCAAAAAGAGTGCTTCAATCCAGTTTTCTACAACTTTGGAAGGCCGCTGAAGAGTTTCCGAAATGTAATTATCGAGCAAAGATGAAGCATTTTTCAGGTTTGATCTTACTAATTTTGTGTCGGGATTGGGTTTTATAACTTGTTTTTCGACCAAAGACAAATAGACGTTTACTTCTTCTGTAAGTTCAGGCGAAGCCCCTATTGCTTTGGAGGTGTTTTTGAAATCTTTTATAATTTGGGCAATATTAATTGTGGCATTTTTTAAATTTGCATCACGAGAAGCAGTAGCCAGCTGATGGGAGTCTTTTGACTCTTTAAGCTGCTGCTCAATAGTCTTTCTTCCGTTTTGATTAACCTGAGTCTGCTCATTATCCGGCTGAGAAGAACGTGCCGATTGAGAAGATTCTTCATCTTCTTTCTTTTTTACAAACCCTCCGTTGTTGGTTATCAAGTAGGGCTTGTAACTTGTTACCGACATTGTGTTGTAGGCCATTATTTTGTTCTTCCTTAACTAAAACCTTCTCGGTTTTCTAATCGGCAAAAACTTCCGATTTACGTACTTTCCCGTGTGAAATTCATCTGATTGAAGGACATGCTTCTTATTATTTAATGTAATTTTTCCAAAAGTCAGGGTTAAATGTAATTTCATGATAAAATTGGTTTAACAATTATGGGGATAGGTAATGGCTAAAGTATTAATAATAAGATTGACTTCATTGGGCGACGTAATTTTAACAATTCCGTTGGCATGCGAGCTAAAAAAAGATGATGCAAGCACAAAAATAGGGTGGGTTGTTGCCGAAAAAGGGCTGGGGGTAATTAAAAATAACCCTTGTGTCGATAACATCCATTTTGTGCCGCTTGGGGAATGGAAAAAACGGCCGCTATCTTTAAAAACTTTTAAAGAGTTTTTTGAGATTATAAAAGAAATCAGAAAAGAAAAATACGACATAGCACTGGATTGTCAGCAAATGTTCAAAAGCCTGTTTCTGTTTTGGTTCTGCGGTGCAAAGAGGAGAATAACGTTCAAAGATGCCCGTGAGTTGTCGATTTTGGGCGGGAATGAATTTATCACTCCAAAGGCAAAGTTTAGGGATTTTAATTATCACATTGTAGAAAGAAATCTCGATTTTGCAAGACATTTGGGGATTGAGCCGGATAATATTGAATTTGCAATGCCGGAAACATCCTCAGACGCAAAAAATAAAATTAATGAATTAACGAAAAAATTTGACAATACAAAGCCGATTGCGGTAATTTCCCCTGCGACTACCTGGAAAAATAAGCATTGGGCAGAGGAAAACTGGGCCGAAGTAATTGAAGCAATACATGAAAAATGCAATTTGGTGTTGACCGGTAATGATGCTGATAAACCGCTTATTCAAAATATTTTAAACAAAGTAAATAAGAATATTAATTATACAAATTTGGCCGGCGAAACAAATATCGAGGAACTCAGGGAGTTATTTTCCCGCTCAAAGCTTGTTATAAGCCCTGATTCAGGCAGTGCAAACCTTGCATGGGCTTCTTCCAATCCTGCCGTTATAACAATTTTTACATGTACGCCGCCTAAACGTTTCGGTCCTTGCGGAGATGCGAAAAAATATTTTTCGATTGGGGCGAAGTTGCCTTGTCAGCCGTGTTTCAAGAAAAAATGCACCCTTAAAAGAGGACAGAATGTTTGCCAAAAATTTCCAAAATCAGATGAAATTATAAATATTGTAAATAATTTATTATAACAAATCTTATGTTTTTTACTATAATGATGTATACTGTAATTATAATTTAATCTCAAATTTATAAGGGGAACCATGGGCTTTTTTGACAGAATAAAAGATTTTCAAAACCAACTTTCTGAAGTGGAAAATAATATACACACAAACAAAAGGGATTTTCTGGAAGTTTACGAAAGAAATATACAGTTGGAGAAGGAAATAGTAGAACGCACCAAGGAGTTGAACGTAGCTAATCAAAGGATGCTCACTCTTCAGCATATTTGGGATATGATGAATTCTTCTAAACCTCTATCCAGTGTTTTAGAGGCGATTGTAAAAACGCTTCAGGGGGATTTGGGATATTTGCACAGCTGCATTATTCAAAAAAAAGAAGATGAAAATGGCAATTATTTACAAATAATTACGCAATCAAAAGATCCTTTGGTCGAAAAGATTGATTCGGCGGTAGGAAAGCCTATCGAATTAATCAGGCTTGTTTACGACGAAAAAGGTATTTTTGCACAATCTTTGGCCGAAAAAACCATCAAGCAAACCATGGATTTAAGATTGGCACTGAGAGCGGTCGCACCGGAATTTTCGGAAGATTTGAACATGAAAATTTTGAATAATGCCATGACCCGCTCGATAGCAATCGTTCCGCTTTGGACGATGAATAAGGAATTTGGCTGGCTTCTGGTGTTCTCCACCCGTGAAGTAGCCGAAGAAGTTGAAGTGGATTTTCTCAACCTTTTTGCTAAGCAAATCGAACTTGCGATTACAATAGCAGATTTGTTTCAGGCTGTTAAAAATCAGGCAGTGACAGATCCTTTGACTACTTTATATAACAGAAGATATTTTGAGGAATTTTTGAATAAGGAAGTAATAAGGGCCGAACGGATGAATCAGCCTTTTAGCCTTATTGCACTGGATTTAGATTATCTAAAACAGATTAACGACAAATACGGACACTCTTTTGGTGATTTGGCGATAAAAACCGTTGCGGATGTTTTGAAGAAAAACGCACGTTCAATCGATGTCGCAGCACGCATGGGCGGTGAAGAATTCAACGTACTTCTGCCTGGTGTCGATTCAAAGGGCGGACTTATTGCGGCAGAGAGAATCCGGAGTGCAATTGCTGATTGCAAATTGGAGCAGATAGGGCAAATTACCGCCAGCATAGGGGTTTCTACGTTCTTTGAACATTCGACAAAAGTTGATGAACTTTTGGAAATAACCGATCAGGCCATGTATCTGGCAAAACGGAATGGCAGAAATCAGGTTCAGCTTGCAAAACCGGCAACCGAAATTTCTTGGCAAGAAGTCGCTATGAATACATTCATAAACATTCTTTCAAAACAAAGAATTCCGGTTTCAAAAGAAATTTCAAAAACTTTATGCAAAGAATTATCCAAATCTAACATTGATGAAAAGACAACTTCAAAAGAGATGCTCTATTCGGTTGCGGATATGCTTGCAAAAACCTATAACCCGCTTCATGAAACGGGGGTTACAAAATCCAAAGTTCAGCTGGCGGCGAAACTCGCAAAGCTTTTTGATTTATCAAAAGAAGAAGTCGACAAATTACGCATTGCAATTTTGCTCTATGATATCGGAAACTTGATGCTTCCCCAGGCACTTTTGCAAAAAACAGGACCGCTGACTGATGAGGAAAAGGCAAAAATCAAAACACATCCGGTTATTGCGGCAAGAGATATTTTAAAACCGATATCCGAAATCCAGGATATTATTCCTATAATTGAATACCACCACGAGAATTGGGACGGCTCGGGATACCCCGGCATAGTCGCAGGCGAAAAAATTCCGCTGTCATCACAAATTATTTTGATAACAGATGCCTACTTTGCACTGACAGAACCACGCTCTTACCGAAGTGCCCTTTCTCCGCAAGAGGCAATAGAATTAATAAAAAAAGATGCAAATAAAAAATGGAACTCTTCGCTTGTAAAAGAATTTGTGGCTCTGGTAGAAAATGATTTGAAGTAAGTTTTTAGCATAAGAAGGGCGAAAATCTTTGATTTTCGCCCTTCTTATGCTTTGCACAAATGCGATTTTGTTACCTGCTAAGCTCAGCAGGTGGGTGAGTGCCTTAGCTAATCCGTTTCCCACTGGCGGCTGAATAAATTCAATCGGTGGGTATACTTCAATGCTATTAGAGTCAACTCTCCCTTTCGTAAAAAATGTAGGAACAAAATAGACACTCATGCAAAGCAATTATATTGTCACATATTTACTAAATAAATTCAAGTGGGGGTGAGCAATGATTTTAAAAGCACCTATTGTTGATGGGCAAAACTCATATCAAGTTGCAATCAACCCATCACCCTCACGTCATGCTGAATTTATTTCAGCATCGCATGGTCGTTCGCTTTTGCGATCCTGAAACAAGTTCAGGATGACGTATATTGATTGCAACTTGATATGAGTTTTGCCCATCCCTTTTCGCTTAATATTTTTAATGAACTTACCCTGAGTTTACTTTCCCGCAGCCAGTTCGGCCTTCTTTTTTTCCTGAATTCTGTTTCCGATTTTATTGGCAATCGGTGTGACAACTACAGGAGTTAAAAATCTGTATATTAATCCAAATATCATTATTGTTTTTGCACTTCTAATTCCATCGACGTATTTACCGATTTTCGGATCACGTGCATTAACCATTACAAATTTATCAACAAATTTGTTTATTCTCTTGTTTATGACATTATCAAGAGAGTAACTCATAATAGCTGAAAGAATAGCGACAGTACCTTGATTTATTGCCAGTGTAGTTCTTTTTTGCTTGTCAAGCTTATCATTTTGCAAGGTCTGTTTCATGTAAAATCCTGAAAGGAACAAACTTGTCAAGCAGGAAAGATGGGCAACAATATTTGTATCTTTTGTTTTGTTTACAATCTTTGTGAACCATTTTGTCTGCATTATCTTCGCAAAGCCTTTTGCGATTAGAGTTGTTACTGTATCCATAGCCTTATTAAATAAATCAATTGCAGGCTTAAAAACTTTCTTAATCAATTTCTTAATTGGTTCGAAAATTTTGGATTTTTCATGAACTACCTCAATAACAGGCTTTATCGGCTTAGCTGTAAAATTAACACTACGCTGAGATTCAAAGCCATTCAGGTTTCTGTTGAAAGAATTATTAAAGGTATTAGTCTGTAAAATTTTCATTACGCTAATCCTCCTTTAAAATTCTGAAACACTTTTCTATTTTGTGAGTCCAGACTTTTAAAATTCAAAGCCGTATAATTCTGAACTGCAGCCGCTTTTTCATTTTGTGTGCCTTTTTTCTTTTCCCATCCGAAAACGTATTTCAAAATCGGAGGAATTAAAGCAACCGTGAGGGCCGCCCTTGCTGGTGCAATCAAGGCATCAGGAACCATGTTCAGGAATTTGCTGGCTCTGTTGAAATCTTTTGAAGCCCTGAATTTTGGGGACCTGATATCGCCCAAATATTCTGCTTTTTTTGCATCCAGATAATCTTGAGGGTTTTTACCAACTTTTTTAGTTGCGGCAGAAAGAGGATAAAATACGGCAAAGGAAAGCAAATAGCCTATTATTCCGGAAGCTATGGAGTGTGCGGAAGCATATTTTTTGTCATCCTTATTGTTCTTTTGACCCGGTAAGGACATGATTGCGGCGGGTCTTAAAATACCCGTCAAGAGAAGTGCGAACAAAGCACTAAATACAACCGGAGCGTTTGCGGCTTTCCCCAAAAAATGCTTAATCTTTGAATTTATATGGATTTTAGCGGGGTTTTCAACGGTTTGAATAATTTGAACAGCTTCTTTTATCATGTTTTTTCTTAACTTTAGTATAGTTTTGTTTTGCAATGGTTTTTTCGAACCGGCCTCTGACAATATTTTACCGGAAGCGTCAATAAGATTATTTAGATTTTCTTTGTTAGAACCGGAATTTACAAAGTTTTTAATTTTTTCGCTTTCATTTTTCGCTGTGTTTTGTAAAAAGTCTATAGCTTCAGCAATTAATGTTACAATTTTTTTGTTTGGCCCTTTATTTGCCGATTCAGGGGAAATGAATTTTCGAGCTTCTTTTATTAAATTATTAAGGCCGGATTCTTTTTCTGATATCAACTTATGGGAGTTTGATAGTTCAATTTCATTATTTTCTAAATTATCTTTTACTTCTGCAGTAAAAAGCCCGCTGAAACTTATCTCAACGGGCTTTTTTACAATTATGTCAGAGCTATTCACAAGTATACTGCTGCTCACTCCTCTACACACACTCCCCTCGCCGGGGTACGCCTTGAGTCGTCGACAAGGCTGAGTAATATGTGAATCTTTGGTAAGACTGTTAATCATATGCTCCTGAATTAATATTCTATCTATACATGTATTTTAAAATAAAACATGGAATTAATTGTTATTTTAACATTCAATATTTACAATTCAACACATATTTTTTTAAAAATAGGTTAAATAGTTTATTTCCAATGAGTCGCTTTTTATGGATTAAAAGTTTGTAACATTTGGCATATTAAAACTTTTTCTGATAAAATACAGAGTATGAAGAAATTTAGGAACATATTTTTAATACTTTTTGTGCTTGTATTTTTTGACTTGAAGGCTTTTTGTGCAACAGCCTGGGTTAATAATTTAAGAGCGTCGTTTTCTTCGAACAGGGCAATTATTTATGCCATTAATATAAGGACTTTCAATGCTAAGGATAGTAACCAAAATGGAATTATTGAGGAAAATTTAGGGGAAGAAAAAGGCACATTTTTAAACGCAATAGATAGATTGGACGAACTTGCGGCTTGCGGGGTTAATACAATCCAACTATTGCCGGTCACGCCCGTAGGTAAGGTAAAAGCACTTGGAACAGCGGGGTCTTTGTATGCCGCGTCAAGTTTTAATGAAATTAATCCTCAACTCAAGAGCCCAAAAAGCAAGTTGAGCGTTAATGACGAAATGCGAAAATTTGTTGACGAATGCCACAAGCGGAATATGAGTGTAATTGTTGACCTGCCATGCTGCGGTTCTTACGATTTATATCTAAAAAATCCTGACCTTTTCAAAAAAGACAAATCCCAAAATCCGATAATACCGGCGGATTGGACGGACGTAAGATTGTTTGATGCAGGGACAGGTGAAAAAATAAATGCGGACGTTTATAATTTATATCAAAGTTTTTTGGATTTGATGGTAGATTTAGACGTTGACGGGGTTAGGGCTGATATGGCGTCTATGAAACCTTATTCTTTCTGGAAAAAATTAATTGACGGAACCAGAGAAACAAATCCGCAGTTTCTTTTTCTCGCTGAAGCTTCACCTTCATGGAAAAAAGCACCTTCGGAATATGTTGTGCTTACGCCTTGCGACAGACTTTTGGATGCCGGTTTCGACGGATATTACGGAAACTATTCGGATTTGAAAAACTGGAAAACATCTCATGAGTTCTTTTCCAATGTAATGCCTGATGTGGAAACAGCTAAAAAATATTCGGCAAACAAGAGTGTTTTGGGGAATTTTGCGACGCATGATCAGGTAAGCCCCATTTTGATTAACGGCCCTCAACTAAGCAAAATGATAATTTGGCTGAATTCGACTTTGCCATTGAATGCTTATTACATCGACGGTTTTCCTATGGGGGATAATTATATTTACCCGTGGGCAAACAAAAAAGCCGCAAAAACGTTCACGGATGATGAATATTATTTTGTACATCGTGGGCAGTTGGATATTTTTAATTTTTCAAGAAAACCTCAAGGAGCACATTATGACGTCTTTCAAGATTTCTTTATTGCCAATAAGTTCAGAAACTTGGCTCAAAATGTCTTATCTAACGGCAATTTTGTGACATTGAGAACATCTTTACCGGGTGTTTTTGCCTATGCCAGAAGCTTTAACGGTGCCTCTGTGATAGTTATCGGCAATTTGGATTTTAAAAGGACTCTGAATGTTAAAGTCAGTGTTCCTAAAATAAACAGCGAACTCCCTTCTGTTCCTATCAAAATTTCATCCAATATACCTAAAGTTTCAAAAGGCAAAATCGAAACGCAGTTGGCTCCCGGTGAAATTCAGGTTCTTTTCTTTAGTTCACTGGATTTGAAGTAAATTTTTGTGTAATTTTACATTATGAACCCGAATAAAATTGACTTTTTTATCAATGATTACGGCGTTTAGAGCCAAAGTGAAAATATCTTTTACGTCATTTGAGACATCCGGCATGCCCAGCAGACTTTTTCTTGAAACCCCTAGCATAACAGGGCAATTTAGTGAGAATAGTTCGTCAATTCTTTTTATAATCTCAAAATTTTGCTCCTTCGTTTTCCCAAAACCTATCCCTGCGTCGATTATAATGTTTTTTTGTTTTATTCCGCCTGCAATTGCAATATTAATTTTATTATTTAAGCCCAGAAAAATTTCATCCATCAAACTTCCGTAAGTCGGCCTGATTTGCATATTTTCAGGCGTTCCTTGAGAGTGTTGGATAATTACGGGGACATCCAATTCTGCAATTGTTGCAATCATATTGTTGTCGTATTCAAAACCCGAAACATCATTTATCATATCGGCACCTGATTTTATGCATTTTTCGGCGACTTCGGCACTTCTTGTGTCAATACTGATGGGCGTTTTAATCTTTTCTTTTTCGATAAATTTAAGAATCGGCAATAATTTTTTCAACTGGTCATTAGCCGAAACGGGCGAAGAAAAAGGCTTTGTGGACTCTGCACCCAACTCAATTATATCCGCACCGTCTTTTATCATTTCAAGCAGATGTTTTTTTGCTTTGTCAAATTCAAAAAACTCCCCGCCATCTGAAAAAGAATTTTGAGTTAAGTTTAAAACGCCCACGATATAAGGTTTTGTGAAATCGAAGGTGGTTTCCTTTATTTTTATAGGCAGAAGTTTAAAATCCAGATTTTTTTCTATTAAATCTGCTAATTTTGACAAATTAAACGGCTGTTTGTGAAGTTTTTGCGATATTTTTTTAAGCTGAGAAAAGCTGCCGCCCAGAAGGCAGTCTGTTTTTTCGACTTTTGAGGTGATTGTTTCTCTATGAACGGCACAATCCGCTCCGACAGAAATTGCAGTTTGCTTTAAAATATTAGCTTGCGGGACGGTCAGGTCGAATATTTTTATGTTTTTGTACTGAAATTTGTCAACAGCTTTGTGCAAATAGGTTTCGTCAAACCCTATCTGTTCAAGCTCTTGCTCCAAATCGCCATTAACATCTTTTAAAATAAAGTCGTTCATAAAAATAATTATAACATATAAAAGGGCGGACCCGTCATAGTCACCGAAGCCCGCCCTCTCAGATTTATTATTCTAAAAATTATGCCGCCAAGTCAACTTTGGGAAATTTGCCTGTATCAACCATTTTTGCACTTACGTTAAGTAAGTTTGTCATATCCACAATGCCGGCAGAAATGGCCATGAAACCTCCGCAAACTCCTGAAACTTTCATAACCAAGGGTTTTTGTATGAATCTGGCTATATGCCCTAATCCCTTTATTTTTTCAGCTGATTTCAAAAAATTCAGCCACATAGAATTGAATGTTTTTGTATTCTTTGCGACATCCTTCGATTTAACAAATACCCCTTTTACTCCTCTGATTATTTTATTCCCGTTCGCAACGGTAGCCGCCGCACCTGTACCGAGTGTAGCATCATACAAATCATCCCGCGTGACCCTAACTTCTTCCACGCCCTGTTTGACATCTTTTATCAAGGATGACTTTTCGCCAAATGAAATTGTGCCTACTCTTTGAATCATTTAGTATGCCCCTGCTTCTTCATGTTCATGTGCAATACCTGCTCCGGTGATTGTTCCGGCAAAGCCTGAACCTATTGAAATCGCTTCAATGATTGTCTTCTTAATCTTTTCTGCCGTAACTTTTGATTTTAAACTTACAAACCATTTTTTGATTTGACTGCTTTTACCTGAAACAAGATTGATTGTATTAGCAACTCCTTCTTTTGAAGCAACTTGTTGATATTTATCTTTAACTTTGATTCCTACACTGCTGTCAGCAACGTAATCAGCAGCTTTTTTAGCATTAGGAGCTACAGTCTTTTTAAAGAATGCCTGAACTTTAGATTTTGCAGCCTGAACACTTTTACCATTTAATACTTTTGATACTCCTTTAACGGTCTGATTAAGTGCCAATTTAGCTGTTCCATAGGTAAGAATGCCTGAAGCCAGGAGAATGCCGGCTTTACCCAATTTGTTAATAAATTTAGGACTATCAGGGTCGTCTCTCAATTCTTCGGAATCCCTTTTATTTTTTTCCCATTCGTCCATATATTGGGGTCTTTTTGTTTCGGAATTATCCGATTCAAATTTTTCCTCATCAAAACTTTCCCCAAAGCTCGGGCGTACACGCTTTGCTGACGGAATACTCGGTGGAATAACCCCTATTGCTGATGTCTTCATAATTTAACTCCATTATTAAAAACTAACATTCATAAATGTATTAAAAACCAAAGTATTTTTTTTTGCTAGTTGAGCTTACGGAAAAAGTGTGTGATTTTTTGAAATGCACTCAGGTTAAGGGTTTTAGGTTCAAAAATTCATATTTACATTTCGTAATATCCCGATTTTTTGATTTTTTCTT
>Ga0172381_10001605_pt1 | contig 26202 bp, 23 predicted proteins | sample Leawel6488metaG_FD_119754 | JGI IMG/M metagenome (GOLD analysis project Ga0172381, IMG submission 119754) | Leachate microbial communities from a municipal landfill in Southern Ontario, Canada - Leachate well 64-88 metaG | ecosystem: Engineered > Solid waste > Landfill > Unclassified | place... | reverse complement strand
AATTAGAATAACGATCATTCTCACATCTACTTTTCAAATATCTCTCACATTTAATACACATACTTGCCCTGTAGTATTTGACAGATTTGTTTTTCCTTAACCTAAAACAATCTTCACTATATTCTATCTTACATTTAACACAAATTTTCATAAATTTATATTATTTATATTAAATCTTATTTCCTTTTTTAATATTAGCAAAAGCTTCCATGGGACGAAGATTTTTAAGTGCCCAGCATTTTTGGAAATTTTCTTCTTCCATTGAAATATATGGTAATAAAGATTGAGGAATTATATGATCTATTTGCCATGTTCTTTTATTATTGCTAATTTGCCCGTGGTTTTCCCAATTCATCCAATATTCAAATTTTGATTCTATATGTTGTTTAAGTTCATTAATAGTATAGGGAAGATATCGTATTATTGATTGACCAAATTTTGAGGAGTTTTGTTTTTTAAGTGCGTTACAAATGTTACTAGAAATATAAGTTCTTAACTTAAAAGAATAATCTATCAATCGTCGTTTCTTTTTATACTTTTTAATTCTATTTAAGATTTTATATTTATTATCATCATAATAATTTTTATGATATTTTGAAATTTTATCTTTATTATTAATACGATAATTTTTATGATATTCCAAGATTTTATCTTTATTATTAATACGATAATTTTTATAATATTCTAAGATTTTATCTTCATTATTAATATGGTATTCTTTTTGATATTCTAAAATTTTATCTTTATTATTAATATAGTATTCTTTATTTTTTTCTGAAATAAGCACTTTATTATTAATACGATAATTTTTATGATATTCTTTATTTTTATCCTTATTTTCAACACTGTAATTTTTATGACATTTTTTACACCAATTATTCAATCCATCTTTGGTAGATTTACATTTGGAAAATTCAAATTTTTCTTTTTCTATTTTACATTTAGAACATGCTTTCATTATATTTAATCTTTTCTAAAAATATAAATATATTCACTTTTCTCATTACCATTCTTTTCTTTGTGAGCTAAATGACTTCTTACTGTTCTTAATGCAATGCTCTCTACTTCTGCCCCAAATTCTTCACGTGCCATGTCAACCATCTTAGGATAATTCTTTACGTTTAATCCAAATACCTTTCCAGTCTTTAACATACGTTTGGCATTCTGTAAAGTCTTTTCCCAATATACATTATAAAAATATTCCTTTCCATTATTATATGCTTGATTCTTATCATCAGAATAATATTCTTGGTTATAATATGGTGGTGAACTGTAGCACAAATCCACACACTCTGAATCACCACAATAATTTTCAGATCCAGAATTAATTAATTTAACTCCTTCAAATCCAAAATAATTTACCATCTCCGTTACTTCAGGAGTAGTTAACGGATCCGTTCCAATATATCTCCTATTACATGAAACAGCTCCTAACATTCTACCACCAAAACCTACAGAGTAATCTAATACAAGATCTCCTGGATTGGAATATTTTAAACATATATATTTAGCAATCGATGGCTTAAACATAGATATTTGCGATACAAGCATCATGCTCCTCATGCCTTGTAGAAGCATCTTAGGGCTTAAATTAAAGGCTTCATTAACACCAACCCCCTTAGAATCATCCTTTAACCAATCCATTCCTAATCTATTTTTAATTAATTTTTTTAATAATTTATCATCATTAAAAACATCTTCCATTGTCATCCCACCAGGACTTTTGGAATTATAAAATGATCTGCAAAAATATTTGCAAATATCTGTGCCAAGTGATGAATTATTAAATACTTCATCAACATTTAAATCGGGAGAATACTCACATAATGATTTGTACGACTTCTTTAACTTAGAAGAGTTGTCTGGATAAACAATTCCATTCAATCTAAATAAATTAAATAATGGTTCTATACATTCTTCACGTTCTTCATACGTTAATAACTCAATATTTTTTTTGGTAAAAGCTTTATTACCAATTTTTACAATATTATCAAAACTTAATTTTTCCATTATAATGCTCCACTTCAGTAGCTCCTGGAAATTTTTTCTTATAAAAGATCAATCCTCCAGTACCTTGGCCCATATTAATCTTAAATGGACCGTATTTATCAAATATCTTTTCATATAACATCATGTCTGTAAACTCAGACAAACCTGGATAATCTTTCGCTAATGCTTTACCCATAGTATACGAACAATATCCTTCTTCTACTGGAGATGCAACCCCAAAAGAAACTAATCTTTCTTTATCATAAACAAACACACACTCACATTCTTTATGAAAATTATTCATAAAGAAGAATTTATTTTTTCCAGAATTGTTACGAAAGTATTTATCACCTAATGTTTGTGACCATCTTCTTAACAAAGAAATTATCTCATCTGAATTATTATATGAATCTTTAACTAAAAGATTTTCATATCTATTCATATAATTTCTAATTGTCTTATTTTTATTACCAGAATAATCAATTTCTTTAATATCTATTATATAAGAATTATACTTAGTTTTTTCAATCTTTGTAGAGTTTTTTACCAGAAAATCTAAATTTCCTTTGCTAAGATAATGAAAATTCAAAGTTTCAAAAAAAGATAAATAATCTAAATCTTCTCTGGTAAAAGAATAATCATTTACCAAAACAAAATGATTGGTTTTATTTACTCTCCATCTTAAAATACCATTATGATTCTCAATATCTTTTGACATTGAACCTAATAAACATTTAGCAGTATACCTATCAGTAAATACATTTCCTCTTTTTGTATTTACTACTGTACTAATATCTAACTCAATTATTCTATCAGGATTTCTCCAATGAGCTCTATTCATTTGTTGCTCACATAATTTTTGATATCTTTCAAATTTTCGATCTAATCTAATATCTTTCGTAGAATCTTTGTATAACCAATCTAATAATCTTTTTATTTGCTCGTTTCCAGCTACATCTATATTGTAAGTATTATTGCAGGTTTTTGAGATACAAGAAAATGAAGTATGTATTTCTAATTTTTCCTTTAATATATTAGCTATTGATTGGCATAATTCTTGCGTACTTGTTATAGACCATTTCCATTCTTTTTGTTTTTCTCTATAAGTTAGACATCCATCTCCATCAAAAATTCCTCTAATAAAATGAACATCTAATGTTTTATCTAACCATTCAGGATATTTAATTATAAAACTTTTTGCTCTTGGACATCCTAATTCTGTTAGTTTTGTACAAAGATGCTTGCTATAAAATTTTATATTAACTACATCATATCCAGAATCATTTATTTCTCTATAAACTTTACTTCTATCTAGTTCAAATAAATCCACTAATTTATACAAATGATCTTCATCACTACCTTTTAATGCTAAATTGAAAGTGTTAGTGATATCACAATTATATGCATCTGCATAGAAAAATCCTAGCCAATAAGCTTTTGCTGGAGTATTTATATTATCCATTAAATGTTCATTGAAATAAGTTATCCTATGACTTTCATCTCTGCTTCTTAAATCACCATTTTCCTTAACCCATTTTTGCACTCTTCTCTTATCTATTGAATATTTATTACCCAAAGCTTTTGCAGATATTCCACTTTTATATAATTCACAAATATGATCAATTTTGTCTAAAGAAAAATCTTCTTTTAACAAGATCCATTCATTTGCTTTTATTAGTTCTTTTACTTCATTTTTTTCAATTTTGAATAAGTCTGCAATCTTAGCTTGACTCATTCCATCTTCAGTTAATTGTTTTATCTTGTTAAACATAATTCAAAATCCTATATGTTTATTGTCAAATACTTTTTATGTAAACATACTATAGCATCTTTGCACAAATATCCAAGAATTTTCTTCATTTCTTAAAAATTTTACAATATGGTTATATTAATCGATCTTTTGGAATATTAAACTTTCGCACTAAAATTTTCCTTAGCCCTAAGGTATTTTTTATATTTTCTATCTAAATAAATAGTGGCATCTTTGTATAAGTAATCTAACATTTTATGAACTTCTTGTTGTTTTGTGATTATGAATTCTCCAACTAATTCTTTATGTTTAACATTATGAGAATATCCATTAATATTGTGTTTTTGTATATATTCCCTTACCTCATGCATGAATGGCAAATATCCAGTTAATTGTATTATAACTCTATTAGAATCATATGGGAAATAAATACAACCATCTCCATCAAACAATCCACGTAGAAAATGTGGTATTAAATTTTCTGGTAAATTTGGAAATGTAATATTAAATGTTTTTTTAGGACCACAACCATTTTCTATTAATTTTTCAACTAAATTATTACTGTTAATAGAAAAATATTTATATATTTCACGATCCGTTCCTATTTTTGAATTTTCACCTACAAATAATAAATTTTGAAATTTAATTAGAATATCTTGATCTTGTTCGTGAACTTCCAATTTGAAACTATTTTCACTTTTATGCACAGCTCCATCAGCAAACATAAAACCAAGGAAATATGCTTTTTCTTCAGTGTTAATATTATCTAGAAAATCTTCATTAATAGTATATTTAGAATTGAAATGTGAAGCTCCTTTAATATCAATACTATTACGTTTAAGTATACGGCATACTGTTGAAGGATTTAAATCTAATTCTTTGGCAATCTTTTCAGAACTCAAACCTTGATTGTATTTTTCAATAATATCTTTTTCTATAGTATCTTCTGTTTTATTACTTCTAGCTTGAATATTATTCTTTTTAAGAATGCGCCTAACTTGAGTCGCTGAAACACCAGTCTGATCTTGTATTTTCTTACCAGATAAACCTTCTTTGTATAGGTTAATTATCTCTGGTTCTAAGTTAATATCTATCATGATTATATTCCTTTTGTTAAAAATTAATTAACATATTTAGTTTAAGATTTTTTTCATATTTACCATTCAAAATGATCTATTTTTATATAATTCAATTATTATTTATATATCTTTATTTTAATTATTTAATTTATATTTCATACTTTTAATCATAAAAGGTTCTATTATATTATTTAACTTTTTAATATTGTTTTTATCAAAAGATAAATAATAATAATCTTTATTATTTCTATTATATTTTAATACATTAACTTCCAATTCAAATTTGTTTTTAATTATATTCTGTAATAAATAATTATCATCTTTACTAAAACCATCAGTTGATATTCTATTTTTATTACCATCATCCATAAACCAAATTGCTAAACTTAATGGAGTTAAATAGTTTTCTAATTCTAGTTTTATTATTTTAATATGGTCATTGTAAAATAATTCTCTAAATATATTTAATTTTGGATGTGATAATGTATACAAATTATACATAATAGAATTTCCACGTTTATCAATATATTTAGATATCTCACTTGATAAAGTACCAAGTATTTCCTTTTTCCATTCTACATATTCTAATTGCTTTTCACAATGAGAAACTTTGAAATATGCATTTATCCTTCTTCCAGATAGAATTATCGATGCGTCACCTAATGATGAGCCGATAATTAAACTAATTTGTTTTTCTGATAGTGAAATATTTTTTCTCGACTGGAATTTCCTTTGATTAGTATTCACTAATATACTGTATTCTTTTAATCTATTTGATATAGTTGTTCTATTAACTTTATATATTTGAGCAATTGTTTCAGTAGTATATTGATTTTCACAATATAATTTAATCAGATCTTCTTTTGATATATTTATTTTTTTCATTATATAAAATCAATATAGCATTGAATCTAAATAATGCAAAGTATTTTGAATAAATTAAATAAAAAAAATGGGCAGATAAAAATCATCTGCCCATTATCAACTATCTAGCTATTAATTATATTAATAATTATGCGCCAATTACGGTACTCTTACGACCACAGGCAACGCCACGTGGGTTGACAATACCAATTCCAATTTCTTCAGAGACGACCCAACCTAGTTTTAACTGTTTTGGCTCGTCTGCGGGTATTACCTCTATGTCGGCTTTAATAGGCATTACACCAACGAACTCTGGGTCAGCAGCACCATAGACGGTACCCGGGGGAACGATCTTAGAGACCATGATGTCAGCGCCCCAGATGTGAGCATAAAGACCCGTTTGAAGGATTTCTCTATGAGTTACGGGGTCGATATCATTATTACCAGCAGCTCCGCCAGCGGAAGCCCAATTTAGGATATCCGTGAATTCATTGATGTTTAGGAAGAACTTGGTCGTAACTAGGTCCCAGCGATCGATCTGAGCTTTGATTTCGACGAGGTCTCTACGTAGTAAGCCACCATCAGTAATGTCCTGGAGGGTATTTTCTACGGTAGCCGCGGCATCAACAGCAGCGAAGACGTTGGCATCTTCTTGGGCCATAATTTCTTGACGGGCCTTTTGGACGGCGCGGTCAATAATATTGAAACGACGACGACGAACTTCTGAGATACGAACGGTGGGGTTAGAATAGAGCTCCCACGTAGGAACTACGACTCTATCACCGAACACGCGGCTTTCACCACCACTACCATTACTGGAAATGACGGTTGCGGCCACATCGATATCGCGTTCATATTTCGCATCGACGCCCTGAGCAAGCGGGTCGATAACAAGAAGACGACGGGCAATTCCTTGGTAATCAAGGTTTCTACGGATGGGGTTAGCCATAGCTTGGGCTAACGCTAGTTTACCTTCTTGAGTCATGATGGCACGTGAAATAAGTTCATCACGTTTTTCATCATTAAGAGAAGGTTGACCAGCCAAAGCTGAGTTTGAGGGCTGATTTTCTTCTAGAATAGCAGCATATTTAACTAAAGTATTAAGTGCGTCTTTAACGGACCCGGCATTCATTTCGCCTTTACCACTGAAAAATGACATAAATTAACTCCTGTGTTTTTGGTTACATAGGCTGCTGATATAAAACAACAGCCGTAGCGAAGGGATGGGCGCGAAAGCACCCATCTCCTCAAATTATATTAAGTCAACATTTGTGATGGTGGACTGAAGTGGAATAGTGCACGATAGAAACTATTACTAGGAGTTCCGCCAACTAAAGTTACAGGAGTTGTAACTAAACTTCCGCCCTTCCAAGGTTCGAAATTAAGGAAATAACCAACCTGAGCAGCTTCGAAAGCAACTCCATCATTAGGAGTTAATAGACCGACAGCTGTTGCATATAGGGCATCACCGATTGTAAGGGTTGGGTTAGTGGGAAGTAGGCCAGTAGAAGCAGTTGTATCAACGGCATCTAGAGTTACGGCATAAGTTCCGGGTTTATCCCAAAGGGTAAGTTTACCGGAGCCAGCAGCAGTATGCGGGCCTAATTGAGTACCAGCTGGTTGACCTAGTCCATAAGCAATTTGACCAGCGATACCACCGATTACAGAACCGAACATAGTTCCATAGCCATAGATACCATCGTCAACTAGGAATAGTGGACGTGATCCTTGAGCTAAAACAGTTGTTACAACGGGGCGGGTATTCATTACATAACCGTCATCAGCATCAGCAGCGCCTTTATCCACAGCAGGAGTGATAGGGGTTGCGATAATTGTTGCAACTTCTCCACCTTTTACAGTGAGATAAATATCATCTTTACCATCAAATTGACCTAGCGGTTGAATGCCAGGCTGTACAAGTTCTAAAGCCATATTTTATATCCTTTTGCACCATATATTTAGTGCTCCAAAAAAGTCTTTCATCTTGGGTCTTACTTATATTAAGATATGTTCTTAGTAGTAGAAAAATATTATTATTTTTGAAGTTCTATCAAATTTGCTAAATTATCTAATTCAAGTTGCAAATTGGTAGGTTTTTCATTATATTTATTTACAAGTTTTAATTTAGGCAATTGTTTTTTACCAGAAAAATTTTTATTTTTTGGTATTGAATTTTGCCAAGTTCCACTATTCTGATTAGTTTTTGGATTCCATTCATCTTGATTGGCAGCATCTTGAGATATGAAAGGGACAGTTGGTGGTAGATCATTTAAAGATGGTGTAGGGACATCAGCAGCATCAAAAGAGGCCATGCTTAATGATAATAGTTGTCTAGCATTTTCCACATCATTAATAGATGCATTAGAATTAATGGTATTATTATACCAAATCATACCTTTAACTGAACTAACCTTATCGCTTATACTTTTTTCTAATGAGATCATAGCGATTTTAAATTGCAGGTCCATTTTTGGAGATTCAACATCACCAGAATATAGATTTTTAGATTTAAGATATTTCTTCCAATTGGTAATCATTATTGATCCGATATTAATTAAAGAGGCCATTTAATAATAACAGATCAAGATTTAATGAAGCTTTTTTTTCAGTGGGTTCAAATTCTTCAACTTTGACATCTGAATCTGTAGCCAATTGAGGTTTTTGATTTGGTGATTCTGTAGGTATTTGTTCATTTATTTCGGGAATTTCAAATAGTTTTTGTTGTTCTATTCTTTGTTGTTCCATTGCATAATTTTTAGCTTCATTATTAGCGTTTTCTATTGCTTTCTTTAAATTTGTTACATCATTTAAAATTGCTTTTCTAAGGCCTCCATCACCTTCTTTGGTAATTGAATTTTTACCAAATAGACTTTGTAATGTTTCAATGCCTGCAACTTTAGAATATCCATATAATTTATCTATTAAAGTTTCAGAATCTTTCCAATAAAATTTTTCTGTTATTGATTTTGCTTTATAAGCCCAATCACTAGTATTATCAGTAGATGTAAGATCTGTATTTTTTATAGCAGCAACCCATCTAGGAATTGCTAAGTAAATTTTCTTTAAATGATCTATATATTCTTTTCTTTTAGAATTAACAAAATCTATTTGAGATATATTTGTTGATTTCTGAGCAACTGTTACAGCATCTTTTATTGATTTAATACTACTTAATTTATTATTTAGAACTTTCATTTGAGATGATGAGTTCATTAAATCAGTAACATCTTTTCTAATAGCATCTGCATATGGTTGTTCGGAAAGTGGTTCTAATGCTTCAAGCACTTGATAAGCATTATTATAGACATCTTGAGCATCGGTTGCTCCGAACATAGTATAATAAGCAGCTCCTAATAAAGCAGCCCCAGCGGCAATACCTGCAGCTAATCCCCATACAGCTTCTTTAACAATTTTTTCACATCTTTGATCTACTCTTACTGCACAGCTATCTGCAAAAGACATTAATTGTTTGTCATTATTATTATCTAAAACGAATGCAGCGCTTACTAAAGAGTTAACTAAATCTTTTTTAGCAGCTACATATCTTCGTTGAATTAATTGTCCATTGGGAGTTTTTAATGCTATATAAGTCATAACATCTTGACGTTGATGTAAATTTTCTACTACACTATTCATAGCATCATAAGCTGGACAAATCACTGCTGTATCTGGATGAGCGGCATCGATCATATCTTGTGTTTTATAGATATTTTCTGGTTCTATTCCATATAGAAGACGTATAGCATCATCTGATAATGATTCATAATTACGACGAGTTGTAGTTTTATTATTTTCTTCATCGTCATCGGCAACACTTATTAAGCCTTGTGCCAGTGCTGTTTTTTCAAATTCATCCCAAATATCACTCATTATATGCCTCTATTTGTATTTATTGCCTTATACACATCATCGATAAAAGTATTTATAACATCATCTTTCTTTTTGAATTGTTCAGGAATTGTTAATCTCATTTGGCCAGGGTGCCATTTTTGAGAAATTGTTTTAATCGTATTCCAAAAAGAAGGTGTGCTTAAGATTATGCTTTGATATTGATTGAGTTCAGGATATGAATCAATAGCCCATCTCATAACCAATTCATGTGGTTGTCTATTACCAATATTTTCAATCCAAATATCTCCAGTATTTATTCTAATTGTTTGCGAACCAGAATTAGTTGAACTTGGTTTTGATACTGTTGTAATTGTTGGTACAGTGGTAATTTTTTGTAAACTTTTTGAAGAATTTTCACTAGGTTTTGAAGAATTTTCACTAGGTTTTAAAGAAGGAAGCATTCCAAGAATTCCAGTAGCTGCTCCAGCAATTGCTAAAAGACCAGCTGATAATAAAATTCTTTTAATAAACCAAACAAGTATACCAACCAATAAAGATGTTCCTTTTCTTCTGGTAAGAAACCCAAACATTCTAATAAATGGATTTTTATTTTCTGTAATAAAAGGAACAGAAGTTGTTACACTTTTCAATCCAAATTGTGCTTGTTTATTAAAATATCCAATATCTTCTAATTCTTTTAAAGGATATAAAGAAGCTTCTGAAGAAATTATACTCTCATCATCAGAAACTGAAGGTAACGCAGATTTTGCAGCATTATTAATTACATCTCCAGTAACAGGTTTTCCTTGTTCTATAGATGGTTTAATATTATCTATTATTTTATTATAGATAGTATATAAATCAAATCCAAAACCTTGTTGAGCTATAGCTACTATCCAACCTAATACTGGATGTATTGCAAAGAAAGTAGCAGGAACTAATAGATTAGTTATAGTTCTACCTATACCACCTTCATCTTTACCATATGTTAAAGAACTAACAAAATTACTGATAGTACCTTTTATACTTTCTAAGAAACTAGAAATGTCAGCTTGTTTAACAAATCCATATTCGTTATTATAATCTTCTTTTGCTAAGATATTAAAAATTCTTTCCAAAAGAAATGTATCAGAAATATATTGAAAGTCTCCATCCATTAATTACCTTCTTGGTTCTTGTCCAGTATATCTACTTCCAGGTCTTATATAAGGTTCTTCTCCCTCATCTCTTGCTGCTTTCATAGCATTTGCTCTTTCATATTTACACATTTCTATTTGGTGCATGATAGCATTATCCCAATCATCTAGAGTGTCTTCTTGAACTCTTACATCTTCTTCTGTAACCATTCCACGGTTAGCATATTGATCTCTCCATTGTGCAAAAAAACCATCAAGAAGTGTTTGTAAATTTCTAGCAAATGGTATAAATAATTGATATTTTTCTGATTTAGATTCTCCTCTTAAATTTCTAATAGCAAGAGTTTTCCAATCACCAGATCTCCATTGTACTAAATCTATAGAAGGTAAATAATTTCCTCTAGTCATATTCTTTAATACATTTAATGCGGATCTACCTTCAGAATCTAAACGATAATCCCTATATGTATTTTCTAAAATCATTCCTGTTTGAATAGGTCCTTTTAGAGATTTTCCACGACCAGATAAGACTTCAGTATCAGATCCTGAAATTCCAGGTCTTACACGCATTCCAGTTTCATCATTATTACCCCTACCACTTTTAATACCACCCAATCCACCAGCATGATTAATAGCTGCTGTAAGCATATTAATAGTGACAATAGGTTGTCTTCTAGTTTTTTGTTTGCTACTTAAATGATTTTCTAACAATTCACGAATAGACATCCATTGTTGACGTATGGCTTGTATTAATTGTCTATATTGATTTGCATTATCAATATCTTTTTTTGTAACAGGTTGATTGGTAAGTGGGTTTTTACTTTGTGTATTTTTATATAACCAATCTTGCATACTCCAAGCTCTATAATCAAACCATATTATAAAATCATCAATAACATTAAGACAAATACCCTGTAAATTTGTATCATTATTAACTGTAACAGGTGTGGTTATTTTTGTAGTATCAGGATGTTGTTTTAACCATTCTTGCATTCTAGATTGTCCAATACCTTCATTATCTCCTTTAAGACTTTCAGTTGCTTCATTTGAAGATTTTGCAGCTTCTCCAGCTTGTGTATTTTCTCTAGCCATATTAAAAGGTTCATTATAAGGATCTGTTAAAGATCCAATACCTTTTGCAGTTTGCCATGCTGTTGGTTTTACATTAAATCTTTCTATATCATTTTCTGTTTGAGCAGTTTTTATATTATCAATTTTAAATAAAGAATTTATAAGAATTTCTTGAGCAAGTTTTTTAATTTTATTTTGTGTTTTAGAACTATTTTTATCAAAAGAATATTCTTGTATTTCTTCTTCACCTTGTTCAGAAAGCGGTTTACATTGAGAATATGAAAGTGTTAAAGTACTTATAAAATGAAAAAAATCTATAACACTACTTAAATTACCAACTGTAACTTTTTCACTACCAATAGATTCTTGTGTTCCATAATGAGATCCTTCTTTAGTTAAATCTTTTGTTACCATATCTAATAAAACTATACCTTTTGTAGTTATAGCAGAAATGTTAATCCTAGTTCTTAATTCTAAATCTTCAAATAAACTATTAATAGCATTTACATTATGTTCAGCTATTTTTTCAAGAGTTTTCGATTCCATTGTTTGGTAAGGGCTTTCTCCAGTTCCTAATTGAACATTTTGTGTTGGGAATGTAAGATTAGAAATAAATTCATTTAATTTTTTTATAGCAGCTTGTGTTTTTCTACCCCATATACCATCACCTCTTTCACCAGAAGAACCTATACCAGTATCTGATATTTCTTTAATTTTTGTAAATAAATCTCGTTCACTAGATATTCCAGATATTTGTTTGCCTTGAGGTAATTTTCTTTGTATAAGTTCCCATACTTTTAATCTGTTTTCTGGAAGTGCTAATTGGTTTTTAAGGTCGTTCATCATATCTTGCATGACGCGAACCATTTCATTAGCATTTTTATGAATTTCTATATTTGTTGATTTGGGTGTATTAGTTTCACCACCTTTACTAGCGGTAGGAGTTGTAGATAATATACCTTGTCTTTGTTGAGCTTGTTCTGCTATGCCCATTATGCACCCCTTCTATTAACTTCTTTATTTACACTTGCTTTTTCTCTTAATTTATTTAAGAACTCTTTTAAATTTTCAACATCTTTTTGTACAGCTTCAAAATTTTTATATTTATCCACACCAATTAAAGCTTTTAATACTTGAGCTTCACCAGCTGGTGAATTCTTATAAATTATATTGCGCATATTTTTAATAGTTGCTAATGTATCTTTTTGAGCTTTCATATATTCAGGATAATTAGATAAATCTTTTGTTAATTGATTTTGTAATTCTCCTAATATTGCCATAGTAGAATCTAAAATTTCTGTTGGTATTTTATCTTTAATAGACTGTGATACTTGATCTATTACAATTTTAATATTGTTATTTATATTTGCAACTTCTTCATCTATTTTTGTTATAGAATCATTCTTTTGAAATTGTTTAAATATAAGTTTTGGACTTCCAAGCAATTTGATAATATTTGGAAAAGCTCTTTCAAGATTTAATAAAAATAAATTATAATCTTGTAAAGTATTTAATTTTGTATCAGCAAATTGTTTTATATATTCTGATAAATTAACAGTTTCTCTTTTATATTCTTCTAATTTAGCAGTTACTTTATTAACTTCTCGTTGCGCTGTTTGATATATATTGCTTATTTCTTGAAAAATTTGACTAGATTTTTCTCTTGCTATTGGATCAAATGCTTTCTTTTGAGATTCTTCTTTCTGTTGTTGTATTTGTTTATTAATACCTATATCACCAGTACCTGGCGTTCCATACATTTGACCTTTTTTGGTAAATTGTTTATTATTAAATAAAGCGCCTTTAGGAATACTAACAACATATCCAGGGTCAATTCTAGCTAAATATTTATTAGCATTTGGAATATTTGAAATTAAAAAATTATATATTGTTTCAATGCTTTCTTTTTGTCCACGATAAGCGTTATTAAACATATTACCAAATTTAAATACTGGTTCATAGTTTCCGCCTAATCTAGTAAATAATTCTATTAATAAACCATTACCAATAAGATAATTCATAGATGATTTTTTAGTTGAAGGATCAATTAAACCATTAAAATTAATACTTTGTATTTTCATTAATTCATTAGAAATAACATTTAATCCATTCTTAATTTGTTCTGTAGATGTTTTAATATCTTGATTTATTGTATCTGTTTTTAATTCTGTTTCATCTTTGAAATTATTAGTTAATTGAAATGGATTTTGCGCTTTTTTTATTAGTTTGGCTATATCACTTACACTAGCTCCTTTTGGGAGTTTCCCTGTTGGTTCTTTATGCACAACAGCTAAAATCTTTTCAGCTATACTTTGTGTAGTTTCTACTAATCCTAATTCTCCACCATCTACTATTTGAACATCTCCATCTCTATGTGCAAATTCTTCTATATCTTTATTACTATCAAGTTCAAGATTATATAAAGATTCAGCTTGTTTGTATATTAAAAGTTTATCTTCAATATTATCTGCATATTTATCTAATCCTTTACGACGTAATGATGTAGTCAATAAAACAATATCTTGAATAAGATCTTCAGATTGAAAAATTTCACTATTATCACTAGCAGTTTTTATCATAATCTTAGAAGCATTTTTTACTATATCTTCTTCGCTAGGATTGAAAAATCCATTACGAACAGCTTGACGTTCAAGTTCACGATAAACTTCAGATGAATATAGATTTTTAGAATATTTTGAAATAGTCATATCTTAATCCTTAAGGTCAAGCATAGCTAGACCATTCAAAAAGTTTGCATCTACTTTTTCTTTTAGTTCGGGATATTGTTCTAATATTGCAGCTGCATTTTTAAACATTTGTTTTAATTTTGGATTCACTTCAATACGTTGACGAAAATCATTAATTTCATTCATGATTTTATTTTCTTCATCAATTTTATATTCTAAAGAAGCTCTTTTACGTATTTCATCTCTTCTGAGTTCATTATTAAAATAACTCTTCCAAACTTCAGAATTATCTAAAGCACGCTCAGTCTGATTATCAGCAAAAAATTCATTATAAATCTCATCTATCATGAGTAACACCCTTATCTTGTGGATTTAGCTAAAAACCTATAATAATACTACCATATGCGTAATACTTCAAAACCATAAAATTTTAACCTTTTTCAACAATAAGCCCTTAACTTTAGGTGAGAGTAGTTCACTTAAACCAAATATATTATATCCATTACAAATATCAACAACTAAATTATTATTATATTCTATAATTTTCACTATATGTCTAGGAGATAACTTTATCTCAGGTTTTATTGGTAAATGTATAATTTGACAAGGAACTAATCTGAAACATAATTTCCTTTTTTTATATTTGCTATAGTTTCCAATGGTTGTAGATTTTTCAAATTCCAACATTTTTTAAAGTTCTCATCTTTCAATGATGTAAATGGTAATTTACTTTGTGGTATTATATGATCAATCTGCCATGTTTTTTTATCTTTATTATACAAACCATAGTTTTCCCAACTCATCCATGATTCCCATAAAGATTCAATATATTGTTTAAGTTCATTAATGGTATATTCTAAATGAGCGAATATATTAAATCTTAAACGCTCTATTTTATTATTTATAAAGTTTCTTTTATTTTTACGAATAAAACATAATATGTTATGATGTACAACTAATTTAAGTCTATATACAGGATCTTTAGATATTCTGTTTTTATAATATGTACGTTGATATTTTCTTCTTTTAATTCTTGTTCTGTTAATACTATCATTATTTGTTTTAGTTTGACATTTTTTACAGGAACTATATACACCATCAACTGAATTATTACTAATCCAATAATTATCAATAGCTTTATATTCTTTACATTTACTACAAATTTTACCTTTTAATTGTGGTTTTTCTTTTTCTTTTAATTTATCATAATATATTTTTTGTTTTTTAAGTATGATATCTTTTTTTTCTTCATGATATTGTTTATAACAAATTTTACATTGTGAAGATAATCCATCTTTAAGAGATTTGTTTTTATAAAATTCTATTATTGATTTTTCAATTTTACAACAACTGCATTTTTTCATAACATTTATAATAACATAAGCTCAAGTGTACTATAAGCTGCACTTGGTGGACCTGTTACTATTGCAATTCCAGGATAATCATCTGATGGTTGTGAACTTGTAAATTTCCCATTTTCTGAAGAAAATAGAATTTGATTTATTGGATACCTTTGATTTGTCTCATACATATCAGTTTGATAAATTCCTCTTTGAAACCATACTGTAACCTTGCCACTTCCAGCAGTGGAATCATCACCAGAGACGTTAGGAATTTGATAAGTATAACTAACAACAGTTCTAATAGAATCTGGTATACCATCACCATCTGCATCAAAATTTAATGTAGTACCTACTGGAAATACAATAACACCATTTCTAGGTATTAAAGCTACATCAACAGGAGATGTAATAAAACTAGAAGGAATGATATTTGGATTTCTAAGTTCTTGCCTAATATCAATTGGTGTAACCCATCTGCCTTGATATTGTTCACCTGGAGCTGCTGCAATTACTTCTTCATCAATAGAAGGGGCTGTAAAAGCGCTTGTTTTGAAATCATCAATAATACCTATTGGAGATCTTCCATCTGAAACTCCACAAACAATTTGATTACCACGTAAATATAATTGAGCAAGCATACCTGGTTCAAACTCTGCAGTTGGATCAACCGGATATGAAACTGGAAGAGCATTACCTACCTGTACTAATTTTAATACCATAATTACCTTTTACAACAAAATTATACATTTATATGTATATATAGCAAAGCCTCGGAAAATTTTCCGAGGCTTTTCAATTTTAATTTAAGAAAATTCAAATTTTTATTTACACAGTAGGAACCTGTGCGGTGTATGTTTCTACTTTACCTGGTCCAGCATTAATTTGTATTTTACTAAATAAAAGATTATTTAATGCTCTAATTACTCTTTCAGGATCATGTGTTTTTGGATCTCTTATATATTTAGCAACAATGTTTTTTAGTGTTGCCTCAATATTTGGTTTCAAAGCATCAAATTTTGCTTTTTCTATAGTTAGAATACCGTTACTAGCCATAAACATATTATATAATTGTTGTATAGCCATACTCTTACCAACATCAAGTTGTAAAGCTTGCCAATCTAATTCTGGTTTCATCATTTGTTGAGCGCTTTTAATGACACCTTGAAAAGCTGCATTAGATGCAATTTCTGCAATTTCTTTAATACTAATCTTTTTAACATTACCTTTGTTTGCAGTTTTTTTAATCTTAGCATTCATAATTGAATTATAAGCAGAAATCGCTGCAATTTTAGCTGCTTGTTGTGCTATTTGTTTTCTTGTTAACATTTTTTTATTCTCCTAAACAATTATTGGTTTTTGCCAAGATTAATTTCTGGCATAGATTCTTTAATAACTTGTTCCCACGTTTTACTTGTTATACTATCAATATCATATGGACCAACAAATCCTTTTGCATTCATTAGTTCATTAACTCTTTGTTTTCCTTTAGTAATATATTCTTGTGGGGATATAGATTTTGTACGTCGACCTTCTTGTAATACTTTAACAATATTATCATTTTTTAAGATCATACGCAATGCAGAATATGTTTTAGCCCAATCTTGTATATTAGTTCTTGGATTTATATATGTCTGCTTGGATTCTGGTTTTGATTTTTTTCTTTTTTGTATCTTTTTTTTATTTGGAGTGCCTTGAAATATTTCTTGTAATACTTTATTTGGATCTGATATTACTTTAGGTTTACCTGGTTTGTATTTTTGTAATTCTTCTTCATTAAGTTCTATTGATTGTAAATTTTTTTCATATGTAGGATCTTCTAATAATAATTCTTCTTCACCAGGTTTGCCTAATTCTTCTTCACCTAATTCATTAACACCAGAATATTTTATTCCTAAAAATTCAAAAAATTCATTTTTAACAGAAGCAGTTTTTCTTAGTTTATTTTCAGTTACAGACATTATTATTGCAGTTGTTTCTTTAGCGCGTTGTACACTTCCAATTTTTTCAAAAGATTGAGCTGCTAAATTTAACTCTTTTATAGCTTGCATTATTAAAATATTTTGACTATTATCTTCTTTTATTACAGCTTGATTTTGAACTATTTGCATAGATTCAAAAAGTTCATCTTCACATGAGGCTTGTTTAAATATCATTAATCTACCTCTTTAAATTTTAACTTTATTTTTTCTTTATTTTCACTTTCAACCATATCTAATGGAGAAGCAAAAACCTCTATATCACAATCATCAATTTTTTCTGCTCTTTTAATAATAACATTAATCATAGATGATTGTGATAGTAAGCCTGCGTTTTCTAATAGATTTTTAGCTTTAACTAAATGTAATATGGCATATTCTTTATTAATAGATTTTTTAACATCTCCATTTAATAGAAATTCCATATTTTGTTCAATATTTTGTGCTATTTTTTTCATCTGGCTCCAGAGGTTTTATTTGGCAAGTTTTAATCTTTAGATTTTTTAGAAATTTCAATACTTGGATACTTACCATGAACAGCTCTTACAACAGCATTTTTTAATTCTGATAAAGAACCACTCCACCATGAAGGAGCTGATGTGAATTGATTAGCTCTAGCTAGAGCATTTCTAGCTCTGCCGATTGTATCGATAGGAAAATGATCTTTATCATCTTTTACCTTTGGATGTTTGTCTCCAAAGATGGCAGCTGGCTTATTTCGGACTTTTGCTTTTGGGTCTTTTTTACCACCTGCCTTTAAGAGAAAAAAATCATTTGAAGCCTCAAGTTCTTTTGCTAATTTTAGCAATGAAGATGTCTTTTTTGAAGCTGATTTTTCTGGGGTAGGATCTCCTAAACATTCTTCTCCTGATTCACAAGAAGGTTTATTACAAATAGCACAATCATCATCATCATCTTCGTAATTTTCATCAGATTCAATATTACTAGATTCAATTCTTTCTAATAGATCTTCAATAACTTCATCTGAAAGAGGATCTTCTTTTTTAAACTTATCTTGTATTTCAGGATGGGTAAACTCTTCATCTTGTATTTCAGGATGAGTTAGTTCTATATCTTGTATTTCAGGATGAAGGAATTTTTCATCTTGTATTTCTGGATGTTTTATATTTTGAAGTAATAGTGCTAATTCAGGTTTATCTTGTATTTCAGAATATTCTTCTTCTTCTTCTTCTTCTTCTTCTTCTTCTTCTTCATCGTCATCATTTAAAAAATCTTCTTCTTTACAATCATCTTTATCACTTTCATCTTCATCTTCATCTTCATCTTCATCTTCATCTTTTTTATCTTCTTTATCTTCTTCATCTTCATCTTCATCTTTTTCATCTTCTTCATCTTTTTTAGATTTTTTATTCTTAGATGGTTTATCAGAAGCTTGACTATTATCAGATGGAGATTTTCCAATAGTAAATCTAGTGGCACAATCATTATTATCTTCACTAGCTGACGATACTAATGAATCAAGAGATAATAAAGCAAAAGTAGAAGCTTTTTCAAATCCAGCATTATCTAAAGCAGCTGAAATATTAGCCAATCCACGAACGCAAATCTCATATTGAGACATAGCTTTTTTCTTTTCTTTCTTTATTTTTTCATCTTTAAGATCTTTTTTACATTTAAGATCTTTCTTATCTTTACATTTAAGATCTTTCTTATCACATTCTTTGTCAGTTTTTTTAGCGGCAGTTTTATTAAACTGAGGAGTTGGTTTAGCAAAGATCTGTTGATATGAAGGATCTTTCATAATACCATTCATAAGTACAGCAATATCATTTTTAGACATAAATACCTCTATAAAGTTTATAAGTGTGGAGATGGGCGAAAAACTAAATCCCGCCCAATCTTTTGATACAAATTAGAACTTCACGCCCTTTTGGCGATCTGCTTGTTCAAAGTAATTATCAAATACTGATTTAAGATCTCCACCATTGATAATCTGTTTTTCAGTAGTGTGCGTTGTTGGTAGAATAATTGAACCAGAATCTAACAAACCAACAGTAGGAATAGAGGCTTGTTTAACCACTTGTTGTCTATCAAGAATTTTCTTGAAATTATTAAATCCAGCATCGTTCCAATTAAGGATATCTTCTGCTTGTGATGCAATTTGTGATTCATTAATAAATCCTTTTGCAACCATTTGATGAGCCATATTATAAGCTCTCTTTACTTGTCCTTTATAATTTTCAATATCTTCTGCTTTTTTAGCATTAGCATGTTCTTGAGTTAATTTAGATGCAAACTCATTTGCTTGTGGATCTTTAGCTTCTGACCATAATGATTTCCAATATTTAACTGCATCACTATCTACGCCATGAGCTACTAATTCATCAACTTTACTAGGTTCTAGTTTGCCTTCTATAACTAAGGTATTAATCATTTCTGCTTGCTTACGAACTTTAGGAGGTAAATTAGCAAGTCCAAGCATTTTATCTTTTAGTTCTTTATATACTAGGAATTCTGCAGGAGTTGTAGTTGTAATATCTAATTCAATATCAGTGCCACCACCTGGATGAGCCTGAGCAGAAAGTTCATTAAAACCTAATCCTTTTTGAGATAAATTAGCGCGTGCTAAAGCACGATCTTCTTTTGTTGACAACTTAGACATTAAATCTCCTTTTTTACTAGCTTCAATTTTAACAGGTATTTTTTCACCACTTGAAGTTTCAACACTCATATCTCCGGCAGCATCTGCCATATCACAAGAATCATCTATTTCTAGCATATTATCCATTTCTGGCATATCTTCAAATTCAATCATTTCAACATTATTTTGTGATTCTTTAGCTTCTAAAGCTTCTTGTAATTCTTCAACAGAAGCTTCTTCAAGTGATATTGCAGTTTTCATTCTAACTGATGCTCTTTTTTCAAGTTCAGCAGTTCCATAAGCATATTTAACAACTGCAGCTTTTAATTTATTAGTATCAGCTAATACAGCTTTTGCATCTTTAACTGCAGAAATTGTAAGAGTATTTAGATAATCACGTTGTTTCTTATTCATTGAAGTATAAGTTTTTGAATAAATACCTTTGGCTACATTTAATTCTTTTGCATGTTTCTGTAGTGAAGTAATAGTTTCAGTAATACCATCTTGTAGCATTACATTAACTTTCTTACGCATTGATTGTAATTGCGAAGCTGTCTTAGGAACAACTTCTCCATCAACACCAGGCATAAAATCTTCATCACCAGCTAAAGAAACATCTTCTAATTTATCAGCATCTTCTTCTACTGGACCTTGAGATTTCTTTAATTGATCAATATTGTCTTCAATTTCATGAGCTAAATCTGCAATATTATCAATAATTTCAGTTGGTTCTCCAACTTCTGCACCAACTTCATCAGGAGGTGTAAGATCATCAACTGGAGGCATATCTACAACTGGAGCGACAGGAACGGTTGGAGCAACAACAGGAGGAGGTGCTGCAGCAGCTGGATCTGCTGGTTGTTCCTGAGCATTTTTTAATAGAGCATTTGCTGTAGCTTGAAAACCTTCAGTTTGAATTCTAGTTAGTAATGACATGCCAAATTTCTTTGTAGCAACGGCATCATATAATGCATCAGCATTTTTCTTTGTAATTTGATTTACAGTAGCTGATAAAATTGGCTTATCATTTGCGTAAACAACCCAACGAGAATTTGCTTTATCAATTCGTCCATCTGGCTGTGATGCTTTTTCAAATTTAGCTCTTAATGAAGCGCGTGATAATTTTTCTTTTTCTTTTAGATCGTCGTTATATAATCCATCAACTTTTCCAACATTTGGGAAAGGAGGAGCTCCAACCATTTGTTTATCAAGCATACGATCCTTTTCATTTAGAGGATCTGATTTATATTGTGTTTTCCCAGGAGTTGGTTCTTCTGTTCCTTGGAAATATCCTTTAGCCATAAGCTGTTCTTTAGCCTTTTTAAGAGCTGCTTCACGGAACATGGATCTCTCCATTTCATCAGCTAAACGAAGAAGATTTTTCTTTACTTCTTCATCTCCAGGATACATACCATCTACATTTCCAACATTTGGGAAAGGAGGTTGTCCTACTAATGTTTTATCCATTTCACGAGCTTTGTCATTTAGAGGATCAACAGCATATTGCTGTTGTCCTGGTTTTGGTTCTTCTGTACCTTGGTAATATGCATTCTTTGTTCTAGTCATGGTTGGTTCCTCATTCTTATTAATCCTTATCAAATTCTCCTGCAAGCTTGCTAACTTTGTCTGTGCTCCCAAAATCGCCCTTTGAAGCTCTGAGGCATAAATTGGGAAATCCTCAGGCTCATTTAGCTTGGTGGATACTTCATTTTCCACCGTTTGCTCAGAGCGATTCGGACCAACCGCATCGCTCACATCGCTCTCACTAGAAGTTATAAGAGTTTTGACTTTACTACTTAAATCTTCTAGGTCTTTCTTTATTGATTCTAAATCTTGCGTAGATACTTCTTTTGATGCTTCTTTTAACTGTAAATAGTCAGTTAATAGACCAGCTGCTTTAGCTATATCACTCGCAATAATGTGTTTAACCTTTGCTCTAGGATCTGCTCCAGCAACAACTAAAGATAATTCTATGGGATTCAAATCTAAATTGACTTCTCCATATCCATTCTTGCCCTTCATGTGTTGACAAAAATCACGCTCACTTCTAGCTACAACATAGCAATCTGTACATACCGCTCTTCCGACAGCAACTCCCATGCTAACTGATGCAGCAACCCCAGTCCTAACTTTATCAGAAAGGTCTCCATAATTTTTCTTATCTAAAGCACATAGAGCAATAATTCTATCATGTTTATCATCATAGACAGTATCAACAATTACTCCACGGATATGATCTACACTATTAGATTTATGGTCTAAACACAGTGGTTTTCCGACCCAATTCTTATATGCTTTTTTTAATTCTGACCTAGGAAAAATATCGCCATTCGAATTTTTCATTGGTTTTACCGAAGAATCATTACAAACCCATTTGACACTTTCGGTTCCAACTTTTTCCCAATTACCTACAATATCTTCACCATAGGTTGTTTTCTTATGAGTTCCGTCATCATTAAGACAAGCGGCTTCAGCGGCATGCATCATGATGCAGGTAAAATATAAAAAGTCTTTTGCTTGAGGAGCTATTACTTTTAGATCCTGTGCAAATTTATACATTCGATTTTCTATATCAAGATTATCATCAGAAGCTAGTTTTTCTAACGGATGAAGGTTTTCATGGTTAATTGTAACAGCTTCTCCTAGTTTTATTAACATATATTCTCCAAATTATGTATAATTATATTATTTGCTACATAAGAGTTTTCATCTTCCACTTCTAAACTATATACCAAACCATTATAAGAAATTGATTTTTTATCTAAAATCTTATACATTCTATAATTATCAATAAATCTAAGTATTTTAACAAATTTAACTTTACCTTGAAAATTATTAAATTCATTAGATTTATTTATAAAAACATTACACTCATTATATGGTATTACAACTTCAAAAACTGGATGTCTTCCAATTATTTTTCTTCCACTTTTTAATATAGAAGTTTTAGGATTTTTCTTTTTAAGAGTATTATTAATACATAAACTATTTAACATAGTTACTGTTTGACTTGCTAAATGTGGAGAAACGGTAACTCCGCATATTTTACCAGAATATTTATCTATTCCGCCATCACCTTCCAGCCAACCAGTTAAAAATGATATTTTAATATCATTAGAACCAAAAACAATTTCTTTTGAAAGTTTCTTGGTAAAACTTCCTTTCCCAACATGCTTTTCAAAAAATATTCTAACATTTTTATTACTAAAGATTATTTCTGCTTTTGAATGGGCTACTTTTATTTTAGAAACAATTCCCCATTCTTTTTTTATTAGATCTAAAGCAAGTTTAGCTAATGTATGTTCTTCGTTTTTACCAAAAGAAAAAATCACTTCATTTCCATGAACACTTCCTTCAGCAGCCCATAAACCAAGTAATCTTGCTTTGTTCTCATTTATTTCTGAATAAATTATATTATTAATAACAGGAGAACATAAAATATCTTTTTCTTTTAATTCTTCTGGTAAAGAAATTTTATAATTATATTTTCCAGATAATAAAGTTCTTGATACATTTGAATTTTTAGATGTTAGATTAATTTTTAAAAAAGGATTTAAATATGTAGTTGTGAGTGGTAATCCATTACCAATCTTAAACATATTTAATAAACCATTATGTTCTATAACATTTTTTTTAATAATCTTTTTTATTGTTCCTTTATGTGTTATTACACAATCTCCAATTTCAACATTTTCTATATTTTTTACAGAACCATCTGACATTAATATTGAAGTTTCTGGAGTCATACCAATATCCTTAGAATTTAAATCTTTAGACTTATTGATTGTAACTTTTTCAAACTTTTCTAACATTAATTATCCTTTGTATCTTTATTAGATTTATCTTTTTCTAATAAATTAGAAAGAACTTTTTTACGATTGTCTTTATCTTCAACATCATTAGGATCGACAATATTAATGATTTCTGCATCACCTGTCTTTATCAACATAAATTCTCCAATTATTTATTACTTTGTCCTAAAGCATCTTGTCTTTCTTTAAATAGCTGTACAACTAATGGCACTCTTTCTTCAAGTGATTTATCTGTATATTCTTTTAAATCTTTTGTCCAACTCTTTGCTAAAATGTTAGTATCAATATGTTCTAAAACCCTATCTTTTATTAATTGATCTATTTGATTTATTTTTTTTGTAATTGAATCAATAGTAGAAATTATATATTTTGGAAATTCTGTATTATTAAAATTCAAAAATATTGATATAAAAGTATCAATATATTTTTCAAGATCTTTAATAGAATTAATAAAAGAATCTAAAATTTCAGATGTTGATGTGTCAGTGCTAAAATTATTCATTAAACCAATAGTTTGATAAGATAGTTTCTTAATATTTTCAAATTTAATAATAACTTGATCTTTATATTGCTTAAATGTTTTTCTATATTCAGCTATCATTTCCATATCAACATTTTGATATTTCTTAAATGGAAGATAAATAATATTAAGATATTCAGTAAGATTTTGTAATTTTACTAACAAATCTTCTAAATATTCTTCGGCCTTTTCAGCAACCCGTTTTTCAGATTCTGGTACTGTATAGTTCATTTGTACTGAATAAGCCTTTTTATCTAACATATTTAATGCCTTAATGAATATATATTTCATTATTGATAGTGAACTAATCTTGTCAAAGGAACGTTAGGTTAAAGTTGACCTTGTCCACCAAACGGCCCCATACATGGTCCAGCAGCTCCTGCTAAGGCTCCACCTGCAATTTCTCCAACATCTTCTATTGGGAGGCCTCTACCACCACTTCCCATTCCATGTTCTGTAAAATTACTATTTGTTGAATTATTATTTAATCCAACATCTAATGATTCATTAATATCATCTTCTTCTTTAATATCAGTTAATGCATCTGGATTCATAATAATATATTGTCCATTTCTTAATTTACCTATATCAAGATTATTTTTTAACAAAATACTATTTATTAAATCATTTGTAACTTTATTTGGAAAAGTTTGAAATTCTGCAGAATAACATATAGACGCTGAATATAATTCTCCATCTTGATCTATAGGATTTTTAATTGCATCTTTCTTCTCATCCCACCACTTTATTGTAGGTTTTAATAAATTTTTAAATTTACATTTACAAAAAATTCTACTAGCAGCATAACTACTTATATAAGTATGCCCTTCATACATTGGCATATGAACACAATCTCTATCCATAGGAATGCTTCGAGAACCTCTTTGTAAGCTTGGATTCTGACTATCATTGTTACCAGGAACAGTTGGTCCGAAAGAATTTTGTTCTCTCATCAAACCAACTACATCCTCACTATTATTAGTATCTATCTCTTTTGCAAATTTTCTAACAGCGTTAAAATATGAATCACTAGATTTTTTTGGCAAATCTTTACCCATTCCAAATTTATAAGCTTCTATTAATGCATCTTTAACACTCCATCCAGTATAAATTCTAAACATTGCTACTGCCATTCCTGTACGATCTTTTCCATAAAAACAATGAATATATGTAGGTCCACCTAATAATAATGTTGGAATAATTTTGCTTTTTAGAGCTGTTACTTTTGGATCATCCCCATTTCCTAAACCCCAAATAATATGTTCAAAACCAAGTGCATTACATATATTATCAATATCTTGTCCAGATTCTTCATCAAGACTAACAATTTTTTTAATACCATTTTGCTTAAATAAAACCAAATCTTCAGGTGAAGGTTTACCTCCCCTATACAAACCTTTAGTTACTTTAGCAAATTTTACGGAAGCGAATTTTAATATATTATTTATAATATTAACAGCTTCGACATATTCATCTACATATTTATCTAAATAATTTTCTTGACGAAGTTTTTGTTTAATTATTTCTGGAATTCCAGAATTT
>Ga0172381_10001604_pt1 | contig 26210 bp, 38 predicted proteins | sample Leawel6488metaG_FD_119754 | JGI IMG/M metagenome (GOLD analysis project Ga0172381, IMG submission 119754) | Leachate microbial communities from a municipal landfill in Southern Ontario, Canada - Leachate well 64-88 metaG | ecosystem: Engineered > Solid waste > Landfill > Unclassified | place... | reverse complement strand
TTTTTGCCGAAAATGTAAAGCATACCCTTCACAATATTCTTAAACCTTTCCGCATTTTTGCCTACGAACAAACCGGAATACCAGCCGTTAAAGGAGGTGGTATTTATTCACAAATATTTTACGCCCTGCAGGGAAAATTAGAAAGCATCCGCCAGGGAGAATTAAATTACCTGCAAAAATACTTCACCGATCTTCTCACCGAGTCGCAAATGTTCCTATCGTTTGCCCCATCTGAGAAGTTAACCGATATTTACGCTCCGGAACGATTATATTTTCCATTTCTTAATGCCGGCACGTACCGGTTATGGGTCGAAGAAAGCTATACCGACAATACGATTTATTCAAATTATCGCGATTTTGTAAACGCGTCTGCAAATTCAATTTACGAATTCGACGTGTCGTACAAATCCGTCCGCACAAATTTCGATCGCAAATTAAAATCGTACAAGGTTTGGTTAACAAATACAGCGAACGAGGCCATATCCGAAGATCGTATTTTTGTAATCGATTATACCTATTATAATAATGCCCGCTATTTCTATTTTTTGAATTCCCTTGGCGTATATGAGTGCATTCGAATAATTGGTTCGGCTGTAAAAAATAGCAGTATAACCAAAGAATTTACCAATATTCCTTACGATAAACGGTTTACAAATCTCGACCGGCAGGAAAAACAATTGAGCGCAAACAGTGAATATACCTATGAAATGAACTCAGGGTATTTCCAGGATAAATTTTGGGCCGATTATTTTCAGCAATTCCTTATTTCGCCCGATGTTTATTGGTTGAAGAAAGGAACAGCTTACCCCGTAAGTATTCGAACCTCAAAATATAAGGTATCTGAGGACGGTGAATTTAATCCGTCAGCGCCTTTCGTTCTTATTCATCAGATTCATGATGATTTTACAGAAAATTTTGTATCAACACAGCCAATTTCGGTAGGTGACTTTAATTTTGATTTTAATTCCGATTTCTTTATCGGAACCGGGCAACTATATTATAATACCGAGCAATCAGCGTGGATTACAAAAAATAATTGTTCCGCTGGTTATAATGGAACCGCTGTTAAATATACAGTTCCTGCCAATTTTTATGTTAGTTCAATTTCTCAGGCAGTTGCCGATCAACTCGCGCTCGACGATATTACAAATAATGGTCAGGCGTATGCAAATATATTTGGTACATGTGAACTCGCACCGGCTGATCCATTTATCGCATCTATTTCAGCATTTACCAACCCAAGCGAATATGGTGCAGCCGATGGCAGCATAACCATAACCGCAAGTGGCGGATTAGCACCATACCATTACGATTGGCAGAACTTTCCAAATGATGTAAACCAACGAAATTTTTTAACTGCAGGTATTTATCGTGTCAATGTATTTGATTCGATGGGCCATAGCGTACTTATAGAGAAAACACTAACGCAGCCAGCACAAATATTGTATGGCAGCATGTTAATCCAAGAATATTTTCTTCCTGGTTTTGATCTGATTATAACCTATGACGATGCTACGACGCAAACAATCAATGACCTTTCGGAAAGCCCCGTACAGATTAGGCAGGGTGTTGTCTCAGCAAGTATTTCAGGACCACTCGCATATGCAATTATTTCAAATTCCATTATTGGTAACCGAATAATATCCCCTGGCCTTCCAATATCAGTTGAATTAGCCGTTAATAATGTTTTAAAATTAATTGATAATTAATAATGAACTATATTGAAGTTAATGGAATAATAATCGATTTTGACGGCAAGCTGGCCATGGTTGAAAATAATCCCATGTTTATCGATGAAGTTTCACGTTCGCTCCAGGCAACCGCACCATACAGCCCAACCAACTGCAAAGCATTCGGGTACATAAATCGGATCGATATTAACAACAACAAAACCCGCGAATTGCCCGCAAAGGTGATATTTCGCTCCATACATCTTACCGGCACCGTAACCGTAAAATATCAGGGCGGCGAATTTCCGTTTTATTTCAAGGTGAATGGGGATTTCTGGAGCGCAATAAAAGATAAGATGCTTTCGGAAATCCAATTCGATATACATACTTTTCCTGAAGGATTTGATAGTGATGATTTAGCAGAATATGTTGTGGATATGTGCAGAGTTGATGAAAAAAGAAACTGGACATTTCCCTATTTAACTACCAATCAGGTAGATGATAATTGGGCTATTAATGTGCCTCAATACTATATCAATAGCGCAAATGGAATTAATTATAAAACAGTGCCTTTCTTATATCTTCATTATATTTTATCAGAAATATTTGAAAAAAACGGTCTCCCAATTTCCGAAAATGCAGCTCTTAAACATTCGATTATAAACAGGTTGATTTTCGCCAATAATTTCTGTATTAACGAATTCGAAATAAATGATGACAACGAAAGCGAAACATTACAGAGTATTATTTCATTTGATAATTCGGAGGAACCTACCTTAACTTTTGCAAAAAATCATTTACTGGTAAGTGGTGATTTTATTAAAATATATATCGCGGCGCCTGGATTTACAATGCCGGAAAGTAATATTTACGCTGTTGAAAAAATCGATAATACCATCATAAAATTAAAAAAAGCCGATAGTAGTGAAAATAAAGAAACTTATAGTCGCACTTATCTAAAGGCAAGTGGAACAGGCATAAAAAACAATAATCTTCTGGAGGTAATTTTACCAATATCACATCCCGATTATGATAATTGGCACTGGCACTTCGAAAGTGACCAATACCGTAATTTCAATGTAGTGGGTAGTTGGATTATGATTGGTATAAGTGAATGGCATTATTTTATAGCCCTTCCAGATCCTAATTTTGATACAACAGATTATACTAATATATATTTGTATGAGTCAGTTTTAATCGAAACCGATAATTATTCTTATGCTTATGTGCGAAAGCTAAACAATGCATTAATTATTAAATACAAATCAATAAACCCTGCAAATCATGTTCCTGATGTTAAAATAAACGAATTTTTAAAGCAGATAAAGCTCACGTTTGGAATTGTTCCTTTTGTCAATGGATCTAATGTTGCCATCAAGCTATTTAAAGATATAATTAGTTCAAATGAATTTGAGGATATCAGTAATGTATCAGGTGAAATTATCGAACTGGTTAATCCGGATAAAGAAGGATTTAAATTGGTTATTAAATCTGATGATAACGATCAGAATTACAAGGATAAATCTAAATTACAGGAATTCGATATCTATATAATAAAGGAACCTGTAAATAGCATTAACGACCTTAAAACAACAATCGGAGAAACAAACGATATAAGGCTTGTTATTATTGAAAATAGCTGGTATAAATGCAATAAATCATTCCTGAATTCTGAAATAAAATGGGAATTTCTTACATATAATACCTTAAACTTTGGTAATGGCGAATTTAACCACGAAATTCAAATCAGTACCCTACTGCCTTATAAGTTAGTATATCCATCCGGGGGATGGTCCTCAGAGATATTACCAAAACTAAGTTATGAATTAGCCAATATAAATTTTCCGGCTGAGAAAAAACCAAAGTTAAAAGTATTGTATTACCACGGTAATAAAATTATAGGCCCTGGTCAAAATTATTCACTTGCAACTGGCGATTTTATTTTAGCTGACATTCATTATCGCTATCCGGAAGAATGGCCCTCAATGCCATTTCTATTTAGATGGGAAGGGGAGAATGGTATTTATAATCTTTTCCTCAAAGAATACCTGGAATGGGAAACGAACGTTCGAAAAGATTGCAAAGCTGTAATCCAATGGACAGAGAGATCAATAAACAGTCCATCTTTTTGGAAAAAACGGCGCATCCGGGGTAATAATTTTATTATCAAATCCTTTAAGTACGAAATGGATTTTAAAACTGATGAGCTTGAGCATAACGAAACGGAATTATTGAAATGCTAAACATTTATATCGAAATTCGTAACATTTATATCGAATTTCGTAACGTTTGGTTTTAGTTGTAGTTAGGTTGTTTGTTTTCCCCGGGTACTTACCAAAGCCCGGGGTTTTTTATTTGACTTAGTGTAACCGGTTACACTAAGTCTTACACATACCGGTTAAACACATTCATTTGCTCTTCTATACGATTAGGCAAAATATGCACGTATTTCATTGTTTCGTTAATATCAGTATGTCCGAGTAATTGCTGCAGCACTTCAACGGATCCGCCTTCCTGTAAAAAAATTGTTGCAAAAGTATGGCGCCCGCAATGGAAGGTTAATCGATAAAGTTTTATGGAGATTTTCCAAAAGATTTATACCTATTTTCTTTTTACCTGTTTCAACATCTGCGATGCTTTGACCATTAGTACCCAGCATCTTACCAAATTCTGCCTGGGTGCAATCATATCTTTTTCTTATTTGTATTAACCTTTGACTTATAGACATTTATAAAATAAATTAAAATATTTTCCAAATAAATGGGAAAATCTCTTGACAATTTGGAAAACCTCGTTATATTTGTATACTCAATTTAATAATCAATATACAAAATAACAAGTCTTATGCCAACTTTATTAAGTAAATATAAATCAGCAGATAGGGCAACAAAAGGAAAAATACTTCAGGAATTAATCGATGTTTTACGCATGCCTTATCCGAGCGTCAGGCGTAAGATTTTTGAACAATCCTTTACCTATCCGGAAAGAGTTCTTATTGCTCAGCATTATAAATGCGAAATGAACGATTTATTTCCTCCAGAACCTGCATTCCAAATAAATTAAGTATATACCTAATTGTCAGTCAAATGAAAAACTTACAAAATTACCTGCAGCTGAATGGCAAAATCATCATTTTTTTAAATAAAGATGGGATCTATTGGATTGCTATAAAGCCTATATGTGAGGCACTTAATGTGCATTATAAAGAACAAAATAAGGATATAAAATTGGATCCAATTTTAGGACCTGCATCCTGTGTTCACAGGATGCAGGTACCAGATGATCAGGCAAGGAATATGCTTTGTATACCCGAACGCTATATTTACGGATGGCTCTTTTCAATTAAGAGCAAAAGCCCTGAATTACTCGAATATAAGAGAAAATGTTACGATATTCTTTACGAATATTTCCACGGCACCATTACCCAGCGCCAGGTAATTCTTCAGGAACGCATCGAAATTATCGATCGCATTTCCGATCTCTCCGAAAAATTAAGCGATAATAAAGATTTTGTCGAGCTCAACAGCCTGCGCACAAAAAATATGCGTATGGAAAAGGACCTTAAAAAGCTCGACGAAATTCTCGCATCAGGCCAAACCATGTTAAACTTTAGCAATTAAGCTATGCAGCTCGAATTTTACACACCACAACCGGGAACATTTAAAGGCACTACATACTTCCGCGAACTTGGAAGCGATAAGTATGTCCCCATCGAAGCTTTGGACAATAACAAACAAATAATTCTACTCCACCTCTTTAACGACGATTCCCGAATTCATAAATACATTGTATATCTGCGTGCTAATAACATTATAACAATGTCGGATATATTAACCAGGTGTATCGAAAAGTTTTTCCCAAAGCTCGACCATATTTGGGATATCGACGAAACGAAACTCAATATCGAAACACACTAAATACCTACTATATGAAAAATACTAATAAAAGTGATGTAATTCCGGAGAGACCAACAATTCAAAATTCAGAAGCAATTTCCACCGATTACGACGAAGAAAACAAATTTTTATCATATGTAGTTTGCTTCATTGGTGGCATACTAATCGTCCTTGTTATCACATTTCTGGCAGGCTATGGACTTGGTAAAGCAAAAGCCAAACAGGAAATTAAACACCTTACTGAGCAGTTATACTCTGCTTAACGATCTCTGCATAGTTTTGTTACACACCTACTTCCCGCTAACGATGTGAATCGCGGCGGGTAATTTGCCCGGGTAGCTCAGCGGAAGAGCATCAGATTTCTAATCCGAAGGCCGGTGGTTCGAACCCATCCCCAGGCACGCGAACTTGGTTAGCCAGACCAACGCACAAATCAATTTATTTTATTTCTGAACTTACCCCTTCTCCTTCGGGAGAAGGGATATTTAAAAACAAAATGAAAAAAACAATTAGAACAAAACAACAATTAGAGAGCGATATCGCACGCATCGATTCAAGTTTACGATATTGGAGATCGGGTAAGGAAGCCGCTGATCTTGCTAAGACCAATATTGAATTATTGGAAAAATATCGTTCCGAAAAACTGGCCGATCTAAAAAAACTAAATCCCGCTTATGTTGCAGCCTTGTGAAATAAAAAGCATTAACGATGCCTTCATCGATCGCGGTGGAGTATTCCTCCGGAAGGGGATAACTACTGCCGGCGAATTTATCATCGAGGAAAAAGGAAAGTACTTCTCCTGGAGGACCCGACTAACTTTTTCGAGCGAACGGCTCAGGAATGCAAATTATGATTACCTGACGCGCAAACGCAAACAGTTTTTTAAAGCAGATCCCGAATAACATGGAAACTACCGAAAAAAAGCCCTGGACTAAACCATTACTTGAATATTACGATTCTAGCGAAGGATATATAAGACGTATCGAAAGACTTCAGAACATAATGATGGTTAATGGTAATAAGCTATATGACGACCCGGACAATGAAGAACTGAGGGAAAAATTACGTGTTGATTTTGTCGAATTATGTCGGTTGCAGGAAAAATATAAAAAGTCGCTACAAATTAACCACTTACTAAATAAATAAGCCATGACCCTACAAAATCAACAACTAAAAATTTTAAACCTGCTCCGGAACATTTATGACGAAACCAAAACGGAATATGTAAGGTTAAATCTCGCCGGCAAAGTAAAGGAATATGAAATTCCAAACCCGAATCGTTTTGCACCACTATTAATTAATAACGGAATATTGGCAAGGCTTGGAAATAATCCTGCCCACTTAACCTACAAATGGAACCTCGACGAAGCCCCAACCATTAATTTAGTTGAGAAATATTTTGGAGGAAAAGAATATACCAGTGATAAAATGAACATTAAACCAACTCAACCAACCAAACCAGTAAATACTGATAAGAATTTACACAAAGAAAAAGATAATATTGAAGGATTGATCCTTACAACAGAAACTGATTTAACGCAAATTGATTCGCAGCTTCTCGTCGACGAATTAAAACGCCGTGGTTTCAAAGGTAGTTTACAACAATCTTACACCCTATAATATGTACGGAGTTTGTAAAATATGTGGCTGTACCGATAACGATGCCTGCATTCATCCCGATTTTGGCGCATGTTTTTGGCTAACGCCTGAACATGATTTATGCAGTCATTGCGTCGAGCTCGAAGGCGATGCTTCAGTGGAGCGGCCGGCCGATCGTAAAAAATTTAATAACCCAAACCATGGACAAAATAGAATTACTGCACCGGGTTAGGAATTATGTAGCCCATGCTAAAAAAATTCATGAATCGACCAGGAGCAAATTTCAAATGACAATGGAATATGCCGAAATACTCGACAATCTTCAATTTTGTAAAAGTGCCCTGGCCGATTTAAACGAATTCAACAGCAAGTACCAGATTGCACGGCGGATTAAATCAATCCGCAACCAGCTGAAGGGGATTTTGCCTAATGCAAATAATCCCAGCTACCAAAGTTCTTTAAATGAATACCAGGCAATACTCACCGAAAGCCTGGATGAATTTTACGCGATTGGAAACATTTCAGGATCGAAGCCTGAACGCGAACAACCACTAAATGAATGATATTAACTGATCGGGTTCGGGTTCTGTGAGTAGAGGTAAACAGAACATATAACTGGTTTATGGGTGACATCATAAACCTTTGAAACGCTAAGCTCTACACGGTTAATATCCTGCCCCTTGAAGGCAGCATAAGCAAAAATCACTGCCCCCGGGATGGTCCCGGGGGTTTTAAAACTAAAAAATTTTATTATGGAACATACGCCAGGCAAATGGGTAATAACTGAAGCAAAAATGCCAGATTCTTCATGGTACAAGCATATTGTTGACGAACGAGGTTTTACAATAGCATTAATATTAGATCGAACGAAAATTAATAAAAAGGATCCATCTTATAAAGATGAAAACGAAGCAAATACTAAGCTAATCGCGAATGCTCCCAATAATCTATTATTACTTAACGAGTCTTATAATAGACTAATGGATGGAAGGCGTTATTTGATGGGAGTACAAGCCAATGAACTTAACGTTGAAGATGCATTAGAAGCTTTTGGTTTTAATAAAAATGGGCTCTTATAAATGTAAAACGAATGATTGGAGTTGTCCATATCATGCATGTATGACAAATGACTGTCAAAAAAGATTTGTGATTGAATACAATAAAAGTTTTGGATCCGGAAATTGTAAAAAAACATCAATAAAAATGACACAACTCAAAGGATTAAAAAAGCTTTCAAAAGCAATTGATAGTTTAAAAAACGTAAGCGATGAAATAAGAACTAATTTAAATGAAAAGAAGGATTGGTTCGAACACACTTCGTTTGAATGGCAGGAAAGTGATGCAGGCCAGGTTTGGGAAAGTCATCTAAACGATGTGGAAGGTCTTTTAGATGCTATTGAAAGTATTCAAATGATTGATTTGGAGGAATAATATACCTAACACAAAACAACTATGACAGCATACGACCAAGCCAAAGTAATTCACGCCGGTTTTAAAATACTCCGGTGCCAGGATGAGCCAACCCCACATATTAAAATAAAAGATATGGCAAATGGGGAATGGCATCATTTCGAAAAATTTCCAAATAAAGCCCAACGCGACCGGGCATTTAACGACCTTCTTAAACTCGACCATTTCATAGCCGATTAGCTAAACCAATTAACAACCGCCTCACATGCGATATATCGATCAGATTGAAATTTATAACCATACGGAACAGGGCCTTACTGTCTTTCAATTTTACTTCCCCAACGAAAATTTACGCGACCCACGTAAGAAATTTAAAATCAGAGAAGAAGAAAAAACGCCTTCAGCCCTCGTTACCTGGCATAAAAATTTGTGGCGCATAACGGATTTTGGAAATTTGGGTGAAGTAAGCGGTCTGTCGGCAATCGATTTTGTAAAGTGGCGCGAAAATCTGGATTATTACGATGCCCTTAGGTTCATTGAAGAAGTAGTAATCGGACGCCAGGTATCGGAAAATAGTTTCCAAAAAAGCCGGTTTCAGGCCGATTATGAATGGCGCGAAATGGGTCCCGACGATAAAAAAGGCGAATATAATTTTACTTTTAAAAAAGAACCTTCAAAAAGTGACCTGTCTGCCATTGGCCGTTATGTTAACAAGGAAGTACTGGATTTATTATACTGCAAAACAGTTGAAAAATACGAATATTGCAGCACCTCAAAAAAATTAAACCGCGACGTTGTGCATGTATTTAAATCGCACAATGATTATCCCATCTTTCTCTTTGATGATGGGAACTACAAAAAATTATACCGCCCCCTCGAGAAGGATAAAAATAACCGATTTTTATATATAGGGCCCAAACCCAAAAATTATGTTTATGGCCTTAAAACCCTGCAAAAATGTGATAACGAGTTTGTCGACCAGGAAGAAACAAATGAAGATGAAAAAATTAAACTTCCGGAAGATAAACCAGGTGCAAAAGTACGCGATCTTTTTCGCTGTAGTGGCGAAAGCGATGCATTAAATCTCGCTTCATTAGGGTTTCACGTTTACTGGACAAACTCGGAAAGCTCTAATTTTACTTATGATCAATTTAAAGAACTCGATGATCTGTGCGAAAACCATTTCCAGATTATGGATTTGGATAAAACCGGGAATGCCCAGGCTATAATTAATGCAATGAAACACATTTCATTATATAATATTGAGCTTCCGGAATGGTTACGCCTGAAGGACGATTGGCGCGGAAATCCATGTAAGGACCTGAAAGATTTTATAAATATTTCAGGTGATGATGTGGACCAGACCCGCTATAATTTTCTCGTTTTAAAACGCAATGCACGGCGGGTAAAATTCTGGCATAAAAACAAAAGCGAGAAGGGGAAAGATAATATCGATATCAATATGGAATTTTTCTTTTTCTTCCTTCGCGCCAGCGGTTTTTACCAAATGGATTCCATATACCATAAGAAGGCCGGTTACTGTTATGCCCATGTTACCAACGGAAAAATGGTTGAGCTTATCCATCCCGATGATATGAAACGCCGTGTTAAGCGATTCACAAAAGAATGGATAAAGAGCAAGAACCTGATGGATGGGATTGCTATTCTGAATAAGATAAATACTTCAGCTCAGCTCACCGAGGGCAATTTCGAAACCATTGACGAAATTCGGGTAAATTTTAAAAATTACGATCGCGATACCGAATATATCCACTTCCGGAACTGCTCAGTAAAAGTTACCCGCGATAAAATTGAAAAAATAAAACATGAGAATGTGCCGAATTTCATCCTGAAGGAACTAAGTATTAATAACAAAACACTCTCCCAGGTTATCGACCGTTCTTTTAATATTATAGAAAAACCACCGGTTGAAGTTAATGCAACCAGGGAATACCAGGAACTTCTGGATAAACTTGCAGCAGCCAAAAATGATGATGATCGGCAAACCATCAATGTCGAAATCTCACAATTCCCGGAATATGAAAAGTATAATATAGTAATAAATGATCCGGATTTTATTTATGTGTCATTTCTTCGCGATATTTCCCGCATTCATTGGCGTAAGGAGCTTGAGAAAAAAGAACCACTCACTGATCAGGAGAAAAAAGAGGAAATGCTTGCCCTGGCAAATTTTATGTTTGTACTTGGATATCATTGCGCTCAATATAAGGATCCTGGTAAACCATGGTTAACATTCCTGCAGGATATGAAAATATCTGAGATTGGGATGGCATCCGGACGTAGTGGTAAAAGTATTTTCGAAAAAGGACCTACTTATGTACGCATATCATTTTATAAGGGTGGCCGCACACTTGTTGACAAAAACCAATTTCAGTTTTTTTATGACGGGTTTACCGAATTCCATGATTATATTGAAATTGACGATTTGGCCGACCGGGGAGAAATTACTTTTTTTTACACCCAAATAACCGGGAAACGGGAAATAAATCCCAAAAATTACACGCCTTTCACGCTGGATTATGAGGATTCCGGAAAGATGTTAATCTCATCAAATTTTGAATTGCCAAATACTGATAGCAGTACTTTATCAAGGTTACTCAATGCGGGATGTTCTGATTACTATCATGAAGCTACTAAATTTAACGATTATAAAGAGACTCGGTCACCATTAACAAAGTTTGGGCGCCGTATTTACGATGATTTTACCGACGAAGAATGGATCAAATTTTATAACCTGGTTGCATATTGCATTCAACTTCAAATGCGATTTTTGAAGATACAACCTCCCATGGGCAGCCTCGAAAAACGACAATTACGCCGCATTATGGCAAGTGGTTTGGGAAGAGACGAAGATTTCTTTAGCTGGGCAAACGATTATTTTATTTTGATGCCTGAATTTTCCCCCATCCCCCAAGTATCACCAGATGATCACGGATATTTTAATACACTAATTATTCGCGAAAATGCATTTAACAATTTTAAAACCCGGTTAACGCGTTCCCAGGAATCGGATTACCGGAGTGGGAAATTTAAAACACATTTGCAAGCCTGGTGCGATTATTTTGGTTATGAACTCAACCCGCTGGATAAATGCACCGATCGCGAAAAACGACGAATTATCTGCACCTTGGATGGTGCTACAAAGGAATGTTTTTATATATCAACATTAAAAACGTCCATGGAAAATACCGATCCCGAAAAAACCAGTGATAATCCTGAATTACCCTTCTGATGAAACTAACGCAGAAACATATTGACAAGATTATTTGCCGGGTTACAGGAATAACCATGGTACAATTGCATAGCGACTCACAAAAACGACCAATTACCGATGCCAGAAATCTGGCTATGTTAAAGGGGAAAGAATATTTAAAATTATCTTCCCTCAAACTGATGAAATATTATAATAAAGATAGCCACACGACTATTTTAGGTGATCTGAAAAGCGCTAAAAATCTGATTGAAACCAACAAACGTGCACACGCCAGAGCTGAGCAAGTAGATGAATTTATACGGAAAAAAATTTCATACCTGAAAATATTGCAGAAACAAAAGAATATGCATTATCGGATCCGGAGAAAGGGAATAAAAGTAAACTCGAAAGCCAAAACCATATCGATACCTCCCGATCGGGTTCCGGAACTGAAACGATCGATGGGAATAATTAAGGATCTTGGGTATGTAATACAGTATTCAATAATATAGGAATATTAATATATACAAAAATGGAAGATAAATTTGAAAAATTAGGGCAACTGATTGATTCAATCGACAGTTTAGCACATGGGTTAAATATCCCAATGCCAGCAGAATTTCATATACAACAACTCAAAACTATTTTACCTGAAAAGGTAAAAGAACTCAAAGAATCATTTATTGAGATAGCTGGTGAAAATCCTTGGGATTAATTGCTGTTGCTTATTATTAGGATTATCAACAATTTAAATACAAATACAAATACAATGGGAACAAATGATGAAATGGTAACAATTACAACCAATGGACAAACCATTGAAGTAAATAGAATGATTTTTCACTTTATTGAATTTTTAAAATTACATGGTGAAGATATATCGGACATTTCAACCATTATCAATGAATTTCAATCATTCTTAGATTACTGGGAAGATTTCAAAAAGAGTAAAAAGGAAGCGACTTATAACAATAAGCATTTACAACGATTCAATCTTTTCCATACAATTAAACCCAAAACTGAATACGCTCACCAACAGGATTACAAAAACGGAAAACCAACACTTTACCCAATTTATAGGATTTCAAACGGTACGGTTTATTCAATGGCTTCTGGTGGCAATTATCCGCTTAAAGACTGTATTCTTTATTTAGGCGATGGCACTACGATAGTGGCTCTTAAATAACCGCTAACGTTAAATAATATAACCGGAGGCGGGGATTAAGTGCCACGTTCCTATCCAACGGTATAAATTTAATTAGTGGCACAAATAATCTATTTGCGATACACCCCCGCTTTTGATTATACTTTATTAGGGGCTGGCATTTTTAATACTTATTTTTTATGGAAAATCTTTCTTTTGGTGCAGCCTTAGAAGCTGCAAAATCAGGTGGTCTAATTGCTAGGCAAGGTTGGAATGGTAAAGGCATGTTTGTTTTTATGAGACCAGCCGATGAACTACACATTGACATGGTAATTGATAAAGTTAAATCATTGCCTCAAAGTGTTAAAGACTTTTATCTAAAGGATGTTTTAGATGTAAATGGCAATCGCATTTCTCCAGCCGATGAAAATGACAAAGTAAAGTTTACGGCTTACCTGTGTATGAAGGCTGCTGATGGAACTATCGTTAATGGTTGGTTGGCGTCTCAAACCGATATGCTTTCAAATGACTGGACGATTTTGGAGTAATGGTTATCGGGGCAGACTCCTCTTATGTTTGCCCCTAACATTTCGATAACAAAAGGTATATTAATGGAATATCATGAAAACTAATTATATATCAAAAAATAACCAAAAATAAAACCTCTGAAAATATATCTATCATGATGGAATTAACTATAAAACATGGCATTTCGAATAGTCAATATTTAATTATTGCTCAGCCAAAACGTCGATATGATGAGCCCCGAATTGATGTAAGACATATTGTTTACCTGGAGGATCCAAAAACTGGAGATAAAATTAAAACTGAAATGCATGATTACTGGACAGCCAATGAATCACAGTTTGAAACCCTTAAAGCTCTTGCATTACTTGCATATGGTTGGCCCATTGATAAATTAAAAGCAGAACTAATTAAAAAATATCCGGAGCTGCAGCAGAATTTTATTATTGAATATTGGCTACTAAAACGAATATAAACCTTTAATTCTTAAAACTTATGTCATTAGAAATTGAAAAACAAACAGCAAAAAGGCTTTATCCCACATCTCCGGATTGGTTTAAGTCTCAATTAGAAGAATCATTTGGAAAGGAGTTCTTTGACGAAAAGGAATTTGAAAAGATTAAAACATTCGCAGATGCGTGTAAATCCTGCGGTACCACTGAAAAGGAATTCAATGAACGTTTTTCAAAATTGGGATTGTCTGATGATACTCTCTGTTACGAAAAATTAAAAATTGTGGCTCAATCAATCAATAATGGATGGATTCCGGATTGGAATAATTCCACTCAGAAAAAATGGTGGCCGTGGTTTAATTTGTCGTCCGGGTTCGGTTTTTCGGCTTCGAATTACGACTATACGTTCGCGGATTCGCTTGTCGGTTCCCGCCTTTGCTTTGAAAGCAGCGAAAAATCTGATTATGCTGCAAATCAATTTTTAGAATTATACGAAGGATTTTTAACTATAAAAAAATAAGCCATGTCAACAAAAACAAAAAAAACTGCCAAAGGGTTTGATTATAAAACAATCAAAACATTCGAAGATGCTTGCAAAAAATTGGGAATAGATCCTTCAAAACTTCCCGACGTATCTAATTTACTTGAAGAGGTTGCAAAACCAATAATTGCATATTATAAATTGCTTATAATTTATAAGGCAATTAATAATGGATGGATGCCTAATTGGGATAATTCAAATCAATTGAAGTATTACCCCTGGTATTGGGTTTTGTCGTCCGGGTTCGGTTTTTCGCATTCGACTTACGGCTTTACGCTCGCGTCTCCGGTTGTCGGTTCCCGCCTTTGCACTGATATTTCAGATAAGGCATTACATATAGCAAAGCAATTCGAGGCAGAATATAGGGATTATTTACTTTATTCCGAATAATTATTTAGAGGTTGTATGTTGCAGAACTGGCAGTTTTGTCGTCCAGGTTCAGTTTTTCGAATTCGAATTACGACTTTACGCTCACGTCTACGGCTGTCAGTTCCCACCTTAGCTTTAACTGCAACATAAACCTTGCCCACATGGCAAAAAATAAACATAATTTGCGAGAGCGTTGGTAGCGAGAGCGACGGCGATCTTTTAACAGCAAAGGCATGAGAAGAAAAAATAATTTATACGAAAAAATATACTGCATAGAGAATTTGCAAATGGCGGATTCTATTGCGCGAAAAGGTAAATTAAAACAACCTGGTGTAATTAACCATGATAAAAATCGAGAGGTTAATATTAGGCTACTTCACGAAATGCTAAAAAATAAGACATACAAAACATCAGAATATACAACCTTCACGATTTACGAACCCAAGGAACGAATAATATACAGACTTCCTTATTTTCCCGATCGCATAACCCATCATGCCGTAATGAATATTCTTGAACCCCTTTTTGTATCAACATTTACCGCAGATACCTATAGCTGCATAAAAAAGAGAGGTATTCATGCTGCCGCCAATGCAATAAAAAAGGCATTAATTGACGAATATGGCACGCAATATTGTTTAAAACTTGATATCAGGAAGTTCTATCCTAATGTTGATCACGATATATTGAAGAAATTACTCCGCCGTAAATTTAAAGATAAAGACCTGTTACAGTTACTCGACGGAATTATAGATAGCGCTGATGGACTTCCTATTGGTAATTACCTAAGCCAATACCTTGCCAATTTTTATTTAACATACTTCGATCATTGGATTAAAGAGGATCTACAGGTCAAGTATTATTTCAGATATGCAGATGACATGGTGATTTTATCGGACAATAAGCCATATTTACATCAATTGCTGGCTGATATAAGGCGAGATCTGATTAATAATCTTAAACTTCAAATTAAGGACGATTACCAGGTATTTCCGGTTGATGAAAGAGGAATTGATTTTGTTGGGTATGTATTTAGGCATACACATACATTATTAAGAAAAAGTATTAAACAAAATTTCGCGAGAATGCTCTCCAGGAATAAAAATGCAAAATCAATAGCATCTTATAATGGTTGGGCGATACATTGCAATAGTAAAAATTTATTAAAGAAATTATTACATGAAAAGCTTTGAACAATTTAATATTAAGCTTACCACAAAGGGATTTGAAGGAGATAAAATAAAGATGTCGAAGATCCTTAATAAGGTGATTATAGTATATTATTATAAGATTGAAGATTCAAAGGTTTATAAGGACCGTGGCACATGTAAATGTCTTCAGCTTCAGATCTCAATTAATGAAATCAAACATATCATTTTTACATCTTCGTCCGGATTAATAGAAATGATACAGCAAGTTCCGGAAGATGGATTCCCTTTTGAAACAACTATCGTTCAGGATAATGACAGATTTAAATTCACTTAATAAATTTGATACAATTATAAACCTAGCAGATACGAAAGTAGTAATCCCGGCAATATTGCCAAATAATTATAAATTTCAATAAAATGATTAAAGCTAAATTTCAATGTAATTCGGTAGTCGATTTAGGCTATGCAAAAACTGCACGCTTCAATGCAATTTATGGTACTGAAGGTGAAAATGCGGATTATTCAAAAGCTACACCAAATGGAAACATCGACATAACGGTCGATAAAGAAACAAAAGCCGCCGAAGATTTTCAACGTGGGAAAATCTACTATGTAACCTTTGAGGAAGCTCAAGTATAGGAATGAAAGTTTTCCTATTTACACCAGCCCCGCCCATTAAGCGGGGCTTTTTTATGCATCCCGCAACAGCGGGATACCGAATATATTTTTACGCTAACTGTCATTTTGACGGAAAAAAATTTTTGTTCCCTCTTCCCTCATACCCTAATTTATAAATTTTAGTGTAATTTGTAATTTTAATTAATAAAGTAAAGAAATACAATAAATTACAAGATTACAAAAAAATTACAAATTTTTTTCGGGTTTGTAATTTTACTGTTATTGTAATAACAATGCACCCTAAAAGTATGCTAAAAAGCATATTTTTTACTGTTATTACAATAACAGTAAAAGTTTGTAATTTTTGTAATTGCTCATTATCAAATACATTACAAACTGGCTAAAAATGGAGTGTAATTTGTAATTTAAGTATTCATGCGTTTTTCAGAGAGAAAAAATGAAAAATTACAAACTTTTGCCAATTTCGGGTATTTTTAACCGAAGGCGGGGAAAAACAAAATTCCGACATGTCGGCTGAAAAATGACAATTATATACGTTAAGTGAATTTTTGTCGGTAAATTTTCGGATACTAATTTACCTGCATGACCGATTCCGTAGCCGTAAAACTTAAGCCTTACCTTCAGGATTTTATAAGAGGGTTTTTAAATGATGATGCTGTGACTGCATCAACACGGAACTTTATAGGCAAATTTCTTAAAATTTTCCTGCAGTATTCACCAAAGGAGTTTATTCCTTCGTTACATCATACCGATGAATACCTGGTTATCGAATTAAAATATTTTAGCGATTCGTCATTAGATATTCGAGGCAATGTGTATATGAGTGAACAGAATCAGAAGGCATTTGAAACACTACTCGACGACTTTTTTAAAAACCTTTTTTATCAATACATGAGTGATAAAACAAGGTATAACGAGGAAATTAAAAAATGCATTCTGGACTTCTGCGATTTTTATAATATAACATATAGCGGTATAAATTACGAAACATTAAAAAAATCGTACTACCGGTTCAGAGAAAAAAGCGGTGGGGAAATGTCAAAAAAAGGCAGAAAAAAATCCGGTCATTTGTCCCTCGCTTGTCCCTTAATTTTTTTACTATAAAACAAAAATGCAATGATAAATTTCCCCGATTACAATCTCGAAAATATGGGAGGCAATTCCCGGTTCAATTTTATACCTAATTATCTGATCGATTCGATACCATATATTAATGGTAACAAAATAGAGGGAATTATTCCAATTAAATCAGGGGCAGCTTGGTACATTGGTAAGGCATTGGTGAGATCTTTACTATTTGAAGAATCGTTCCAGGAAACTTCCGCAGGCGGTATTTATAAATATCAATTCAACGGGGTATATCCGGGACAAAATAGTAATATATCAGAACTATTCGACGATATGAGAAATCAGCCATTAGTTATTGATATAACCGATAATAATGGTAATAGAAGACTGATCGGGAATTTAAGCAATCCATGCAGCTTTAAGTATACATTTAAAAGCAAGGAAACACCATCTGGACGGCCCGAATATACCTTTTCATTTTCGTGGGAATCGCCCAAACCTGCGCCATTTTACATTCCGTAAGTCCTTTATACATAAATTTCAGCGGGGTAACATTGCTTAAAATTAAATTAAAGCATGCTACCCCGTTTTTTTTCTGAGATATTTGGAGGTGTTTGGCTGATGGATAAAAGCACAGCCGACAGTTATATGCCATTGGTTGTGTCGATATTAAAGGGAGAATTCCAAAAAAATGGGATTGATTTTTCCGAAGCCCGCCAAAAGAATAATGTAAGGTACATAACCACAAATGGTACCTTGTATACAATTTCTGATTATGGCTCAGCCGTTCCACCAGAAAAAGCCCCAAAAAATTCTATTGCAGTTATCAATGTAACCGATGTGATATCAAAATATGATATGGAGTGCGGACCTGCAGGGATGAAAACAAAAGGTAACCTCATGCAGAGATGTTATGCCGAAGATAATATCAGAGGCATAATTTTAAATATTGACAGCGGTGGTGGCGAAGGTGGCGCGATGCGTTATTTCAATGGCATTGTTGAACAGCGCAATAAACCGGTTATTTCTTTTGTCGACGATTTTGCCGCGAGTGCCGGTTATGGTATTGCGGCATCAACCGATTGGATTGTTGCAAATAATAATCTTGCAAAAGTCGGATCAATAGGTACCTATATGACCATTGCCGATTATGCCGAATTCTGGAAAATGGAGGGCATCCGCTTAATTGAAGTATATGCCGATAAGAGCAAGGATAAAAATAAAGAATATTACGATGCCATTAAGGGAGATACGAGCGGTATCAAAGAAATGGCCAATCGCTATAACGAAGAATTTTTAGCATCGATAAAAAATTACAGGGGCAGTAAGCTCAACGAGGAAAGTGCATGGGGAACCGGCAAATTATTCGATGCCGATAAAGTTGTTGGTACACTCGTTGATGAAATTGCCTCCTGGGAAGAGACAGTTTATTCATTCGCAAATTCACTAAATCTAGCATAATATGTTTGTAGCACAGGCCAAATACGATGAATTATTGAGCAGGGCAACCAGGCTCACCGAAGATAATGCAGCTCTCCAGGGCCAAATAAATACCCTTACCGAACAGGTTGGACAAATTACTTCTCTCCAGGAACAGGTTTCTGCATTAACAACTGAACGCGATACTGCAAATGCCGCAGGTGAAACTGCTAGTCAGCAAATCGCAGAATTAACTGATCAGGTTAATGATCTGATAAAAGAAAATGAGGACTTAAAGAAACTACCAGGTGCAGAATCGGCAACGACCCGTTCGCAAACCGAACAAGCAAATGGCGAAGCTATTAACGATCTTGACAAACTCAATGAGTTTTGTAAAAATAATAGTGGCAACGTAAACGCATGCGTAGCTGCCGTTGAAAAGTATAATAACCAATAAAAAAATAAAAAATGGCAAAAGTTGTTAATGTTGAATCCCTTCAGAGGGCTTCAATCCAATACGATCCAATACTCAGGACATTACCTTTCATGGAGCTTCGTGGTCGCCTTGCAGCAATGGGAATACGTTTTATCAGTTCCGATAAAATTTTAAAAGAAGTTGAAATGCAACGTAAAGGAGGTTTGGCAAAACCTTACGTTCCTGGTGCAACCATCGAATATGAAGATGAGTTGATGAAATTACGCGAAGCTGTATTAACACCGGAATGGGGTAAATGCTGCATCAAGGAAAACATCATGAACTACGAGGATGTAAATGTGGTTTCGAATTCTCCGGAAAATGTGGATCCTGTAACCAAAAAACATCCGTTGGAGTTAATCATCATTCAGAACCAGGTTAAAACTGTAAATGAAGATTTACTCGATGCGTTATATTTTATGGAACGCGATGCCGATGATAAATCACCTTATGGTCTGGCCAATGGTATTAATTACCTGATTGATGCTGAAATTGCCGATGCAAAAATATCCGCAGCTTTGGGTAACTTGTATGCAACCGGCGCAATTGTTGCTCCTGCAACCAGTGCCGATACTGCAGCATACGATCAGTTAGTTGCCTTTGTAAGAAGTGCAGATCGTTTCCTTCGCCGGAATGGTATCTTAAAAATGACCCCAAAGGTTTATTTTTATGCAACTGACGCATTGAAAAATAAGCTCAAAGTGAATGATGTTGTTCAACCTTCGTTATTCATGCAGATGCTAACCGCAGATACCGATTCACCATCAACAATGAAACTCAGCGTTGAAGACGAAATGGGTTCAGGCGACCGGGTTATTCTTACCCTTCCTGACAATTTTGATTTTTCGTTGTGGACCGAATCAGCCGGCAATTTCTGCCAGGTTCGTAATCCTTACGAAGATCCGAACGATGTTCAATTCTGGATGCAGTTTAAAACTGGTACCCGTGTGAGAAGCATCCACCGTAAGAGCTTCCTTGTTAATGATGGTACAGCAGTTGCCAACCAGTTATCAGGAGATTACCTGAGCTAAAAAATAACGGATCCCGCTTCGGCGGGGTTCATTTTTAATCATATAATATTTAAAAAATGAAAATAATAAGAATACTTTCAGCCATTGCATTTGCTCTTATAGCAGCTATGGTTGTTTCAGTTTGCGTTGATATTCATCCGCTTATTGTTGGCGCACCCATTGCGGCTTATGGTATTGGTGGCGTGCTTGGCATTATCCCGATTCCTGAGAATTCTCTTTGTACAAATTTTGGTTCAATAGCTAATATGACTTTCCCCGATGTAGATGGAAGGGAAGCTATGGGCGGTTATACCAGCGTGGCATATTTGGCATTTAAGAGTGATATAGCGACATGGCCCACAGAACCTAATATAGAAACAGCTACTAACGTCAGTCAATTAGCTAAACTATTGGGTAGCTTTATAATGGCTGAAGGTAAATTCTTTTATAAGGTAATGGTTAAACCGGGCACCTCACAATTCCAGCCTGAAGGGCAGGGAGAAGTTGGCGGTAAATCGTTTAAACCCAAAGGTCAGTTTTTTATTCCTGGAATAGATGACGACAGTATGGGGCTTGCCAGGTTACTCAATAATAAATTCGGTGTGCTGATATTACCCGATCAAGATGGTAAACATCGTATTTGCGTGGGTACCGAAGCATTGCCGTGCGAATTTAAACCAACCGGCGACAGTGGCCAAAAAGCCGCCGATACTAAAGGGTTCACCTATTCTTTCGAAACGGACAGTTTTGCACCAGGTTGGATATACGAAGGCCCTATACCATTAAGTAGCGGATCTGTTGTTGGAGTATCGTAATGGGTAAGAAATTTAACATAAGGGGCATTGCCGAACCAGGTAAGATAAACGTAAAACTCGATGGCAGGTTTACCGATGTCGATCTTTATTCGGCCAGTGACGAAACACTTGAGAAGCTTTATGCCGATGGGTGTCCTTATGTTTGTCTTTCGCCATCGGAGTTTATGAAGCGGAATCCACATCTGCAGAGTATAGATGTAAAGAAAATCAATATTGAAAAAAAATCCCGAATCGTCGATAAATAGTAGTTATGTAGTAGTTTGAAAAGCCCGTTGCGTGAGTTCCGGGCTTTTTTTTCAAGCAAAATATTATGAAAAACATACCTGTTATATTTAACATGGCCACGATCCCTGAAAGGATCAGGCCCCTGGGTGATTGCATTAAGAGCATTCTCCCGCAGTGTGATAAGCTTAATATCTACCTGAATAACTATAAAGATATAGCAACCCCAATCTTTTTAAATAACCCCAAAATAACGGTATACCGGTCGGAAAATGAAGTCGGCGATATTGGCGACGTTGGTAAATTCTATTGTTGTGAAGAATGGAAAGATACTTATGTGTTCACTGTTGACGATAAGTATATATATGCCGCCGATTATGCGAAACGATTAATTGATACGATCGAAAAATATGGCAGAAAAGCTGTTATAAGTTGCCATGGGCGTTTAATTAAACCGAATTGCACAAGCTATTATTTCGATCCGGAGGAACAATTTAACCTGGGTGGTGAAGTTAAGGAAGATATATTCGTACATGAATGCGGAACCGGATGTATGGCATTTCATACAGATACATTTCAGTTTAAATTATCGATGTTCGGTTATACAAATATGAGCGATATACTCGCTGGGATTGCCCTTCAAAAGGCAAATGTTCCTATTCTTATTATGGCACACAAACAAGGATGGGTTTGGTTCTCTCCAAAGTGCAACAATGTTTATTCAATTCATAATTTTTTAAACCGTAAGGATACGATTCAAACAGATATGGTGAATGAATTTAAATGGAAAATAAACACATGCGCGATCATAAAATAAATACCTGGTTCGATGCCATATATTTGATTAACCTGGATCGAAGGCCGGAACGACTTGAAAATGCAATTGAACAATTCGAAAAGTTTGGGATTGGTAACGTTTTACGTTTCCCGGCAATAGATGGTAATACGCTCGATAAACATCCGACGTTAAATGCGGGTCAATTGGGTTGTACAGTTTCACATTTATTAATCCTGCATAATGCAAAGGATAATCATTATAACCGGATTCTGATATTAGAGGATGATATTGTACTGGCCGACGATTTTAATGTAGTATTGGACCGTTCTATTGATGAATTGCCAGACGACTGGTGCATGTTTTACCTGGGCGGTAATCATTTTAAACAGGTTTTACCCCAAAGTAATAACCTGGTGCGAATGAAAGGTACGTTAACAACCCATGCCATTGCAATTAACAGCCATTTTTTTGATACTGCGATAGCGAAAATAAGTCCGTTAATGCAGGTTATTGATGTATATTATATGGTTATGCACGAACAGTACCGTTGCTATTGTACTTCACCCAAGATTGTTTTTCAGGCGGAAGGGTATTCCGATCTCGAAAACAGGATGGTAAACTATACCAGTCTTCATAATTAGTCCTTTAACATTGCAGCTGCAAAAAATATCTTAGTAAAAAAAACAAGAATATGACTTTACAAAACATTTTAACCTGGCTACAGAATCCTGCCAGGGATTATAAAACCGGTCTCGAAATATATATGGAATACCGGTCGAATAAGAAATTTGATCAGTTCTTTCAATCAGTTACGGAACCCGCACCCGGAAGTATGCAATTTAAAATGCTGTTGCAAAAGGTAAATGAGATTTACCGGAAGGTTCAGCAGAATCCCGGATTAACTAAACCGGAACCGATAACAGTTAAGCCCATCAATATTGATGAGCTAAAAAAAAATAAACTCGATCCAATTGGATCCAATCGTCCAAGGATCGTCGAAAACCCGCTTGTCAATGTTAAGGAACTGCCTGAAGATTTACAAAAACTTTATTTCGAAAATAAAGCGCTAACAAAGGAAATTAGTGATTTACATACGCAGCTGAAAGCTCTTCCGAAAGACAAACGGTATGATAATAAGCGAAAGGAACTTGCCAATATCATTTGCCTTAAGGATGATAAAAGAGCTGCAAACTGGCTGGCTATTGATACCTGGTGGCGCGATAATAAAGAACTTACCGAGGACCAAAAAAAGCAGTTCGATGCCAGGAGAATCGATCTTAAATCGGCACTTAAAGAAGCAAAGATTATCATTCAACGAATTGACACACTTAAAATAAATATTTCCCGGGAGAAAAAACGTGTTGAGAAGGATCCCCAGCTGGCCGAAAAATTGAATACCAAAATTACCGAATGGGAAAAGGAACTCGGGGAGTTGGAAGAGAAAATGAGATAACATGGCAATTGAGGATATCAGGAAAATAATTGAAGAGATCCCGGAAGATGAATTAATAATCCTTCATGACGTAGTTAAAGAAAAGCTGGATAGCGATCATGCGATTCGCCTGGCTAAAATTCCGGATCTGGCTAATCCGGAATTTTCTGTTTTTGATAACCGGAAGATTGATAAAATATCTCCCAAGGTAATTGACATTCGGCGCCGCCGGTATGTTTCATTTGTTTATTACTATTCCCATCCGGACCGTACCGATGATCAAATGATTTCTTTTATCCAGATGACTAATCCTGATATGAGCTACATAGAAGCAATCCGCGACTTATCATGCATTAAACTGGTTATTGGTAATATGCCAAAAGCACGTCGGGATTTAATCCGTTACCAGGAAATTGAAATGCATAAAAGAGCTTACCAGAAAGCTATCGAAAAGGATAATGAAATGGCCATGACAATTGCCGCCCGCAATATGGGTAAAGCAGCTGGCGATGATAATTTAGAAATCCCTTGGGACGAAGCAATACCCCCGCAACTCGAACCATCCAGCGATATCAGCATTATAAATCCAGAACGAAAAGTTAAAACACCGAAGGAAATAGATGCACAGATAACGAAAATGAGAGTGAAATACCTTGACGATGTTGAAGATATAGAGCCATGAGCGATGTAAAGAAAGTATATTTTCATCCCGGGCAGCTTCATTTGATGCAGATTCAGGCCAATAAAGAATACATTATCGCTCCCAGGGGATGGGGCAAGTCTGAAGGAATCGACGCTCCGAGGTTAATTCGTAATGTATATGCCATGCCCAGAAGTGTTGGAGCCATACTTTCGCCCACGTATGGTAAACTTTTGCGCAATACATTACCCGCAGTATTCGCAGCATTGGGAAGGTTAGGGTATAAACGTGGCATACATTATTTTGTAGGCAGGCGTGCAGATAAGAAAATGAACTTTGCATTGCCTCACACGGACCCGATTGATTACGAATATACAATTCATTGGTTCACCGGCGCAATACAAAATCTTATAAGCTTCGACCGACCCATGAGTGCAAACTCAATGAGTCTCGATTATATAATGGGATTCGAAGCAAAATACCTCGATTACGATAAAATAAAAACTGAAGTTTTGCAAGCCAACCGAGGCAATGAACACCTATATGGAAATTGTCCATGGCATCATGGCCATACATTCACAACTGATATGCCTACAAATAAGATGGGAGGGTGGATGTTCGACAAAAAAAACGATATGGATGAGGAGCTTATTGATACCATAAAGGATACATTCATTGAAATAGCCAGGTTAAAATCGCTGAATATTGACCCACAAAGAAGGAAAAGCCTTGAAAAGTACCTTGCAAAGTTCAGGAGGAATGCAGTCTATTATGAGGAATCGAATCCTTTTGATAATATCGAACTGCTTGGGGAGCGGTTTTTCGCAGAACAAAAGAGAGATCTTCCCGGATTAATATTTCAAACTTCAATTCTTAACAAGAGGATCCGGAAAGTTGAAGGCGGTTTCTATTCTGCACTGAATGAAAAGATACATTATTATTCTTCTTATAATAATACCTTCCTTGAGAAACTCGATTACGATTTCGAAAAAGCAATTGAAGCCGACTGCCGTAAGGATGGTGATATGGATTGGGAACGACCATTATGCATTGCCCTGGATTATAATGCAAACATTAACTGGCTCGATTGTGGGCAATCTGATGGAAAGTTAATGCGCACACTCAAGTCTTTTTATGTTAAAGGTGAGAAACGTACGGGCAATTTGCTCGATGATTTCTGCCAATACTATGATATAAGAGAAAACAGGGATATAATTTTCTATTATACTCACACAGCTTTACAGGGTGCTTATGCAATAACCGGTGAAACATTTGCCGATTACGTAGTAAAAACATTACAACATAAGGGCTGGAATGTTTATCCTGTATACATGGGTCAGGCATTAAACCACGCAGTTAAGCACAGGTATATTAACGACGGATTAAAAGGCATACAGTACCTGTTTCCAATTTTTAACCAGGACAATAATGAGGAATTAATTATTGCTATGGAGCGGACCGGTACAAAGATTGGATTCGACGGATTTAAAAAGGATAAATCGGACGAAAAGAATCCGGAAACAAATGAGAACCAATTACAATTTAGAACAGATGGCACAGATGCCTGGGACGATCTATATTTAGGTTGTGTTTTCTATCCTGTCGAAACGGTTATGAGCGGAGTCGTTGGTAATCAATGGGGTTAGTTTTTACAAAAATCATAAATTGAATATTAAGCGGTAAATAACCAATATTTTAATATAAAAAAAATTGAAAACAATAATAAAAAGAAAATTCTTTG
>Ga0172381_10001603_pt1 | contig 26222 bp, 22 predicted proteins | sample Leawel6488metaG_FD_119754 | JGI IMG/M metagenome (GOLD analysis project Ga0172381, IMG submission 119754) | Leachate microbial communities from a municipal landfill in Southern Ontario, Canada - Leachate well 64-88 metaG | ecosystem: Engineered > Solid waste > Landfill > Unclassified | place... | reverse complement strand
TCAAACAACAACCTTTGAAAAACAAATGATAATGCCAAGAGATTCAACACCAGAGAATAAAACACAATACACATTTACAACAATCAAGTATGATTCTTCAAAGGATTCAGTAATTGATAGTTTGGATATTCTTCTAGATTATTCAAATACAATCTATATGAGTAATAATAATCTATATATTACTTCAAAGAAACAAACATACTTTACTCCTTGGTTCTTCTATAGAGGCGGAAACAATAGTAACTTAGATGTCTTTAAAGAAATCTACAAAGATATTTATCCATCAAGTGTTCAAAGAGATATTGAAAGTAATATAGATGATGCAGAAAAGTTAGCAGTAATCTTAAATGATTATTACAACAGTTTAGATGAAGACGACAAAGAAAAATTATACAATAAGATACAAGAAGAAACAGACAACTATTATGCAAACATTAGACAAGAGAATGAAAAGACCATTATTAACAGAATAGAGTTAAATTCAAACGGAAAGTTTGGAGACATAACAACCGGAGAAGTTCAAGGTAATCTTTTAAATCAATTTTCTATGGATGAAGATGCAGATGGTTATCTAAGACTTGCTGTTACAAAGACAGATAAAGAATACAAAAATGTAAATGCAATAGTTATTCTAGATATACAATTACAAGAATATTCAAAATTAGATGATCTTGCAAAAGATGAAAGAATCTACAGTGTAAGATTTATGGGAGACAAAGTTTTCTTAGTAACCTTTAAACAAATAGATCCTTTCTTTGTTATTGACTTAAGTGATAAAAGAAACCCAGAAGTTTTAGGTTACTTAAAGATTCCAGGATACAGTAGTTACTTACATCCAATAAGTGATACTCTAATACTTGGAATCGGCCAAGACACAAAAGTAAGTCAATGGGGAGGAACAGTAAACTCAGGAGTTAAAGTAACTTTGTTTGATGTTTCAGATTATTCAGACCCTGAAGAAGTTGCAACATATAAAATAACTTCAGAAAATTCATACACTCCAGTTCAAAACGACCATAAGGCCTTCATGTACATGGAATCAGAAAAGTTAATAGTTCTTCCAGTAACTGAAAACTTTAATACAAGAGGTCCAGAAACAAACTTCTATGTTTTGAAAGTAACAGACAGCGATATAGTAAAGACAGAAATTATATCACATAGTGGTCAAAGTTATGGTAACATTCTAAGATCATTATACATAGGTAAAGAAATCTACACAATTTCAGACAATCAAATAAAAACCTACAATGTAGACACAGAAGAAATGGTTTCAAAAGGAATTTAAATTCCTTTTTCTTTTTTTATTTTTCTAATTTTGTGAAATTGAAATTTTCACATATCTAATTCTCAAAAAAACAACAAAGATTTATATACTCTGCACTGGACAGGTGGCCCTCCGTAAATACCCCCTCTTTTTGTTACCATTATATTATTGGTGACTATTAAATGCAAGAAAAGAATGAAATTGCAATTTTTGAAAGTAAAAAGATAAGGAGATTATGGCAGGAAGAAGACTGGTGGTTTTCTGTAGTTGACGTAGTTGGTGCATTGACTGATAGTGTTGATTCTAAAGATTATTGGTATAAAATGAAAATTAGAGTTAGGACAGATGATGGTTTTGAACTATCGACAATTTGTCGACAGTTGAAACAAATAGCCGAAGATGGGAAATTAAGAGAAACAGATTGTGCAAACTTAGAAGGCATATTTAGAATAATCCAATCAATCCCTTCTCCTAAAGCAGAGCCCTTCAAATTATGGTTAGCAAAAGTAGGTTATCAAAGAATAGAAGAGAATTATGACCCTGAGCTTGCAATTAATAGAGCCCTAAATAATTATCTTAAGAAAGGGTATTCAAAAGAATGGATAAACCAAAGACTAAAAACCATTGAAGTTAGAAAAGAGTTAACAGACGAGTGGAACCAGTCAGGAATAGATAAACCCTCAGAGTTTGCATCATTAACCAACACTTTAACAAAAGCTTGGTCAGACAGAACAGTAAGAGAATATAAGGATTTAAAAAATTTAAAGAAAGAAAACTTAAGAGACAATATGACTAACATTGAATTAGTCCTTAATCTTCTAGCAGAAGCAACAACAACAGAAATTTCAAAAAACGAAGATCCAGAAGGTTTTCTCCCAAGTGAAAATGTTGTAAAAAGAGGGGGAAAGATAGCTGGAAACACAAGAAAAGAAATTGAAAATCAGTTAGGTAAAACAATTATCTCTTCAAAGAATGCAAAGCAACTTTTAGCAGAGAAAAAGAAGAAGTTAGTCACTTAATGTTTTTACCAATAGAACAATAATTGCGTACACCACAGATTTCACATTTAGGGTTTCTAGGCAAACACACATTCTGTCCCAATAGAACAAAAATATAATTTGTTTCAATCCACAGTTTCTTTGGCAAGATTTTTCGTAGTTCCATTTCTGTTTCAAGTGGTGTGTTAGTTTTTACAATTCCTAAAAGATTAGTAATCCTGTGCACATGAGTATCAACACAAATTCCTTGCTTTTCAAAAGCAATAGAAACAACTAAGTTAGCAGTCTTCCTTCCAACTCCAGGCAGTTCTAACAATTGTTCAATCTCCTCAGGAACCTTTCCATTAAATTTTTCTCTCAAAACAATTGGCAGTTCCTTTAAGTGCTTAGCTTTAGTTTTATAGAACCCAACCGGATAAAGCAGTTTTTCTAGTTTCTCCAGTGATATCTTCTCAAGATCATTGATCCCTTTAACTTCTTTAAATAATTTCTCACAAACCTTTGCAGTCGTTGTATCAAGAGTTCTTGCAGATAAAATAGTAGCAACCAAGATAAAGAAAGGATCCTTATACTTCTCATGAACGCTTTCAGCAAATGGCAGAGGATATTTCTTAACTTCTTTCTTAAGAATAGAATAAATTTCAGCAATGTTTTCATTCATATAGCACTATTAAAATGCAAATACTTAATAAATATTTGTAAAATATATTTATATTAAAATAGAGAGAAAACAACAAATATGGAAGCACACGAAAAGAAAACCATTATAAAAAATTTAAAATGGTTAACCATTTCTAAAATAATTGTATATTTGTTATCTATAATTTCAATAACTTTAATTCCTAGATATTTAGGCGTAGAAGGGTATGGGCAGCTTAATTTTATTTTATCGTTTGTAGGTTTATTTTCAATTATTGGGGATTTTGGGCTTACAACTTTAGTTTTGAGGGATATTTCTAAGAACCCAAATAAGGCAAAAGAGTATTTTGATAATTTAATTGTGTTTAAATTCATTTTATTTTTCTTATTTTTACTAGTCGTATCTGTTGTTTCTTTTGTAATAGACAGAAATAATCCGCAGGCACTAAAATTAATTATTATTTTCTCTTTAGGAGTGGGTTTTACATTAATATCTGGATTTATATTATCATTTTTTGATGCAATACAACAACTAAAATATCGTGCAGTTTATGAGATTTTATCAAAAGCAGCATATACCTTTGGAGTTGTTTTAGTAATTTTATTTAATTACAAATTATTTGGAATTATCATTGCAAGCGCAGTCTCTTTTTTAGTAGGACTAATTTATGTTTTTATTAATCTGCATTCAAAGTTTAAATTGCAAGTAACTATTAATCCAGAATACATAAAAGAGAAAATTTCAGTTGCATATCCTTTTTTATTAACTGCAATATTTTGGACAATTTATTTTAGTATAGACCGTGTTTTCTTAATGTATATGAAAGGGAACTACGAGGTAGGTTTATATTCTATCGGGTATACATTTATTGGATTTCTAATAGGGATAGTGGGGATTTTACATAGTTCATTTTTACCAGCAATTTCTAATTTTTCTGAAAATCTAAATAAACAAAAAACAGCTATAGACAAATATTTATGGTTATTATATGTTTTATGTGTGCCAATAACTATTGGGGGGATATATTTAGCTCCACAGATTATAAAATTAGTATTTGGTGCGATCTATTTACCTGGTATTCTTGCATTTCAATTAACATTATTTTTCTTTTTCTTTAATTCAATAGGCACAGTAAATTATAATGTCCTAATTTCTAATGGGTTTGAAAAATTTGCTCTAAAATTATTAGGGCTTTCAGCAATGATTAATATCATTTTCAATTTTATATTAATTCCTAAATATGGGATTATTGGGGCAGCAATCTCCACAATAATTGCAGAATTGGTTGTGTTTGTAGGGTGTTATAATCTAATTAAAAATAAAATCGTTTCAGTGGATTATCTTTCCCCAATTATATGCCCATTATTAGCAAGTATTTTCATGTTATTTGGATTGATTATTGGAAGCAAGTTATTCCCCAATATTTTATTAACCAAATTCGGAGTATTAATATTTGTAGTTGTTGGTAGTATAATCTACACTAGTTTTTTATATTTTTTTAAAAAAGAAGAAATAACAGAATTGATTAAATTGATAAGAAATAAATAGACAAAATTATGAAAAAAATATTAATTTGTTCTTGGCTTGCTGGAGAGTTATTTACAAATAAATCTGCGGGCGGTTCAGAATATAGATCTTATCTTCTATTTAATGAAATTAATAAATTCCATAGATATAATATCTCGTTTATAGTTAAAGGACCCAAAGAAGAAAATAGAAAAATAAACGGAGTAAATGTCAATTTTTGTAAAAATAACTTATTTTCAGCAACAAGCACTTTCAATAATAAAATTATATCTCAAGATGTCTTTGCAGGTTTTGCAATAAATCGCATAATGCCTTGGTTTTACGCACTAGCAAAATTAAATAATAAAAAAACAATTTATTTTTTAACTTGTGATGCAGATGTGGGTATTGGTCTTGAGAATGTTCCTCAATATTATAAATATCTTCCAAAAGTAATATTTTTATTAACCGACACATTTATTGCACAAAATAAAACCCAATATGATATTCTAAAAGATAAATATAAAAATAAACAAATATATTTACTAAAGAACCCTTGCAAGATTAAACCCGTAAAATATAAAGATGGGCAGTATATCTTGTGGGTTGGAAGAAATGACAAGACAAAGGGCATAGATATATTAAAAAAAGTAATTTTAAAAAATCCAGAAAAGAAATTTAAAATAATAGGAATAACGGAAAACGAATTGAGCATTAAAAATTCTAAAAACCTAGAGGTGCTTGGGCGCATAGACCAAAAGAATATTAACAAATATTATTTTGATTGTAGTTTTCTTATAAATACTTCCAAGATAGAAGGTTTCCCAAATATTTTCTTACAATCATTTTCAAATAAAAAGCCAATAATAAGTTACAGAACAAATCCAGATGACTTTTTTGAAAAAAGTCACGGTGGGTTTTGTGCTAATGGGGATATAAATCAATTTCAAAAGTATATAGATCAATTCTATAAAAATAAATTCGAGATTAAAAAAAAAGGCATAAACGGATACAATTATATAAAAAAAGAGCATAATATAAAAAAGATATCTAAAGAACTAAGGGAAATATTGAACAAAATATGAAAACTATTTTATTTTGGGGTGCAAAAGAATATCCAATAGGTTATAAGTATTCTGATAATCTTGCAGGCGGTATTGAAACCGCATTTCAAAGAATAATTTATAGTTTAAAACATAAATTAAAGATTAAAGTAATAACTAGAAAGTTTAAAGAACAACCAAATTTGGAAGTACAAGATAATGTGGGAATAATAAGAGTATCAACGCCTTCTTTCTTTAAGGGGTTTTTCTATAATTTTAATTCTTTTTTGTATTTACTATTTCGCAAAAGAGATTACGATACTATTGTTTGTTCTGGAATAATGTCTGCTTTTTTTGCTGGGGCCTTAAAATTAATTAAGTTTAATAAATTCAGACTCTATTGCAGATGGGATACTCCCGCATATATTTCTAAAACCAAATTACTCTATCCTTTAGAAAAATTAACTTATTCTCTCTTTGTGGATAGATTTTTATTAAAAGCAGAATTTGAAGCACAAAGAATAAAAAAGTTATATTCTTTAAAGAAATTAAATTATACAGTAGTTGGATTTGGCATAGATTATAAGTCTCCCAATTCTCAGAAATTAAATACAATTAGAAAAATTGCATATATCGGGAGATTAGATCAAATAAAGAATATATTTATAATGATAGATACGTTTTCTAAATTAAATAATAATTTAGAATTAAATATATATGGAGATGGGCCGCTAAAAAATAGAATGATAGCGCACATTAAAAAAAGAAATTTAAAAAACGTAAAATATCATGGTTTTGTTTCTGATGTAAAAGCAAAATTACAAGAAAATGATTGTTTAATTTTGTTATCAAAAACAGAAGGCCTACCAAATATCATTTTGGAAGCAATGATATTAAAAAAACCAATAATTATGTCAGATATCGGATTGTTTAGTAAAGATATAATCTACGTCGTTAGATTAAATGATTCAAAAACCATGGCAAAAGAAATACAGCAATATCTTAATAATAAACAATTACAAGAAAAACTAGTAAATAACGCAAATAATTATTGTCTTAAAAATTTTAATTTTGATAAGATGTTAGATAATTATGAGAATGTATTAAAGTAATAACAAATTAATATTTAAACTGTTGTTTACAAATATATTTGGGGGATTATATGAAATATTTAATTACAGGTTGTGCTGGTTTTGTAGGATATCATTTAGTTAAAAAGTTATTTGATGAGCAAAAAGATATAGAAATAGTTGGTGTCGATGATTTGAATAATTATTATAGTCCGAAGGTTAAAAAAAAGAGATTAAATCAATTAAAAAAAGATGCCAGATTTAAATTTTACAAAATGGACATTTCAAAATTTGAAAGTTTGTATAAAATTATTGAAACCGAAAGAATAGAGGTTATTGTTCATTTAGCAGCTCAAGCAGGAGTACGTTATTCTTTAGAAAATCCTTGGGTGTATGAAAAAACAAATTGTATGGGCACATTAAATATTTTTGAATCTGCAAAAAGATTAGGTATAAAAAAAGTGATATATGCTTCTTCTGCATCAGTTTATGGAAATTTAGATGGCAATTGGTCTGAAGACAAACCATTAAATGACCCTATTTCATTGTATGCGGCAACAAAACTCCATGATGAACAAATTGCAAGAGTGTATTATAATTTATTTGGATTTAAAAGTATAGGTTTAAGATTTTTTACGGCATATGGAGAGTATGGTAGGCCAGATATGGCATTTTGGACATTTACAAAAAATATTCTTAATGATAAACCAATAGACGTATATAATAATGGAGACATGGAAAGAGATTTCACTTATATTTCAGATATAATTGATGGAGTAATCAAAGCCATAAATTATGATTGTGATTATGAAATATTTAATTTAAGTGGTGGTAAAGAACATAATTTAAAATATATAATAGAATGTATTGAAAAAGAGTCAAAGAAACAAGCAATAAGAAATTATATGCCAATTCAATTAGGTGATATAAAGAAAACATCTGCAGATATTACAAAAGCAAGGACTTTATTGGGGTATTCTCCTAAAATTTCAATAGAAGAAGGAATACACAAATATGTATCTTGGTTTAAGAAAAATAAGAAGTGGATTGATAAATTGTAATTTTGTGGGTTGAATATTTTGAGAACGCAAATATTAAAATTGGCTGCAGAAGTTACAGGTAAGAGATTTTTTAATAATTATACAGAGATTATGTCTACAAATAACAATAAACAACTTACCAGTAAGTATTTGCATTTAATATTTGAAAATTCAAAACAAAACCAATTTTACAAGTCAAAAAATGTAAATAAATTATCAGATTATCCGATATTAACTAAAGATATAATTAGAAAAGAATATTTGCCATTATATGTAAGCAAACAATACCCAGACATTGTAAAAAACACATCTGGAGGATCTACTGGAGAACCTGTTTTAATATATCAAGATAGAAATTATATTGATTGGAGCTATGCAACCACAATGTATTATCTTCAAGATATAAGAAAAGTAAATGCATTTTGTAAAAAAGTAATTTTGTGGGGTTCTGAAAAAGATATATTTAGACAAATGAATCTTAAAGGAAAAATATATAATTTTCTTAATAATCAAATATTTCTTAATTCTTTTATGATGGATTACGATACTATTAAGAAGTATATTTCAATAATTAACAGACAAAAACCAATTTTTTTAAAAGGCTATGCAGGATCTCTGTACGAGGTTGCAAAAGTAATAAATAAAGAAAACATACAAGTATATTCCCCGAGATTTATATATTCTTCAGCAGAAGAGTTAAAGGACTTTATGAGAAAAGAAATAGAAGATGCATTTCATTCTTCAGTTTATGATTTTTATGGATCAAGAGAGGTTAGTGCAATTGCTGCAGAAGTAAATACAAATGAATACCTTGCATTTTCATTTGATAATTTTGTGGAAATATTAGATGATAATAATGAAGAAGTTGCTCCTGGAGAAGAGGGAAGAGTAATAATTACTAATTTACACAACAATTATTTTCCAATAATAAGATATGAGATTGGAGACGCCGCAATTAAAGGAGAATTCAATAAAGAATATAATCTTCCAACTTTAAAAAAAATAACTGGGAGAACAACTGATCATTTTAAAACAGAGGAAGGCAAGATAATACATGGAGAATATTTCACTCATTTATTTTATTTTAGAGAATGGGTTGATTTATTTCAAATAGTTCAAAATTCCATTGCCAATATTACAATTTTTGTGGTTTTAAATGATGGGAAAGAACCAAATGAAAAGGATAAAGAAGATATTGATTCAAAAATCAAAATGGTTATGGGAGAAAATATAATTATAGATTGGAAATTTGTAAGTTCAATTCCTAAAACAAAACAAGGAAAACACAGATATACAATGTCAAATATTTAAAAGGTACATTTATGTTAGAAAATAAAACAATAGTTATGATAGAAGGATTAAAGAAATATCCTGATTTTTTATTTGTTGGACTAAATTTTCCTGAGTTTAAAAACAAATTAAAAAATACAAAAGTTGATGAATTTTATAATCAATTAAGAAACGGATTATACGAGTACGGTCTTGATAAAAAAAATTTCAATAAAAAACAATGGAATCCATTTAAGATTTATATAAAATCAGGGAATACAATTGTGATTAAACCAAATTACGTATTAGATATAAATAGGACAGGAACAATTGATTCTTTGATAACTCATACAGCATATCTCAAATTTATATTGGACTATTCAATTTTAGCATTAAATGGTAATGGCAAGATTGTTATTTGTGATGCCCCTCTTCAAAGTTGTAATTTCGATAATTTAATAAAACTACAAAAAACGGATAAATTAATTTCTTTATATAAAAAAGAATATTCAAATATAAAATTTGAATTATTAGATTTAAGAAAAACAGTATTTGAGAAGAATCATTTTAATATTTCTCAAAAACAGAAATCAGGAGATAAAAGTGGTTATTACTTAATTAATGTAAAATCAAATAGTTTTTTAGAAGAAGTAACAGAAAATAATGACAGTTTTAGAGTTACAAATTATAATCCTGATTTGATGCAGAAACATCACAAAAGAGGGACTCACGAATATTTAGTAAATAAAACCATTTTAGATGCAGATATTATTTTCAATGTTCCAAAATTAAAAACGCACATAAAATCTGGGTTAACTGGCGCATTAAAGAATTTTATAGGTATGAATGGTCACAAAGAATATTTACCACATCACAGATTGGGTTCTCCAAAGGAGGATGGAGATCAGTATATTAATAAAAGTCTTATTAAAAAAGAATATAGTAAACTTGCAGATTGGTTTTATAGGAATTATAACCATTTATCAAAAATTCAAAGAAAATTTACGGTTTTTGCGTTGAGTTCTTTATTTGTATTAAGTAAAATAACATCTAAAGATAAAACTTTAGATGGTGGGTGGTCAGGAAATGACACCATTTGGAGAACAATTTTAGATTTAAATAACATTCTTTATTTTTATAATACAAAAACAAGAAGATTTAAAAAAAAGCAAGTCAGAGAAGTATTTACTATTGTTGATGGACTTATTTGTGGAGAAAACAATGGGCCACTAAATCCAGAAGATAAGTTTTGTGGAATTACAATAATTGGAGAAAACCCTGTATTAATTGATGCAATGATTGCAAAACTAATGGGGTATGATATAAAAAAAATTAAGCAAGTATATTGTGGGTATTATGATGATAAATCAAGACTATCTCCAAAAAGATTAAAAAATATTAATGACGAGCAAATAATTTTAATAAATAAAACAAAAAAATTTAAAAAAATAAAGGAAATTTACGCTCTCAATTTTATACTTCCAGAATATTGGAGAGATGCTAAAGAGAAATAGTTATGCAAAAGATACTTGTAATCTGTCCACAAATTGGAAAGATATTAGAAGGAAAACCCGCTGGTGGCGCAGAGGGCCGTGCATTAATGATATTTAGAAATTATAAAAATACCAGATTTTTGATAAGTTCTAAGAAGAAATCAAAAAATAATAAATCTCAAAATAAATTTATATATATTAAAAATACAATTTCTGACTTTAACAATATTGCTTCTGTAATTAAACAATCAGATATTATTTTGTTTTTTGCATTATCTAAATTTTCGTATATTTATTTTTATTTAGCAAAATTATATAATAAAAAAATTATATATTTTATTGCTAGTAATGCAGATGTTGGATTGTACTTAAAAGAATCTTCTTTTTATTACAGGTATGTTCCCAAATTAGTATTTCCTATAGTTGATATATTTATTTGTCAAACAGAGTTACAAAAAAAACAGTTGAAATATAACAAGCCAACTTATGTTCTCCCAAATCCAACAAATATAACAAAAGTAATAAAACACAATAATCCAAATTATATATTGTGGATTGGAAGAAATAACAAAGTTAAAGGGGTAGATATTTTAGAAAAAACCATAAAGCAATTGCCAGATATTAAATTTAAAATAATTGGAGTAAAAAGTAAAATATTAGAATCATATAAAAATATTGAAACATTAGGTAGAATTAATCCAAATAAGATGCCAAAATATTTTAATTCTGCTGTGCTTTACATTAATACCTCTTATTCTGAAGGTTACTCTAACACAACTCTTGAAGCATTCTCAAATAAAACGCCCGTAATTAGTTATTCTGCTAATCCAGATAACCTTTTAGAGAAGAGCAACGGCGGATATTGCGCAAATGGAGACTTACAGAAATTTATTAGTTTAATTAAAGAGAATTATTTTAAAAAAGACAAACTTAAAAAAATGGGCGAATCTGGATATTTATATATTAAAAATAATAATAATTTAAAAACAATAAAAAATAAAATAGAAGATATATTTTACAAAAACAACATAAAACTGGAGAAATAATGAAACAATATAATTTATTTAGACTAGATGATGTTTGTGATAAAATGCCAAATTATCAGAACGTGTTTAAATTTATTAAATTATTAAATAAATATAATATAAAACCACTAATGGGGGTCATCCCTGCAGTCAAAGATGAATTAATTATAGATCAAAAATCAACATTTAAAATCAAAGAACTAGAACCATTTATTAAAAAGAATCAAATTATAATTGCATTACATGGATATGAACACAAATATAGTTATGGAAATAAAGGAATATTGAAATTAAATAGTAAAAGTGAGTTTTCAGGATTAAATTTTAATTCTCAGAGTCAAAAAATAAAAAGTGCATTGTCTATTTTAAAAAAAGAACTAGCTATAACTCCTAAATATTTTTTTGCCCCTTCTCACAATTATGATGAAAATACTCTGGCAGTTTTAAAAGAATATAATTTGATTAACGTAGATGGAATTTCCTTGTATCCATTTGAATATCTTGGTGTAAAACATATCCCCCAACAAAAAAACCAACTTAATCCAAAATTGGACCTGTTTAAAAACGGAATTTTTGTTAATCATTTTCATCCAGATGAAATTACAACGACTAAATTAATAGAAATTGAAAAATTTTGTAAAGAACATAAAAGCACACTAATTAACTTTGACGATTTAGATAATATTAATATCTCTAGAAATTCATTTGAGAATAGTTGTTTTGTAAAATATAAGGGCGCAACAGGAACTTTGGAAAAGATAAAATATCCAATTGATAAGATAAAGAAATTTGGATTTTATAATTTAGTTGCTGGTTTGATAAAAAAAGAGAAATTAAAAAAAGAATGTCAAAAATATAAATTTAATAAATGGCATATAAATCCAATAGAATTAAGGCCATATGCCCTTGATTGTGTTAAAGAAGTAAATAAAATTATTTCTAAAGAAAAATTAACATCTGTTTATGAAATTGGTTGTGGTCTTGGAGAGATATTAAATAAAATAAAGGCAAAGATTAGAGTAGGGTACGATATAGAACCAGAAGTATTAATTGCTGGCGCTCAGAAATTTAAAAAAATTATATTTAATTATGGGAGTTTCAATGATATCAAAAATAAAAATATAGACGTTTTGATTACTGTAAACTTTATTCATGAAATAAAACCATCAATTTTGAAAAAATATTACGCAAATTTAATAAAGTATAATCGAATTAAGTACATTGCTGTAGATTCAGTTAACTATAAGTACAATCATAATTTCAAACAGATATTGCCAAGAGAATATAAGTTGGTTTTTAAGAGCAAGGTATTTGAAAATAATAGAACAATACAAATATACGGTAAAAAATGAAAACAACAGTCGTATCCATAATCATACCAACAAGGAATAGAAAAGTTTTTCTTAAAGAAGCAATAGATAGTGTTCTTTCTCAGACTTATAAAAATATAGAATTAATAATTACTGATGATAATTCAACAGATGGCACAGAAGAGTTTGTTAAGGATTACCTAAAGAATAAAAAGATAAATTATAAATTTGTAAAGAACAAGAAATATCTTCCTGGTCCAAACGGCAATAAAAATAACGGTTTTGATTACATGACAGGAGAATTAATTGCAATATTGGATGATGATGATAAACTGTTTCCTCAAGCAATTCAATGGTTAGTTAGAACTTATTATAAAACAGGATATCGGCAAATTATTGCAGATCAGATATATTCTAGTAATAATAAAGTTGCAGGAATATCAAATGTTAAAGGCAATATAATTACGTTTAAAGATGTTTTAACTGATCAAATCTCTGGTCATTTTACGGGGTTATTTCATAAATCGTTATTAGGTAATAAAAGATTTGATGATAGACAGTGGGGTGCTGAATGTAATTTGTGGTGGCATTTTAATAAAGAAGAGGATATGTATTATCTTAATAAAACTGTATATTGGTATAGAATTCATCAAGGCAGTGTGTGTTTTAAATTAGATAATATCCCCCGAAGAATTATAAATTACAAAAATACAATTAAAGATTTTAGTCAAGACTTTTTAAAATATAACCCTCAAAAGTTAGGTCAAAGCTATTTTAGTTTATCTTTATTATATGCTATTGAGAAGGAGTATAAAAATGCAAAAAAAAGTTACACACTTAGTAGAAAATATCTTGGATTTAATGTAATTAATTTAATTAAATATGTTATTTGTTTACACACACCACGAAAACTATTTTCTAAATTATTTAATATTAAAGAAAAAGTTAATTTTTATTTAAGAGAAATGCTCAATTAAACAAATACACATTCGTGTTTCTTATTTCCTATATTTACTTTTATTCCGTTTCTTTTAAATTCTTTTGCAATCTTTTTTTAATTATATTAATTTTGCTTTTGGCATTATCATTCCCGGCATTAATGCTGAACCAAAGAACTTTTGCTCTTTTGAAAGATAAATGTCTTTAAAGATGGTTTTACAGTTTCCTGTAAAGTTAAGGTTAGTAATTGTGTTATTATATTTTCCATTTATAATTTCTTTTCCTGAGTTGATTACAAGAGAGAATTCTCCATTTGTCATATTACTTGTGTGTATTCCCATAACGTCGTAGATGTATATCCCTTTTTTGGTTTTGGAAATGATGTCTTTAAGTTTTTCTTTTCCTGGAGTAACAATAAGATTTGTAAAGTCGCAAGAAACTGGAGAATAAATGCTTTCTCTAAATCCATTCCCGGTTTGTTTTTTTCCAGAAAGAACAGAATATTCTTGATCGTAAATAGAAGTTGCAAATTTTCCGTTATCAATAATATTTTTCTTATTTGTCTTAAATCCTTCATCATCAAGAGTTTCAGATCCTCCAAAGTAATCTATGTGTGGATTTTCTGTGATTGTTAAGTTTTTTGAAAAAATTGTTTTTCCAAGATACTCGGAAAGATATGTTTGTTTCTTAAACATAAGTTCTCCAATTGTGGGGTGAACAATAAAATCAGAGATAATACTTGCACTTGCATCTGGACTAAAGATAAGCGTGTATTCTCCTTTAGTTCCTTGAACTGGATTTAATGTACTGTTTGCATTAACTTTTGCTTTATTTATTGTTGTAGTGATATCTATGTCTTTAGCTTTAGTAAAAACTTGTGATTCTCCACCACTTGATGGTTTTTTGTCTTGTGTGTTTACTTGTGTGCTAAAGATGGCAGTTCCAACTGTTTCTTCTTTAGAAGTATGTGGATTAATATAAAATCCATAACTTTTTCTTGCACCAAAATGTCCTTCATAGGATTTAAAGTATTTATCTTTTGTAAGATTTTTCTTAATTTCATTAAATTTCTCAGAAATATCAAAATCAATTATTTCTTTGTCTTGTTTTATTTTGATTGAGGATTTATCACTTCCAAATTCTCCAATTTTGATTCCTTTTTTCAATTTTGCAATTTTCTTTGCTTTTTCAATTGCTTCTTTTATGTTTTTTTCTGTGATGGTTGTAATTGTCGTGTAACCAGAATATCCATTAACAATTGCTCTAACAAAAAGTCCAGATGATTCTTGATTACTAACTTTTGAAATGTCAAATTTCAAGAACCTAACATTATTAGAATAATTATCTTCAAATATAAACTCTACATTTTCTTTTTTTGCAATTCTTTGACATAAGTCAAAAATATCTTTATTCATGTTTAGTTCCTCCAATCACTGCATTGTCAATCTTTAAGTGCGGGCCAGAACCAGAAACAAAAGCAGTTTGTCCTTCTTTACCACAAAATCCAAAACCAAACTCTCCAACTTTGTTTGTAACTGCAGAGACATTCTTCAGATAATCAAGAATGTTTCCTGAAATGGATGCTTGTTTAAATGTTCCAATAATTTTTCCTTGTTTATATTGATAAGCTTTCTTAATTCCAAACATGAAAGTTCCCACACTAGGATCTACTTGTCCTCCAGCAAATCCGTCAAGTAAATATCCATTGAAGTCTTTAACAACAGAATCAAGTTTTTCTCTTCCTTCTAAAAAGTAGGTATTACTCATTCTAACAATTGGTTTACAATTAAAGCTTTCTGCTCTAGCTGAACCGTTTGATTTTTTTCCAAGAATTGTCGCAGATTCAATATCTGTTAAGTAATCATTAACAACACCTTTCTTAACAATTATTTTCTCTCTTGCTTTGATTCCTTCATCATCATAACTAAAGTGCCCAAATTCATTTAATAGAGGATTATCAACAATATTTATTTCTTTATTTTCACTTAATACTTGTCCGATCTTAAGAACAGAAGAATCATTAACTACAGCATCTGCTTCGCTAGCGTGACCAATTGCTTCGTGTGCTAAAAGGTCAACAAGATTAGGAGTGAGTATAATTTCTGCTTTGATTGCAGGACAAGCTTTTGCCTTAAGTAATTCAGAAACGTTATTTACATTTTTCTTTGCTAAATTTTCAAGTTTTCTAAAATCTAATTTTTCAAGACCACCAGTTTCTCCAAATCTTTCCATATAATTTTCTGTAGTGTTTCCAGATTTTCCAGTAATTGAACTATAGAAGATTACATGTGGATCATCTTGATAAACAAAAGAATCAGGATTAATAAAATATTTTTGTTTGATTTTCTCAAGATAAATAACATTTGATTGTAATATCTTGTAATTTACTTTGGATTTTAAGATATTATTATTAATTTCCATTAACTCTTTGACTTTCTTTTCCAGAGGAAGTTCTTCAAAGTCTTTAAATTTAGTTTTTACTAGTGAGTTGTTTTCTGCCCAGTTTTTAAATTTCGTTTTTGTTGAGATTTTAAGAGTCGATTTGATACAGTCATCGATTATTTGCTTATAATTCTCAGGATTGGTTGTTGAACAAAACCCAAGTTTTCCTTTTTCTAATATTCTTATACCAACACCAGTAACTTCATTAAGATTAATTTCTTTAATTATTTTATTTTCAATAGAAATACGATTGGTTTTAGTGGTTTCAAGTCTAACATCATAGTAATCAAGATTTTTAGATTTAAGATAACTATTAATATTCTCTAAAATGCTCTCAAAATTAGTATTCTTCATAAATATAATATAATAGAAAGTATTTATATTCTTAATTTAATTATATAATATAAGCAAAAACAAAAATTACGAAAATAAAATGTTCAAACGAAAAAAGATTTCATTTAAGGATACTCTTTTAACAAAGAAAAAGACAGATCCCTTACATGCAATATACTATCAGTTGGTAAGCTATTCCTTATTTTATGGAAATAAGATGTTTCTAAAATATGCAAGTTTAGGAATAATAGGAACATTAGTTGATTTTGCAATTCTTTTAGCATTAACAGAATTTGCAGGAATAAATTATATTTTATCTTCAATAATAGGAATAATAATCGGAATTTATGTAAATTATCTTTTAAATAAAAAATATATCGTTAGAGAAAGAGGATATAAGCAAGAAAAGATTAACTTTTGGTTTGCTTTTGCATATTTCTTTACTTCTTTTTTAAGTATTGTTTTTGCAATAATGTTCATGATAGTTTTAGTTGAATATTACTCAATAGGATATTTTCTTGCAAATGTTATAGCATCTTTTGTTTTTTTCTTAATAAGATACTTTGCTCATAGGGTTCTTTTTAAGAGATTCGGGCATTAGGGTAATCTTTATATACTCTTTTTATTATATAATATTTTAGTAATAATTATATTTACAGGGTGTAAAAAAATGGAAATATTAACAAGCGATAGAGGAAAATTAATTAAAGTTTTAAAAACAAAAGGAAAAGATAAAATTCAATATCTTGGCCACATTGTAAATATTTCTGGAAACGAATTAACAGTAAAACTTGAAGATAATGGTTATAATATTTCTATAACTCTCGATAAAGATGTAACTTATGAAATACTTGCAGAAAGAAAAGAACTTGGTAAAACTCATAAGCTTGAGATTAAACAAAACCCAAAGTTGCCTTCAGTGTGCTTAGTGGCAACAGGTGGAACAATAGGAACTCATGTTGATTATAAGACTGGCGGAGTAAACATGTCAAGAACTCCAGAGGAAATCCTTTCAACAGTTCCTGAATTACTTGAAGTTGTTAATATTAAAAAGATAGTTCCTGCAATTCAGAAAGCAAGTGAAGATATTTGTTATAAAGATTGGCAAGTAATTGCTAAAGCAGTTTATGAGCAATTAATCGATCCAGAGATTGATGGAATAATTATTTCTCACGGAACAGACACTTTAGCTTGGACAGGAACAGTTCTTTCTTTCATGATTCAAAATATAAATAAACCAATTTTGATGGTTGGTGCTCAGAGATCTCCAGACAGGGCCAGTTTTGATGGCGCTATGAATCTTGTGTGCGCAGCTCATTTCATTAAGGAAAAGATGCCCGGCGTTTATACAGTAATGCACGGGTCAATTAGCGATGATTTCTGTCATATAATAAAAGCAGTAAAGTCCCGAAAGATGCACAGCTCAAGAAGAGATTCTTTTAAAGCAGTTAATGATACTCCAGTTGCAAGAGTATTCTCAAATGGCCAAATTGAATATTTAAAGGACAAAAAGTTATTTGTAATACCTAAAGAAAAACCAAAGTTAGATGTTTCTTATTCAGACACAGTAACAATACTAAAAGCATATCCTAATTCTAATCCAGAAGTTATTGATTGGTATATTAATAAAGGATATAAAGGAATAATTATTGAAGGAACAGGTTTAGGTCACTGCCCAACAGATGATGAAACAAAAAAGCTTTCAGATCCAACAAAAGACTGGTTACCATATATTGAAAAAGCAACAAAGAAAGGAATAATCGTAATAATGACCACTCAATGTTTGTTTGGGAGAGTAAACGGTAATGTTTATTCTAATCTTAGAAACATAACAAAAGCAGGGGCAGAATACTTAGATCAGCACGATATGCTTCCAGAGGTTGCATACATTAAATTATCAATTGCTCTTGGGAGATTTAAAACAAGAGAAGAAATAATGAAGTTCATGGAAAAGAATCTAGCAGGAGAAATTTCAAAAAAAGAAGTTCCTGCAGATTTTGATGGTTTTGAATAGAAGTGAAAAAAAGCAATGCAAACACTAAAAGAAACAGAGAAAATAGAATTAAAAAAATCAACCTCTGAATTAAAAGAAGCGATGATATCTATTTGTGCAATTCTAACTAAAAATAAATCTGGCCAACTATATTTTGGGATTAAAGATAATGGAGAAATAATCGGTCAAGAAATTGGCAAAGATACTTTAAGAGATATTGCTAGTGAAATCTCTAGAGCGATTGAACCAAAGATTCATCCAATAGTTAAAAAAGTTATATTGAATAAAAAGAATTGTATAGTTGTGGAGTTTTCAGGAAATTCCAATTTCTATTTTGCATACGGCAGAGCTTACATTCGTGTAAGTGATCAAAATCAGCAATTAGATATTGAAAATTTAAAAGAAAGGATTATTAGTCAGAGTAATGTTATTTGGGATAAACAATCTTCAAATAGAGTAGTTAAAGATGTAAACACAACTCAACTAAGAACATTTATAAAAAAAGCAAATCAAACAGAAAAAATAAATTTTAAATTTACAAATTCAAAAGAAGTATTAAATAAATTACATTTATTAAATAAACAAAAATTATCAAATGCAGGAATGGTATTATTTTCAAAGACCGCAAATATTGAATTACAATGTGCAGTTTTTAAGACAAAAGAAAAATCTGATTTTCTAGATATTGATTTAAAGAAAGGAAATATTTTTGAATTAATAGATTTTTCTAAAAAATATCTTTTTGAGCATTTAAACTGGAGAGCAGATTTAACAAAAACTAATAGAGTAGAAGAATTAGAAATCCCTGAAAGAGCATTATTCGAAGCAATAATTAATTCTTTTTGTCACAAAGATTATACCATTAGTAAAAGTAACGAGATTGCCATCTACCCAGATAGAGTAGAGATTTATAATCCTGGCAAATTTCCTAAAGAATATTCCATAAATGATTATCTTTCTGGAAAAGGCAAATCCATTTTAAGAAATCCAGATATTGCTCAAGTTTTATATTATTTTGATTACATAGAGAATTGGGGTTCTGGGCTTAGAAGAATAAATGAATATTGTAAAGTACAGAAAATAAAAGTAGAATATAGATTAGAACCGAACGGATTATCCATAATATTTTATCGGCTAAATGTCTCTGTAAATGAAGGTGTAAATGAAGGTGTAAATGAAGGTGTAAAATTTACAAAAACAGAATTACAAATTATTAATACATTAATAAAAAATAAATTTATAACTTATGAAGAATTATCTAAAAAGTTAAAATTAAGTTCTGCGACAGTATTTAGAAATATATTTATATTAAAAAATCAAAACAAAATTAAAAGAATTGGTTCAGATAAAAATGGTTATTGGCAAGTATTAAAAAAATGAAGTGAAAATTTATGAAATTACAAGATATAGAAAATATTGATTACAAAAAGACAGGGTTATGTTGTGGTTTAGAAATACATCAACAATTAGATACAAATAAACTTTTTTGTAAATGTAAATCTAAATTAATAAAAGATGGAACAAAACCAGACAGAATAATAAAACGAAAACTAAGGGCCGTTTATTCAGAGACTGGAGAATTTGATGAAACTGCGTTAATGGAACAGAAGAAAGCAAAGACAAACATTTATTATTTTTATAATTCTTGTAACTGTCTAGTGGACGCGGATTGTCAACCACCAATAAGAACAAGCCCTGATGCACTAAAGATTGCGGTTATTATTTCCAGTCTTACAAATTCTCATTTGGTTGACAAATCAATAGTTATGAGAAAGCAAGTAATTGATGGGTCAAATGTTTCTGGTTTTCAAAGAACAATGATGATTTCAACTGATGGCCATCTTGATTTTGATTTTGGGAAAATACGAATTGATAAGATTCTTTTAGAAGAAGATGCTGCAAGAGCAATTGAAAGAAAAGAAACTGAAGTCATTTATTCTTTAGATCGTTTAGGCATACCATTAATTGAAATGGTAGTTTGGCATGATATGCACACACCCGAAGACACAAAGAAAGTTGCACTATTTATTGGACAACTTTTCAGAACCACTGGCAAAGTGAAAAGAGGACTTGGTTCAATTCGTCAGGACATTAATATTTCAATAGCTGGCGGTTCAAGAGTAGAAGTAAAAGGGTGTCAGGATCTTGATATGATTCCAGAGATTATAAGACGAGAAATTCTAAGACAAATAAATCTTTTAGAAATTAAAGATGAATTAAAGAAAAGAAAAATTATTGAAATTAAATTAAAAGAAAAAGATCTAACGAGTATTTTTAAACAAACAGAATCAAAAGCAATCAAAACTGCATTAGATCAGAAAAAAGAAATTTTTGGATTTTCCGTTTCTAGTTTTTCAGGAATTTTAGGTACAGAAATTCAACCAAACAGAAGAGTAGGAACTGAACTTGCAAGTATTCTAAAAGCAAAAACTACATTAAAAGGATTGTTTCATTGCGATGAACTTCCAAATTATGGAATAACAGAAGCAGAGGTTGTAAAGATAAAGCAAGAGCTAAAAGTAGCAGATAAAGATTCGTATATTATAGTTATGTGTGATAAAAAAGAAATACAATGTGTTAGAGAGATATTAGAAGAAAGATTGAATCAATTAATAATTGCAATTCCAAAAGAAACAAGGCTAGTAAATGTCGAAGGAAACACAGAATATCAAAGACCGCTTTCGATTGGAGGCACAAGAATGTATCCGGAAACAGATCTTCTACCAATTGTTTTTACTGAAGAACTATTAAAAGAAGCAAAACAAGAAATGCCTTTGTCTTTAGATGAGAGAAAAGTGCTTTATGAAAATAAATTTAAGATAAGTAAACAGTTGTCAGATAAAATGGTTCTAGATAACTATGCAGTTATTTTTGAAAAAATAATTAAATCAAATTCAACTTTAAATCCAACACAAGTTGCAGTTTTCCTTTTAGAAGAATTGATTACTCTTTCAAGAGATGGCAAAGTAGATTTAGAGAATGTAACTAGTGAAGGACTTTTTGAATTCTTTTCATATAAAGATTTTAACAAGATTCCAAAATCAAAGCTTTCTGATGTTTATTTAGAATTTAATAATTCTGAAAACACAATGGAAGAGATAATTGATATCTTAGGTATGTTTAAAGATTTAGAAAAAATGGACCTTAATAAGATGATGAAAGAAGTATTAGATGAAAATAAAGAAAAAATATATCAATTACAAGAAAGATCAAAAGGGTTGTTAATGGGAAGATTAATGGCAAAAACAAATGGGCTAGTTGATGGAAATAAGATTAATGAGATAATTGATAAAGAATTATCGGTATTTCTAAAAGCTCAAAAACCAAAAGCTTAATAAACATAATATTCTATAAAATAAATGTGATATTTAATGGTAACTAATAAAAGACAAAATAAATTTCCAAATAACAGATTTGCAAATAATGTGCAAAGAACAAAAAAGATAACTCCGCACACAAGAAAGGAAATTACAAATAAACTAAACAGAAACGGTTTTGTTAGAGAAACAATTCCTGCTAATGAAAGGCATCAAATCACAACACCTGACAAATCTAATTTTTTCAAAGATATGTTTTTTAAAACTGGTTATTTTAATTATTTATGGATTCCATTTGTTATTTTATTAATTACAATTATTCTTGATTTCTGTTTACAATTTGCAATCTATAGTAATATAAATCCTTATTATGTAACTTTTGCAAAAAATAGTTTGTTCTTTATGACTTTTTCAATAGTTTTGTTTTGTGTAAATATTGCCTCAGTAATCTATATGGGATTAGGTACCGCAAAACACAATGTGAAGTTCAAGGTTGCTTGGTTAAGGATATTTAAAATAATTTTTTTAATTTTTATAGTTGAATCAATATTAACAGTAATTGCATATTTAACATTCCTCTCGCCATTCATGACTCAGATGTTTGCAACAGAATCAATTAGAAGTATGTATTTAATTTACTTAATTGCCTGGAATATGATTAAAGCAGTGCTTTATATGCTAATGATGTCTCTATCTTATTTATTTTTCTTTAAATTAAAGTTTGTTTAAATACAAGCTTTTTTTAAATATTTTATTTCTAATATATAATATTTGGAGTCAATAATATGAAAACAAGAATAATAACTGCGGCTTTACCATTCGTAAATAATGTTCCTCATTTAGGAAATATTGTAGGAAGTCATTTACCTGCAGATATTTTTGCAAGATATTCCAGAATGAAAGGTCACAAGGTAATATTTGTTGGTGGAACAGACGAACACGGTACAGCAACAGAATTTGCAGCTCAACAAAAAGGTGTAACTCCAAAAGAGATTTGTGATTATTATTATGATATTCATAAAGATCTATATTCTTCATTTCTAATAAGTTATGATAATTTCTCAAGAACATCTAGAGAGATTCATCATAAGTTAGTTCAAGAGTTTTTTTTAGATCTTTACAATAATAAGTGCATTACTGAAAAAATAATTAAGATCCCATATTGTAATAGTTGTAAAAGAGGATTAGCAGATAGATACATTACAGGTACTTGTCCAAAATGTAATTATGATAAAGCAAGTGGGGATCAATGTGAAAGTTGTGGAACAGTTCTTGATCCAATTGATTTAATTACTCCACATTGTTCAGTATGTAAAACTAAAGATATTTCTTTTAGGGATACAAAGCATTTATTTCTAGATTTAAGAAATTTATCTAAAGATATAGAAAAATGGATTGATGAAAATCCTCATTTAAGATCACAAGTTAAAGCATTAGCCAAGGGTTGGATAACTCAAGGCATACAAGAAAGATGCATAACTAGAGATTTAACCTGGGGAATAAAGATTCCTATTCCTGGTTATGAAGATAAAGTATTTTATGTTTGGTTTGACAATGTAATTGGTTATGTTTCAGGCACCGCAGAATTGTTAGGAGAAGCAGAAGCAAAGAAGTTATGGCAAGATAAAACCACAGAAACTTATTACTTCATAGGTAAAGACAATATTCCATTCCACACAATCTTCTGGCCAGGTCAAATAATAGGTCAAGGAAAATTAGTTCTTCCATATAATGTTGTAGGATTACAATATATGAATTTTGGAAAACAAAAGTTTTCAAAAAGTAAAGGCATAGGAATATTTGCAGATAAAGCAATAGAAAGTAATATTCCAATTGAGTATTGGAGATTTTATTTAACATACATAATGCCAGAAACAAAGGATTCTGAGTTTATGGTTGATGACTTCTTTGATAGAGTAAATAAAGAATTAATAAGTAATTATGGAAACTTTGTAAATAGAGTTCTTAATTTCATTTATACAAAACAAGACGGAAAAGTCCAAGAAATTAAAGTAAGAGATGAGAAGATAGAAAAAGAAATTCTAGAAGCAGTAGCAAAGATAGATAAATACTATGATGATTGTGAATTTAGATTTGCTCTTTATGAATTATTAAAACTTTCAGATTTAGGAAATAGATACCTAAATGAGAAAGAACCTTGGAAGTCAGGAGATACAACTTCTCTATCATATTGTTTAGAAATAATAAGATTGCTTTCAATTTACTTTTCGCCAATTCTTCCAGAATCAAGTAAGAAAATAAATTCGTTCTTAAATACTACAAATACAAAATTAGAAATTAATACAAAAGCAAAAATAATAAATAAACCAGAGATATTATTTAGAAAATTAGAAGATTTAGAAAAAGAACAATTTAATTAAAATGGAAGTAAATATGAAATCTAAAAAAATAAATAAAAAATTAACTAAAGATAACGTTTTTGCAATCTTTGCAGCAACAGTAGTAATATTTACTGCATTTTTGAATACTTGGTTATCTGTAGGAATTGCAATGGGTGCATTAATTACTGCACTTATTTATAAACTTTATAAGGAATGATAAAAAATGATTGTAAAAGATAAATGTAAATCGCTTTATGCTCCTTGGAGAAAAGATTATGTTTCAAAAGTGAGTGAGGATAAAGAAAATACAAAAGATCCAAATGTTTGTCCATTTTGTTCAAAAAACATAGAAAAAGAGTTCATAATTTTGGAAACAAAAAAGTGTTATTTACAGGCTGCGAAATATCCGTATGCTGCAGGGCACGTTTTAGCTTTCCCAAAAAGACATGTTAATCAAATAGTTGATTTAACAAGTGAAGAAAGAAAAGAAATTTTTAATTTGATAGATCTTTCTGTTTTCGCATTAGAGAAATATCAAAAACCTGAAGGTTATAATGTAGGTTGTAGTATAGGCCGTATTGCAGGAGAAAGTATAATGCATTTACACTTCCACATTTTGCCAAGATATAAAGGAGATGTTGGTTGGAATAGATTGTGTGATTTTAATGTTGTTTCTGTATCTCCAGAGAAATTAACCACTGATTTAAGAAAATTGATTCTTAAAGAAAAATTAATAAAAAAGTTTGATTTATAGGTCGTAGTTTTCCTTCAGCGTCAGTATTTATCTGTGACCAAGTCGCTTTTTCTTAAAAGAACAACCATAGATAATAATTTAAATACTATAGGCACAATATATATACTTTTTAATAATAATTTATAGGGGAATTTGGTGAAGAAACATGATAACAGTTTTAAAAAAATTTTTTAGAAAGATTTCTGGAGGAGACGAAATCGAGATTGATGAAACAATAATTAAGGAAACAAGAAAGCTTTCAGAAACCGCAGTAATAAAAAGATGCGAATATAGATCAAAGGATGTTAGTTGGTTAGAAGGGCATTTAGAGTCCGTAAATAATGTAGTAAATAATAATAGTTTAGGTGCAAAAACAAAGAACTACTTTGAAATTGATGGCAGAAGGTATTTTAAAGACGATACAACAAGAGTTTTATTTAGTAGATTATTTGAGAACTACACAGCATATTACTATACATTAAAAGAATACATAGACACAAGAAAAGAACTTATTAAATATAATGGATTAGGTTCAGAAAGTTTCTTTGTTGCAGGACAAGTAAAAGATGCAGAAGAACAAATGTTAGCAACAGAAAAGAAACTAAATATCTATTTAGATAATATCACAAAAGTAAAGCAAAGAATAAGACAATATATAGGTATTTAAAATTATTTTTAAATACTTTTTTTCTATTTTTAGAAACATTAAAGAATAATGTTTAAAAATTGTTTTATTATATAATTCTATTTAGAAGGTTGTAATCAAAATGGAATCCGTTTTTCAAATTTTAATTTTAGTGATCTTGATTGCTCTCTCTGCATTTTTTTCTGCATCAGAAACGGCCTTAATGTCTATACACTTTGTAAGAGCAAAGTCATTAGCTAATAAAAATAAACCTGGCGCAAAAACTTTACTTCTGTTAAAGAAAGATCCTCATAAACTTATAGTTACTATTTTAATAGGAAATAATATAGTAAATATTTTTGCAGCAAGTTTAGCCACAATTTTATTTTTAAATCTTTTTGGTTCTAAGGGCGTTGCGATCTCCGCAGGAGTTATGACCATAGTTATCTTAACATTTGGAGAAATCCTTCCAAAGACCTATGCAGTACAGAATGCAGAACAAATATCATTGATGGTTGCAACACCAATTCATTATCTCTCTATTCTATTTTATCCTTTAATTAAATTTTATTCGTTTATTTCAACATTAATAAGTAAGTGGGTTAGACCAAAAGTGGAAAAAAAGATTTCAGAAGAAGAACTAAAAATAATTCTCACATTAAGTAGAGAAGAAGGAATCTTAAGTAGAAGTGCAGCAAAGATTATGCATAAGGTTCTTGATTTTGAGGATACTAAGGTTACAAAAGTAATGACTTCAAAAGATAAGATTCAAATTATTGATGGAGATCAAACAATAGAAGATGCCATTGATTTTATTACAAAGAGAGGCCACTCCAAATA
>Ga0172381_10001602_pt1 | contig 26249 bp, 21 predicted proteins | sample Leawel6488metaG_FD_119754 | JGI IMG/M metagenome (GOLD analysis project Ga0172381, IMG submission 119754) | Leachate microbial communities from a municipal landfill in Southern Ontario, Canada - Leachate well 64-88 metaG | ecosystem: Engineered > Solid waste > Landfill > Unclassified | place... | reverse complement strand
TTTTACAAATTATCCCGGAGACTCTAATTATTCTCCTTGGTTCAATACCCTAAATAGTCTGGAATATAAAAGTACAAAATAGAGGCTACGCGCTAAGCTGATAATTTACGGTTTTTTTAAAAAATGGTATAATTTAAATATATATATAATAAAATTTTATGAACAAGAAAAGCTTAATTTTTTTGGTTTCTGTCTTATTTATTATTTTCGGCTTCCTTATTGTTAGAGCCGCTCCTTCCTCAATTCTATTCAGTAGTGGGGGGACTATTAGTGGGGCTCAGTATACCGGAAACGCTGCTACGGCCACTTACTCGTCTTCGGCGGGCAGTGCAACAAATGCGACTAACTGTACTAATGCCACTAGTTGTACTAACGCCGATACAGTCGACAATAAACATGTCGGCACTCTCACTAACGCTAAATGGTGTACCACTGATGGTACAACTATTAGTTGTACAAGCAACGCGCCAGCCGATGCTCAACAGCTCGGTACTTCTGGCAATACTATAACCTTAACCGGCAGTACTGCCATTACCGCTCCTTATGCTACTAGCGCCGGTAACGCTGACACGGCCGATAGCTTACACGTAAGTTCTGGTGTAAACAATGTCGCCAATCAAATAGTAAGAACTGACGCTAACGGTTATATTATGGCTGGTTGGATAAATACTGTTAGCGGTGATGCCGGAACTAATGCTATTTCTAGAATTTATGGAACTTATACAGGTGATTCTTATTTGAGATATTATACTCTGGGTAATTTAGCTACTCAGATGCCAAATGTACCCAGCGCCACATACGCTGCGAGCGCCGGTAGTGCCACTAATGCGACTAATGCCACTAACGCAACCAACGCAACAAATGCGACTAACGCCGACACAGTCGACGGAAAACACGTCGGCACCCTTACTAATACTAAATGGTGTACGACTGACGGTACGACAATTAGTTGTACGGCTACCGCTACTGATTCGCAACAACTCGGTACATCCGGAGGGAATACAATAACTTTAACTAATGGTGGTTCGGTTACTGCCCCTTATGCCACCAACGCCGGTTATGCCGCTTCCGCTGGTAGCGCGACTAGCGCGACTAGCGCAACTGATGCCGATAGAACCGATGGCCATCATTTAAATCAGGATGTCTTGATTGCCAGTGCCCCGACTTTTGGGGGATTAACGGTATCCGACTTAGGGCTTTCTATACAAGATACTTTTAATAATATAGTAACCGCAGATTCTTCAGGACACCTTAATATTGTAAACTATGTTCCCGCAAAAAAAATATCGGCCGGCACATTTAACGGCGGTTTATCGTCTCAATATGCTTTTCCGGGGAATTTAGGTGTTGGCAGTAGTTTGGGAATTGGCCTCGTGTCAGGACTCCCGGCTAGTATTGAATTCGGGACCTATGCTCAAGAGACAAAACCAACTCTTAGAGTTACAAACATAAGCGGTAACTCAACCATGATTTTTCAATTTGCCACGCGTTATCTTATTAATACTGGCACAGAGAGCGCTAACGGGCGCACCCTATCGCTTGGCGGCACCATGGAAGCGACTGGTTATTACTATACTTCCGATCGTTCTCTAAAGAAAAATATTAAGCCGATTGAAAACGCTTTGGATAAGGTTTTACAGTTAAAGGGCGTAACTTTTAATTGGAAAGATAGTGGCGAACCGAGCATCGGTTTGGTCGCTCAAGACGTTGAAAAAGTTTTTCCGGAATTAGTCGCACCCAATACTCCGAAATCTATCCAATATGGAAACTTGGTAGCGCCATTAGTTGAGGCGATTAAAGAACAGCAAAAGGAAATCAATAATCTAGAGGCTAGAATCATGATTTTAGAGGCTAAAAATAAATAATAATATGGAAATTATTAAAAAATTTTTTAAGGGTTATTGGAAAATTATTGTTTTCTGTATTCTCGCCGTGCCCGTGACCGCCCTAGCTTATGTAGCGGTTGGCGGTGGCATTCAACTTGTTGCCGGTGAAGTTTATAGCCTTGTTTACGGCGGTCAAACTTATAATTTAAATAATACGACTGGGCAAAATATTTTTATTCCTAATAATGCTCCTGGAGAATTAGCGAGTTTTATCGCTAGCCCTTTAGCTGCCCTTTTATCGGGCGGTCCTTGTGTGCCGACCTCTTGTCTTAACTACTGTGGTCCGGATGGTTGTAATGGGACTTGTTCTTGCTCTTCAGGGTATAGTTGTCAGGGAACAACCTGTGCTCAAGATTGTGTTCCTAAATGCCTAAGCGATGGTTCTGATGGTAGTAATTGCCAAGACGGTTGTGGTGGTACTTGTCCTTGTTCATCCGGAACCTGTGACGGAAGGGTTTGTGTCGGCGGCGGCGGTAGTTGTACTTCTGTGTGTGCTAATAATTATAGTTTGTCGACAGGAGCTGATTGTAGCGATACCTGTACTAAGCCGTGTCCCTATGCCTGCAACGCCTTTGAGGGCTGTGATCCAGATACTCTAACCTGTGTCCGGTCGAAAGAATGCGATGGCACGGGTCTTGAGGGAGAAAAATGCGGAGGCCTGACTTCATGGGGGAGTATTTGTGGTTGCGCAGACGGGTTGAGTTGCAATACTGGTAAAGGGGTGTGTATGCCCGAATTCTATGTTGATCCAAGCTGTATAGAGAAAAAAGAAGACGGATTAGAGGGCTCACCTTGTGGTTCGCAATATGGAGAAGGATTATTATGCGGTTGTGATAATATAAAGTATAAACTTACTTGCGATAAAGACAAATTAATTTGTGTTCCAGAAGTTGTTGGTGTACCGACAAAAATATAAGAATGGTTAGATTATAAAAAAGAAAAACCCCTGGCCAGTCCGGTCAAGGGTTTTTTGTTGTTACTTAGTATTGAACGGAAATTTTATCTCACGACCATTATTTTTTTGGTTGAGCTTTTTCCGTTCAGAGAAAATTTAGCGAAGTACATACCCGGTGGTAAATCAGGGGCCCAAGTTATTTTTTTATCGCCCGCTGAAAACCGTCCGTTTAGTAAGAGTTGCAATAATTTTCCGTTTAGATCATAAACCATTAAGTTAGCCTCGCTTGTCTCCTTTAAAGAAAAAGAAAAAGTAGTTTGGCTGACCATCGGGTTAGGGGAGATTGTTAGGTCTGGTGTTTGATCCATTCCAAATTCGGGAACAGCGACTGGCGTTAAGCTAGCGATGGCTACGAATTTAGAATAGTAATTGCGGCTGACATAAGAGCCAACAACGATTGAGTCGATAACACTGTCTTTCCGCGCGCTAGTAAAAGTAAGCGGTGAAGTATATCCATCCGGGCTAAGAGTTTCAAAGTCGTACATCTCCATATTGACCGGCATTGGAGAATTCCAATTAGACCAATATGTATATTCACCGGTAACGACCAGTTTATCCGCTCCGCTGGCTTCGCTCGTATAATCAAGGGCCAGAAGAAAATCTTCTTCCTCCGGAAGATAGGTAAAACTTTTTAAAGTATCGCCGCTCTTAACAAAGGAATAATCAACGAATTTATCGTCACCGTGGAGCATATACATATGTCCGCGGGAAAGATTGGACTCGATTTTGCAAACAAGTTCCGGATAAACGCTTGTCCGGTTTTTAGCGAAGTAGAAGACGGTATCAACGTCGGCATAAGCTCGCCAGCCATACCCATTTTCGCCCCAGCTTTCGCCGATAGAATTTAAGTAGTAGAAGGCGCCTGTTTTGCCGCCGACCGTAATGGTGTCGTTATAGCCGACTAAGCAAATAGAGTGCGAACTGGTTGGGTTGTTGATGAAAGCCATTAGGGGCGCTTCCAGTAACTTTGCTTTCGCCGTAGTCAGATCGAAGAAATATCCCCAATCGTCGCAGCGCCATTCAAGCGCTTTATAACGTACGGGTAGGCTAGGTTTAGTCGTATCGTCGCTCGCGTCAAAGGGCATATCGGAGCGCATCGCGCAACCTTCAGTGGCTACTAAATTGAAGAAAGTGCTCGGTGCGATTCCCGGACCCCAAGGACTCAGACAGCGGTTATAGGGAAATGCCGGGCTTAGCGCATGCTCATCAACTTTTGGGTTCCAGCCTTTTTCTTTTGCCTTTAAAGCGCTAATTAAACTAGCACCAGCAGCCGCCACACAACAGCCCTGATTTTTTTGATCAATGGGCCTGTTCATATATGGCAGGTTGCCGTTATAGGCAAGGGGCAGGGAGTGTTTTTCCTTAGAAAGATTGATTTCTTTTTCTGGAAATTTAGCGCGTAATTGCGCTGCACTTTCATACCACCAGGGGTTAGTCTGGCTAAAACCATTTGCGGAAAGGGCAGTGAATATAATCACTGCTAGGAAAAGTTTTTTCATCTGTATCTGAGTTTTGGAATTTATGGTTTATAATCTTTGGTTTTTTCAAATTTTTAAAGAAAATTTTGCTAATTTTTACTGTTGATACTATATCACTTTTGCTAATATTTGTCAATATATTGTTAGTATTTAGTGTTTTTTCTTGACCCCCTTTTTTGAAATTGCTATAATTATCTTAAGTTAATAAACTAGACATAAATAGTACCGGCGATTAACCCCGTTCTGTTTATGTGATTTATCTATTTATGAAAAAAACATTTGTCGGTCCGCTTATCACAATTATTGTTTTAATATTGTTAGCGGCTATGTTCATTTATTTTTACATCTCTTTGAACCGCATGGATAAGAAAATAACGGCTGTCCAGCAGGGAATTATGAGTGATTCCGCCAAGCTCGGCGCCATTGTTAACTTCTTTAATTCTACCAGCAATGCCCAGACTACTAAATAATAAAATAATAAATAATAAAAAAACTATGAGAAGAGAATTTGTATTTCCTCTAATCGTTGGTCTTATTCTAGGCGCGCTTGTGATGATATTTTGGCAATTTAATACTCGCTTAAGCAATGCGACTATTGCCTTAAATCAATTAGAGCAGGTAACCGCCCAAAATACTAAGACTGTTAACGATGTGGTGGCTTTTATTAACCAAGCGACCGGCGCCAACAAGGCTGCTAATCCAGCCTCTGGTACTCCAGCTAAAGAATAAATTAACCCATTTTTCTTGAAAAAGCCCTGCCAAAAGCAGGGCTTTTATGTTATAATTATTAGGTATTATATGATGAAATCTGAAGCCAAAAAACGCCTGGATAAATTAAAGGCGGAGATTGATTATCACCGCTATAATTTTAGCGTTCACGACCGGGAAACTATAACCCCGGCAGCTTTGGATAGTTTAAAAAATGAATTGTTTAAACTCGAAAATGATTTTCCGGATTTGATTACTCCCGATTCGCCGACCCAGCGAGTCGCCGGAAAACCGCTCGGAAAATTTAAAAAATCAATCCATTCTCAACCCATGATTTCTCTGTTTGACGCTTTTACCGAAGATGATATGCGCTCTTGGGAGGAAAGAAATAATAATTATTTAAAACGAAAATTAAAAGCAGAATATTACTGTGAACTAAAACTAGACGGTCTCGCAATTAATTTAAAATATAAAAATGGCTTGCTTATAAACGGCGCTACGCGCGGCGACGGTAAAATTGGAGAAGAAGTCACGGATAATATTAGAACTATAAATAGCATACCCCTAAGATTACGGCTTCCCAGCGAAAGCGAATTAAAAGAAATTGGCTTTTCGATTAGCGAGATTAAGAAAATTTTTAGTTTGCTTGCTCAAGGAATTATTGAGATTCGTGGCGAAGCTATCATGACGAAAAAAGTTTTTGCCGATCTTAACAAAAAGTATGCGCAGGCAGGGAAGGCGCTCTTAGCGAATACGCGCAACGGCGTTGCCGGTTCGATTCGTCAGCTTGATTCAAAAATAACCGCTGAGAGAAGATTGGAATTCTATGCTTATGATTTATTGTTGTCTGGCTTAAATGGCGAGTCAGCTAGTTCGCCGTATGAGCGCGGAGAAATTATTACGCGCCGCGACCAGGCTGATAAACTCGCTAATTTATTGGGATTAAAGACTTTGAAGTATAACCGGATTTGCGCCGATCTCGAGGCGGTTTTTTCTTTTTATCGCGAGATAGAAAATAAGCGCGCCGCTTTACCTTTTGATATCGACGGTACGGTTGTTAAATTCAATGATTTAAAAATGTGGAATATTTTAGGCATAGTCGGGAAGGCGCCGCGCTATATGATGGCCTATAAATTTTCTGCCGAGCAGGCGACGACGCGAGTAAATGATGTCGTCTGGCAAGTCGGGCGCACCGGAGCGCTAACTCCGACCGCGCTCCTTGAGCCGGTAAAAGTAGGTGGAGCGACAATTAGTCGTTCGACACTTCATAATTTTGATGAAATTAAACGTTTAGATTTGCGCCAAGGCGACACGGTTATTATTGAACGCTCCGGCGACGTTATTCCGAAAGTAATTTCCGTTTTAAAAAATTTACGGACCGGTAAAGAGAAAAAAATCGAGCCGCCGAAAGTTTGCCCGATGTGCGGCGGACGAGTTGAAAAAGTCGGTGCCGAGGTCGCTTATCGTTGTCTGAATAAAAGATGTTATGCCGTTAATTTGCGCCAGATAATCCATTTTGTTTCTAAAGGCGCCGCCGATCTTGAAGGGTTGGGCCCGAAATTAATTGAACAGTTTGTAACCGAAGGCTTAGTAAAAGACGCCGCCGATCTTTATGCTTTAAAAAAGGATGAACTTTTGAGCCTAGAAAGATTCGCCGAGAAAAAAGCGGATAATGTAATAGAGATGATTGCCGCCCGACGGGTGTTAAGTTTAGAAAGATTTATTTATGGCTTAGGAATCAGGCACGTCGGCGAAGAAACCGCGCAACTACTCGCCAGTACTTTGGCGCCAAGTTTGAGCAAGTCAGTTAAAGATGGTGTGGTTTCGATTAGCGCCCTCGCTAGTATTTTTCAGAAATTAGACGTAATTGATTTAGAAAAATTAGAAGATGTCGGTCCGATTGTCGCTCGAAGTATCAAGGAATTTTGGCATAATCAACATAACTTAGAAGGATTTAATAAGTTTTCTAAAAACGGCGTTTCTTTGAGCATTACGAAATCTAGCGCGGCGCAAACAAAAAACGCGAAATTAGCCGGAATTAGCTTTGTTTTAACCGGAACCATGGCGAGTTTGACACGCGACGAAGCGAAAGATAGAATTAAATCATTGGGCGGAAAAACTAAAGAAAGCGTAACTCGCGAGACTAATTATTTAGTAGTGGGCGAAGCACCTGGTTCAAAATACGAGAAAGCAAAAAAGTTAGGTATTAAAATATTAGAGGAAGAAGATTTTTTGAAATTAATTGGGTAGCGAAGAGGCCAAATAAAAACCCCCGCCGAGCGGAGGAATTTATTATCTTACAGGTTGCAAGTTTGTATAGGCTTTCGACAACAAAATTATTATAGCAAAAAAAATATTTAGGGTCAACTTTGGCTAGCCACTGTGGACCCGCGGAGAGTTGAACTCCGAAGATTGGATTGTCGAAAGCCATCTTGCCACCTGCCGGGCTCACAGTTAAATAATTATAGCTAAACAAGTATAAATAAAATTTAAATAAATTCTAAAAATGAAATAAAGTTTACTAAAGTATGGCCATAAGCAAAGAAGATATAAAACATATTGCCGAGTTATCAAGAATTAAGTTGACAGCGGCGGAAGAAATAAAATTCGGGGAACAACTCGGATCAATTTTAAAATATATTAAAAAGTTAGATGAGGTTGAAACGAAAAACATCGAGCCGACCGCTCAAGTAAGCGGCTTGGTTGATGTTTTGCGCAGCGATGAGATTAACGATTGGAAGAGGGAAGAAGTTGAGGCGGCGCTAGCACAAGGCGAAATTGAAGCGGACCAAGTAAAAGTAAAAAGAGTTTTATAAACGAAAAAATCTCCCCATTAGGGAGATTCTTCTGGTTCCGTTGCGGTCCCGAACTGAATTTGACACTTGTATTTTTAGTATAGCAGATTTATCGCAAAAGTCAATATCAATTTTTATAAGAATGTGGACCCACGGGGAGTCGAACCCCGGGAACCAAGTGTCAAATTCAGTTCCGGAGACCGCTCTTGGGCCCACGCTCAGAATATTTTAGCAAAGTTAGAATAAAGATAACTTAAATAAATTCTAAAAATACAATAAGCTTGTGAATAAAATGAATAAATGCGAACTAACAATTAAAGAGGCGCGCCTTAAATTAGATTCCGGAGAAATCTCTTCTTTAGAATTGACTAAAGCCTGTCTTGCGCAAATAAAAAAATTTAATCCTGAAATTAATGCAGTTCTAACAATTTGTGAAGACGAGGCCCTTATTGCCGCTCAAGAAGCCGATAAAAGAATCAAGCAAGGTGAAAAAAATGATTTACTCGGCATTCCGTATTTATGCAAAGATAATATCATGACGAAGGGCATTAGAACGACAGCCGCTTCGAAAATTTTAGAAAATTATATAGCGCCCTACGACGCAACGGTAATAAAAAAATTAAAAGAGGCCGGCGCTGTTCTCTTAGGCAAAACAAATTTAGATGAATTTGCGCACGGCGCGTCAACTGAAAATTCCGCTTATGGCGTCACGAAAAACCCTCTCGACTTATCTCGTGTCCCGGGTGGCTCTTCAGGCGGTTCGGCCGCCGCGGTTGTCTCAAACATGTGCCTATTTGCTTTAGGATCAGACACGGGTGGTTCGATTAGGCAGCCAGCTAGTTTTTGCGGCATATATGGCCTGAAGCCTAGCTATGGTCGTGTTTCTCGTTTTGGGTTATTATCCATGACTTCATCAACCGATGTTATCGGTCCATTAGCTAAAACCGCCTATGACGCGGCGCTGGTGTTAAAGACAATCGCTGGTCGCGATAATTTAGATGCGACGAGCGCCCCGGAAGCAATTATGGCTTACGAAAAAGAAATTATGCCCGGAGGCCAACTTAAAGGCATTAAAGTCGGTCTGCCGAAAGAATATTTTCTTAAAGAAATGAAGAAAGAAATCGGCTTATGTCTAAAAGAGGTGGCGCAAAAATTAGAGGCGGCTGGGGCCGAAGTAGTTGAAGTAAGTCTACCTTATACCGAATATGGTATACCCGTTTACTATATTATTACGCCTTCAGAAATAAGTTCTAATTTAGCGCGCTTTGATGGTATTGGTTGGGGGCTAGCGAAAAACGAAACAAGCAATCTCCAAGATTTTTATAAAGCTAACCGCGGGAGCGGATTTGGTCCGGAGGTAAAGCGTCGGGTTATGCTCGGAACTTATGCGCTGAGCGCCGGCTATTATGACGCTTACTATAAAAAAGCGCAGGCGGTTCGAACTTTGATTATTGAAGATTTTAATAAAGTATTTAAAAAAGTTGATATCTTGTTGACTCCAACGACGCCTCATCCCGCTTTTAAAATTGGCGAACAAGTCGATGATCCGTTAGCGATGTATATGGAAGATATTTTTGTAACTGGTGCTTCGCTGGCCGGTTTGCCCGCGCTGTCTCTTCCGGCCGGAACAGTAGAAACTAGTGGAGGGAAAGAGATGCCAGTGGGCGCACAATTAATTGCGCCACGCTTAGAGGAGGGAAGAATATTTAAGGTAGCAGGCGCCCTATAACTATTTAAGAAAACATAAAATATTATGAAAAAAAACAAAAACACTAAAGATTTGAAACGATTTTTATTACCCGGGATAATTCTTTTAGGAATTATCATGTTAATTTTTCTTCTCGCGCGGAACGGGAAAAATAATCCTAGCCCTGTAGCTAATATCAAGCTGGGTAATTTACCGGTCAAAGAAGTTAAGGCGCAAAGTTACGCTACGCTTAAAACTCCGGCCCTAAAAGCGGATGATAAAATGTTCGGGAGTTCGGACGCAAAAGTGAAAATTTTTGTCTATGAAGATATCTCTAGCCTTTATAGTGCTAAATTAGCCGATACTCTAGATAAGCTTTATTCTGAAGATTCGTCCCAACTCGCAATTATTGTTCGTCCCTTTGTTTCTCCGAATTCCGCCATTTCTAAAGAAGCGGCTCTAGCTCTAGAGTGCGCCGGTGATCAAAATAAATGGGTACCGATGCGCGCGCTTTTATTTGCCAAAGCTAAGAATGCCGATTTAAGTTCTTTTGATTTTGAAAAATATGCCGAGCAAGTCGGTTTAGATAAAAATGTTTTTTTAACCTGCTTGACTAATCCGACAAAATCCGCAAAACTAGAGGAGTTAAATAAGGAAGCGGGAAACTATAATGTTCTCGGCGCCCCGACTATTTTTATCGGCGATGAAATGATTCTAGGTGCCCGCCCCTATGAAGACTATGTGGATTCTAATGGCGACAGTATAGAAGGTTTAAAAACATTAATTGCTAAAAAAATAAAATAGAAAATTAGTAAATTATATAATAGCGTGTTTTGAAACAGCACGCTTAAGGAGAGGTCGCATAGCGGTCTAGTGCGCACGCCTGGAAAGTGTGTGTACCGAAAGGTACCGAGGGTTCGAATCCCTCCCTCTCCGCCAAGACAATTTAGTATCGGATAGACCCACAAGCCTCGTATTTACGGGGCTTTTTGGTAGGTTCTAAAATCCCACTCACTCAGTGTTTTATTTTATTTCTTATTATTTTTATATTGCAAAATGCTTTAATTTAAGGTAATATATACTTAAAAAGTAATACTGTAAATAAAAAATTGTAGTTGTATATATAAGAGAATATGAAATTTAACGAATTAAACACAACCGAGCATTATATTTTGAACGAGCTTACGGGTGCATCACCGGAAGAACTTCAGGATGCAAACTACCGAGTTCCGGAGAGTGCGTTTCAACATGGCACAGGAAAGTGGCAATATGTTCCATCAGTACAGCTCAAACGGGACCCATCAAATGCTCTAGTAGAGTCGCTTCTTGTTGATGCATTGGTTCGGCTCAACCCGGATATTACGGCTGATCCAAGTAAGGCCGAGGAAATTCTGCACAAAATGCGAGCAATTTTTCTTTCTGTAGGTACGTCTGGTTTAGTACGAGCCAATGAAGAATTCTCTGCGTGGCTTCGTGGAGAAAAAAGCATGCCAATAGGAGAAAACAACGAACATGTTACGGTCAATCTAATTGATTTTGATAATCCAGAAAATAATACTTACATTGCTACCAATCAATACACAGCACAAGGTAGAGCTGAAAAGCGCCCAGATATTGTGATGTTGGTGAATGGTATTCCACTCGTTGTTGGAGAGTTTAAGACTCCTGTACGGCCAGCCATTTCTTGGCTCGATGGTGCAATGGACATTCATGATGACTACGAGAATACGATTCCTCAACTTTTTGTGCCAAATGTATTCTCTTTTTCAACCGAGGGCAAAACGTTCCGTTACGGTTCTATCCGCATGCCGCTCGAGCTTTGGGGCCCGTGGCGCAATTCAGTTGGAAAGACATCAGGTCTGTCGGAAATAAAACAATCTCTCGGAGTGCTCGAGCCTTCAGTAGTTTTGGACATGCTTCAGAACTTTACTTTATTTGCCACAGATAAACGCAAGCAACGAATTAAAATTATTGCTCGCTATCAGCAATTGGAGGGAGCAAATCTTATTGTTAATCGTGTAAAGAACGGGTCTCCAAAAAAGGGGTTGCTTTGGCACTTTCAAGGATCAGGAAAATCGCTTCTTATGGTTTTTGCCGCACAAAAACTGCGACGATCTCAAGAGCTCAAAAGTCCTACTGTACTCGTAGTCGTTGACCGCATCGATCTCGATACTCAGATTACTGGGACGTTTAATGCTACCGAAATTCCCAATGTTGTTTCTACCGACAAGCGGTCAGAGCTTCACGACCTTTTAAATAAAGACACAAGAAAAATCATCATCACTACTATTTTCAAATTTGCTGAGGCCGGTGGCGTTTTAAATGATCGCGACAACATCATCGCTCTTGTTGACGAGGCTCACCGAACCCAAGAGGGTGATCTTGGCCGAAAAATGCGCGCGGCTTTACCGAATGCATTTCTTTTCGGTTTAACTGGTACGCCGATCAATAAGGCTGATAGAAATACTTTTTGGGCTTTTGGTGCAGAAGAGGACGAACAGGGTTACATGACTCGGTACACTTTCCAAGATTCCATTCGTGATAAAGCAACTCTACCTCTGCACTTTGAGCCACGTTTAGTTGATGTGCATGTAGAGCGTGATCTTATTGATGCCGAGTTTGATCAGATGACCGAGAGTCTTTCAGAGGAAGATCGGACGGGTCTTGTAAAAGAAGCGGCAAAAATGTCAGCGTTTCTTAAATCACCAGCTCGCATTGAAATGATTGTAAAAGATATTGTGAAGCATTTTACTACTAAGGTTGATCCTCAAGGATTCAAGGCACAAATTGTTACGCCAGATCGTTACGCATGCGATCTTTACAAACAGGCTCTGGATAAGATTCTTCCATCAGAAGCGAGTGCGGTTGTTATCTCTACTGGCGGCAAAGGCCAAGATGATACGGCCCTCAAAGAAAAATATGAGATGAGCAAGGAAGAACAAGAAAAGCTTCTTGATAACTTCCGAGATCCGGAACATCAACTTAAATTTTTGATTGTGACAGCAAAGCTCCTTACCGGTTTTGATGCACCAATTTTGCAGTGTATGTATCTCGATAAGGCACTCAAAGATCACAACCTGTTGCAGGCAATTTGTCGCACTAACCGTGTTTACAAAGATAAAGCTTATGGACTTATTGTCGACTACTTTGGGGTCTTTGATAACGTAGCTCGAGCTCTTGAATTTGATGATGCTAGTGTTCGGCTCGTTATTACGAATATCAACGAACTTAAAAATCAATTGCAAGGTGCTATCGATAAATGCCTTACTCACTTTCACGGCATTGATCGCTCGAAGCAGGGCTACGAGGGTCTTTTACTCGCACAAGACTGTCTTAATACCAATGAAAAGCGTGACGCTTTTGCTAATGACTACACGATCTTGAGCAATATGTGGGAGGCATTGTCGCCGGACCCGGTTCTCGATAAATTTCAGCAAGAATACACCTGGCTTTCACAGGTATACGAATCAGTAAGACCGCCGTCAGAAGAAACTGGACGCCTACTTTGGCATGCCTTGGGAGCACAGACGATGAAGCTGATACACGATCACATTCAAGTGAACGGAGTGCATAATAATCTTAAAGAGATTGTGCTCGATGCCGAGGTGATCGAGGATTTGATGCACGCTGGAGATAAAAAGAACACGAAACTCATAGAAGCTGAAATAACCAAGCGATTGCTCCGGCACGGCAATGTTCCAAAATTCATCGCTCTCGGCGAACGCCTTGAACAATTAAGAGACAAGGCGGAGAAGGGACTCATCAATAGCATGGAATTTTTGAAAGACCTTATCCAGCTGGCAAAAGATACGGTGCAAGCCGAAAACGAAATCGATTCGAGTGCACAGCGTACCGGTGCAAAAACAGCCCTTACTGAACTATTTCTTGAATTAAAAACCGATCAGACTCCAGCAATTGTTGAACGTATTGTGAATGACATCGACGAGATAGTTAAGATTGTCAGATTTCCTGGCTGGCAAAGCACGGCGGCCGGTGAACGTGAAGTAAAACAGGCATTGCGAAAAACTTTATACAAATACGCTTTGCATAAAGATAATGCTTTGTTCGACAAAGCCTACGAATATATAAGGCAGTACTACTAGAGCTTAGTTCAGTGAATTCAAGATAGCACTTCTCATTGTGACTGTAATCTCAAGTTGCTTTTCACAGCGTTTCTTTTCTTGCCATATTTTGTGGCAAAATATTCCCAGATTTTTACGAGCTTCAGAATCGGGAGCTCTTAATTTATAGTTTCTCAAAAAATCTGTTGGCACACGCTTTTGACCAGCACTGCCAGTCATGTGTCTTTCCGCAAGCTTTCTAAAGAACGGAAGTTTGGTTAGGTAGTAGATGTAGTAGAGGTCAGATTTTATGTGTGGTCGGAGAACATGAAATTCTGTACTACCGATGGCCATGACACTTTTTACTCCTTCAATAATTGCTCCCTTGCCGTTCTCCATACATGGTGTAATTTTGGCAAAAATCACATCACCATTTTTGAAATTTGTTAGCGAGCTTTTATAAGTCTGGAAGTCTTTTTGCTGATCTAGGGATAATTCACCGCCCTCACTTACCGCTTCCATCGGAATAAAATCAACGGACCCAGTTATCTTGCTTTCATCGACGGTCAAAGTTGGATTTATTAGTGCCAGATTTTCAAGGGTGGTTACCTTTGCATTTTTGTCTTGATATTTTTCTTGGAATACACTTTGAAGTGAGATATATGACTGTTCTATGGCGATCAAATATTTCTCTCGTGTATCATCAGTAGCCCAGAGTAATTCTGCAATTTTCTTTTGAATTGGCCTTGGTGGTAAGTAGAATTTAAACTCGGCAAGATCCTTAAATTTTGTCCTAGGCGAAAGTGATCCAGCGGAGGTACTAACAGCCCATTTGAAGAACCCCTCGCTATGCATCAAGAAAGGCAGTAGGCCGGGTTCGATTTTTTCATTATTTGCCTCCAGCACGAGAATGTCGCCAGAGCAGATACCGTCAAAATCTGCCAGTGCGGCCTTGCGTTGATATGCGCGCCTTTTTCCGAATAAAATTTGCCCGCTTTTAAACTTGCGAGTAAAAGTCGTCTCATCCTCTATATTTCCCCATGATCGAATATGTATATCTAGTGGAGTGAGGTGTTCAAGGCCGACAACCCTTTCTATTCCTTCAGCGATTGGATCACGGGTAACTTCTTTTACTTCGTGTGCTACATCGCCAAATCTAACCAGATCCCAGTCGGTGCGGTTAGCTTTGCTGAAAATAGTATCGAGTTGTGGTGCTATTGATTTCATATTTTTTTGTTTTCAAGCATTGAAAAGATTTCTTTAGTACCTTGCTTAAGCTCGGAACTATTGGTCAGCCACAAATCTACTACCTCGTGGAGTTTCTTTTCACCATTGCCATTACTGGTTTCTGATACGTACAAAGAGATACTTAAATTGGCTTTACTTGAAATTATGTTTTCGTTGTTTACGACTTTGGCAAAACCGGAAATATTTTTAAAGTTGGCATAAGCTTTATATATTTTTTCCGTCTGTTTTTCATCTAGAAAAGAGGATGCATTTTGTCTCGTTACTTCTTTCACTGCATTTACGAATAGGACCTTGCCTTTTCGCTCTTGTGGTTTATTCCATCGGCAGATAAACAAGCATGCTTCCATAGGAGAGTTATAAAACAGGTTTGGACCCAAACCAATAACCGCTTCGACGACATCATCTTTTAGCATTTTTTCTCTGAATTTCTGCTCTGAGTCACGGAAGAGAATGCCGTGAGGCCACAGAACAATACTTCGGCCATGCTTTTTATTAAGACTTTTCAAAATATGCTGTTCAAAAGCATAATCAGCGCAACCTTGTGGTGGTGTGCCGTAGATATTTCTACCATATGGATCGCTAGTCCATGCATCTCGATTCCATCGCTTTACTGAATAAGGAGGATTAGCTAGGATCACATCAAAAGTTTTGAGCTTATCGTTGTCCAAAAATTTTGGTTCAGATAGGGTATTCCCTCGAGCGATCTGAAAATCTTCGATCCCATGCAAGAACATATTCATACGAGCAATAGAAGAGGTCATTAGATTCAGTTCTTGCCCATAGAGTTTGAGAGTACGATGCTCTTTACCCTCTGCCTTCAGATGATTGACGCAGTTAAGTAGCAACCCTCCCGATCCGCAGGTAGGGTCATAGATACTCTCTCCCGGTTGCGGATTCATAATCATCGTCATGAGGTGCACAACGGTTCTATTAGTGTAAAACTCTGCCGCCGTATGGCCGCTATCATCGGCAAACTTTTTAATCAGAAATTCGTAAGCATTACCAAGCTCATCATTCGGGACACTGGCGATGCTCAAATTTTCCTCGGAGAAATGCTCGAGTAGATCGGTGAGTATTTCATCTGAAAGACGCTCTTTGTTCGTCCATGAGGCATCACCAAAAATACCAAAGAGTTTGTCCTCGTTAGATTGTTCAATCTTTCTAAGTGCTTTTTGGAGCGCATCTCCGACATTGACCGTCACTTGGCGAACATCACGCCAGTGGGCACCTCTTGGAATTTGAAAACGATGGTTTTCCTCAAATTTCGCAAATTCTTTATCTCCCCCAGATTCTGTGAGAGCTTTTTGATATTCCTCGTCATACACGTCACAAATTCGCTTATAGAAAAGCAGAGGGAAAATGTATTGTTTGTAATCGCCGGCATCAATTACCCCACGCAACAACGTTGCGGCTCCCCAGAGGTATCTTTCTAAATCTTGTTGCTTAATAGTCATATTATTTGGTAAGTAAGGAGAAGTCCTTCAGGACTCTTTTTAATGTTTCCTCGGACTTCCATACACTCTCCAAAGATTTTTTGAAATCGGACGTTGTCTCTTTGACCGAAGGAAGTATACTTTCATCGATTTTCTCGACGTAGAGGGGAATGCTTAAGCTCCAGCCGTTCGCGGCAATATCTTTTAACAACGCCACCTTGGCGTGGTTTTTAACGTTTTTGAAGTTCGAATACCAAGAGTATATTTTATCGGCGTGGTCACTCTCTAAATAATTTTGCGCTCTGCCAATTTTTACCTGATCGGATGCATCTATAAATAAAACCTTGCCTTCTTTGTTATCTGGCTTATTGGTTCGGAACACAAGGATACAGGCGGACAGTGTGGCCCCATAGAAAATGTTTGGACCGAGCCCTATAACAGCCTCAAGAATATCACTCTCGATTATTTTTTTACGTATTTGTCCTTCTTTTCCTTTTCGGAAAAGTGCACCATGTGGGAGGACAACTGCTATTCGGCCACGGGGATAGGACATTGACTTAATCATGTGTTGCACCCAAGCCAGATCACCGCTACCAGTAGGTGGCACTCCGGCAAAGTTTCTGCCGAACGGATCATTGATCCACAAATCGTCACCCCATTTTTTGAGAGAAAAAGGAGGATTAGCGATCACGCAATCAAAGGTTGCAAGGTGATCACCGTCGTAATAGGCAGGGCTACGAAGTGTGTCTCCTCGTTGAATATGAAAATCCTCGACATCATGCAAAAACATGTTCATTCGTGCGATTGAAGACGTTGTGAGATTTTTCTCTTGCCCGTAAATCTTGAGGGTTCGTGCATCTTTACCTTGTGCTCGAAGAAGTTCTACGGACTGGAGCAACATTCCACCTGTGCCACAAGCAGGATCGTAAACTGTCTCGCCCTCATGAGGATCAATGATCCGACCCATGAGATGGACAACAGATCGTGGTGTATAAAATTCTCCAGCTTTTTTATTGGTAAGGTCGGCGAACTTTTTAATAAGATACTCGTATGCTTGTCCGAGCATGTCGAGGTCAACTGTGCCGTTGGCTAGTTTATATTGTGAAAAGTGTTCGATCAGCTCCGTGAGTAAGCTGTCAGGTAGTTTCTCTTTATTTGTCCACTGTGCATCGCCGAAAATACCAAAAAGATAATTTGGATTTGCCTTTTCTATTTCTCTAAATGCAGATTGAAGTTTTGCGCCTACATTTTTTGTTGTCGCTCTTACGTCTTTCCAGTGATAACCTTCAGGGATAGCAAATCTGTGAAATTCCGGCAGTGCGGCGTAGCTAGTATCACCCTTCGATTCCTCAAGAGCTATTTTATATTCATCGTCATACACATCTGAAAGACGTTTGAAAAAGAGAAGTGGAAAAATATAAACCTTGAAGTCGGCCGCATCAACTGGACCTTTCAATATCCAAGATGCTTTTGCGAGATGCTGTTCGAGTTGTGGAAGTGTAAGTTTCATAAATTATTTTACTAACTCCTCAATGGAAGTTTCGAGAGCTAGTGCAATTTTCATCATCGTTCGAACTCTAGGATCGGGAGTTCTACCATTCTCGATCTTTGCGATGGTGTGATAATCCAGCCCCGTTTTCGTAACGAGTTTGCTTTTAGACAACTTCTTTTTTGCTCGAAGTTTTCGCAGGTTTTCTGCGATCTTTGACGGCTCTTTTTTTACTGATTTTGTTTTCATATAGGATAACTTTGCTTAGTATCATTATACCATATTGTAAAAAATATATCCAGAGATAAGGTTCCAAATTTTGGTAGAAAAATTAGCTTAATTTTGTGATGTTTGATTTGTTAATTACGGCATTTAGTAGACGTCTATTCATCTAATAACGTTAGCTTCTTATCCTTCAGCACAATTTTACTTCTCAAATTAGCTAGCAGCTCTCGCTTCTCGATAGAACTTCCTTCTTTGAGTACATATCTAGCATAAACCCTCATATCAACTGCGGGGTTTTGTTTTTTGTGGGGTTGTTTTTCGCCCAACACCATGTTTTGAAATTTATTTAATCGCTCAACCTCCATTTCCATTCTGGTCAGTATTCCTAGCTCATTCATATCTACTTTATCTATTATCTTTAGTAGTTCAAATATTAATTCTTCTTCTCTAATGTATTTGTTCTTGCAGAATCTATCCCTAGCCCTAGAACAACCATAATAAATATAATGTGCCGTCGTTCCGTCTTTAAGTTGTTTATATTTATCTTCAGCCGATATTCCCGATCCGCAACAACCGCAAGTAATTAATTTAGTGAAAGCAAACTCCTTATTCTCTCTAACTATATTATCTCGTTTTAATTGAGTCTTAGCTTTTTCAAATAACTCTTGAGTAATTAGTGGTTTATGTTTTCCTTGGTACCAATTACCGCTTCCTCTTGGTCTCTCGAAGACTCCGTAATAGAAAGTATTATCTAGTACTCTGTATATACCGCTAAGCGTAATTGGCTTTTTTCCTCTAGTGTAGAAATTAAGCTCATGTTTTAACCAATGATATAACTTTCTTCCACTATATTTTTCATAGGCCACTTTTTCAAATATTTGTTTAATGGCAGGGGCTCTTAAGGGGTCAACAATAACCTGACATTTTTTATCCATCCGATTTTGGTTTAAATATCCTAGTGGAGCTACTCCGACCCATAGCCCCATTTCACATCTTGTTCTTAATCCGCGCTTAACATTAACCCCTCTATTATCATTTTCTAATTTAGCCTGCGATCCTAAAATCATTAATAGGAACTTCTCATTAGGGTTGTTAGTAAATCTCTGACTAAAGGTTCTTATTTCTTTAAGTATTCCTTGATCTATTAAATCGACTATTGCCCCAAGGTCGCCAGCATTTCTTGAGATTCTATCAGGAGCCCAAGTCAGGATGGCGTTAAATTTGCCTTGTCTTATATCTACCACAAGTTCATTAAAGACCTTGCGTTGACCTGTCTCTTTCGCACTATGCGATTCTCGCCTAATTTCCGTAATATTGAGATTTTCCCGAGTGGCCAAATCTAGCATTTCTTTAATCTGGCTATCAATTGATAAAACCTGTCTTTCTTCCGACTCGGTTGATTTACGGGCGTAAAGGCAGTATTTAAGCGTCTCTTGTGACAATACCCCTAAATTAGCTCCATTTGGGCCTTGCATGGTCGCATTAGGACCTAAAACTGTAGTTATTTGGTTCATACGGTTGCATAGTTATAATCAAAGGAATGACGCAAATAGTAAGACAAGTCCAGTTCCAGAAGTAGATAACCTGTAGGTAACATTTCTTTACTTTTAGTGTTTTTCGGACTATATTTTAGATATAAAGTCAAAATTATTATTTTAATAATAGAGATAATGACGGCAATTGATATAAAAACAACAAAGCCTAAAGTAGATAACTTTAAGACATGGTTGGAAGGCAAGCCTTATTGGGAAAAATACTTGTGGCAACTGCACATGACGAAAGATATTCTTGATGATGAAGACATTAAGAAATGTTACCAGTATTTATTGGAAGATTTTGGCGTAGTAAAGGAAACATCGGGTAGATTAGCAATTAATTTTCCTGCTCTTGATTTAAATGGAGCAGATACGCCAAAGGTAAAATCAACACTTGATAAGATTGAAAATCTTAGGAATGTAAATGCTATAGACGATGAATGTATTCTTGAGTTTGGAAAAAATCTAACGATCATCTATGGAGACAACGGGGCTGGTAAATCTGGAATAGGCAGACTTTTGAGCAACGCATGTCTTTCCAGAAAGCCAAGGAAGCTACTGCCAAATGCAAAATTGGTTTCGTATCCAACCACTAAGGCTACGGCTGATTTTTATGTATCCAACGCCACAGGATCAAATGTTATTAAATATACACTTGGGCAAACGCACGAGTCTCTCAAAGCATTTTCTGTTTTTGATCACGAATGCGCATTAATTCATCTTAATAGTGAGAATAAGGTTGAATTTGTTCCGTCTAAAATAAAAATATTTGATGAGGTATTTAAGAGTATTCTGATTATCGAAACAAAACTACAGGAAGAGATTGTAGCAAGGCAAAAAGATAATCCGGCTGAAGGGCTTTTTACTGGGGCATCCTCAATAACCGAGTTTTTAAACTCGTTATCTTATAAGATTACCGATCTACAAATTGATGATGCTTTGACATTTACATCGGCCGATAAAACATTACTTGCCGAAAAAAAGAAAATTGTTGCAAAAAAACTAAAACAGGATATATCAAAACAAAAAAAGGAGTTATCGGACGAATGCGATGACCTTACTACATTCAAAAGTACGCTTTCTGCCAAAAGCTCTGCTCTTACTAAAGAAAAAGCCGATGAGATTAATGCATTAATAAAAGAAATAAAGGATAAAAAAGATATTGCTGATAAATTAAGCGTTAAAAATTTTGATTTCCTATCTTTCAAAAATATTGGGAGTATGGAATGGAAATCTTTAATTGTGGCAGCTCAAAAACTTTATGACAAAGAGGTTGTCTCTAATGGTGGGGCAGAACTAGAACATTGTATTCTTTGTAGACAATTGATTACCGATAAAGAAAAAACACTTTTTAGCGATTACTGGAAATTCCTCAAAAGCACAGCCGAGACTGAATTAACGACGGCAAGACAAGCGCTTGCAATATCACTGGATGGGCTTGAAAGAACGAACACCAGTTGGCCGACTTTTTCAGAGACAGAAGTCGCGGTAAAAATTCTCAAAAAAGATACACCATCCGATCTTGAAAAAATAAAAACTGGTTTCGGCGATTTGAAATCACAGATTCTTAAATGGATAGGGCAAGTTAAAAAGGAGCAGGATGTAAGCTATGTTGATCTAAAAATAATTTTGGACTCGATCGCTACGCTGATTACCGAAAAGAAAAAGACGGAGACAAAACTTGTCGATCCCGCATCAGAAATAAATACCCTTAACGGAGAGATTGCCTACCTTGAACAGAAACAACAAGCATCAGGGATAATCTCGAAAATAAAAAAATATGTTGGATGGTTGAGTTGGAAAAATGCAATCGGCGTTATAAATCTCCCAACAATCAGAGGGAACACGACTCGAAAAAAAACAGAGATTATGGGTGAATTAGTAATTTCTCAGTATGTAGTCATATTCAATAAAGAAACAGAAGAACTTGATTGTAATTTTGGACTCAAAGTTGAATCACATGGTCGCGACGCAACTACGGTCAAGGAGTTGAAGCTCGAATTTGCACGAGGGTATAGCCCGAGCGATATTTTAAGTGAAGGAGAACAAACTGTTAGTGCGCTGGCTGATTTTCTTACTGAATCAAAATTAGACAAAAATAATTCGGGTATTATTTTTGATGATCCCGTTACTTCTCTTGATCATGAACGAAGGACTACTATTGCCAAGAGGTTAGTTAAGGAAGCAAAAGAACGCCAAGTGATTGTTCTTACTCACGACATTATTTTCCTTCTCGATTTACAATTTTATTCTGACAGTGAATCAGTCGCTCATACCTCCGTTTCGATGAGAAGAAGTGGTGATAAGATTGGTCTAATTAAACCAGAGCTCCCATGGATAGCCCTTGATGTAAAAAGGAAAGTTGGATATTTAAAAAATGAATTGCCCATTCTTAAAAAAGCTGAGGCCGGCGATCAAGACGAATATAGAAATAAAGTAAAATTATGGTATATGCTTTTCAGGGAAGCATGGGAGAGGGCCGTTGAAGAGCGTTTGTTTAAGGGTGTTGTCCAAAGATTCAATAAAAGTATACAAACTCAAAAACTTGGTAAAATTGATGTTAACCCGACATTGATAAAAGAAATAACAGACGGTATGACTGAATCGTCAAAATGGCTTCATGATATGGCGGCTGGAATGAATCCGTCTATACCGAAAAGCGAGGGGCTTGTGACAGAATTAAAATCACTTGAAGATTTTATAACTAAATGTAAACCAGATTAAAATTTTGTCTAAATATTATACAGCGCAAAAAAATAAAATTAATTTTTATGACGGTCAAGGAATACCAAAATTATTGCAAAAAGAAACTTGATACTATTTATCAAGAAGTTGAAGTTGAATGGAACCCCTTTAGAGGGTGTAGGGTAAATAGTAAACAATATTGTCCAAGATTGGATATGGCCATCGGCCCCTTCGCGATTAATGGCCAATTTAGTGAAGATTATACTGAGCTACTTAATGAACCAAGAAGCAAGGTATTTATTGAATCATTAATAAGGGCAAATAATCAAAATATTACAGGGGTAGGCGATGGAGATCAATCTAAAATATCTGATTTTTATTCTTTTAACCATAACGCCCGCTGTTTTATGTGTGTAGAAATAGAAAATAAAGTATCGAGGAAGCATATTGTAGGCGGGCTCGTTAATGCTTCAGCGTTAGGAAGAGTGGCTGTCCTTATTGCTTGGACGCCAGACAAACTTAAAGCATTTATTAAACTAAAAAATTACTTAAAATATTTATCTTCCGTTGAAAAAAATTCTTTTAAAACTAATAATATTTTGATTTTAAATAAAGACCAATTTAAGAATTTAGTTGATTCCTTTGTTCGGCGAAGGACAATTTAATAAACTATATAATCCTATGCCAGATAAATTAGACCTATCCTCGATATTCGATTATGCAATAAGATCATTTATTTCTGATTTTTGGGTCGCCATAAAAGATTTACTGGTAATATATTGGCCGTATATCGTTGGTTTCTTGGTTTTTGTGATTGCTGGTATTGTTATTCAAATTTTGATGTTACGGAGTGGCCATCGCAATAAATTATCGGCAGGATTTAATAGTTTGGTCGGAAGTTTAACGTATTCTCTATTTTTCTTAATACAATTTTTAATTTGTTATTGGATATTTGGTTCTCAGGTTATTGATGATATTTGGTTTACAACATTTGGTGCCATATCTTTTCCGGCTACATGGGCGTTTTTAAACGCTATCGGGTTTTGGTATTATTAATACGATATTAATATTATATGAGTAAAGAATCCTTAGAATTTCATATAAAGTCGGGCGATTATTTTGGCACATTAGCTACCGTTATAGATCTGGTTAAACAGCAGATATTTAAAGATAATAGTAAGAACAAAAATAAAAAGGTTATCGAAGGTAAAGTTGCTGAACTAATGTATCTGCAAAATAACTACTATATAGTTAAAAATCATAGATTATAATCAAATAAACTTAAATACCTTAAATAGCACCCAATGGCTGCTATTTTTTGATTGCAGACAAGCTGTAGGTAACTATTCTTTACTTTTAGGCCTATTTAAGCTATATTTTAAGTGCTAAACCGTAACCAAATTTCGTGAAGTCGCGCCCATTAATGGGTGGCCTTGGCTTATTTGCATACAGGAACGGACATACCGACCCATATGCAAGTAAGCGTCTTCACGGACACTGATTGCGGTTTAGCGACCGGGTCGGGTGTCCGTTTTTGTTTTCTACGGATTTCCGGCTATCTAATAAAATAATAATTTAAAATGTATGAGAAAAATGATAATTTTTCTGTCTTTAACAATTTTAGGTTTTGCCACCATAATTTTAGTCGTTAATACCGCTAGGGCTGGTTATTTTGATTCACCCTTAGCCAATGTTTGGAATAGCCGCAAAGATTTGCAAAAAGCTTTCCCCGGAGATCCATTAAATAATTCTAAACTTGAAGCGTGGTGTAAGAAATATGGATGGAAAGACGATGTCAGTCTTTTCGGTTGCTATCCCGACAAGATAATAATAGAAAAAATTATTGACGCTAAATATAATGATAGAATTACTTCATTAGAGAATAAGGTCAACGAACTAAGCAATAAGATAAATCAATTATCTTCAGCTTCTTCTATTAACAACGCCCCTATTGTCCAAAATATTACCACCGCACAAGAAGGAGAGTGGAGAGATTGTCGTGTTGGCGGTAGCTACAGAATGGCTTTAGATGAAAATGGTGACGGTTACGGTGAATTTGAGTCCTTAACTTGCCCAACCAGTATTAATGATAAAGTAGTTAATGGCGTTTCTCAAGTGAAGGTATTATTTAAATAATATTTATTTAGCATTTGTTATTAGGTTTTTATTTTATTTTTTGTATTTTTAATCTATGGCTATTATTATTTCGCAAGATGGCAAGAAAGCGCAAAAAATTGATAAATTGGATATCGAAAAAGAGGGATATCTGCAAAATTATATTCATGAAAATCCAGAATCTATTCCAGTTTATGAAATCGAAGAAGATAAGAAATTATTGGTAGTGGCCAGAGAATTCAGAACTGAATCCGGACCGATCGATGCTTTAGCTATTGATAAGGATGGAGATATTTATGTCGTTGAAACGAAACTATATAAAAATCCCGACAAAAGAACGGTTGTTGCTCAAGCATTGGACTATGGAGCATCTCTCTGGCGGCATAGCAACTTTGATGAGTTTATTGCTAAAATTAATAATGAAATAAACAATAAATTTAAAATCAGTTTTGAAAAGAAAGCAAAAGATTTCTTCGGTATAGACGATGAGCAGGTAGCTTTAGCTATTGATTCTATAAAACAAAATCTCCAAAATGGTAATATTAAATTCGTAATTTTGATGGATTCAGTTGAGGATAGACTAAAGGATTTAATCGTTTATGTGAATCAGAATAGCCAGTTTGATATTTATGCGGTTCAGTTGGAATATTATAAATTTGAAAAGTACGAGATAATGATTCCGAAATTGTTCGGAGTCGAGGTAAAAAAGAGTATCGCCAGCAACGTTGCCGGTAGTCCTAGGAAAAAGTGGGATGAACAAAGTTTCTTTGAAGAGGCGAAAAAAATATTGTCAGTAAGTGACGTAGAGCCAATTTCTGACCTTTATAACTTTTCAAAAAAGTCATCAGCTGAAATTCATTGGGGTACCGGCGTTAACCAAAGTTCTTTTTCAGTTAGATTTGATAAGTTGGGGAATAAACCGTTATTTGTTATTTATTCAGACGGAAAAATGAAAATTTCTATTGAATATCCGAAGCGAGGGGCGGATCAAAAACAAATTGCTAATTTAGACAAACTTGATGCCAACTTAAAGACTTTAGGAATAGAGATCAATCCCGCATCCGAGCGAACCGTATTTTTGCTAGAGGAATGGTCTAATAAGGTGATTAAAATCATTAAAAATATAGATGAAATTATAAAATAATTTTATATCTATGAAAAAATGTCCCTTTTGCGCCGAAGAAATACAGGACGATGCTGTTAAATGCAAGCATTGTTTAACTGATTTATCATCTAATAATAAAATCAATTCAGAGGAATCATCTGCTGATAATATTAGTGGTGGAAAAATTCAAAAATTAAAGTGCAAACAATGTGGCGGGGAAATGGTGAGAAGAAAAATTTATCACGGAATTGGTTCTTCTTTTTTAATTTTCTTTTTAGGATTTATTTTATCAATTGTAAACGGAGTTTTAGGTGGCATATTGATTATCGTTGGTTTAATTTTGTTTATCGTAAAACTGGCATCACCTAAGAGATACTGGATTTGCAATAAATGTAGTTATAAGATTGAGAAATGGTAACACAGTTTTAACTAGGTGTGTTATTGGATGGTTTTTGAGGTTTCTTTTTTAATTCATAACCTAAAACTTCACCTACGTCTTGTAAAAACCATTCTACTTCTTGTTTTGACAATAAGGCTGGATGTTGTAGACCGCAGGATTCACAAGTTTCTCCAGGGGCTAATTCTTTCACTGGTTCGGTGCATGACCTTCTAGGTAAATATCGACGATTATTGTGGGATAGATAAAATTTTATTGCACCTATATTGCCTGTTTCTATTTTTTTAATCAAATTCATTTCGGCTAAGTCTGAGATTCGACCATGACCTTCGGCGGTAGCCTTATTAATTTGTTCTTTGAATTTTTGATCGGATTCCATCCAGCGATAAACAGTTGATCGGGAAACGCCTATCTTCTTTACGGCGTAAGATATAAAAGGCGTTTCCC
>Ga0172381_10001601_pt1 | contig 26262 bp, 33 predicted proteins | sample Leawel6488metaG_FD_119754 | JGI IMG/M metagenome (GOLD analysis project Ga0172381, IMG submission 119754) | Leachate microbial communities from a municipal landfill in Southern Ontario, Canada - Leachate well 64-88 metaG | ecosystem: Engineered > Solid waste > Landfill > Unclassified | place... | reverse complement strand
GGTGCTCGCGTCGATGGAGCGGCGCAGGCTGAGTATCTGCCCTTCCCAAAGCGGCGTGCCGTCGTCGATTTCCACCCAGGCGCCGGGCACGACTGCTTTCGGGGGCGACCTCAGCGCGTCGCGCACGACGAGGTCGAAGCTCGCCGTCCCGTGCCCGCCGGGGTTCGCGCCGCCGAACTGGACGGCGGTGAGCTTGACCGGGCCGATGGGGGTGTCCTCAGTGATGTTCTCGCGGAGGGTGAGGGAAGGGCCAAAGGAGAGGTAGCCACCGCATTGCGCGAGCGGGCCGGCCGTGGCAAAGGGCTGGATGCCGCTCGCCCACGTGTACCCGCCGTCGATGGTCTTCCATAGGGAGCCGTGTCCGGTGACGTACTGGGTTAGACCCGGCTCCATTGTCATTTCCGTGCCTACGACAGGGCTTGTAGCGTGCCAGCCGCCACCACCGTCAGCGCTGCGCCACACCACGTTTGGGTCAGCCTGGCCGACAACGCACAAGAATCCACCACCAGAAGTGTAAACAAGCCTCGTGGCTCCCTCGGGGGGGGATAACGAGTCGACAAACACAACTCCATGATCGGACGAGGAGTAGACGCGGTTCATAGAGAGGTCAGCCTCGCCGGTAACAACGTAGTGGCCGATGTTGTCACCCGTCACGGGGCCAGCCGCGATGCAGTTCGCGCTGTTATTCCAAGCGTAGGCGGTCGCACTTGGAGCTGCCCACGTCACGCCGCCGTCGGACGTGTATCGGCGCACCCAGTTGCCGCCGCTGACATCGCCCGTCACCCAAGCAACCGACGTCGTAAGCGCCCGGACCTCATAGAGAGCCGTGGCACCGATACCGGCGACCGTCGTTGCCGCCCAGGTCCGACCGCCGTCGGTCGTCTTCCAGATGGTCGATGCGCCCGCCAGCACGCCGCAAGCCCAACCGATATCGGAGCTGACCCAAGCGACCTCGGTTGGCGCCATGTCCACGCTGCTGACCGTCGCGTCGATGACCTGCGTCCACGTAAGCGCCCCGTCGTCTGTGCGCCACAGCCCCCCGGCCCCGCAGGCCGCGAGTCCTTTCATCGGGTCCATGAAGCGCAGCCGCAGGCAGGCGTTGGCCGTGCCGGGGTAGACGCGCCGTTCCCACGTGCCGCCGTCGTCGAGCGTGCGCGATATGCCGTAGGGACTTGCACCGTCGCAGGCGTACAGCGCCGTCATGTGCTTCTGATTGGTGAACTTGACGGTCAGCATTGAACGTCACCCCAGCGGGGTATACTGAGATGGTCTACTAGGAGGGGAACATGCGCAGGCTCGTACTGCTGGTGGGCGTCGCGGCGCTCGCACTCCTCATGGCCGCTCCGGCGCAGGCGACGACAATGCGGGAGTGGAAGGGCGCTCTGGAGCAGGCGACTGTCCAGTACGGCGAAGTGTTCTGGAGCGAGAGAATCGATCCGAGTGTGGAAAACGGGTTGGGGATCGGACTCAGCAGTCTCCTCACCGGTTTCGACCCGTACTGCGAAGGATGGGGCTACGGTGCCATGGATCAGTGCTGCTACGTGCTCGCGCTCTACGGGGAGTTTCCGTGCGATGGGATCGACTGGAATACCTTCTTCAATACCGGCCGGACACGTCTGCTCCCCTACGTCAAGGACTTCTTGCGCCCGTGGCTGAACGGGCCGATTCCTCAAGAGCAGTTGCGGTTGCTGTACCGGCCGCCCGTGCTGGACCTCACGGCGCCGACAGCGTTCGGTCGCTGACCTCATCTCGCCACCCCGTACCGCGCCGGGTACTTGTACGTGACGGCGACGGCATGTGTGTTCGACGTCAGTGCCCCGGCCGCGTCCTCGACCACGACGATGAGCCGCAGGGGGCAACGCTTCATCGAGGCGGCCGAGAAGTACACCGTCATGTTGCCGGTGCCGTCCTGCCCGACGCTCAGATAGCAGCGCCGCGCATTGTACGGAGCCTTCGCGTAGAGCGTCAACGCAGTCGGCGAGGCGTCGTTCGCGCTGACCGATGAGAGCGTGTCAGAGCGCACCGTGTTCCCGTCGATGTCAGCCCAGACCACCCTCACCACGGCGCTCCCGGCGACGTATGAATCCACGTCGCGCGTCACGCCGAACTGATACCACTGGCCTGGCGTGACAAGGGGCGTGCCAAGGACCGTCGCGGCATACCAAGCCCAGTGCGAGGCGGCGACGATCTTGATGCGCGAGGTATCGGCCATGACGTGGACCCCGGCATCGGTGCGGCCCCAGTCGGTCGGCCACGTGCTGCCACTCGGCGAGGCGGTCGCTATCAACTCTGGGCAGTGCGCGGCAAGGACGGTCGGCGTGAGCGGGCCTGAGGACTTGAGGTGGGTCGCGTCGGCTGCCCCGTCCTGCCAGCACCCGCTCGGGCCGAAGTCGATCTGGTCGATCTCGGTCGTCGGCGTGTCGGGGTGGTAGGAGAAGTAGCCGAGATCGAGCGGCAGCAACACGATGGCGTCGATAGCGAACGTGTTGGTGCCGTCCGAGCGGCAGTAGAAGGTGAGGTTCGCGGCCGTGCCGAACGCGGTGTCGGCGACCGGCAGGTGCACCTCGGGGCCTTCGACTAGGTGGTACGTCGCCTTCGTGACCGCGACCTCGGTGAGGTTCTGCGAGTCCATCACGTACCCGGTCCCGGCCGACTGAGCGATGCGGTAGAGCGGCCGGTACGCGCCGGCCGGATAGGGCGAGGTGTCCAGCGATGCGGTCTGCCAGCTTGCGGACGTGGTGCTGCGCGGGTCGTTGCTCCAGGCCGTCGCGGTCGCGCCGACGGCCGTCATCGTGGTCCAGGTGAGGGCGCTCGCGTAGACCTTCCACATGGTGTCTTTCAGGGCCGCGAGCGCGAGGGCGACGTGGACACTGTGCATGTCGTTGCCGCTCGAATCGTCGACCGTCACATCAGCTGGGGAGCCGTGGGTACCGAGTAGTGTGGCGAGAGACAGGCTGGCGGGGGTGTTGAGGGCTTGGGCGCTGTAGAGGGTCTGGAACGCCCCGTCCGGCCACGTATCGACCGTCATCCGCCAACTGACGATCTGCTGCCATCCACACCAGGTCGTGAGGTCCTTTGGCATCGGATTCGTGCAACTGAGGACCCGGTACGCGAGTGGGTTCGTCGCCCCCTGCTGGAAGTGCACGTAGATGTTGCCCGGCTGTGCGACCTCGGCGATCAGCGCCTCGTATCGAGTCGCCAGGTTGTCAGCTGAGGTGCCCTCGACCTCGACCGAGACATCGACGGTCATGCCATCGTCGCCGAGCACGAACGACTGCAACCGATACGGTGACGCCGAGGAGAGCTTGCCGAACTCCAGGTGGCCGAAGTAGTCGCTGCTCATCCCGTCACCATCCTCTGCGTCGCACGAATCGCCGGAGCCAAGCGCCGGGTGACTTCCTGCGTGATGTAGTCGATCGATCCTTCGATCTCGTCATCGTCACGGAAGTAGTTGTCTCCCGTGAACACGAACTCCAGACTCACGTCGCCGCTACCGCCGACCGTGCCGCGGCGCAGGTTGCTGATGACCAGCTCGTCCTTGCCTGCCTCGCCGAGCAGTGCCGGGACGCCGCCCGGCTGTGCTTTCACCAAGCCGCCCTTCGCCAACTGCCGCCGCGCGGCCCACGGGTAGCCGGCGCCGACCGGCGAGGTGATGACCCCGGACGCGCGGCCGGCGGCGTGGATCATCTGGCCGCCACCGATGTAGATGCCGGTGTGCCCCCAACCGAACTGATCGGTGTACTGCGCATTGCCGGTCTTCATGAAAATCTGGTCGCCGGGGCGTATCGCGCTCTTCGGTATCTGGCTGCCGAGCACCCACTGATTGCCGGTGTAGGTCGGGAAGTTCGGCCGGCCCGACGCCCGGTAGGCGCCCATCACGAATCCCGAGCAGTCCCACGTGCTCGGTCCGGTCGCGCCGACCTGGTAGGAGTCGCCGAGGTGCCCCTTCGCCCACGAGGTGGCGCGCAGGCCGTTGACCGCACTGCCGATTTCGCTTCCAAGGCCGGTACCAAGTCCGGAGCCGAAGTTGAACTTGACGTTTACGCCGATGCCGATTGCCTTCTTGAGGACATTCTCAATCTCGGTGTGCGCTTTCTTCGCCTTCGTGACTGCGGCGTCCTTGTCGATGTCGACCTTCGGCTTCGGGTGCATCTTGCCGATCTTCGTGAGTTCTGAGCCGGTCTTCTTGAAGCTGGAGGTCGTTCTGTCAGCGGCATTTTTCGTCTTGTCCCACTCCGCAGCAGCTTTGCCACCGAACCGCGACGCCATCAGCTTGTGCTGCCGCTCAATCTCCTTGTTCGTCATGCCCATCTTGCGGTCGAAGCCGTCGATGATGTTCTGTAGCTTGCCGCCGAGATAGTCACCGAGCGCGATTGCTCCAGCCAACGCCCCGGCCCACGGGACCAGCCGAAGCACGCCACTGAATCCCGCCACAGACCCCGCCGCACCAGCTGCACCTGCCGAGATTCCGCCAAACATCCCTGCGATACCGGCGGTCAGCTTCATCGCCAGCAGACCACCGACAGCCACCGCCACAAGGTCGATGTTCTCAGCAGCGAACTTGGCGATTTTGCCGATGGTCCGGAAGAACCCAACGATCTGTTCCTTGTGCGCATCAAACCACTTGCCGATGGCACGGATAGCGTGGCTCACAGTCTTCTGTATCTTCGGCATCAGCTCGATCAGCGCCGGCATCCCCGTCTCGGACAGCCACGTAAACAGCGGCTTCACGGCCGTCGCGAAGACCTGTGTCAACGAGTCCTTGATGGTGCTCCAGAGCCCCGCGAAGCTGCGCGACTGCTTGTCCATCATCCCGCCGAACATACTGCCCTTGTCGGTGATCTTCTCGAACGCCTTCTCGATCTCCGGGAAGCCGACCTCGCCGGCTTCGACGAGACCACGTATCTTGTCCGAACTGACACCGAGCACGCCAGCCAAGGCGCTGTAGATCGGAATACCCCGGCCGGCGAGCTGGTTCATGTCCTCCATCGTGATCCGACCGCTGACCTTCATCTTGCCGTAGATGTCGGCGAGCTCGCCGATCGGTATCTGCAGCGCGCTCGAGATGTCCCCGAGACGCGTCATCAGCGGCACAGCGTCCTTGGCCGCAACGCCATAGGCAACGAGGCGTTTGGTCGCGTCGGCGAGCTCGGGGAACTCGAACGGCGTCGCCGAAGCCATCTTCGTGACCTCGGATATCAGGCTTGTCGCAGCCTTTGTCGAGCCGAGCATCGTGCCCATCGCAATGGTCGTTTGCTCAATCGAGGAGTTGAACTTGAACCCGGCGACGGCACCGGCAGCCAGCCCGGCCCCGAGGGCGAGCACCCCACCCTTCGCCGCCATCGTGAGCACGCCGCCGATCTTCGTCCCGATCTTGCTGATGCGGTCGCCGGCGCCGGCGAACTTCCGTTCAGCCGCGTCGATGCCGCGGTTGAACTTGGAGTCCTCCAGGTCGATGTAGGCGACGAGTTCGCCGACGGTCATTGCCACAGCTCAGTCCCCCCCTCTGCGGTCTCGTCGCTGGGCGGGTACAGCGCGTAGTGCAGGCGCGAGTCGGTGTGGACGAGCGCCCGGATACGGACCTCAAGCCAGCGCCCGGAACGCCGTTCGAGCAGGCCGGGTTCGCCGAGGTCTATGCCGTAGCGTTCCTGCATGTCGATCTCGATCAGGTTCCAGTGTTCGAGGACGTCGGCCCAGCTGGGGCCTTCTTGGCTGTGGTCTTCGGGCGGGTCATACCATCGGCTGAGCCCCGTTGCCGGGTCGACGGGGTTGCGCGGGCGGGGTGCCGCCTCGCTGCCCGGTTCGGGGCCGGCGGTTCCCCCGAGAGTGCCCACGCCTGCAGGTTCCAGAACGCTTCAGCTGACTCGCGCCCCTGCAAGTAGAAGACCGTCGCTGTCGAGAGCACTGCCTTGATCTGCGTGTTCGTGCAGCCGTCAGCCGCCATCTGGCCTTCGACTTCTCCGAAGAGTTCTTCCGAGACAGCGCGCTGCTCAGGGTACGCTATCGGCTCCTCGTCTTCGGGTAGCGCGCCTTGCTGCTGGTCAGTGATCTTGTGCAACTTGAGCCAGAGCGTGCCGCTGATGCTGCCGGGGAAGGGGTATTCCTTGCCCCCCACCGGCAACACCAGCGGCTCGTCTTCGTCCAGGAACTCACTGAGGTCCTTGAACTTCGCCATGTCCGTCCCCTCCCTCTATTGCTCAGGCCACGGTAACGTCGACGGTGACGGTGCAGACGCCGGTCGAGTTGGTGACCAGGACCGTCGACGCCCCGGCGGTCTCAGCCGGCGTGACTCCCCAGATGTTCCGGTCGTCAACGACGGTCCAGGTCGAGAAGCTGTGCGCTTCCAGTGCCACGCCAGTCGTGGCCACGATGTCGTCGACGCCGGCCAGGAAGAAGTTGACGCCAACGATATGTACCAGCGTCCCGCCGGCCGCTGCGATGCCAGTGTTCGGCGTGCAGCTGTAGACGATCGGGACGGCCGCGGCGTAGTCCGGGTGCGTGTCCGCGGTCAGCTTACCCTGCCCCGTCAGCGTGACGCTGCAGGTGTCGAGCGCGTCCATCCCGCCGCCGTCCTCTGACCAGGAGACGGCCGCGTAGCCGCGCCAGGCCTCGGTGACGGGGCCGCTCGTCGTGACCTCGTAGAAACGGATGTCGACACGGTTCTGCGTACCGAGCAGAAGCGAGGCGGCGCGCAGGACTTCCTGCCCGGCATCGTAGGCGACCGCCGAGGCCACGGTCACGGCGCGCTTGAGCTTCGTCGTGACAGCCCACGAGTACGCCGTCGCGGTCGAACTCTTGGCACCTTCGCCGTCAAAGTCGCTGTCGTCCTGCATCACGTTGTCGCGTGACGCCTTGAAGTCCATCATGCCGTTGACGGCGATCCAGGACGGCGCGGCGTAGGTGCCGGTGTTGACATCGCAGAACCACTTGCGGTTCAGCGTGTCGGCTGCTAGAGGTGTCTTGTCAACGTGAGCCATGCTCTTCTCCTATTCTCAGATTCGGTTCGTCGCCGGTCGGTAGGTGTCAAGGTAGTAGTTCGCGACGTTCGACCAGCGGTTGTTGGTGTCTTGCCCCAACGTCGCCGCCGAGTTGCGTAGGCACTGCACGACGACGATCCCGGTCGATAGCGTCCAGTTCGTCTTGGCGTGCAGGTAGGCGAAGATCACGTCGTCGAGGTCGTCCACGAGCCGCTTATCGGCGCCGCCCCAGCGCGTGCGCACCTGCAACCCCGTGACCGAGTCGGCCATCACCGCGTCGCTGACCGCGTAGGTCGTAAGCGCGATGATACGGTCCGGAGTCGACGGGATATTGCCCAGGACGATGCCGGTCTGCGTCGCGGTGTACACGCCGGTCGTGTTCCAGGTGCCAATAGCCGCCGCGTTGAACGCCACAGCGATCCCGGTCAGCAGGTTCGTGTCGAACCCGGCGGTCACTTCTTCTTCGCTCCCGTCGCGGGCGGCACAGTAGTATCGAAGTACCCACCCTCGCCGACTATCGCCGTTGTCCCCGGTTTCACAGCGACAACGCCGCCGGTAGCGGGTGGCTTCGGCTTCGGCTTCGGCTTCGGCTTCGCGATCGGTTCAGGCAGCATCACCCAGTTGTACGCTGAAGCGTAGTCCAGCATCGCGTTGCCGCCGACCTCGCGGACCTCGTTCGTGTGGATGTTCTGGAATCGGGCCATTCGTCACTCTCCTCAGCCAAGTTCGGCCTTGATCTCACGAGCGATCAGCGCCTCGACGGCGTGCTGCTCGGAGTTGATCGGTTGTTCCAGGTACTTCGCCTGCCGTCCCGCGTCGTGTTGCATCGTCATGTCCTCGTGCTGCGTCACGGCGTACGGAGTGTCGAAGCTGTCTGCGCCACGCAAGGCATTCTCATCGACGCTAGCAACGCCGGAGAGCATCAGGGTCCCCTTCTCGATAGGAACCAGGCGATTCGCCACTTCGAGCACGTGTTCCGTGCCGAGATACAGTCCGCGCACGGCACCGTGGCGTTCCTTCTCCTTGACCTCGCGGCCCTTCCATGTCATGCGTGTGAGGGTCATGTGCAGGCGACCTCGACGTGCGTGACCTGGCCTTTGTACTCCTTCGGCGATACCGCGATGACCGTGCTGACGAGCGTCGCGATTGTGATGCGCGAGTTCGGCGTGAACTTCGCCTCGTCGGTCGAGGCCACGTACAGCGTGCGTTCGGAGACGACCTCTTCGCCGTCGGCGTTGCGCACCAGTCGGCGGGTCGTGGACACGCCGCAGGTGACGTTCGCCGAGGCGGCATAGATCGGGCCAACGCCGCTTTCGCCGCTGAACGTCTCGACGGCGACCGTGGTACCCATGTTCTTCGCGACTTCGACGCGTGTCTGTGCGACTTGTGTCGCGGTGAGGCTCATGTCGAGTCCTCCGTTGTCACGCAATCGAGGTCGTCTGAGTAGCCATCGGCTCTGGTCGTCGCCGAACTACCCGAGGCTGTGCCGCCGGCGTAGCCCCAGCGTTTGCGCCACGTCTCGGCGTCGCTGCGGTAGCCTTCGGCGATGTTCGAGAGGCTGGCCGACATGTCGCCGGCCGAGAAGGTGACTTGCCTTGTCCAGAGCGCCGCGAGGTTCTCAAACGCCGCGGCGGTCGCCCGCTGCCAGGTGCCTTCGATCGTGATGAGCCCGGCGATCTCGGCGTCGGAGAAGTTCGCGTCGGCCGGCTTCGGCCCGGAGCCGGAGACGGTATCGGCTATGGAGAAGCGAACGCGATCTCTATCGAGCGTGAGCGCATCGCTATACGTGAAGGCCACGAGTCCCTCCGATCCGGGCTCCCGGCCGAGGGCAGTACGTCTACCCCCGGCCGGGGTTAGTGGTTACGTTAGGACTCGTTCACCGTAGTCATGAGTAGCCCGGACTGTGTGCCCGTGCCGCACGATTCGGCGTGCATGACGTAGGTCAGCGGGTTGGCTACCGCCGTGACGCCAGAGAAGAGACAGCGTCCGGTCAGGTAGATCCGGTGGTCTGTGCCGGTCGCGCCGTCGACGATAGCCGCCGTCAGCGTGCCTGAACCAGACACCATGTTCGCGAACAGGCAGTCTTCGAGGAAGAGCGAGAAGACTTCCACGTCCACGTCGGTCGCGACCGTGATAAGCGCGTGGTCGGTCGTGGAGCTCCACGAGAGGAACTCGCACTTGATGAACTTGTTGCGGTGTACGTCGCCGGTTCCCTTGATGATCCAGAGGCCATGCGTGGCCGCTGTCCGCACGAGGGTGTGCTGGCCGATGGTGCAGCGGACGAATGCGCATTCACCGGCCCCGCTCAGCTTGAGCGAGTACGAGGCCGCCGTAACCGAGGTCGGACACATGAAGAACACGTTCGTGAAGGAACACCGCTGGCCGCTAACGAGGGCGACGCCGGACGCGCCGGACGCCTTCTCGTTGTTGAACTGCATGTTGCGGATGATGCAGCCGTCGCCCGAGAAGGTGATCGCCGGAGTGGCGGCAACAGTCGCAGACCACACGGCGCGGCAACGCTGGCCGACTCCGGGGAGGTCGCAACCGACACCGATAAGGTGCGTGTACGACTTATCCCACGCGATGGCGGCAGTCTCCGCAGTCGCTGAAGCGCCGGCGATGAAGAACACCGTGTCGTGTTGGTTCGCAACGGTGAGATCCTCAGCCGCCGCGAGCGTCTTCTTTGCCCGCAGCACGTCGGTCCCGTCGTTGGCGTCACTGCCGTTGACCGGGTCGACGAAGTAGTACTTCGACTTCGGCCCGAACGGCACGCCGGCCAGAGCAGGAACCCCGCCGAGCTGGAAGAGCATGTCAGTCACTGTGGTCATGACGCGCAGCCTCCCTTCTCAGGCGTTGCCCTGATGAATCCAGCGCCAGTCGCGCCAGCCGTAGCTGTAGCGCATGTAGCCGATCCACGTCGAGTACAGCGTCTCGTCCTGCTGCTTGCGCTTGACGTCCGGGGTCACGCGGTCGAACCAGAACAGCGACTGCTTCATGAGACCGGAGTCGATCATGAACCAGGCGGTTGAGCTGGTCAGGCGCGGCCAGACCATGTAGCGGAAGCGGCCCTGCTGCGGGTTGATGTCGTTGTCGGCCTTGCCGACGACGTTCGGGGTCTGCGTGATGATCTTGGCGTCGTTCTCGAGCGCCACCGGCACCAGGAGCAGGTCCGGGCTCACGCCGACGATGTTGTTGGTGTCGTCGACCACGGCCAGCATCGTCTGGCGCACCATCTCGACGTTCGCCGCACTGAGCGCCAGCGCCGAGATGTTGTCCTGCGTCACCGCGGACTTCGTCGGGGACGCGGGGTGGCTGGCGTTGCAGAGGCTGACCGCGTCGCCGCCGACCGGAGTGGCCGCGTCGGCGTTGTTGAAGACGTTCGCGGCGTCGATCTCGCGCTTGAGCGCGGCCGAGCGGCCGAGCTGCGTCGCGATATCGGTGATCGTCGCGTACTTGTTGTCGTCGGCGAACTTGCGCTGGATGTCGGCTTCGAGCGCGAACTCCTCGTGGGTGAACGTGCTCTTGTAGCCCTTGTCGTAGCTGACCTTCGGCACGACCCCGGTCGACTCCCAGAGCGCCCACGCGTCCGGGGAAGTGGTCCCGAACGAGTAGAAGAACTCTTCAGCCGAACTGGAGGTCTGAACGTTGAACAGCTGGCCGAGCATGCTGGGCACGCCCGAGTAGCCGATGGAGAACCACTCGCGGATTCCTGGGGCGAGTGCTTCAGCCCATTGTGCGCTGGTAAGCATCTACCTCACCCCTCTCAGACCTTGGTGACGGTGTCGACATGGCTGCCGTGGATGAAGCAGACCAGCGTCTCTTCGTCGGCGGCAGAGTTGGCGTAGACGATGAGATCGTGGTTGGCGTCGGTGGCAACGGTCATCGCGCCGGTCGCCCCCGAGATGTCCAGGAAGGCGCCCTTGAGCCGGGCGTTCGCGTCGTAGACGCCGAAGATCGAGTCCTCGTCCACGATGACTTCGATCTTCGTCCCGGTCGTGGCGACGCCGGTACAGACCGCAGTCTCGTTGACGATCCCGAGGAAGGTGACGGCGTCGGTGGCGCTGATCTCGCACTCGCCCGAAGCGAGCGAGACGATATCGCCCTTGTGATAGGTCGCGGCACTTGCGGCCACGAACTTCTGGATGGTGGGCGGACCACCACAACGGCGTCCACGATAACGGAAGCCGGCGGAGGTGTCAGCCATGAGAGTTCACCTCTTTCAGGTTGAGCTTACGTACTGCTCAGCCATCACGGCTGCTACCTGCGGGGCATCGCGCCCCCGTCCGTACCCGTAACTGTACCCCCTTCGGCGCTATTGCGCCAAGGCGGCCTTCTCACGCGCGGCGACGACCTGCGGGTCTTCACCGGCAGCCTGCGCCGCCATCGCCACCTTGTTCGCCGCGTACTTCTCCGGCGACACGTTCATCAGCTTCGCCGCTTCGAGTTCATCGGCGGTCAGCTTCACGCTCTTGCTGCGGTCGCCGTTCCCACCGGCACCGCCGTCGAGCCCCGGCGCGGTCGAGCGCGTCGACATCGGCACACGGCCGGCGTCGACGAGCGCCTTGACCGCCTCGGCCACGCCGCTGATCCGGCCGTTCTCGTCGATCGTGACGGTGCTCTGATCGGCCAAGAGGTACACGTCCTCCGGGTGCGCGGCCCCGGCCTTGTACGCGGCATTCTCGAAGGCGGCCTTGAGCGCGGCTGTCTTCGCCTGCTCCAGCGCATCCTTCTCGCGCTTCTCGGCGTCCTCGGCGCGCTTGTTCGCCTTCTCCAGGTCACTCATCGCGGCCTGCTGCCGCGCCTCCTCGGCCTCGCGCAGCTTCTTGAGCTCGCGGCGGTTGGTCGCGGCTTCGCTGTTGGCGGTCGAGAGTGCGGCGGCCGTACGTGCCAATTCGGCCTGTAGCTCCTCGACGGTCTTGCCGCCGGTTGCGGCGCCGGCTGCCTTTGCGGCGTCTAGTTCGGCCTGCGCCTTCGCGGCGTCGGCTTCTGCTGCGATCTGCTCTGGTGTCTTCCCCTCGTCAGCCATCTCGGCTACTCCTCTCGGTGGGCATCACGCCCTGCGATTCAATTCTTCCATGAGCGCCAGACATGCATTTTCAGTCATGTCTGGTGTGCAGGTTTCCTCGTAGACACAATCGTCTGGAGTCTGGTACTTTCGTCCGGCTCTTTCGGTGCACGGGTATCGATAGAGCATCTTCCGACGGCGACATTCCGCCCACATTCGCGCTCCTGCTGGAAGATCGTCACCGATCTTCTTCAGGGCTCGGTCAATGCGGGTATTGCGTTTGGCCATCTGCCCCAGTGTCGTCATCATGCGCTCTTGTACTCGGTCGTCGCGAACGTGTGCGCGCTGACGTTCGTCTTGCAGTAGAACGAACCCAGGCACGGCCAGCGCATCGGCATGCAGGCCGCCGGGTGGGTCATGTAGGTCGCGTCGTCGACGACGGCCAGGTGCGCCAGGTAGTAGGTGGCCAGCAGGTTGATGAGCGTGACGGCGCCGGCTTTGTCCGTGCACGCCGTCGTTGCCGCGACAAGCGCGAGCTGCGTTGCGTCCGCTCGCCCGCCGTGCTTGGTCGTGCTCGCAAGGTGGGTGAGCATGTTGGTGCGGATCAGGTTGACCTCGGCGACCGCCGTCGCCTCCGTCGTCGCGTTCGTGTGCGTGATCGTCCCGGTCGCGGCAGCATGGTAGGCCGTCGACGCGATGTGCACGATAAAGTCCTCCATGACCTCATCGGCCAGGGCATAGAGCTCGGTCGTGTCGTTCGTCGCCGGGTTGGTCGCGTCGATCGTCGTCACGTCGGCGATCTTGTGCGTGAGGACCGAGCACCACTGCAGCGTCTCGGTCGTCACCGTCGGCGCCACTTCCATCAGCAGCATGGTCGGATCTGGCGTGACCAGGACGTACGCCGTGGTCGCCGGGGAGTACAGCGTCATCGTCGGGGAGACGGTGAACGGGTTGCCCCCGGTGTACGAATCCGACGCCGGGATCGTCGGTATCGCGAAGGCCGCGCTGTGCGGGCCAAGCGGGACGGTCATTTCGTCGCCCCCTTTCGGGCGGTAACGGAGGTGCCCTTGCGAGCGGGAGCGGCCTTCTGCGCAGCCGTGCGGCGGACCACGCTCGGGCTCGGCGCCGACACTTCGGGGGAATCGAGGTCGATGAGACGGTCGTACTCCGCACGGAACGCCTCCTCGGTCACGGGGTCGAGCACAACGCCCAACTCCTGCATCTCGGCGAGCGCGGTCTCTAGGTCTCTGACCATCTCAGCGTCCTTTCTTCTTCGACTTCGCCTTGCCGGCGGTCTGGTAGGCGATCGCGGCGGCCTGCTTCGGCGACTTGCCCTCGCGGATTAGCGTCGAGATGTTCGCCTCGATGACCTGCTTGCTCGAGCCCTTGCGCAGCGGCATCTCACGCCTTCTTCTTGCCGAACGGCGGAGCCTTCTTGCCGGCGAACGGCGACGGAGTCTTGCCCGCCTTCGGGTTGTTGCGCTTCAGGCGCGAATCCTTCGGCGTGCCCTTCGACGGCTTTCCACCCATCACGATACCTCCTCGTCTGACCGTAAAGTGTAGCCCTGCCTGCCGATTCGGGCAAAGCGGCGGGTCATGCGGCCAACTCCGTGCAGACCGCGCGGTACGGCCGCATGAGCAACTGATTGACACGCGACTCGGAGATCCCCAATATCTCGCCGACCGCGCGCTGGCGGTAGCCGAACAGGATGACGGCATAGAAGATGAACTGCTCACGACGCGGGAACTCGGCGAGCACCTGGTCGACCGTGATGCGCAGGTCCGGCGAGGACGTCCGTTCGTCAGGCAGCCAATCGACCGGGAACTCCCCGTCGCCGACGGGGGTCGTGAGCAGTGGTTCGCCCACACGCCGAGTATGGTCCCGGCTCCGCGCCGCGTCGATGAGCGCCGAGTTGATCCGGCCACAGATGTAGCCGGAGAAGTGCTCAGCGTGGCGATCAGGGACGTAGCGGTCGACTGCTTCGACGACGGCCAGCCGCCCGATAGCGAGCGCGTCCTCGTACTCGAAGCGGTATGTACCGTGGACCCGGATCATGTACGTGACCAGCGGCAGCGCCCGGCGGATCATACGCTCACGTTCCTGCTTCGTCACAGTGTCCCCAGCTGTTCAAGGCCACTTGTCGTTCTTGCTGCCATTGCAGTGCCCGCATGCCGGCCGCAGATTCGATGGCCAGTTACTCCCTCCTTTTGAGAGAGGCTTGACGTGATCGATTTGCTCCCACGGGCTTCCGCACATCCAGCAACGTCCTCCATAATAGGCAACTCGCTGAGCGACTTTCTCAGCTGTAGCATGTCCTGGAGCGCCAGCCTTGCGACCACGGCGGATTGCCTCAAGAGCCGTGCATCGTTCCCGGTTGCGACGCTTGTATTCTGAACTGCTGACTTTGGCTCTATCACCGTGCAGTTGCCTGTATTTGCGTGCTTCCTCACGTCGATCTCCACGGCGGGCGTTTGATTTCTTGGCGATGTGTTGAGCCGCTTCAGGATTCCTAGCTTTCCAAGAGGCGACCACGACACCGTGACATCCCCGGCAATTCCCATAGAGCCCATCACGTCGTCGTCGGTCTGTGTAGAAAGCCGTCGCCGGTTTGACAATTCCACAGTGTGCACACCGCTTTTCCGTGGGGGAAGCAATGGACTCTCGAGCCACGTTGGCGTGAGCGGTGGCTGCATTTGCCTCTCGATAGCACTGCTTGCAGTAAGCTTGGAGCCCATCGTGACGTCCTCTATGTCGAGAGAACTCGGCGATGTCGAGAGTGCGTTTGCACCGTATGCACTGCTTTGTTTCCACATAACTATTATACCATTCACAGTGCGCCTAGTCTCTCCCTGGTAGGAGACCGCTTGGCCGATGTGGTCGCTACGTGTTCTCTGATCTGGGCCTGTCGCGCCATGACCTTCGCATGTGCCAGCTTACGTGCTGGCTCATCAAGTGCCGCCTGTTCAACACGCTTCGCTGCTCGTGTTTGGCGCTCTAGGTATCGCAGGCGTTGGCTGTCTTTGTAGCCCTGTGGGTCTTCTGTATTGTGCATGGGTTTGGTGATGCCTTCTTGGTAGGCGGATTCACCGTGCCGGCAGTTCGCGTGATGCAGACCAGCAGCTCGTGCCTCTGCTGTCGTTGGATAGCCCGGTGTCTTGCCTGTGATCGACAAGACTTTTCCTTCCCAGATACGACAGCTAGGGGCACTCCTTTGGTGCATCGCTCACTATCACGAGATCGATGTCATTGGCGATGAGACGGTCCTCTGCTCCTTGAACCGCAGCCCTTCCACATGCTGTTCTCATCGCCATTTCCGTGTAGCTCTCAAGGGTCCAGCCGCGCCCGGCGCTGTCAATGAACCCCTTGATGCCGGCCCGAGCGAAGCGGTCGAGCGCCGACTGACAGGCACCGCGCAGCGTCTGCGTGCCGAGTAGCACCTGTTGGCTGGACTCGGCGACGATCGAGCGGTAGGCGTCCTGCGTCATGCGGAGTATGCCCCGGTGCGTCGCCGTGACGTTCGCCAGCGTCTCGGCGGTCAATGCTTCGACGGCGCGCAAGCCGGCAAGTGGTTCGACGGGCGGGACACCGGGCTTGAGCCGCGCGATGTCTTCGACGGCGCTCATGCCCCCGGCCTCGTACGCCTTCGTCAGCGCCGTCTGGACGCCGGTACGGGCCTGGGCTTCGAGGTCACGCAGGAGCAGCTCGCACTCGCGCTTGTACGCCTGTATCTGGAACAGCTTCGCTTCGGCCCAGCGCGGCCCGTCGATGCCCTGCGCCAGCCGCTTCGCCATGCGCGTGATCATCTGCCGCTCGGCCTCGGCGTACACTTCGACGAGGTCGGCGGCGAGGTGCTCGGCGAGGGCGGGAGAGACGGGCATCAGGCCGTGCGCCCCGCGTTCCCTACGACGATCAGCCGCGAGCGCGCCTTGGCCCGTTCGGCCTCTTCGGCAAGCGCGGCAGCTTTCAGGTCCAGCTCGGCAGCATGTGCCTGGCACAGGTGCGCCGGCATGTCCACGTGCGCGACCTGGGCCATGACCGGCTCCCCGTTCGGTCCCGGCTGCGGCGCCATGACCGGCAGGCTGACGGTGCGCGAAACGGCGTCCTTCTCGGCGACCGCCTCACCGCAGACGATGCAGTGGACGTGTGCGGGTAGTAGGTTGGTCATGGAGTCCTCCCCTGTTTCGTTCACGCCACCGGGCCGATTTCCGGCACCGCCAGACCCATCTCGTCACGGATCAGCGCGACCTCGGCGTCGATGCGGTCGTCGTCCCAGTCGGGGTGCAGCGTCCGCACCTTTGTCGCGGTCGACATCGCGCCGGCACGGGTCGCGGCGTCGACCTCGTCGGCGCGTTCCTTCGGCGTCGGCGCCTCGGGGTCGACCCACGTCGTGCTGATGCGCTGCTTTACGTCGAGCGTGCCACTGCCCCAGACGTTGTGCAAGCGCCGCCCGATCGCCATGACGTCTTCCCAGGCGTTGCCGAAGCACGTCTGCCGGTCGGCGATCTTCGCGTTGAGGCCTTCGCGCTGTTCCTTCAGGGTGCCGGCCGCAGCGACCTGCCCGGTCAGCTGGAAGAAACTCAGCGGCGTGCGGCTGACCTTGCCGATATCCGCCGTGATGGAGTCCTTCAGCGCGATGAGGCCGTTGAGATCACCAGCCGGGATCGACCCGAACGAGGCTGCCGGGTCGGTCGACCACCAGATGATACCCGGCGCGACCGTCTTGCCGGTGCCGTCCCAGCCGGTGCCGGTGAAGATCGGGAAGCCGTTCGTGTCGGCGGCACCGAGCAGGTCGAGCACGGACTTGTTGCCGGCGTTGGACAGCGGCACGACGTCCTCGAGCTCCGACTCGCCGTAGCTGTAGCCCTGGTCCTTGTTGCGCCAGTGGACAACAGAGATGCCCAGCGGCTGCCCGCCGGCACGGCCGGTGTCGGTCCACGGGATCGGCCACTCCTCGCCAGGCTCCCCGTACGGTTGCCAGGCACCGCCGCGGCCGTAGTCGGTGTACTTCTCGATACGGTCCGGGTAGTACAGGTTCGTGCGCTTCGTCGTCAGCGCCTGCCCGCCCTGCCCCGGCTCGTTGATCGTCCACCGTTTGATGGCGACGACGGGGTAGCGTCGGCGCTCATCGCTGTAAACAAGATGCAGGCCTTCGGAGCCATCGTACGCGTTCTCCTGCGTGAAGCGTGGCATCTTCTCTTCGTTGTCCCACTCAACGAGGACGTACGTGTCGCCGTCGCGGACGGCGGCCGTGTGCACGACACCCTGCTGGGCGTCCATACGGTTGAACTCCCACCAGGCCGCAGTGAGTTCGGCCAGCATCTTGTCCTTGCCACAATCGAAGCTCGCGACCTTCAGCTTCTCGGCGAGCGCGTCGACGACGATCGGGCAGAAGTTCAGGCTGAACTCCTGCGAGTCCTGGAGTTCGAGGAACTTGCGGATACGCGCCGTGAGCTGGGCGGCGTGCTCGCCCTCGTAGTAGTCGCGGAACATCTTGTACTTCTCGAACCGCTCCGCCTCCTGGCCTTCGAGCCAGGTCAGGTAGGCGAGCTGCACGAGCTCGATACCTTCCGGTTCCGCCTGCTTGAAAGCGGGTAGGACGACGGCCATCTCAGGACTCCTTTGCGAGTGTGGCCATCACGGCCGGTCCTTGGCTGCGAGCGTCGCGCTCACGGGGTCGCTGTTTCAGCTGCGCACTTGGCAGCGTTTACACGGCGGGTGATCCAGGCTTTGCGGCAACGCTCCGCCTTCTTCTCAGGAGTCATCTTAGCAGCGCCACGCCGAGCACTCGCTGAGCGTTCTTCAGGACTTCGTTGCGCGGCGGCTTTCTTTAGCCCGGCAACCCTCCGCGCTCGCTCCTCGGGATTATCCCAGCCTTGCTTACGGATGGTACTCATCTTTTCCCGATAGTCTGGGTCTTTCCACATCTCGGCCCGACGCGCTGACAGTCTTTCTCGATACTCAGGATCACGCCATGCAGCCTTGAGCTTCTCCCGAACTTCCGGAGATTGCACTCGCTCTGTCATTCTCTCGATGCACATCTTCATCCACTCTGGATCAGCGCGAAGTTCCCGTTGTCGTTCTACGTATTTTGGGTCCTGCCACGCTCTGCTGGCGCCCTCGCTAGCAATTCTTCGCCCCTCATCTGAGCGAATGTACGTGAGCATCCGCTCTCTAGCTACAGGATCGTTCCAGACCTGCTTGAAATGCTTCGAGGACATCTCTTTCCACGCTGAAGTATCCCACTGTTCCTGCCGCCTCATCGCCACCCACTCAGCATCCTCATGCTTGGCTTTGTTTGCAGCCGAAACCTTCTCTCGAAACCCAGGCCTCATCCACGCCGCCTTGACACCAGCGCGCCGTCTTTCCTCGCCCTCTGTAGAAAGACCGATTACCCCGTCACCGCCGACTGTCGCGTTCGTCAACTTGTGTCCAGCACGCCGATACCAAGCGATCCAATACCGCTCTCGTTCTTGCCACACATCCTGTTCGCACTCCTCGATCACGAATGGAAAGGGGAATGGGTCGATTTCACGGAGTTGCACTTTACGTATCCAGCGGTTCTTGTGAGTGTTTGGATTTCCCTCAATGGAACAATGGCGGCGCCATCGTGCGGCTACATCGTCAGCTTTCCCTATGTAGCGGACATGATAATCGCGCCGTTCATCATGCAAGTCCACAAGCGCATATATGAATGTAGTATTACGCATATTTTTCCATCCCCGACTTGTGCACCGCGACGGCCAGCTTCGCGAACGCACCGCTGCTGGCGTCGACCTGGTCGTCGTGAACGTCCCTCTTGTCGTCGCCGGTGAACGCCGCCAGCTCGGACAGGTACGCCGCGTTCCATGCCCCTTCGATCAGCTTCACGTTGCCGACCTCGCACTGCGCCGCGAACGGGTTGGCGCGGACGCGCTTCGAGCCGGTGACCGTCTCGGCGTGGACATCATACCCGGCCAGCTCGGCAATAGACCGCAGGGCCGATTCCTTGCCGCCGGAACCGGGTTCCTGCTCAAGCCAGATACTGTAGCGAGGGCAACTGCGTGCGTCCTCGGCGGCCTTCTGCTGCATGACCGTGTTGCGCGCCGCCCACGACCACTGGCCGCGGACGACGTCGAGGATGAAGAAGAGCCCGGCGCCCCTGCCCATGAGCACGCCGGCCGACCAGTCGCCGCCGCCCTCGGTCGCGGCCTTGTCCCAGTACCGTACCCAATGCGTGAGGAACGCCGGCCGATCGGGCAGCGTCGTGCCGAACCATTCGCGCTTGAAGCAGTCGCCCTGCGGGAGCACGTCCCAGTTGCCTTCGAGGTACTGGGCTCTGGTGACAGGGTCCAGTTCGGCAAGCGACTCAAGGTACGACTCCTGATCGACGTATGGGTTGTCCGGCAGCCGCGCTGGGACGAACACACGATCATCTGACCTGTGCGGTAGCACGAAGCGTGCCTTGACCCAGTCATGGCCTACGCCGCCGGGATTGCTCGCCGAACGCACATACAGCGGCAGGTCCGATCCTTCGAGACGGTTGAGGCGTGAGAACATCCACGTGTACTGCCATTCCGTGAACTGCGTCAGCTCATCGAAGCCGATGAAGTGGTAGTCGCTGCCCTGGTACTGATAGACGTCCTTGTCATTGTCGCAGTAGCCGAAGGTGAGCGTCGCGCCACTCGGGAACTGCCACTGATGCAGCTGCCCGTCCCAGTGCGCCTTGCCGGACAACCACTCGTGCGACCGGGGGATGAGCGCGTACGGCTTCGTGAGATCGGCGAAGGTCCGACGCAACAGCAGGGCGCTGTAGCCGGGCGTGTCGACGTACTTGAGCGCCGCCATGAGCAGAGCGTCGGTCTTGCCTCCACGTGCCGCGCCACCGTACATCGCCTCTTTGCAGGTAAGCGCCAGGAACTTGACCTGTTGCTCGTTACGCTTCGGCCACTCGGGGCTATGCAGCGACCAAGGGTAGCGTCGGCGCTGAATCTCAGCAAGGATCGACTCAAGCCGGCGCCGCTCATTTCCTGAGAGCCGCGTCACGGGTGATCCGATTGGCTTCGGCGATGAGGTCTTCGTCGCTACGGTCGGAGTAGTCGTGGCGCACCTCCTCGCGGCTAGTGGACTCGCCCTGTTCGAGCCGCAGCTTGTCAATCAGGATGCCACACGATGTCGCGAACTCCCGACACACACTCGCCGGCGGCTTGTCGATCGTCACCTTTACCGGCGTCGCCCCCGAGCCGACCCAGATGTCCATGCCTTCGGCCATGCGGTCGAGCATCTCCTCGGCACGTTCGGCGAGTTTGACACGGATGCGGGCACGGCGCGCGGTAAGGCAAGCGTTGGCCGTTTCGGTCATGGCTTTACTGTCCGCCCCGGTATGTACCCCGTGCAACTTCGCCCAGTCCTTCAGCGTCCTGACCGGCATCTCGTACAGCCGCGCCGTCGCTGCCGGACCGTCGGACTCGTAGACAGCCAGGGCTTCTGCCTTGAAGTCGTCCGTGTAGGAGCGTTTCGCCATGGTCCGCCTACTGTACCGCCGATTCCCGTTCGGGGCAAAGCGCCGCCACGACAGCCAGCCTGTAGCCCAGCCGGTGATCTATGAACCGGCCGCGTGCCGTGGCGATCGCCCACTCCTGAAACTCCTCGTCGGTGGCTTCGGCGAGGTCGACCGTGACCGTGTGCGTCGGCGCGTGCTTGGCCTTGCCGATCCGGCGCTTGACCGTGAACGTGACGGCGTGCAACGGGGTCGTGTCGATCATCGCATACCTCTCTTCCGCACCTTTGTCTCCTTGATGTGCTCAAGAAGCAACTTGCGCAACTCCCCAACTTCCTCCTCTACCATCTCCAGAGTCAGCGGATGACACACCGGACAAATCGCCGCTCGCGCCATGTCAGCGTCCGGCGGGTAATTACCGATGATAGCCGTCACGTCGTCCCAACACCGTACTGATGCTACCTGCCACTGATGCCCGTTCTCGCACTCAAGTAGGACCTTCTGCGCAGTCCCTTCGATCTTCGCTCCTAGACTTATACGCGTGCCCATCACTGCTCCTCCGCTAGTCGGTACGCGACCGCCGCTTCGACGATCCGCTCGATACCTTCGTGATTACTGACGTTGCGTAGTGTCTGTCGCCAGGCCGGTGCCCAGTCCGGCCCGAACATCCGCAGCTCGAAGCAGTGCACGCATTCGAGCCCCGGATGGTCGAACCCGCCGACCAGGTCACGGCACGTGTTGAGTTCCCGGCCGCAGACGCGACACGTGAACGTCTCGGCGCAGCGGCCCTCGTCGCAGGCATGGCAGGTCATGCTATCCGCTTTCCTGGAATGGGGTTATCCCGTATTCCTTCAAAACCTTCGAGAATCGGTGCCGAATACGACGACCAAGGCTGCCCCACATAGTTCATCTCAATCACAAACTGTCTGGCGCGTAGCCGACATAACGCCCGGATTGACCCCGGTGTCCGGCCAGATCCAGACGACGGCACTGGCATCGGCACAAGATCAAAGACATCATCGGTCATTCATCTCCCTCCCTCATCAGCCATCTCCTCCCGTGCACCCAGGCGTCCTTCACGTGCGGCCCCTTGCCCGGCTGTATCTCTCCGTGTGCCCGCAGGATCGCCGCGGTCGGCCGCTTGATAGCCGGCGGCTGCTCGACGAACTCGATGCCCCGGGCGCGGCAGTACTCGCGCACGACGCCGATCACCTCTACCGTCCCGAACGCGCTGCCGATCTGCGCCTTCGCCGCCGTAGCAGCCAGGCGGAAGGATTCGCAGACGACAACGTCCCACTCCATCCCAACGCCCCCGAACAGCGCCCGGCCGACGTCCAGCCAGTCGAACAGTTCACGCGGCTTCTTCTCGGCCGTGTAAACCACCGCGCCGTCGACGAAGACAGCCACGCCGCAATGGTCCGAGCCGGGGTCTATCGCGAGTAGGGTGGTCACGAGGTCGACCCCCCGTGCTGGCGCCAGTAGGCTGGGCCTAGCGGCCTCCCGTTCGCCGTGAATTTCTGCCTTCGCGTATCCCACTTCACAACCACGCCCCGTCGCTGAAGCCGGTATATGTGCGTCTGCCCGGCGGTGCCTATCCGGTCCCACTCTTTAGCTTCACTCTTGGTCATGAGATTCTTCACCGAACACCTCCATTTCGCTCCCGAAGGGTCTACCATTACAAACTCTCTCTCTATACGCGTTCACGCCTACGTAGTACCCTATTCCCTCGTATAGTCTACTTTCGTATATAGACCCTTCGACCCTTCGAAAACACATAAAGTACCTGGAAATCACGTACGAAGGGTCCCCCCGAAGGGTCCCATTTTCCGAAGGGTCCCCATCCTTCGGCCCGAAGGGTCCTCCGAAGGGTCCTCCACCGCTCACAGCGGCACCCCGAGCTGCGAAAACTCCTGCCCGACGAGTTCCATATCGACGACCGTCGACCGGCGCGTGACGGGGTCTTTCCCGATCGTCAAGCCGTGCTCTTTAAGCCGCTGCGAAAGCGTGTTCGCCGCGAGAGTCTTCGTCCCGTTGCCTTCTGACCAGGAGCGGTAGACGGGGTACACGGCGTCGGCGAGCGACACCGAACTGCCCGGCACAGCGGTCATCCGCTCCTCGATGAACCGGCCGATTATGTCGATGTCGGTCCGGTACTCGGCTGTGTCCATCAACACCGAAATCGGCGGGTCGAGCCCCCTCGTCTGCCAGTCCGCATACCCCTTGAGCATCCAGTTGAGCACGCCCGGCAGCTCCCCGGCGAGTCGCTCCATTATCAGGGTGTCCTGGTCCGGGTCGGGGATCGTGTAGTTGAACCCGAGCTTCAGGAACCGGCGCCAGAACCCAACGTCGGCACCCTCGAGCCGAGGTAGGTGGTTCGTCGAAAGCAGCAGGCTGAACTGCGGCCGGTACACGACCGGCTTCGAGGCGTACAGGTTCCTCGGCGTGACTTCCTCGCCGCCGGTGTAGAGCTTCAGCAGGGATTCGTCGAGCCGATGCGAATGCCCGCTCTCGGTCGCGCGTACGAGCCGGGCACCGGCGAGTCGGGTCAGCTCCGGGTGGGGTATCTCGCCGCCCTTCTCGTTGCCCCCGGTACACCACGTGGAGAAGTCGGTGCTCACGGCATACGACCCGAGCACGGCGGCGATCGTCTCGACGGTGACCGACTTGCCGTTCGCCCCGGTCCCGTAGGCGAGCAGGATACGGCAGTTGTCGGTCGGCGCGAGACCCGAGAGACAGCGTCCAGCCCACCGTTGCAAGAACCCGATTGCCGCTCGGTCGCCCTGGAAGATCAGCTGCAGGTGCGCCGTCCAGGTCGGGCATTCGGCCGCGGCGTCGTACACGCAGCCGGCCCGCTTCGTCATCAGGTACTTCGGATCGTGCGGCAGTAGTTGCACCCCGCCGTTCTCCCCCATAGAGATCACTCCCTTAGTCGAATTCGTCAGCGCCGGGTCGGCGTCGAACTGTCTCCGCATTCGGCGCAGCGCCGGTTCCTCAGCGGCCAGCTTCAGCAGGTTCGTAACACCGGCCGCGCTGCTCGAAGCCTTCGCGAACTTAAGGATTCCGGCGCCGATCTTCTCGTCGTCAGCCGCGGCCAGGTGGGCCTCGGCGTAGAGTTCGTCGACGGTGCGGTGGACCTTCTGCGTTAAGATGCAGCTGTCGTCCTCGAAGACACCTTCGTGGTAGGCGAGCCACCCCCCGCCGGGCACCCACGCGACTCGGCCCCCTTCACGCTGGGCGAAGCGCCGCGCGTTGCCACGCTCGGTGTAGACGTCGGCCCTACCGACGGTGCTCGTTGTCGTCGCCTTGTCCTCGCCGGGCTCGCCGCTCGCCGACGCCTCGGCGATATCGACGCGGCCGGTCGCGAGGTCTTCCTTCGGCGCGTACCCGGCGGCCGATTCGGCGATCCCGCGGACCTCGGCGTCGTCGAGCGGCGGTTTACACGATTCGCGGTTCGTCGCGCTGAGGGCGGCATAGATCGCCTTCTCGCCGAGCCCCCGCCGACGCATCGTCCCCGCGAGGCTTATCAGGGTGGAGTTTCGCTGCCCCGCCGGTATCTCGGGGCCGACCGGGCCTGCCGGGGCGCTCGCGTCCTTAGCAGCCGTTAGCAGCGCCCGTAGCGCCCCCGGCAGCGGCGCTATGCGCTCCGGTCCGTGTCCGTCGACGTACTCGTACCCCGGCGACCCGGCCGCGATAACGTATCCGCCGTCGCCCCGCGTATCGATGCCGGGGGCGAGTCGGCCGGCAGTGTTCCCGAGCGCCGGGGTCGGCCCGCTGCCGTTGACGGAGTAGTAGACGTGCATCCCGCCGCTCGGCGTCTCGACGAGCGCCGTCTCCTCGAGCGCGGCGCCGAGCCGTTTCACGATCTCGTGCCATTCGTCGAGTCCGTTCGCCGGTCCCTTCACGTCGAGGTCGACGACGTACAGTCCCGACGCCTGCCCGGTCGCGACGCCGACGAGCGCCCCCGGCCGCTTGGTCCACCATTCGCGTATCTTCGCCGAATCCCGCGTCGCGTCGTGGAACCCGTGCTTCGTCATAGGCTGTTTGTTGAGCTTGCAGGGAAACACCGCCCAGCCACGTGCCGCACAGGCGAGAGCAACGGACAGGGGGGCTACGGCCTCGCCAGTCATCGGATGTCTTCAACCGTGAATACGACTGGTATGCCCATCTCGACCGCGCGGCGGACCTCGGCGTCGACACCCTCGCTGTATCGCCCGTCTGCGTGTGCCGCGGCAACGACGTACACCACGTCCGCGACCTCGAGCCATGCCATCGACCACGCTCGGTACGACTCGACATCGAACGGTCTCTCGCTACCGATGCCGAGCAGCATGTCAGCCGCGGGGCAGTAGCCAGCGAACCCTGCTGCATTGATCTCGCGCCACGCCGTCAGCAGCCGCGCGCAGTTGGCCAGGTACTGCGCTGGCATGTCAGACATCGGCCCAGCGATGTAGACGCGTTTCATGGCGTTGTCACCATGTCGAACGTCATGTGATCCCGAGCCGATTCGGCGATGACGAGGTTGCGACAGGCCGTCTGCCAATACGATCGTTTCAGTTCGATGCCCGTGAAGTGTCGCAGAAGTTTGACGGCCTCATACCCCTCACTGCCGATGCCGGCGAACGGGGAGAACACCATCTCGCCGGGGGCGGACCAGAGTTTGACGATCCGATGAATGACGGGCAGTTGCAGTGGACAGATGTGCCGTTCGTCTGCTGACTCGCGAGCGACAGCTACATTGAGCACGTCTGTCTCACCGATGCCGTCTCCGTCGGGTGCCCAGTCGGCCGCATACCAGACCGGCCGAGCCCAGCGAATCCACTCCTCCTGCGTGATCCAGCCATCGGGGTTGCCGTACTTCTCTGAGACACCGGCTCGTATCGGGGCCGGGTTCTCGCCGTCCTTGCGGAAGTGCAGGACCCAATCAGGCAGGGCGACATGCATCATGCTGGAGTCTGTCGCCAACGTCTTGAACAGCAGCCCGCGATCCTTTGTGCGGATCACTTTGACCTGCGGATTCTTGTCGATGGTGATCTCGCCGTAGTAGCGCCAGCCGACAGCGCCCATCATCTCGATGACACGGCCGCGAAAGTCCTTGAGTCCAGCGAATCCGTCTGAATTGATGTGAGCGACATACTGCGTCAGATGCACAAAGCACGATCGGCCCGGCATCGAGACGCGCAGGAGCTCTGGGGCGAGGTATGCGAAGTGCTCCATCATGTCTTCGATGCTTGTCGAATTGCCGATGTCACGGACACTGTTCGAGTAGGTGTACATGCCGGGAAACGGCGGCGAGAACACCTGCAACGCCATCGACTCATCGGGCAGCGTCTTTGTGACTTCGACGCAATCCCCGAGATGCATCGTCCAGGTATTCCCTTGCTCGCAGTCGACTTCGTACGCGGCCTCCTGCCGCTGTGTCTTGAGTCTCACCGAAGACTTTGTGTGATCGACGATGCCATCCATGAGGCGCATCGCATCGGCCTCCTTGCGTTTGATGTTGGCGACCACCGCACCCTCAGCATCGGATGTGACGACATGAGCGACGACCTTCTCGTTCTGTCCGAATCGCCAGCAGCGCCGCAGAGCTTGGTAGAACGCCTCGTAGCTATCCGAGAGGCCGACAAAGACCATCTCCGCACAGTGTTGCCAGTTCATGCCGAACCCGGCGATGCTGGGCTTGGTGACGAGCACACGGATATCCCCGGCAGCGAATCCGAGCATGCTACTGACTTTGTGTTCTATCGAGTCGGCGCCCTTGACCTCGACAGCATCAGGAATTGCTGCCGTCAGCGCCGCCGACTCC
>Ga0172381_10001600_pt1 | contig 26264 bp, 21 predicted proteins | sample Leawel6488metaG_FD_119754 | JGI IMG/M metagenome (GOLD analysis project Ga0172381, IMG submission 119754) | Leachate microbial communities from a municipal landfill in Southern Ontario, Canada - Leachate well 64-88 metaG | ecosystem: Engineered > Solid waste > Landfill > Unclassified | place... | reverse complement strand
CAACAATCTTTCTTCTGGAGTCAATTCTGCTTCTCCTTTTGGCGAAATTTTTCCAACCAAAATGTCATTTGGGCCAACTTCTGCTCCAACTCTTACAATTCCCTCTTCATCCAAGTCTTTCAATTTTTCCTCTCCAACATTTGGAATATCACTGGTTGTAACTTCAGGCCCAAGTTTTGTTTCTCTTACATCGCAAGTGAAATCTTCAATGTGAATAGAAGTAAATTCGTCTTCTTTTGCCAATTTTTCTGAAATTGTCATTGAGTCTTCAAACCCTCCTCCTCTCAAAGGCAAGAAGCACACCAAAACGTTTCTGCCCAAAGCCAATCTGCCTTGTGAAATAGCAGCTCCGTCAGCCAACACATCTCCCTTCTTAACTTCTTCGCCTTTTCCAACAATTGGTTTTTGATGGAAGCAAGAATATTGGTTTGTTCTTACAAATGTCTGTAATTCATAATCTTCTTCTGATTTCTTTCCTTTTTCTTCGTACTGAACTTTTATGTGTTGAGCATCAACTTCTTTTACAACTCCATTTGACCTGGCCAAAATAACTTGCCCGGAATCGCGGGCAACATTTCTTTCTGTTCCTGTTCCTACCAATGGAGCTTCTGGCCTTATCAAGGGCACAGCTTGTCTTTGCATGTTTGAACCCATGAGCGCGCGAGATGCGTCATCATTCTGCAAAAATGGAATCAAAGAAGTTGCAACAGAAATAAACTGTTTTGAAGAAACATCAACATAATCAATGTCAGCAATATTAACTTCTTCTGGCTCTCCCTTAACTCTGGCTTCTACTTTGTTTGGTGGAATATCTGCCAAGATTTTTCCTTTTTCGTCCAACGGCACAGAAGCTGGCGCAATATTGTGCCTCTCTTCTTCTTGAGCTGACAAATATTCTACTTCGTCTGTAACTTTTCCGTTTTTTACTTTAAAATATGGGGCTTCAATAAATCCATAAGGATTAATTTTGGCAAAAGATGCCAAATGTCCCACCAAACCTACGTTTGGACCTTCCGGTGTTTCAATAGGACAAATTCTTCCATAGTGCGATGGCTGAACGTCTCTAACTTCAAAGCCTGCTCTTTCTCTTGTAAGTCCGCCCGGGCCAGTTGTTGTAAGCCTCCTCTTGTGTTCTAGTTCTGCCAATGGGTTTTCGTTATCCATAAACTGCGAAAATTGCGAAGAGGTATAAAACTCTTTTACAACTGCCATCAAAGGCCTTGGGTTTATCAACTGAATTGGAGTAATAGTGTCGGTCTCCAAAGTAGACATTTTGTCTTTAATAATTCTCTCCACGCGCATCAAGCCAACTCTCAAGCGGTTTTGGATAAGTTCAGACAATGTCCTAACCCTTCTGTTTCCCAAGTGGTCAACCTGATCGGCTTTTGCCATTGGGTCATTGTTTAGCCTAATAACTTCTTTTACAGCTTCTACTATGTCATTAATAGACAAAACTCTTTCCTCTTTTGTAATTTCTTTGTTTAAATCTTTAGGAGCTAAGTTTGTCAGCCTCAACCAAGTTTTCCATCTTCCAACTTTTGACAAGTCATATCTGTCAAAATTGAAAAACATATTGAAAATCAAATCTTGGGCTGTGTCTGGGGTTACCAAATCACCCGGTCTTAACCTTCTATATACTTCTACCAATGCTTCTTTCTGGTTTTTGCAGGTGTCTCTTTTTAGTGTTTCCTTTATATATCGTATTTCTCCTGTATCAACATCGGCAAATTCTTTCTCAACTTTGGCAACGTCGTCCAAGCCCAAAGCCATAAGCAAAGTTGTTGCTGGCACTTTTCTCTTTCTATTTATTTTTACTCCAACAAATCCCGATTCTTCTGTTTCAAACTCAAGCCAAGCTCCTCTGTTTGGAATAATTTTTGCTCCAAAAAAGTTTTTCCCGCGCTGGGTTCTCATTGTAAAAAATGCGCCCGGGCTTCTGATAAGCTGGGAAACGACAACCCTTTCAACTCCGTTCACAACAAAAGTCCCTCGTTCTGTCATAACAGGGAAATCAGCAAGATATACTTCTTGCTCTTTAACTTCTTTGGTCTTTAAATTGACCAGTTTTATTTTAACTCTTAACGAAGCCTCAAGAGAATCATTATTTTTTTTGGCTTCCAGCCCATTTTTATAGTTTGGGGCTGACAATTTGTAGTCGCCAAACCACAACTCAAATTCCTTGCCGGTGTAGTCGCGAATTGGTGAAATTTCTTCTAAAAGTTCTTTTACCCTGACTTTCCAAAAGTCTTCCCAAGTTTCCATCTGCATCGTCAAAAGATGGGGTGTTGGGAAAGAGAGCAACTTAGATTTAGAAAAGTTCTTAACTTTTTGTACTTTTTCTGCCATTAGAAAATTTGCTGTAGAGAGAGTTCGACTCTACAAATTTAAAATTTAATATTCTATTTTTTAAACGATGCTAATCGAGAGAAAAGCATCGGGTAATAAAAACGCAAAATACCCTTTGCTTAGGGTATGATTCCTCGTCCAGTTTCTGGCTTGTCAAATTTCGCTATGCAATAAAAAATTGCCAGACGAGGGTTTTCGATTTTCTTAGAGTAAAATGGCCACTTCTTGTTTACGGTTTATTGATCAGATAAACCTATGTAATTACATCTTATTCCTTTTTACAAAAACTGTCAAGAGCCTATCTTGTCTTTATTGATTGCAAAATACCAAGGGCTACAAAGTTTCCAATTAGGCCAGAGCCTCCGTAGCTGATAAACGGCAAATAAATGCCAACAACTGGGAGCATAGAAAGGTTCATTCCTATGTTTATAAAAAATTGGGCGGTTAAAATTACAGCAAAGCCGGAAGCAAAAAGGCGCGGAAAATTTGATTGCGATTCAATGGCAATTTTCAAGACCCGCCAAACTAGAAATCCGTACGCAAAAAACAATACCAAGACTCCGACAGCTCCCCACTCTTCGGCAATTACTGAAAAAATAAAGTCTGTGTGGGGCTCGGGCAAAAATCCATATTGCACCTGGCTGCCCTTAGCAAGGCCTTGCCCGAAAATTTGGCCCGAGCCAATTGATATTTTCGTCTGGTTTTGGCTCCACGAAGCCCCCAAATAATCATAAGGAAAAATAAAAGATGTAATTCTTTGTTTTTGATAGTCTTCAAGCAAAAAACTCCAGGCAATACCGGCTACAAGCAAAAAACATAAAGACAAAATTAAAAAATGGTTTATCTTGATTCCAGACACCATCAAAATTCCCAGCCATATACACAGCAACACCGTTGTTCCTCCCAAATCCGGCTTTATAAAAACCAGCAAAGCCGGAAGCAAAACGTAAATACCGGAAAAAATAATGTGTCTGAATTTATACATTTCAACGTGTCGCATTGAAAAATATTTTGCCAGCAAAACCACCAAAACAATTTTTGTAGGCTCAATAGGGTCCAGCGACAAAAGTCCAATTCTATACCACCCCCTGGTTCCCTTGATAACCGGAGCAAAAAATTGCAACCCAAGCAACAAAAGCAGACAAAGCCCGTACAAAACCAAAATTAGAGAAGAATTATTTTGCAAAATTCTATAATCAAAAAAGCTTATAACCGCCATTAAGACTAACCCGGCGGCAAAAAAAATAAACTGCTTTTCAAAATTAGAAAAATTGTTCTTAGCCACACACGTGCTCCAAATTCCGGCCAACCCAAAACAAACCAGCACAACTGCTGGAATAATAATCCCCCAATCAAGCCTTTTTAATTGTGCCGTTAAGATGTTCACCTTATTAAATCTAAAAATTGTTTTTCGTTCAGAATTTCAACGCCAAGTTTTTTGGCTTTTTCTGCCTTGCTTCCCGGCTCTAAGCCTACCACAACGTAGCTGGTTTTTGAAGACACTGATTCTGAAACATCTCCGCCTAGCTCGCGGATCTTTACGCGGGCTTCGTCACGGCTCATAGATTCTAAACTTCCAGTAAGCACAAAGGTTTTATTTATAAATTTTTGGGTTTTAGGTTGAAGATTAGTAATTTTTACTTTCTTTTCCAGTCGTTCAATAAACTTTAAATTATCTTTTTCTTTAAACCATTCGTAAATAGACTTTGAAACAACGGGGCCAATATCTAAGATTTGTTCAAAGTCTTCCAGTTTTGCTGTCTTTATTTTGTTTATATTACCAAAATGTTTTGCCAAATCTATGGCTGTTTCCTCGCCCACGTTTCTGATTCCCAAAGCATAAATAAATTTTGCCAGAGTGATTTCCTTCTTGTCCTGTATTGATTTTATTAAATTTTCCGCAGATTTCTCTGCAAAACGTTCTAAGTTTTTGACATCGCCTTCTTTTAAATCAAACAAATCTGCCGGGTCTTGCACCAAGCCCTCGTCCATAAGTCTATCAATAATTTTGGGGCCAAGGCCGTCTATATTAAAGGCTGTGCGCGAAACAAAGTGATAAAAATTTCTTCTTCTTTGGGCAAAACAATTTTTATTGGGGCATCGCAAAAGCACCTCACCCTCCACTTTTTCCAGCTTGGTTCCGCAAGCAGGGCATTTTTCCGGCATTTTAAAACTCTTTTCTTTGCCGTTTCTTAATTCGGGTAAAACTTTTATAATATCTGGGATAACATCTCCTGCTCGGCCCACAATTACAGTGTCGCCAATTTTCAAACCCAGTCGTTTAATTTCGTCTTCGTTGTGCAAAGTGGCGCGGGTAATTGTAATGCCTGTAACCTGCACGGGCTTCAAAATTGCAACCGGGGTCATAGCTCCTGTTCTGCCAATTTGCACTTGAATATCAATAACTTTTGTTGTACTTTGCGCCTGGGGAAACTTGTAAGCAATGCCGGCTCTTGGAGCCTTGCCTACAACTCCCAGTTTTTCAAAAACTTCATTGTTATTTACCAAAACAACCACTCCGTCGATTTCATAATCCAGTTTTTCTCTTTCTTTTATCCATCTTTCGCGGAACTCAAAAACTTCCTGTAAATTTTTGCAAAATTTATTATGCTTGTTTGTTTTAAACCCCAAATCTTTCAAAATTTTGTGTTTATCCTCATGCGTCACCTGTCCAAAATCAGTCAGCAACTCATAAGCAAATGAATCTAATTTTCTTGAAGCTGTAATCTTCGGGTCCAACTGCCTTATGGAACCAGCTGCAATGTTTCTTGGGTTTGCATAAACCGGCAAACCCTTTCTTGTTTGCTCTTCATTCATTCTCTCAAATTCTTTTTTAGTCACAAAAACCTCTCCGCGCACAATAATATCTTTTTTCTCGCTTATTGTTAGAGGGATTGCATCAACTGTTTTTAAATTTTGCGTTATGTCTTCGCCGATGTTTCCATCACCCCTGGTGGAGCCTGTTTGCAAAACTCCATCTTTGTAAATCAACTCAATAGCCAAGCCGTCTATTTTCAACTCGCAATAATAATTTATTTTTTTAGTTTCTTCTTCTGTTAAAAGTTTTTTAAACCTTTTCTCCCAGTCTTGCATATCAGTTTCTGAAAAGGCGTCGTTAAAAGAAGTCATCCTTTGAGGATGCTTAAACTTTTTAAATTCTTTTAGGGGCTGGCCTCCAATTCTCTGCGTCGGCGAATTGGGCGTTATCAAATCTGGAAATTGGCTTTCCAAGTCAAAAAGCTCTTTTTTCAAAGAGTCCGAGGCCGAGTCTGAGATTTCCTGTTTATCTAAAACGTGATAGAGGTATCTGTGGTGATTTATAACCTCTCTCAGTTTTTCTATTCTTTTTTGGGCTTCTAATTTTTCCATAACTAATAATAAGGGCTGTAATTCGGCTCAACATAAGCACAGCTATTAGCATAGGCGCTTCCATATGTCCCTTCATAAGATGCTTGCAAGCAATTCCAACCGGGTTGGTAAAGATGAACGTACGTGTTTATCGCGCCGTTTGAATCCGTGCGTGCGGTCCAAGTCGCCATGTTCATGTCAACCAAATTTATCCACTCGTTCGGCATCGGAAAGCCAGTGCGCGCATCCACCAATGTCAAGTTTGCTACAACGGCGCCATCAGACGAATTAGGATTTAACGGAGTCAACGTGAAATTTCGAATCTCCGGCTGCGGAACAACTGTTATGCTAAGGTTTACGCCACCAGATGTACAAGAAGGATATGTTGAATTTCCGATGAAGCGCGCTCTTATGAAAAAAGTACCGCCACTCGGAAAATGGTAATTCCCAGATGTGGTTGCCACGCCTGAAGAGTTAGTTGTAGCGCTCCCAAGAGAAAGGGAACCTGAATTAGTAGGGGCTGTGTTAAAGCTGAGTTGCTGGCTTGGAATTACAGCTCCTGTGCTTGCGTCTTTTAATTTTGCGGAAAAACTATATGCGGTGCTAGTGGTACCGCTTGAGCCGGCTGGGTTTAACGTAAGGTCGGTAACCGAGCACTCCATTGCCGGCGTTACATTTAAAGTTGCGGAAGCCGAGCAAGCAGAATAAGTCGAAGTTCCGGCAAAGCTGGCTGTTATATTATGCGTGCCTGTTGTTGAAGGCGGAACCGTATAAGCAACGACTGCAACGCCGGAAGTGTTAGTCGTTGCTGTCACGGTAGCGCCCGCGGTTGTATCTGTAAAACTGATTGTTTGCCCGGATAGAGCGGTACCGGAAGCGTTTGTCAGTTTTGCGGATAAAGAAACGCTGGCGCCGATACTTATAGTAGTTGGTGTTACAGTAAACGTACTAATCCGCGAATTTACGACATTTATTGTTGTGGAACCGGAGCAATTAGAATAAGCCGAAGTTCCGGCAAAAGTCACTGTTAAATTATGTGTGCCTTTTACTGCGTTTGAAGAAACTGTATATGTTGTGGTTGCTACGCCAGAAGAGTTGGTTACGGCTGTTAGTGTTGTGTTTGAAGTCGTATCCTTGAAAGTGAGCGTTTGTCCGGCCAGAGAATATCCGGCTGTGCCGTAAACCAATGAAGCTGAAAGTGTGACGCTGCTCCCTGCCGAAACTGTTGTGCCTGATGCTGGACTAAAACTGCCGATTCGCGTAGAAATTTTTGTAACAGTAATAACTGTTGTTTTAGACGAGGCTAAAACAAATTGCGCTCCCGCATAGTTTGCAGTTATTGTGTGACTTCCCGCCGAAGCTGTTGTTGGTATTGTATAAGATTTTGTCGCCACGCCGGAAGAGTTGGTTGTGGCTGTGCCTATGTTGGCGCCGGAAGTTGTATCTGAAAAGCTTATTGATGAGTTAGAAATCGCGCCGCCCCCAATATAGCTCAATGTAGCCGTAAAAGTTACGGCGCTGCCGATGGTCTGGCTGATTGGGCTGGCAGAAAGGGTTATCTGAGTTCCTCTGTTTACAGTTAAAACCGCAGAAGCCGAGGAAGCAAGAATAGTTGAGGTGCCTGCAAAACTTGCTATGATATTATGCTGCCCTAAGCTGACTGAGCTCGGTATAGTATAGGAAAGACCTGCTACGCCAGAGGAGTTTGTTGTAACTGTACCCAATAAGTTTGATGTTGAAACTGAGTCCAAATAGAATTTTATTGACTGGGATGATGCGGAGGTTCCGTCTGCATATTTTAGGGTGGCTGAGAACGTAATCAAATCCCCCGCCTTGCCGCTGGCAGGACTTACAGTAAATGGCGTTATACTGGTTGGAACAATTACGCTTATTGTGGTTGTGGCGAAGGAAGACATATTTTCTGTGTCACCGGCAAAACTTGCTCTGACTGTGTGGCTACCGGCGGAGGTTGAAATAGGAATGGTGTAAGAAGAAACTGTTGCCACGCCGGAAGAGTTGGTTGTGGCTTGCGTTGTTACAGCCGGCAAGGTTGCAGTGTCGGTAAAAGTAATTACCTTGTTGGCTACTGGAGTTCCATTTGAAGAATAAGTCAGCTTTGCCGTAATGGAAACATTTGTATTGACATTCGCGCTTGCCGGGGTTATGGAAAACAAAGTTACTTGCGTCTGCTGTCTTGGAGGGTTTGACACAGAAAGCGTGGCCGTATTACTGGAAGTTAAATTAAACGTATCGCCGGCAAAATTTGCTCTTAAGGTGTGGCTGCTATTTTTTGCCGTATCAAGAATGGCATAAGAAACCGTCGCCACGCCGGAAGAGTTGGTTGTGGCTGTGCCCAAAGTGATGGAATCAGTGGTATCTGAAAAAACAATTGTTTTATTGGCAACTGGAGTATCATCTATGTAGCTTAGTGTTGCAGAAAGGGTGATGTTTGTTCCCACAACTGCGCTAGTTGGATTTACTGAGAATGCATTTATTAAAGTCGGCTTTACTACATTTAATACTGTTGCTGATTGCGCAGGAGTACTGGTAGTCGTGCCGTCAAAATTCACTCCGAAAGTATGCGGACCGGCAAATGTTGACGAAGGTATAATATAAGAAGAAACCGTTGCCACGCCAGAGGAGTTTGTTGTGGCGGTTCCTATATCAATGTCAACTGTTTTGTCGGAAAACCTAATCAGTTGGTTGGCCAAGACACTGCCGTCTGCGTATTTCAAAGTGGCAGAGAAAGCTACGCTATTACCCGCCAAAACACTGCCCGAAGGATTTATGGAAAATGCAGTAAACTGAGTCGTTTTGACAGAAATGGGCAAAATTTTTGTAGCAGAAGATACAGAGCCCGATTCATTCCCTGCGAATGTCGCGCTTATAGTATGATTTCCGGCAGTTGCTAACGCTCCCGACAAAGTATATTTTTTTACGGCTGCTTGGCCGCTTGCGCCAGTAAGTGCATAACCAATATCAACGCCGGCGGTTTCGTCCCTGAAACTGATCATTTGATTGGCCAATGCGCTCCCCCCGCTGTCATACGCAACAGTGGCAGAAAGAGTGATGCTGGCTCCGGGATCAGCCGATGCGGGACTTATGGAAAAATAGCTGATTTTTGTCTTTTTGGATATGATTAAAATTTCCGTATCGTCACAAGAAGAAAAGGTTGTATCCCCCACAAAACTTGCCCTCAAATTATGCGTGCCTGTTGATGCGTAAAGATAAACAGCAAATGGCGGAACAGTGGCTACTCCAGAAGCATCAGTAGTTGCAGTTATGGGAGTGAAAAAAGCTTTTGTATTAGGGGACGTATCTGTAAAAGTAATTGTTTTACCGGCCATAGGCTCTCCGCTAAAAGAATTTGTTAACGTTGCTAACATGCTTATATTTTCTCCGCCAGATGCGTAAGAAGAACTCAAAGAAAATATTATCTGGGTTGATTTTGATATAACACTTATTGTTCCCGCGTTAGAATATGTAGCGCTGTTTCCCAAAACATCTGTAGCTAAAATGTCTAAAGTGTAATTGCCGGCTGGATATATATTAGTGTTTGAAACATCTATTTCTTTTTCGTAAACTTTTGCGCCATCTTCTCGCGTATCAACAGCCAGCATAACGCTTCTTGCAACCTCCCCCGAAGCATTTCTTATTATTGCGACAATAGGACCAATTCCCGAAACATCAAAAACATCTGCCGTTATTGTCACAGACCACCCGCTTGGCTCAGAAATAACCACGTTTTTCACGGTTGGCCAAGCGTTTTGTCCCAAGCCATATATTTCAAAACTTGGATTTGCGCCGAAAGCAATCGCCGGCAGAAAAAATAATAGTACTATTGCGAATAAATATTTTTTCATATTTTTATATAAAAGTTATCGCCAGCATGGCTTAACATTTGAATACGTCTTTCTTTGGTCCTTATTATCTACGGCCTCTAAGTCTACATAATATGTACCAATATTGTTTGTGCTCCATTTTGTACCCCAGTTACAATAAGTAAGTAAATCACAGCCGTCATTTGAAAGAGGTTTTCTGATGTCAATTACAATGTTTCCTTGCGAATTATAATGGTATATCGTAGCCGTGACGCTGACTATTTCATAAGTTGAAACTACGTCTGCTGAAATTTTTATTTCCGTTCCTGTGGGAACAGATCCCGGATCAGCGCAAGTATTTTGTATGCTAATGGCTTCATTCGGCCCAGATTCTGGAGCATTGCTTGATGTTTCAATTTTTCTTTCTGTACCGCCAAAGTTTCCTGTTGATTTAATATCTAAATAGTTGGTCAAAGTAACTTGCGCCGTAACAGAATAAGTTAAATTGTCATCAAGGACGGAGCTAAAAGAAATTTGGCAATCATCGCAAACCTCGGGGTCGCAACCATTTGGCGTCCCTGACACGGGCTCCGCGAAACCATCATTTGGTTTGCAATAAATTCCAGAGTCGGCAGAAACGGAGTCAGGACAGCTTTCATAAAGTACACACAACCCCCTTTCTCCCCCCTTATCGGGCAGAACCTTTCTGTCGAAATAAAGAACTTTTTCAACTCCACTGTCAGCCGCGTAAAAACTCATCACAGAGTTTCCCATATTTCTTATAATTTTTGCCTCGCTGTATAACAACAAACTTATAGAAAAAACAATCGCCAAAATTATTACCATTATAAAAAAGGTAATAATCAGCGAAACTCCTTTTTGTTTATCTATAATCATTTTCAATTTCCTTTAATATTTCTTTGTGAAACCGTTGTTTGGATTGTTCTGGTCTGCCCCTGACTGTCTCCCAGTATCTCAATCTCTAAAAGCACTGTTACTCTTGGCTGAACAAATCCTTCTACTGTGGGGTTTGCCAAGCCATTAAGAAGAAACCTGGCAGATTTTATTCGCATATTAGACGAGGTAAGAGCCGTAGCAAAGTGTTCATCAACGCTATTCTTCAATTCTTTTAAAACCATAGGGGAATTTGCATTTCCAGAAACGGCATTATCTATAAAAAATTCCGTGCAAACATTATTATTTGACGCATTTATAAATTTTATACCAGTGTACATTTGCGAGCCCGTGTTGTAACGCGTTAGAAGAAAAGAATTACCCGGATGAGGACTCTTGTCCGGGCTTGTGACATCTACAAGACAATTTCCCGAATCGTCTACTGCTGCCATCCTCAAGGCTTTTGACATATATTCCTCCACATAACTGATTTGGTTTAAAAATTCCTGTTCTGCCAAAACCTTTCTTTGATTTTGTATAATAGCAATGAAAATACCGATAGCCGCTCCGATTATAAACAAAAACACAGCCATAACCACAATTAACTCAATCAAAGTAAAACCTTTAGATGATTTCATTTTAGTACCAGTTATATAAAGTTTCTTCTGCTGTTACGCAATTTGACCCCGAGCATATACTGTTTGAAAAAGCATCAGTACCATCTCCAAGAATAGTCGATTTCTTTTTCCAAGATACTTGCACAACAACCTTCATAATATAATCTTTAGCGCAATCATTATCAGGAAGACAGGTAATTATAATTCTTCTTTTAAATTTTGCGGGCTGGGAGCAAGTTGAGCTGTTAGCATAAAAACCATTTTCATCAATACATAAATAATCATTGAGAGACCATGGCTTCATTGGTGAGGGCAGTAAAACGCCCGTGCCCGTTGTGTAATCTGCCTCACACCCTTGAACGCAATCAATACTTGGGTCGCCCGCCGAAGTTAGTCCGTCAATCCAGGAATGCTCGATGCCGGTTGCAGGGTCGCTTTGTATTTTTATCCAATTTGTATCTCTTATGTTCCTTACTATTTCCATACCTTCCTGCGCCAGATAAGTTGCCGTAAGCCTGTCTGCAGAGTCTGAAGTTAAAATAACAACTATTGAAAGAGCTGTAAAGATTCCGACAATCGCTATAGCTATGATAAACATAGATATGACAATTTCTATGATTGTAAACCCGCCGTTATTTTTAAACAATTTTTCCATTAAATTATTTTACGCTAATTGCTCCGGAAGTATTAACTAAAACCGTTCTAGTCGCCGGGCCTGTTTTTAACCCCAAGGTAATTCCCACAGAACAGTTTGCGCATATATCCCCGCCCGATGTGATTGTCGTGGTTGGATTTGGAGGATTAAAGTTTATACTGACATCGTTGTCTGTAATATTGCCGTTATCAATATAAGTTCCGGCTATAAACAAGCTCGGATTATTTTCGCTTATATCAACCACTTCTATAATACTATCTGACTGCAACCCGCCGTAGTCTAAACTGCCGTCTTTGTCAGCGTATATTATATATTGCGTGGGCTGTAAGCCGGGCTCAACATAAACCCCGTAGCCTTTTGCCTCCTCTATCAAATTTCCGGCGCTATCGCTTGTTTTTACTCCAGATAAAGCCAAATCTTCGGCTCTTCTTAAATCTTGCGCCAGTTTGTAAGTAACTCGGGAAAGCGCGAGCTGTCTTTGTATCTCGGGAAAGTTAGAAACTAAAATCATAGACAGCAAAACAATAATAAAAATTACAACCAACAGCTCAATAAGAGTTGTCCCCTGTTCTTTTTTTAAATTGTAAATAAATTTAAATACCATTGAATTATTGGGCTTGCCCAAAGTATTGATATAAAAGTTCCTGTAATTAAAAATGGACCAAAGGGCATTTCGCTTTTCATCCGCCAGCCTGCGGACTTTTTTCCGAAAGCCATCAATATTACTCCTATTATAGCACCAAAGAGAAAAGCTAAAAATAGAGCAACCAAAACATTGGGCAGTCCCAGGAGAAGTCCCATCAAAACCGCCAGTTTCACATCACCAAAACCCATCCACCGCCCTTTTGAAATTAAAAAAATAAATAGGAAAAAACCGGCAGAAACCAAAACAGCGATTATATAGTTTGGCATCAATGAGAAATTTGCCAATAGGCGATATAAAAAGGTTATCACTATCGCAGGGAACAAAATCTTATCAGGAATTAAATAATGTTTTAAATCGTAAATGAATATTGCAATCAAGGAACATGAAACGTAAAGCGTAAGACATAAGGCAAATAAATCTTTGATGCCAAACTTCCAAAAAATTACCAGAAATATCAGTCCGGTGATAAACTCCACCAGCGGATATTGGATTGATATTTTTTCTCGGCAATAACGGCACTTTCCTTTTAAAAATAAAAAGCTAAAAACAGGGAACAAATCCTGCCAAGATAGTTTATGCTTGCAGCGCGGACAGAAAGAGCGGCCATTCAAACTTTTCTCGCTTTCTAACCTATAAATAACACAATTCAAAAAACTGCCCAGGCATAACCCCAATAAAAATATGAAGGTGTAAAGCAAGTAAAATATGTAATCCATTCAAGTTATTATATCAAAAAAACAGAGCTTCACAAAGAGCTCTGTTTTTTGTTAACTTCGTAAAAATTATCGTAATTAGTTGCAAACTCCCGCTACACATGTTCCTGAGGCCTTTTCCAATTTAACACCTGTAGAATCTACGCAATAGGTGTTGGCTACCGCTTTTTCAGTAATTAAAGCGCACCATTTTGTTGAAGTGGCGGCGCATTTTGCTACATCACAGGTTGTTTTAACTTCGTATCCGGAGTTAGTAATACCGGAACATGGCGCAAGGAAACCGGCGTCTGCCGCAGGGGTTCCTGCCGCGCATGCGGCGTTAGCAGCATATGTGTCTGCCGTCTGGAAATTATCAAATTTATAATTAGTGCTATAGAATGTAATCGCATTCGTAAGCATGGTCGATAGATTTGCCTTGGCGGAAGCATCTTTTCCCTTGTCAATATACTTAGTTACGTTGACTAACACGATGGCGGCCAAGACTGCGATGATTGCGATAACGACGATTAATTCAATGATTGTAAAACCTTTTTGTTTGTTCATTTTTATTTTATTAATATATTAAGGAATAATTTTAATCGACCTTTCGTTAATAAATACTTGTTTTGCTTATTATAACATACTAACAAAAAAGCAGACAAGGGTATTGTCTGCTTTTTAATGTTTTTTCAGAGTCTATAATTAATCTGCGGCGCAATCAGCAGTGTCGGTATCGCAACTTGTTGCATTGCCAGTATCTCCTTTGTATCCTGTATTATCAACGCACCAGTATTTACCAGCCTCGTTAAGAGCGCTTTGTACACACCAAGCGGTAGCAATTCTACTGCTATTAACGTTATTAGCAGGACCGTTTGAGTCTTCAATGGCAGCTTTACCAGCGGCGAATGCTGCATCTGTGCTCAAATCAATCACGTGAGGAGTGGCGCTATCAAGGAACATACTGCTGTTATTATCATAGAAAGCAGCTGCGATTGTAGCCATGCTTGACATATTTCCTTTTATGGCAGAATCTTTACCTTTTGCGATATATTGAGTTACGTTGACTAACACGATGGCGGCCAAGACCGCGATGATTGCGATAACGACGATTAATTCAATGATTGTAAAACCTTTTTGTTTGTTCATTTTTATTTTATTTTTTATTTTATTTAACTTCTTATTTTCTACGTTTTTTTGGATTAGGTCTCGACCTTTGTAAATAAATATAATTATCTTATTATAAACCTTTTTTAAAAATATCAATAGTGGATATCTTTTTTATCAGACCGCCCGCCACATGCCCTTACTCGCAGCCAGACAAAACGTCATTAGGACATTGCGTCATTGTGCTTACGCAATTTTTATTGCATATGTCTTTTTTTATCCCCCTGCTATCAACGCAAAAAGCGTACTTTTTATTTGCAAACTCCTGAGCGCAAGCAACCCAAGATTGGTCGTTGGCGGGGTTTTCAAAACAACAAAGCCCTGCTTTGTTTCCACAAAAATCTTGTAATTTTACAGGCATTTGCGAAATGGCGTTGATAATAACGTTAGAACTGCAAAAGCCGGCATAACTGCTTTTATTGTTGCCGTTGTAGTATACTTCTCCGGCTGGCACTAAAACCGCTAAATTACCGGCAATATTGGAATCTTTGCTCTTGTTTATATATTGCGTAACAGAAAATAAAATTACCGAAGACAAAACAGCTATAATGGCTATTACAACGATAATTTCTATAAGCGTAAATCCTTTGTTCATAAATTGTTATAATTTTAATAACTACATTGTCCCCAATGCTCCGTACAGCGGCTGTATGACAGAAATTGCCATAAGAGAAACGACTATTCCCAAAAAAACTATTAATATCGGCTCCAAAAGAGATGTAAATGTTTCTACTGCCCTCTTCACCTCTTTTTCGTAAAAATTAACTATTTCCATTAAGTTTTTGTCTAACCTTCCCGTTTCCTCTCCAACCTGTATTACCTGCACCACGAATGGCGGAAAATAACCCGGATGCCTCACCAAAATAGAGCTTATCTTTTCTCCTTCGGAAACTTTTTCCTCTGTCTCTGTAAGGATTTTTTTATACATATAGTTGTCTACTGTGTCTTTGGTGATTTTTAGCGCGCCGTTGATAGAAAGACCGGCCGAAATCAAAGTTGAAATGTTTTCAGCAAACCTTACAAGAAATATCTTTTTTAAAAAGTCGCCCAAAACAGGAACTTTTAAAACCCACTCGTCATACTTCTTTTTACCTTCTTTGGTTGTAAAATAATAAATTACAAACAAAACTAAAAAGAAAAACCCAATTAGCACAATCCAGCCATAATTGCTTAAGAAGCTGTAAAAATTAATCATCAGCTGGGTAAATGCCGGCGGATTGGCGGTAGTCTGCTTTAACAAATCAACAAGCCTTGGCATAACAAAAAACATAACCAATAGCATTACTATTCCTAAAACAGAAATAACCAATACCGGGTAAATTAAGGCTCCTTTTATCTGGGCCGATATATCATATTCGCGCTCTAAGTGGTCGGACAAATAAAGAAGCGATTCAGAAATTCTTCCCGACGCCTCTCCGGTTCTTATCAAACTGATATAAAAAATACTAAAAATTTCGGGAAATGTGGAAAATGCTTCTGATAAAGAATTGCCCTCTTCAACCAGTTGAGAAATTTTTAAAATCTTTTCTTTAAGGTTTTTATTCTTCATTTGAACCGACAAGCTCTTCAAAGCAAAAGAAACCGACACTTGGGATTGCAACATCATAGACAATTGCCTAGAAAATATCGCCAAATCTTTTTTAGAAACTTTGTTCAAAAAATCTATGCTTTCGGTGCGCAAAAACAAAGGAGTCTGCTCCTTTATAGAAGTAACAAAAATATTATATTTTTGCAAAAGAAGGGCGGCCGATTCTTTTGATGATGCCTCAACGGTTCCCGTTTCTACCTTGCCCTCCCTGCTTCTTGCTTGATATATGTACTTCATTATCGTAATAAATTCCGCACCTCTCCCGGATCTGTTGCAAAATCTGTTGCGCTCTTTAAAGATATTTCTTTCTTCCTTACTAAGTCAACCATTGCCCTGCTCAAAGAAATCATTCCTTCTTTTGCCGAAGTTTCTATCACTGCCGGAATCTCGTGTATTTTATTTTCTCTTATCAAGGTTGAAACAGCGTTATTACATATTAGCACTTCGCAAACAGGAATAAACCCTCCTTTTATTCTTGGTATTAACCTCTGGGAAATTATTGCCAAAAGAGAGCTTGCCAATTGAAATCTTATTTGACCCTGTTGTTCTCCCGGAAAAACGTCTACTATTCTATGGATTGTTTGCGCCGCTGAATTTGTGTGCAAAGTGGCAAAAACTAATTGCCCGGTTTCGGCCGCAGTGATTGTCATTCCGATTGTTTCCAAATCTCTCATTTCCCCCACCATAATTACGTCGGGATTTTGTCTGAGAACGGCTCTCAAGGCGTTATCAAAACTTAAGGTGTCTATGGCAACTTCCCTTTGGTCAACAATTGCCCTGTCTGCAGGATAAGTGTATTCAATAGGGTCCTCTATGGTAATTATATGAACGGCTCTCGTATGATTTATCTCATCTAACATAGCGGCTAAAGTCGTAGATTTTCCCTGGCTGGTTGCGCCGGTAACCAATATAAGCCCTTGGGGCCGGCCGGTTAAATCGTGCAAAACAGGAGGAAGGCTTAAATCTTCTATTGTCCTTATTTTTGAAGGGACAAAACGCAATGCCAAGCTTATGCTTCCTCTCTGAAAAAATACATTGACTCTGAATCTTCCCGCATCATTATGCTGATAAGAAAAATCCATCTCTTTTTCTTCCAAAAATTTCTTCTTCTGAGAATCCGACATTATTGAAAAAGCCAATCCTTCAGAGTCTTGCGCCGCAATTACTTTTTCCTGGCTTAAAGGAACCAGCTGGCCCGTAACGCGAATGTTAGGAACGTGCCCCACAGAAATATCCAAATCAGACGCCTCCTGGGCAATAACTATATCTAAAAGTTTTTTTAAATAAGATAAATAATCCATGAATATTTTTGATTTAAATTTATTAGCTATTACTTCCCCTCTTCTGCAACCCTGGCTATTTCTTCTATTGTTGTTTCCCCTCTTAAAACTTTTAGCACTCCTTCTTGTTCCATTGTAAGCATTCCTTGCTTCTGAGCAGCTTTGAAAATTAAACTCTCTAAAGGATTTTTTACAATTAATTCTGCCAGTTCGTCAGACATAGATAAAACTTCAAAAAGCCCTGCCCTGCCAAGATATCCCGTCAACCCGCACGTTTCGCACCCTTTGGCCTCATATATAAAAAGGGGATCTGTAAGCTTTAGGTCGTCTCTTGCAAAAGCCGGCATGCTTTTAACTCTTTCTATAATATAATTTTTTATTTTTTCTGAAGCCTTTATTTTTACCTTACAAGTTGGACATAAAACCCTGACTAACCTTTGTGATATAACAAGCCTCAATGTAGACGGAATTAAAAACTGTCTCACGCCCATATCCATCAATCTTGGAATCACCCCCACGGAAGAATTGGTGTGCAAAGTAGACAAAACAATGTGTCCTGTTAAAGCGGCATTTACAACAAGGCCGGCCGTTTCTTCGTCTCTAATTTCTCCCACCATAATAACATTCGGATCTTGCCTCAAAATTTGCCTGAGACCGGTAGCAAAAGTGTATCCAATTTCCGGCCTTACTTGCGATTGGTTGATTCCGGGAATAGAATATTCTATAGGATCTTCAACGGTAACAATGTTAACCGTCTCTTTATTCATAATGCGCAAAAGAGCATATTGAGTTGTTGTTTTCCCAGAACCGGTTGGACCGGTAAACAAAATCATTCCATTTGGTTTTTTTATGGCTTCTTTAACAACTTCCAAACTCCTTCCCTCTAATCCCAAATCTTCAAAAGACCGGGCCCCCGTAGACGGATCCAAAACTCTTAATTCAACTTTTTCTCCATAAAGTGTAGGGAAAGTCGCAACCCTAAAATCAATATCCGTATTATTTATTTTTGCAGAAAATCTTCCATCCTGAGGCACTCTATTTTCATCTATTTTTAAACCGGAAAGAATTTTAATTCTGGCAACAACAGACGGATGCACTTTTAAAGGCAAAAATAAGCTTGGGTGCAAAATTCCATTTAAGCGAAAACGCACTGTCAGTTTGTCCCTTCCCGGCTCAATGTGAATATCGGAGGCGTTTCCTTCTATTGCGTGCCTTAAAATAACCAGAACAATTTTAATAACCGGCGCCTCTTCCGCTATTGCCACAACTGAAGAATTTTGCCCCAAAGCGCTTAGAATCTGCCCTTTTTCTTTGTTCAACTCTTCTACTGCTTTTTTGGCTTCGGCTATTATATTTTTTCGCTGCTTTAAAAGCTCTGCCAAATTGCTTGGAGTTATTAAATAAACCTGATAGGTAAAGTTTTCTTGGCCGGCTAAAAATCTTAAGGCGTTCTGCGCAGCTATGTCTTCAGGATAAACCATTCCAACCTGCACAAAATTCTCAGTTCTGGCGATTGGCGTCATTTTGTAATTAACAGACGCTTCTTCCGGTATCAGCTCCAAAACATCTGAAGGAATTTCTTCTGCCTTAACATCTTTTAAAGGAATACCCAGAACCTTGCTTTTTAAATCAAAAAGGGCCTCTTCCGAAATAATTTTTTGATCTAAAATAATTTCTTCCTCGGTTTTACCGAGTTTTGACGCTTCTTTCTTAAAATCATCCAACTGCTGTTCGGACAAAATCCCTTGCGCAAATAATTCTTGTAATAGTTTCACTTTTTTAAAAAATTATTTTGTTGTTGCCGTAGTGTTTGTTATGGTTGGAATAACGACCGATTGGTAGTAAGGAGTAAATGGATTTTCTCTGCCGGATTCTGTCTCTTTTATACTTTTCACATTAAGCCCCCTGCTCCCTAAAATCTTTTTAGCCTGCTCTAACGATGTGCTGGATATAAAACCAGTCTTTAACACGTTATTTTTTGTGAGAACCTCATAAACGTATTGCACTTCCATTTCTTCAAATGGCTCGAGTTTTTCAAATTGTTCTGAATCAAGGAATTCCATATTAATGCTAACCTTGGGCTTGTTAAAAACCAGCGTTTCTGAAACATCTTTAGGCTTGGATAAAAAAACAAATAAAGAAACAAAAATCAAGAACAGCGCAAAGGCTATTGTAATCCCTAGGAAAAACGTTTTTTGCCTTTTCTTTGGTGATATAAATACTACGGCCATAATTAGTATGAGTGCGTTAATATTTGCAAGCTGTAAGTGTTTGTCTGCGGAGTTTGAGTTTGGGTGTTAGATCCTGATTTGGAAGAAGACTCAGATGATATTTCCATAGCCGAACCAAAGGCAATACTGGTAATTTCAAAAAGACGCGCTGACTGTTCCAAAGAGGCTGCAAATCTTTCCAATGACGAATAGCTTCCCACTAAATCTAATGTAAAGCCTATTTCTTTAATACTTTTTTCATTGCCAGTTTTTATGTTGCTTGGAGCAGACTTTGACAAAAACAAATCTTTAAGAATTATGCCGTTTTCTGAGGCGGTTTTTTGCAAATAATAAACAATATTGCCAAGATCAGGATTTTCAGGAAGAGCATTATCAATTTTTTTAATGCCGTCCTCACGGCTTTGCAGGTCGTAATAGGCCCTGGTTATTTCAGCATAATAATCAAACTTTGCATTATATTCTGCCCTTTTTTCAGAAAATTCTGCCTGCAAACTTCTGAATGTCCTGTATTCTGGCATTACCAAAAAGAATATCAACAATAAGACAATGAAAGCAATTAAGGCGATAGCAATGGGACGGTCAATTTGCATATTATGTACCTTGATTTAACTTTAATTTTTGATTTTTCATTTTTCTCCAGACAAAGAAAATTATTACTGCAATCACAGCCATAACAGTCAAAACTATCAATAAAACCACCCAGAAATTCAGCCCAGCCTTGGCGCTTTCATTAACAACTTCCGGTAAAACATTAACTGTTATTTTATAATCTTGAGCCGAACCGTCTTGAGCAGTAACTCTATAAACTACGGGAATAGAAAAATTTTGGGGGACATTTGATAACGGCAACACCGTAGCCCCAGTGGAAAGAGTTATTGCTGGCATCAAATTTTTTACGTCTGTGCCGTAAGGAACACTCAAGCTGACCTCGTGTTTTTCCTGGTCAATTATTCCAACAACCTGAGGGGTTGAAAGAAGGTTGAAAGAAACTATTAGTTTACTGCTGTTTACCGCTTCCTCTACAACACCCTCTGGCAATACTTCTGCGCCCTCTTGTGTTTCAGCGCTTTGCTGATTTTCTTGATTTGTTTCTTCGGGAGACTCGCTAACTGGCTCTTTTTCCGCATCGGCAATATAGGTGAAAATGCTCTGATCCAAAACAAGACTTAGAGTAAATTGGGTTCTTGCAGAATCCCCGATAGAAGAGTTCAGGCTTCCCAAACTTTTAACATGCTCATTTCTTTCAAAATATGCCAACTGTCTGCTGAATGCATCCAAATCGTCTGATTCTCCCACCAATTGCACCCCGCCACTCGCTTTGTTCAAACTGAATTGTTTGAACCAGATATTTGGCATAGTTTGCTTCTGCATAAAATAAAACACATTTGAAGCAAAATCGTGATTCTTAAATAACCCCGAAAAGTCGCTTATTTTTTTCTGGTAACTAATGACACTCTCTTCGTACCCCTTTTGCTGGTCGGTTCCCACTGTTAGCAGGGCTTCGTTTTCTTTTATAATATCATTTCTTTGAAGCGAATTTTTAAATAGAAAAATAAAATAACAAAGTATAGTTGCCACTAAAAGTGACATAACAAAATAGAAGAGGACATCCACCCACCACAATTTTTTGGTCCCTAATTGGAAGATTGTGCTAAAATTCATATCTTGCTATTACCTCATTATACAACAAATTATTTTATCTGGCATATTCCACTTTTATGTCTCCAGCCCGCCCAATGCAACGCCCGTTGCCACTGAAAAACTTGGCGCCATTTTATCAAGAGTTTTGCCCAAAATTGGCGGGTATAAAAACTCCGAAAAACAATTTGGAATTTCCACTTTCTTCTTTAAAACTTCTGCAAAATATTCTTTTAATCCGGGTAGCCCAGACGTTCCGCCAGTCAAATAAACCACATCTGCATCTTTGCCTTCTTGCTGGTAAAATTCTGATAATATTTTTTTGACCTCCAGTACCAGCGGGTCAATCATCAAATATAAAGTTTTAGAAATAACTTCTTTTGAAGAAGTCAGACCCTCTTGCTTTATCAACTCGTCGGCTTCTGTATGACCCAAACCCAAAGCTGAAGATATGCTGTATGTAAGCTGGCCTCCCGCAAAATCAATGCTATAGCTTTTTCTTAAACTTTGCCTGTTAATTATGTTTACAGTGGTGCTTTGAACTCCTATATCTATTAAACAAACGCAACTTTTGTTTTCTCTCACCAGGGATCTGGTCAGCCCAAGCGCCTCTGCTTCTACGGCGTAAAGGTCAAGCCCTGCCATTTGAGCAACAGTCTGGTAATCACGAACTGTTTGATTTGGAATAGTTACCAAAAATATTTTAAGCGCTGATTTTTTATCACCAGGCGTTCCTTCTATCAATTTCCAATCCAGGGTTGTTTCTCCAATTGGTAAAGGAACATATTGCTGGGCGTTATAGTAAACTGCTTCGCTCAATTCATTTGCGTTCATTGGAGGCAACTCAAAAGTGGCGCAAAAAGTTGAAAAATCTGGAATTGAAAACACAACCGCTTTAGTTTTTATTCTTGCTTCGTCAAGAACAGCTCTCACCGCCCTTGAAACAAAGTAGTTAGAAAGCAAATAACTTCCCTTTTCAACATTTCTGAATGGCTCTTTGTAAAGCGAAGAAGATTTTATCTCGCCATAATTTTCTAAAGTTTTTCCTTGACCCCATCTTGAAATTTCAACAACCTTGACTGACGACGTGCCAATATCAATTCCCACCATTTTCTTAGGAAAAAACATCTTCATCGGGTTGGCGAAGATATTCAACTTTTCTATATTAAAATTTCCCAAGGGATTTGGAGCCATAATCTATTTTATTATATAATTAAATCAAGATTAAAACACTGTGGATAACTATTTTATTTTAGACACTCTTTTTCCCAAGTTTTGCTTGGGTTGCCAAAGAGAAGGCTCGTACTTATGCGAAGATTGCTGGGCGCTTTTAGATATTGCCGAGCATAATTATTGCCTTTGCGAAAAAAGCCCGGTTCGTTTGCCAGCTGGCCAAAAATCGGGAAAATGCAACAGGTGTTCTGATAAAAGGCTTGCCGGGCTTTATTTTGCCCTTCCCTACAAAGAAAAACATCTTACCAAAAAATTAATCTATCAATTTAAATATCAGCCATACCTAAAAGACCTGGCAAAAACTTTGTCAGCCATTTTAATTGAACATTTTATAAAAACGCAAAAAAATACAGATGAAATCTGGGAAAATGGAATTTTAATTCCCGTGCCTATACATAAAAACAAATTAAAAATCCGAGGATACAACCAGTCAGAGGAATTGGCAAAAGAACTGGCAAAAGTTTTGCAAATCCCGGTAATTTTAAATAATTTAGTGAAAATAAGACATACGCAATCGCAAATGGAGTTGTCTAAAGAAGAAAGAGAAAGAAACTTGAAAGACGCCTTTGAAATAAAAAACCCGGCTGAATTAGCCGGCAAAAAGATATTTTTAGTAGATGATGTTTATACTTCCGGCTCAACAATGGCCGAATGCGCCGGGGTTCTCCGCAAAGCCGGCGCCAAAACCGTCTGGGGAATTTGTATAGCCCGCGAAGAATAAAAAACTATATTTTTTCCACTGTAGTCCAATCGCCGTCTACCCAGAGCAGAATTACTTCTGCTGGAAAACCAAAAGCCTCTACTTTTTCCTTACAAACCTTAAGCTGTTTTATTTGCTCTTCTTTTTCTGCCGGATTTCCAGCGCATCCAAAATGTCCTACCACTGCGATAACTTTTGACCCGTGATGATGCACCGAAATTTCAACTCTTTTTTTGATATCTTCAATAACGCCCTTATCACAATCTTGGCATTCGCACAAAATTTTGTTTGGGCCAGGTTCTGTTATCATATCCACGTAATCAACGCCGTAATTATTTTTCATATAATCTTTTACAGCATCTTGTACCCTTCCGTCCATACAATTTATTACGCACGCAAATGTTTTGTCTGATGTCATTACTTTTATATTTAATAATTTACCTTATATCCTACCAAAAATTCACATTTTATCAACCCCAAAATTACAGAAGACATTCTTCTGTAAACTATTTTTAACAGCCTTTCTGCAACCATCTATTTCACCCATTTGCTCAAAAAGAAAATCTCTTTGAATGACCGATGGAAAATTTTGTTTGCCTAAATAATCTGGAAAGCTGTGCCATTTAAAGTTTTCCAAAAATTCATAAGCTCTTTCAGCGTCTTTAATTCCTTTCTCTTTCCACTTAGGTTCAATTAGAGATACAGGATTTGTATGAATATAAGTAAAAACAACCTCTAATTGCCTATCATCTTCTATGATAACTGGCTTAAATCTGCCCTGAAAAAGATGACCCATTTTATTATGTTTTTTATTGAAATAGTGAGAATATCCGGTGCCAAATTTCCTCATAAATTTGGTAATACCCTCGTCATTTATTTGCCGTAACAATAAATGAATATGATTTGGCATAAAACAAAATGCCATAACTTCCACCAACATATTACGATCACCAGAAGACATTCTTCTGTCAATCTTTTTGTTTTTTAGGCGAGTGGCCCTTCTGTCTCTGATTGTTACACCCGATGAATTATTAAATTCATAAAGAGAAAAAATCCCGCGATAATAGTCGTGTTCATCTTTAAAAATTTCCATATCACCAGCCCCTCTCACGACGACGTGGTATATTTCATCATTTACCAATTGTACTTTTCGATAAGCCATTTTTAAACCTACAGAAGACATTCTTCTGTTTTTTTGTAAGCTACTTCACCCTTAAGCCTCCTTTAATTTTCATTCCGCCTTTGACTTTGAGTATTGCGTTGCCAGTACCGCCTCCTCCGCCGCCTGTTGTTTCCTCTGCGGCAAAAGTGAGTTCGTAAGTTCCTACGCAAGTACCTGTGGCGGTTTGCATCATGTTGCAGTACTCAAACTTCACCCAGTTTGTATCGCGGGCTGCAGATGATATGCGGACTTCGTCCATTGATCCATTAAAATAACCGTTTGAGCCATCGTGGTTGCCTCCTGCAATCACAAAGCCAGAACCAAGATTAAAGTTCAGCGAACCAGAAAAACTGGCGGGGGTAGCGTCGCTGGCTCCATCAAGGTATAGACTCAAGCTATTTCCAGAACGAATTAGAGAAACAAAGTGCCAATCATTGTATGACGGGCTTGAGCTAGAAACTAGAATTGGGCCTCCGGATGAATAATCATAAATTCCAAACATAACCTTGTTACTCGCCCAACTATGGTCCATCGCTAAAGAACACGCCCCCGAGCTCCAACCACTATTTGAATTGCCTAATATCTCTGGATATGGGTTATCAGAACCCTCGTAGTACATCCATATACCTGTTGTAAAATTACCGGTTCCCATATCAAAAGAAGACGAGCTTGCGGAGATATAGTTATTAGAACCGTTGAAACTTGCAGCTCCTCCGGCCTTGCCAGATATTGCTGTGGCGCCATGATTCGTTCCGTTGGCATTACTTGTTGAATCCGTCGGGCTTGTCGGATCGTTTAAATGCCAGACTCCTTTAAAGTTCGTATCCCAAACATTGGTTATGTCTTGCCCATCGGCTGCGTCAGCTTTGCCCCAGTACACGTAGATGTCTGTGTCTGCGTCATGGTCTACGGCGGTCTTTACCCAGAACTCGGCTGTGACTGCGCTACCTCCTCCGCCAGACCAAGTTTCTTTTTCATACTTGAGAAGTGTTGTTTTGTCAGAAGATGTAAAACGAATGTCATTGCCTGTGGCTAGAGCTGTGGACATATTACTGTCTGCCGTGATTTTTACGTGCACCGGGAAGTCTGTGAGATCTGCTCCCACGTTGTCGTTGGCTATGGTAATCTTTTTACGGTAGCTCCAGCCGGTGAGCCAGGGCTCGTCACTGGCTCTGGTGACTGTTAATGTGTAGGTTTTTTTGGTTGTACCATCTTGAGCAGTTACAACTGTGGTAATAGTATTACTGCCGACACTTAAATTTATTGAACCAGAAGCCTGCCCGCTTACGACAGTTGTGCCGTTTACTTTTATGGTTGCGTGAGATTCATTGACTGTTGGGGTTACAGTCATACTAGTTACAGCATTTGCGACGCTGGCTGTATACGAAGTTGTACCGGATGCAAAAGTTGGCGACAATGTTCCCTGACTAATGGTAAAGGCACTAAGCGTGGCATCAGTTGATGACGATCCTCCGCATGTGCCAACACTCAATGAATTAACCACGGCCGTGCCATAGCCAGAGCTATCTTCGTATCCCGTTACAAAGTGTGTAGAATCAAGGGTTGTTGCTGTAATAGCATAAGTAGCTGCTGAATTAAACACATATTCTGAACCGTAAGAAATCTCAGAGCCAGATACCGTGCCGACAATGGCTGTACCATAATTAGAGTTGTCATCATCTCCATAAGACGCTGCAAAACGCGTGGCATTGAGAGCAGTAACGGTAGCAAAATAAGTGATTGCCGAGTTAAATACATATTCAGAGCCATAAGAAATTGTTGAGCCAGATACCGTGCCGATTACGGCGGTGCCGTAATTAGAGTTACCTAGGTCTTCGTAGACCGCTACAAAGTGAGTGGAATCAAGGGCGGCGGCAGAAATATATAATGTATCGCTTGAATTAAACACATATTCTGAACCGTAAGAAATCTCAGAGCCAGATACCGTGCCGATTACGGCGGTGCCGTAATTAGAGTTACCTAGGTCTTCGTAGACCGCTACAAAGTGAGTGGAATCGAAAAGAACAATAGTGGGATACTCTGTAGTTCCCGAATTAAACACATATTCTGAACCGTAAGAAATCTCAGAGCCAGATACCGTGCCGACAATAGCTGTACCGTAGTCAGAGTTGCCGTGATCTTCATAGGCTGCTACAAAGTGTGTAGAATCAAGAGCCGTAACGGTAGCATAATAAGTCGCATCCGAATTAAACACATATTCTGAACCGTAAGAAATCTCAGAGCCAGAT
>Ga0172381_10001599_pt1 | contig 26281 bp, 23 predicted proteins | sample Leawel6488metaG_FD_119754 | JGI IMG/M metagenome (GOLD analysis project Ga0172381, IMG submission 119754) | Leachate microbial communities from a municipal landfill in Southern Ontario, Canada - Leachate well 64-88 metaG | ecosystem: Engineered > Solid waste > Landfill > Unclassified | place... | reverse complement strand
TATATTTTGAAGGGCGGATAAACTGACGGGCAAAAATCTCAAAGAAGGGATTTTCCCTAACGTGAAAATCCCTTCTTTGACAGAGTAGAAATTTAAGTTTCATTAAAATTCGGTAAGCTCCCAGGAAAAATAACCCTTCGGCCGTTCAACCCTTCAACCCTTCACCCATTCACCCCTTAAGCACTTCGTAAAAAGCCCTTCAGCCCTTCGACCGAAAGATAGTCCGATTTACAGCAAAAACATCATAATCATTCCGCCCAGAACCATTGCGGGTCCGAAAGGCAGGTAAGTCATGCTGCTTTTGTCTTTAAGCCCGCCAAGAATTCTTTTGCAAACATAAAAACCGATTCCGAATAAAAGCAGAGTGGTCACTCCGTAGATTGCAAAATTGCCGAGTAAATCCGCATAATCAAGCCATTTTATAGCAATGAGCAGCAGAAAAAATGCAAAAAACGAAATTAATGTCCTGTAATCCTTTTTAGTATAAAGTTTTTTGATAAAAATCGGAATTGTGAAAACGATTTGGATAATAAAAGCATAAAGCAGAATTGTTATCAGGTATTTCCAGCCGAAAACCGCACCCAGCCCGGCTGCAATGTATGTGTCGCCTTCGCCGAATGCTCTTGTTCCCGCAAGAAGATACCCGAACCTTGCAAACGCTTCCATCACAACAATCCCCAGCAAAATTCCCAAAACAGAGGCAATCAGCGAATTGCTAATCCCAAAGGAAAAATTTCCGAGGGCTATAATTTTCTCACCCATATACAAATGGCCGAAATTAAACAAATTGTAAATCAGTCCAAAAATCACCAGAGTGTAAGTGTGAAAGTCGAAAACAACTTTTTCTTTTATGTCAGAAACCGCCAGAACAATAAAAAGTGAGGTGAAAATTAACATAAAGAGTCCGTTAAAATCCAACCCGAATTTTATAAATACAGCCACAAATAAAAACCCTGTAATAAGCTCTACCAGCGGATACTGAATACTGATTTTTTCTTTGCAGAACGCACATTTGCCTCTCAAAAACAGGTAAGATAAAACGGGAATATTGTGGTACCATTTCAGAGGCGTTTGACACAGCGGGCATTTTGAAGCCGGAAAAGCGATAGATTCGTTGCTGAAAGCTCTCAATATAACTACGTTTAAGAAACTTCCGATGCAAAGCCCGATTAAAAATACAAAAAATAAAATTATTATTAAAAACGTTAATAAAGCCAAATTATTTTCCCCTCTTGGTTATCATCTTATACATTTCGCCCAAAGCCTGCTTCAGCCGTCTTGAAACCTGCATCTGAGAAACATTAAGCCTTTCTGCTATTTGACGCTGGTTTAAATCTTCATAATAACTGAGTTCTATAACTTCTTTTAACTTTGGCTTAAGCTGTGAAATAGCGTTAGAAAGCATAATTTTTTCTTCATAAGCGTTCAAAAATTCCTGATAATCACCGGAGGGAATTTTGTCTGCGAGAGACATGGTGTCGTCATCTTCAAAAATCAAAGCCTGATCAAGTGAAATTGTGCTTTTGCGTCTGTCAACTTCAATTATATCATTAACTTTGCTCACCGGCAGCGACATTGCCTCTGCAATTTGTTCCGAGGTCGGCTCCAGTCCGTCTTCTGTCAGTTGTTTTATAACGCAGTTAATTCTGAAAGCAAGTTCCTGAATTTCTCTGGGAGCCTTAATCATGGAAGCCTTATCTCTTAAATAATGTCTTATCTCGCCTGTTATCAGGTAAGTTGCGTAGGTTTTAAATTTCGTGCCAATCTCCGGATTATAAAGATCAATCGCCTTGATTAAGCCGACAGCACCCACCTGAATTAAATCATCAACAGGGTCAGTCGAACGTCTTGCCAAACCGCAGGCAATCCTTTTTACAAAAGGCATGGACGCTATTACAACCAGATTTTGCAGTTGTTTTTTCAGCTTTTTATCAGTTGAATTTTTGTAGGTCACAAGCCACTCGTGGATTTGAGCGAAATTTTCATCCTGACTAATCAAAACTATCTCCAATACGTCTTCTAATTAGAATCATTATAACATATAAAAAAGGAAAAGGAAATTGGGAATTGGGAACTGGGAAGGGGAAAACGTGAGACGTGAGAGGTGAGACGTGAGAGGTGAGACGTGAGAAGAAAAGTTTTAATTTTTTTGTTGCACTTAATCACTTAATCACCCAGTCACTTAATCACTTCTCCAAAAGCCCTTCACCCCTTAATCCTTTAAGCCTTTCAACCGTTCAACCTATCGACTTATCGACTATATTCCCCATTGATTTCAAATAATCCTTATTGTTTTCGATAGTATTTTTTGTTGCCACTATTGAAATTGTAGGGTTAGTTTTGAATATATAATTAGCTGCTGCCTTAACATCATCAACCGTTATCTTGTCAACCATATCAAGAACCTGATTGTCTAAAGAAACTCCGTAGAAGGATTTTAGCCCGCCCAGAATGGACGTATTTTTATCTGACGTCAATTCAGAATAATTTAAAATTTTATTCTTCAAAGTGAGTTTTGCATTTTCCAACTCATCCGCAGAAACATTTTCAATCATAAGTTTTTGTACGTGATTATTAAATCCGTCGACTGATTTTTTCAAATTATCATAACTTTTTTCTCCGGTTTGCATGTCGTCCGTCGTTGTTTTGATGAATAAAGACAACACTCCCGAATTGTCAAAGTAAGCGAGTTTAGAATTTACCTGATAGGCAAGTTTTTGTTTTTCTCTTAAGTCTGAAAACAGCCTTGAAGAAGGAGTCCCGCCAAGAATTGTGTTTAAAAGTTCAAAAGTGACGGAATCCTGTAAATTGTCATTCGTTTTAAATTTGTAGCCCATCTGAATTTCAGCCTGTGATTTAGAATGTTCCTGAATTACGATATTTTTGTCTTCAACAGGTGTGTAACTGTTAAAAAGGTTCGGCTTGGACGGGTTCAATGTTGGAAACCCTGTGCTTAATTCGTTGAACAAATCATTTTTCAAGTTCGGATTTTTTTCAAAAGGCCCTGACATAGCAATCTGACCTTGGGCATTATTAATAATGTACCGGTAAAGTCCTCTGACTTCATCTAATTTAATATTATCAATGTTTTTGAGGATTTCGTCGGTAGTCATACCGTAAAGCTGTCCTTTAAACATTTCTTTCAAAAGTCCTTCCCTCGAATTTTTAGGAATATTTTGGATATTTTCCCTCAAAAGATCTTTTGCATATGTCAAGTCTTCTTCGGTAAATCTCGGGTTTAGGAGTACTTCTTTGGCACTTTTTACGGCGTTAACCCCGTCCGATGGAAGAAACATGGAGTTTACATAAATTTCTCTTTCGTTTGCATCAAAAGATGTCTGAATCCCTTGATTTTCAAGGTTAGTAAAGAATTTTTTTTCGTCCTTGAATTCTGACCCGCGATTGAGCATTATCGCCAAAATGTTGCTGACTCCGGTTTTTACATCAGCAGGAACATCCGCGGAAAGGCTTAAGTCGAAGGTTGCAAGGTCTTTGTCAATTTCGTTAGTTGCTACAGATAAATTATTTGTTATTGAGTATTTTTTTACCTTACCCATATCCAGAGCTTCCTTGCGGTTTATTTCCTGAGAATTGCCTGTAAAAGAGACGTGATGAACTCTTTCGTAATTTTGGTTAATTGATTTCATATCCGCAGAATCAGGGTGAACGACCGTAATTGCGACTTTATTCAGGTCGAAATATTTTTTCGCAAAATCTACGATGTCCTTTGAAGTCAGGTTGTCGATTACTTTTTCAAATTGGGTTACGCTCTTTAAGTCATTGTCGAGCATGCCTGTTCCGACTATTGAGTTAATGAGGCTTGAACTTTCAAAAGCTTGAGAAAGATTGAGTTTTAGTTTCTTTTTAACTATATTTATTTCCTGTTCGGTCGGAGGATTTTTTTCAAGGCTGGCTATTTCTTCAAAAACCGTTTTAATAGCCTTTTCCGAATTGCTTTCGGACGTTTGGGTTGAAAACAGTACAACTAAGCTATCTTCAGGCTTTGTGCTGATTCTGTCAGAGGTTACAAACGCATTTGTTTGGATTTTTTCCAAAGATTTGTTTAATCTTGAAACGCTTGAACCCACAAGGAAAAACTGGAACGCATCCAGAAGAATTTTGTCTTTTGTGTCGTTGTTTTTCGGACCGTTAAAGCCCAAACTTACTATAGCGGCTTTTGTTTTGTCGGAAATTAAGTCATTTCTGACCGAGTTTTCAATCGGAGTAAGTTTTTCAAAGTTTCTCGGCTTAGGGTTTGTACTTGCTGAGCGGAAGTATTTTGAAACTAAGCCCATTGCCTGCTCGGGGTCTACTTCTCCGGTAATTACTGTCGTCATATTGGCCGGATAATAATTTCTCTTGTAATAATCTATGACATCATCACGGGTTAATTTGTTAATGTTGTCGACCGTTCCGCCGATTATATCTCTTGAGGTTGATTTTATGTTGTAAAGCAGCTTCAAAGTGTTATTTGTTGCAATGTTTTCGGGGTCATCCAAAATCATGTTAATTTCTGAAGTAACCGGCCCTTTCTCTTTATCAAGCATGTTTTGAGCAAACTTGGGTGTTTCAAGCATTGAGGCATGGATTTTAATTTCAGTTTCAAGGTCATTTTTCTTCAATAAATTGGATTCAATATAGTAATCTGTTGCGGCAAACCCGGTTGAGGCGTTAGTGCTTGCTCCGAGCTTATTTACGGTTGCAAAGAAATCGCCGGCTTCAAGCCCTTCCGAACCGTTAAACAGATTATGTTCAATAAAATGGCTAATCCCTCGAACCTTGTCCGGCTCGTTCATTGAACCGACGTCAACGTAGGTTTTGACAACAGTCGGCCCTTTTTTAGGTATAATTACAACTCTCTGCCCGTTTTCGAGCTTGTAAAGATATGTCTTTGTTGAACAAGGAAGCTCTTCCGTACCTAAAGAAGCATATTTGAGGGGAACCTTGACATTATAATCAGGCGTAACACTTTGCAAATCCTGTGTCTTTTGCATAGGATTAGTCACAACAGCATCACTCTGAGGCGTTTTTGCTGTTTCCGGATTAGCTTTAAAATTTACTTGAATTGAATTAATTTTCACTTGAAAAACCTTACACACTGCCTGATATAATATTTAAAACATAAGGGAACTAAAAGTTGTTAGTTTTACAATGTATCTTAATATTTTTAAACATTTTATGAGAAAATGGCGTTTTTTATAATAGAATAGCATTATGGAAAGTTTAAATAAATATATTGAACATACTCTTTTGAAGCAGGATGCGACTCGTGGGGAACTCATAAAACTTTTTGAGGAAGCGATTGAGCACAAATTCTTGGGAGTTTGCATAAATCCTTCTAATGTTAAGCTTGCAAAAGATTATCTGAAAAATTCTGATGTAAAAATTGTTACGGTTGTCGGTTTTCCTTTGGGGGCAAACAGGGCGGAAGTTAAAGCTTTTGAAACAAAATTGGCAGTTGAGGACGGAGCGGACGAAATTGATATGGTAATTAACGTTTCGCTTATTAAAGACAAGAATTTTCAGGCTGTGCAAAAAGATATCGAAACAGTAAAAGCCGCTTGTTCCGGCAAGCCGCTCAAAGTTATTCTTGAAACAGATTTGCTGACCACAGAAGAAATCGAAACCGCCTGCAAATTATGCGTAAATGCTAAAGCTGATTTTGTGAAAACATCAACAGGGTTCGTCAAAAACGGTGTTGGGGCAAAAGCTGAAGATGTCGAGCTTATGTACAAGACGGTTTCACCCTACGGGCTAAAAGTGAAAGCATCTGCGGGAATTCGTGATAAACAAAAAGCACTTGATATGGTAAAAGCAGGGGCTTCCCGTTTGGGTACAAGTTCCGGCGTCGAGATTGTTAAGTAATAATTGTGGTAAAATGTTATTGGTTAATTAAGGAAATAGGAAATGGTAAATAGGAAATGGCATAAAAACCTACTTCCTATTCCCCATTTTCTATTCCCTAAAGACATAACTTATGATAATCCATACAAAAAGGCGTAAACAATGGGTGATGAAGACAAGCAGTTTGATGCCACTCCTCGAAAGCTCGAGCAGGCAAGAAAAGAAGGTCAGGTTGTAAAATCCAAAGATTTTTCAATGGCTATTTCTTTGCTTATTTTATTTTCTGCAATTTATGCACTTTCACCCTTTATTTGGGACCAGATAACAAAGCTTTTTGTGCTTTGTTATGAGCAAATCCCCAACCAGCATTTGAGTGAAATCGGGCTTCCTTACATTTTCACGATAACAATTATCCCGACATTTTTAATAATAGCCCCCGTTTTGTTTGTTGCATGGCTCATTGCGATTCTGGCCGATTTTATACAGGTTGGGCCTCTTGTCGCCACAGCTCCGCTTGCACCTAAGCTCGATAAACTTAATCCGACAAAATATTTTAAGAATTTAATGTCCGTCAAAACCCTTTTTGAATTGTTTAAGAACATTATCAAAGTAGTGCTTTTGGGCTGGATAGGCTGGAGCGTTTATTCTGCCCATATCGAAAGTATCCTGAGGCTTGCATCTATTGATAATAATTTTGCCGTCATGATTGAGTTCGGAAAACTTATAGTAGAGTTTGTGTTTAAGGCATGCATCGCCTTTTTGGCTATTTCGGGGGCTGATTACATGGTTACCCGCTGGAAATTTATGAAAGACCAGAAAATGTCGTTCAAGGAGATTAAGGATGAATATAAAAACACTGAAGGCGATCCGAATGTAAAAGCCGCATTACGCCAGCGTCGTATGCAAATGTTACAAAAAAGCATGATGGATGCCGTCCCGACGGCTGATTTTGTTGTGAGAAACCCCATCCACGTGGCATGTGCATTAAAATATGTTGCGGAGGAGATGGAATCGCCTATGCTTATCGCAAAAGGCACCGAACTTATAGCAAAAAAAATTATACAGATAGCAATAGAAAACGGTATCCCTGTAATCGACAATCCGCCTGTCGCAAGGGCAATTTTTAGAATCGTGGATTTAAACCAGTTAATTCCTCCTGATCTTTACAAAGCGGTAGCTGAAATTTTACTTTTTGTTTACAACTTGAAAAATAATCAAAATCAGGGTAGAATAATAGACAAACCAGAGAGAAATAAATAAAGATAAAACATGCAGGAAAAATCTAAAATTAAAGAATACCTAGAAATAATTCAAAAAGTTGCCAAAGTTGAGCATCATCGTATTCCTTCGCATATGATTGAGTATGAAGAATTGGTTAGTATTGGTATTATTGCCGTGCAGGTAATGATTAAGGGCAAAACGGAAGAACAGTTAGAAAAATACAATGCCGCATACATAGGCACAGCCGTGAGATGGGCTATTAGAAATGAACTGAGAAACCGCTATAAATGGTACTCTTTGAAACACACCCGACTGGAAGAAAGTCCGGAAGGATTTGTTGAAGGGGCAGAAGATGCAGAAGGCTTAGATGTTTCTCCGGGGAAGGTTAGGGAAGCTATCTATGAAACCATCTTATCTATTGACAGCTTGGCTGCGGCCTCTTCAGACAATGATTCCCCTTTCGATTTTATAAAAGATGTGTCCGCCATGCCGGACGAAAGAGCAGAAATTTCAGAGATGGGCAGAATGATTAGGGAAGCCATTTCGACTTTGCCTCAAAAAGACAGAACCATCGTTGAATATAGATTTTACAGAAACATGCAGGTAAAAGATATCGCAAGACAGGTCGGGCTTTCATCATCAAGGATTACAAGAATTGTTCAGTCCTCTTTAAACCTTATCAGGGAATACTTGCAGACAAAAGAACAGTTTGAGTATTAAGCTTGCAATCCGGCTATTTCCATATTGCTTCAAGAATTTTTTTAGCTATTTGGGGTTTTTCAGCACGCCCTATTTTTTCAACATTTAATTTTTTGTCTATTATTAAAACTTCATTATAGTCGCTCGAAAAACCTATGTCAGAGCGGGAAATGTCATTTGCGACCAAAAAATCGCAGCCCTTTTTTTGAATTTTTTCTTTTGCGTTTTCCAAAACATTTTCGCTTTCGGCACAAAATCCGACAACAATCTGTTTAGCGGTTTTTTTAGAAGCCATTTCCTTCAAAATATCGGGATTTTTAACCAAATCAATGGAAATTTCATCAGCGGATGTTTTTTTCAACTTTGATTTCGAAACATTTTTGGCCCGATAATCAGCAACGGCCGCCGCCATTATTAAGCAATCGGCAACATTTATTCCATTAAACTCTTTTTCGACTGCTTTTTGCATTTCAGCAGCAGATTGAACCAGTTCAACTCTATAAGGTCTTTCAGCTTTAACCGTGGAAATCAAAACGGCTTCAGCACCCTGATTGTAAGCTTCGTCCGCCAATGCAATCCCCATTTTTCCGGACGAAAAATTAGAGATAAATCTTGCCGCATCTATTTTTTCCCTTGTTCCGCCGGCGGTTATTAGTATTTTTTTATTTATAAGTTTTTTTTTAGTGTTTAAAATTTCGACGGATTTATCAAAGATTTTTTCTATTGAACACAAACGCCCGCTGCCTTCACAACCGCAGGCCAAAAAGCCTTCTTCAGGCGGGCAAATATAATATCCCATACTTTCAAGTTTTGCCATATTTTCCCGAATAATTTTATTTTCCCACATGTTGCAATTCATTGCAGGAGCAAGGATTACGGGCTTTTTGAAAGCACAGGTAACCGAGGTCAAAAGGTTGTCGCAAATTCCTGTTGCCAATTTTGAAATGGTATTGGCACTTGCAGGCGCAATAACAAAAATATCGGCTTCATCCGCCAAGCAAATGTGTTCGGGCTTAAATTCCTCAATGTCAAACTGATTAACTGCGACAGGATTTTGGCTTAGGGTTTGCAGAGTTAATTTCGTGACAAAATTAAGTGCATTTTCAGTTGCAATAACCTTGACTTCGGCTCCGTTTTTTTTGTACAGTCTTATCAACTCGCAAATTTTGTAAGCTGCAATCCCGCCCGTGATACCTATTAATACTTTTTTACCGTTAATCACTAAAATTCCTTTCGGTATTTATAATTTTTTCTAATTCGGCTATTGCATCCCCGATTTTGTCGTTTACAACCCTGTAATCAAAGCTTTCAGAGTTTTTTATCTCAAGTTTTACAAAATCCAGACGTTTAGAAATCGCCTCTTCACTTTCTGTATTGCGGTTTCTGAGTCTAAATTCCAAGTCCTGATACGAGGGTGGAGCTATAAAAATCAAGACCGCTTCCGGCATTTTTGCTTTAACTTTCAAAGCCCCTTGAGTGTCAATTTCGAGGATTAAATCCTTGTTTTCATTCAGACATTTTTGAATAAAAGCCTTTTTCGTTCCGTAATAATTTCCTGAAAACTCAGCCCATTCAAGGAATTCGTCATTTTTTACACTTGCTAAAAATTCTTCTTTGGAAACGTAAAAATAATTAACGCCTTCAATTTCGCCTTCCCTTTTTCCTCTTGTGGTGTAAGAGGTTGAAAGACAAAACTCAGGATTTTTTTCAAGGAATTCCTTTATAACAGTGCCTTTTCCGACCCCTGACGAGCCTGAAATTACAAATAGCTTTTTCTTTTTAGCCGTATTTTCCATGAATAGATTATACAACAAATTATAACAAAACGAAAATATGTGAATTAGCGGAAGAATTTTTATTGTATACTTTAAAAAACGGGTTAATTTAAGGGGGTTTTTAATGAATACTAAAAACCGAGAATTAAAGCATACCGGTGGTTTTGAAGACTTATCAAGAGGCGGGCTTGTTTTAGAATTAGAGCATGCCAGAGCCGAGACATTTAAATATGTCAATAAATTTCTTGAAGTCGAAGAGAAATGGGCATTTATAAATTTACTGCTTAAAAAACTTAACTCAATCCGGCAAAAACAAGAATTATGCAAAACTATTTGCGAAGGATTCTTAACGCTGACCAATTCGATGGTTTGTGTTTGCTGCCTTTTTAATCAGGACCACCGTCGTGTTGAATTCAAAAATATCGCCTACGGGGAAAAAGTTTATAACAAAAAAAAATTAATGGAATTTATAGAAAAAGTTAACCTCGATTGCTGCAATTTTTTGGAAAAATCCTCGGAAATTGAAGATATCTACGAATATTTTGAATCTCTTTCGGAAAAAAAATTAATAATCGTCCCGATTATATACTCAAACATCTTTTTGGGATATTTGATGTTGAAAAAAGAGGACAGCAATTTTTACAAAAATAATATTCATTTCATAAATATATTTCCCGAACATATTGCTTTAATATTAGAAAACATTTCTCTTTATCAGGAATCAGAGAAGCGAAACAAAAGTAAAATCGAATTTTTGGCCGGAATTTCACATGAATTTAAAACGCCTCTTAATTCTATCATCGGTTTTTCGGAAATTCTCAAGGCAAAGGCTCAAAATCGGGAAAATTTTAAGTATATTAATAATATTTTGCAAAGTTCAAAGCATTTATTGACTCTCATTGAGGATGTTCTTGATGTTTCTAAATCCCAATCTAATATCCTCGAATTAAATTACACGCTTTTTAGCCCTAAGAATGAAATCTCTCAAATTGTTCTTGCACTTGAAAAAATGGTTCAAGAAAAGGATATCAGCTTAAATTACACCCTTACGGATATAAAAATCTCGGCGGACATAAAAAGGTTTAGGCAACTCATATATAATCTTGTTTCAAACGCAATTAAATTCAACAAACAAAACGGTAAAATTAACATTCTTACCTATGTTAAGGAAGGAAAATTTTTCTTTGAAATTACAGACACGGGCGACGGCATAAGCAAAAGAAGTCAAGAAAAAATATTTGACTTTTTCTCTCAGGTCAACAGGAGCCAGCTCAAACGCCAGTTAGGCTCAGGCGTGGGGCTTGCACTTTGTAAAATAATTACCGATGCCCACAAAGGCGAGATTAATTTTAAATCCAAAATAAAAAAGGGCAGCAGTTTTTGGTTTAGCTTGCCGATAAGCGAGTGAGCGGCTTTTGGAAGTTTGGCTCTTTTATTGTCATCCCGCACCGGCTAGGGCATGGCGGTTGACTTTTGTTGGAAATTCTAATGCGGGATCTGGATTTAAGTCACTAAGTTGAAAGGTTGAAGGGTTGAACGGTCGAAAGGTCGATAAGTCCAGTTTCTCTTCTCCCGTCTCACCTCTCACGTCTCACCGTTTCCTCTTCCCTTTTATCAATCGACAAAAGTAATTCTTTTTTCCGTACTTATTTCAACAGGTTCGGGGTGTTTTTTCATATAATCTTCCACTAATTTATTTTTATCAAAGTTGAATTTAGTTGTTACTGAATCTTCTTTATTTTCAAAATACTTATTTCCACCTTTTGCAATAAAGTCATCAGTTGCAACTGTATACGTTTTAAAAGTATTAGGATTATTAATGTCTATCGGTATTTCTTTATTATCTTTGTCAACTAAAGAAGCTGCTTTAAGCTCACCAGATTTAGAGATTGTATATCTCAGACCTGAACATTGTATTATACCTGGAGTATTATCGTCTTTTACTAATGATTTCGCACCTACTTTTAAGGCCTCCACAACCTCTTTTTCTGTTAACTTAATTATCCATACCTTATTATCGAAAGGAGTTAAAATTTTTAAATCCCTATCGGTTAAGATTCCCGGTTCTAGGCTGGAACGGAAATTTGCAGAATTTATTAATACCATATCTACACCAAGTTCACTTTTTTCAGCATCCAGAACAAAATCAGCACTTGGGTTCTCATCAATTAATGTGTGTTTATGTTTAGGGATAGCTTTTATGGTCCCCAACTCTTTTGGCTTGCCCAAAATTTTGTTAATAATATCTCTCATTAATAAGCTTCTGGGGTAATCTTCAGTGTTAGTAACGTTATTTTGAGCCTTAGTAATAACTCCTTTATCATTGAATTCTAAATTCAATACTCCAAAATAATTTCCGTCTTTTCCGGCTTGAGTTATTATAGTTGGTTCTCCGGTCTTTTTAGAGTAAAACAAATTTTTACCATCTTTTATGTCTTTTATCAGCTTATGGTCGTGTCCGCCCATAATTACATCAATTCCTTCAACTGATTGGACAAGTTTTTGGTCATTTTCTGAACCAATATGAGAAAGAATTATTATCTTATCAATACCTTGTTTTTTGAAGTCGTCTACCTGTTCCTGTATTAGTGGAATAGTTTTTTCTATAGACAGAATTTCAAAATCTTTGTATTCCGCAGGATCGGATAGATGGAATGCAAAATCAAACGGCATTAGCCCGATTACTCCGTATTTTGTGCCGTTTTGTTCCTGAACATAGGATTGGATTATGTCTTTACGCAATTTTCTGTTTATTTCGGTATCTTGAGGGATATTAACATTTAACCCAAGAAATTTATATTTAGCATCTTTTAGAACATCAACTAAGTCATTTTTATTAAGGTCAAATTCATGATTTCCTCCCGCACTTGCCATAACGCCTGTTAAATTTTGATAGGCTACTGCTACCTTGCTAAATTGAAGTTCTCTGCCAACTCCGATATCTCCTACCGAAAACTTTAATTTGTCAGTTTTTTCAGATGGAGTAAATGAGTCAAATTCATCCGATGCATTTTTTAGTTTTTCTATATTTGTTAAGTTAGAATGTACGTCATTTACGTAAAAAATACTCGTTTTGGTCGTTTTCGGCTGTGCCGGCTGTGCTATTGGGGTATTTGAAACTGAACTTACCATTTTATTTTTATATCCTACTAATCTATCCGTCTATTGAAAAACCCGTGAATAAAATAAGTTGTTAGTAAAAGCTGATTTGTAAAGTATAATTTACAAAGAAAGTATTTTAAGGCTCTCTTTTAAAATTTCTTCGGCGTTTGCCTGATTTTTAACGAAAGCCATGGCATGGGAAACGGCTTTTTTTATTTCTCCTCTCTCGTATCCCAATGAAACCAAAACAGTCTGTGCGTCCTGAATTGCCTGTTCGTCCTTTATGTCGATATCGCTTGAAAGGGTAATCGGCATGGTGTTTTGAAGATTTATAAGCTTATCTTTCAGCTCAAGAATAATTTTTTGTGCAAGCTTAGGCCCGACGCCTTTCGCTCTTGTTAATTCCTTGTAATCCCCTTTTATTACAAGCGAAATCAGTTCGCAGGATTCAAATTCGTCCAAAAGCATCAATGCCATTTTGGGTCCGACACCTGAAACCGAGGTCAAAATTTTGAAAATATCCCTGTCTTCTTTTTGCAAAAATCCGCACAAAGACATGTTATCTTCTCTGTGAAGCAAAACAGTATAAACCTTTATCTCAGAGCCGATTTGGCAGAGTTTGGAAAAATCACGTGATGTAATTTCAACCAAATATCCTATGCCGTTAACCTCAACAGTCAAAGACACTTTGTTTACACCTTGTTTGTGAGTTAAAAATCCTTTTATATAATCAAACATTAATCAACTTCCCCCGCCTTATAATTTATTATACTACAGTCAAACTTTGACTTAAAAAATTGTTTTTGCTAATATCGTTTCGAAGGTACTAAGAGTGAGGATTTTTTTATGAATTTAATGGAAGGCAAAAAAGGGATTATATTCGGTGTTTCGAACAAGCACGGGATAGCTTACGGTATTGCAAATGAACTTCACAATGCGGGGGCTGAAATTGCCTTCACATATGCAAGCGAAATTATGGAAAGCAGAGTAAGACCTATTGCGGAAGAAATGGGTGCAAAAATTATAATGGAGTGTGATGTTACAAAAGAAGACCATTTGAAAAAGGTCTTCGCTGAGTGTGAAAAAGTTTACGGCAAAATTGATTTTGTTATTCACGCTGTTGCATTTGCCAACAAAGAAGACTTACAGGGCGAATTTATCAACACTTCCAGAGAGGGCTGGGATTTAGCACTTGGAGTCAGTGCATACTCTCTGATAGCAATCGCCAGAAACGCTCAACCCGTTATGAATGAAGGCGGTTCAATATTTGCACTTACCTACCTCGGTTCAGATTATGTAGTGGCTAATTACAACGTAATGGGCGTTGCGAAGGCAGCACTTGAATCAAGCGTGAGATATCTGGCAACAGATTTGGGCAAATACGGAATCAGAGTCAACGCAATTTCTGCAGGGGCTGTAAAAACTCTTGCTGCTAAAGGTATTGCAGGATTTGACAAAATGCTGAAAGCCGCGATTGTAAAAGCACCTTTGAAACGCAATGTTTCTTTGGAAGATATCGGCAAAGCAGGAGTTTATTTGGCCTCAGACTTGTCCTCAGGCACAACAGGACAAATCTTGTTTGTAGACTGCGGATGCCATGCAGTTTATGCGTCTGTGGAAGAAATGCAGATTATGGCAAATGCTTGTCAGGTGTAGGATAAAATACCAAAGAGGGCCGAAGCTTTAGCTTCGGCCCTCTTTGGGTATAATTTTTATTTACTCTTCGTAGGTTTATCTGCGTACTTTTTTTCTATTTGGTCGTTTTTATAAATATAAAAAGCACATATTCCAATAAATGCTATAACACCAAAAAATTGTGTTGCGGTTTGTAAACTCATTGCCTTACCTCCCTTTTTAATTTATTTAGTATTTCTAAAAGTTCCTGTTTTCTTATAAAATAAGCATTTATGAATATTAATGCCATAGAAAAGCCCAGAACAATAATAAAGACTTTTAGCGTGTTAGGTTCGGTGAACATAAGAGTTATAGCTCCACCTCCCATTACAAAGATTCCACCCCAAATGTGTGACATCTCATTTTTTATTGCACCTATTTTTTCCGATAAATAATCATTTTCCATAAATACATCCTAGCATATTCCTAAAAAAAGGGCAACAAACTTAACAAAATATACAAAGAGGGCCGAAGCTTTAGCTTCGGCCCTCTTTGTATATTTTATCCAGCCTAAACAGCTGACATAAACTTAGCTTTTTCTTCTTCGCTTACGCCTTTGAGTGTCAGGTTAACTCTGCCCTTGTCGTCGATTCTTACAACCTTGACAACAACTTCGTCGCCCACGTTCAAATAAGGTTCGATTGAATCAATTCTCTCGTTGCAAACTTGAGAAATGTGAACCATTCCGTCTTTGCCGCCGCCTAATTCAACGAACGCACCGATTGGAATAATTCTTACAACTTTACCTTTAATCAGCATGCCTTCTGTCGGTTTGAATGTGATACCTTTAATCATATTCATTGCGATGTCGGCACCTTCCTGATCGTTGGAGGTAATCGTAACGATTCCCGAGTCCTGAATATCAATTTCAGCACCTGAAGCATCAACGATTGCTCTGATTTGTTTTCCGCCCGGCCCGATAACCGACCCGATATCTTCGTTAGCGATTTGCATAGTGAATATTCTCGGTGCAAAAGGTGACATTGAACCGGGAGCCTTGATGGCTTCCTTCATTTTACCCAGAATGTGCAATCTGCCGTCTTTTGCCTGAGCAAGTGCTTTTCGCAGAATTTCGTTTGAAATTCCTTTTGCTTTCATGTCCATTTGCAAGGCAGTGATTGCTTCTTCGTTACCCGTAACTTTAAAGTCCATATCACCCAAGAAATCTTCTATTCCTTGAATATCGGTTAAAACTACAGCTTTATCGCCTTCTTTTATTAGTCCCATTGCGACGCCGCCTATCATGCATTTAACCGGAACGCCTGCGTTCATCAATGCCATTGAGCTTCCGCAAGTTGATGCCATTGAAGTCGAACCGTTTGATTCTAGGATGTCAGAAGTTACTCTGATTGTGTATCCGAAGTCTTCTTGAGATGGAAGAGCCGGAATATTGGCACGTTCTGCCAAGCATCCGTGACCTACTTCACGTCTGCCGGGGCCTCTCATAGGTTTAACTTCACCTACTGAAAATCCCGGGAATATGTACTTATGCATGTATCTTTTTTCTGTTTCAGGATCAACCCCGTCAAGTTCCTGCTTCATGCCGGGACCCGCGAGGGTCACGACTGAAAGTGCCTGAGTTTGGCCTCTTGTGAATATAGCAGAACCGTGTGCTCTTGGTATAACTCCAACTTCACACCAGATTGGTCTGACTTCTTCAGATTTTCTTCCGTCAGCTCTTGTGCCTTCCTCAATTATCATTGCACGCATAACTTTCTTTTCAAGAGTTTTAAACTCTTCTGCAACAAAATCAATTCCGGTTTCTGACATCATTTTATTAATCGGATGATCTTCAGCCAGAGCTTCTATTTTTTCCTTTACAAGAGTTTTTGCTTCATCCAATTTGTTTTGTCTGTATTCTCTGTCAAAGTTGTGATAAGCATCATGAACCATTTTATAAGCAGTTGATTTTATCAGTTCTGCAAGTTCAGTTGTATCATAAGGGTTAACAAATTCTTGTCTTTTAACGCCGCATTCTTTTGCAAATGCAACTTGTACTTCGCATTGTTTTTTGATTTCGACTTGAGCGAATTCAACTGCTTCCATAATATCATCTTCTGTAACGAATTTGCAGCCTGCTTCAACCATAATTACGGAATCTGCTGTCCCTGCAACAACTATATCCAAATCGGATTTGCCGGTTTGTTGGTGAGTAGGGTTTGCAATTAATTTTCCGTCAACTTTTGAAACTCTGACGGCTCCGATAGGACCTTCGAAAGGGGCTCCTGAGAGCATCAGTGCAAAAGATGACCCTAACATTGCAAGTGTGTCAGGTTGATTTTCCTGATCATAGCTGAACAATTGTGCCACGACTTGAATATCATTCCTGTAACCCTTAGGGAATAAAGGTCTGATTGGTCTGTCGATTAATCTGTCAATTAATATCGCTTTTTCGCTTGAGCGTCCTTCTGAACGGTTGTAACCCCCTGGGATACGGCCGATTGCGGACATTCTTTCTTCATAATCAATTAACAATGGGAAAAAGTCTATTCCCACCCTTGGTTCTTTGCTCACGGTTGCATGAATGAACAACATTGTGTCGCCGCATTTAATTGTAACCGAACCGCTTGCTGAATTTGCGTACTTTCCTGTTTCGACTTCAACGGGCTTCCCGCCGATTTCGAATTGTGTTTTTTTTGAATCTACCATTTTCTTTGCCTTTCTCGCTCGCTCGCATTTAACCGGTTCCGCCTGCCTGCTCGGGGTATACGCCCCCAACCAGCAAGCTCCAGCCTCAGCTCGCTCGCTCTTTCTGATGTACCTGGTACATCACTTTAGTTATACACTTCTATTTACAATAGCATTATACAACAAACATGGAAAAGTGGGTAATAAGGAGTGAAAAGGAAACGGGAAACGGGAAAGGAAATTGGGAAGGGGAAAACGTGAGACGTGAGAGGTGAGACGTGAGAAGAGAAACTGGACTTATCGACCATTCGACCTATCAACTTATCGACTGATAAACTTATAACCATTCAACCGTTCAACCAAACTTCCAAGCTGCCAAACCTCCCTTTGTAAATTGTTGTGTTACAAAATGCTAAATAATTTTGCATTCTGGTAAAATAATTATAACTAACAATAGAAATTTTTTATTAAATTAACTTGAATAGGTGATTGCAATGAAAAAAATATTAATTGGTCTTTTTATTATCTTAAACACATTTACGCCCCAATACGTTGTACTTAACAGTGCTGTTGCTATTGAAGCAAGAGCTGAGAAGGTAGCTTTCAACACGAAAACGTATAAGGTGCATAAACTTTCTTGCCCGTCGGCACAAGTATGCACAGTGAATTGTGTTACTATCGAACGAAAAGAAGCTTACCAAAAAGGCGGTATCCCTTGCAAAAAATGCGGAGGGTGAGGGGGTATTTTCAACAATCAAAGTCACAATGGGTTGGGTTATTTATTGACAATTGCCCATGATTGTTTTATAAGATGTATGGATAGAGATTTATATCTAAGGAGAAAATATGGAGTTTATAGAAAAAATAAGAGTTCTAAGTGAACGGGTTGAGAGTATGAAGCAGAAATTGGGAACGGAAGAAGCAACCAAAAATGCTCTAATAATGCCGTTTTTGCAAATGCTTGGTTATGATGTTTTTAATCCATCGGAAGTTGTCCCAGAATTTATAGCCGATGTCGGGATTAAAAAGGGGGAAAAGGTTGATTATGCTATTATGCAAAACAATAAACCAGTAATTCTTATTGAATGTAAAAAAATTGAAGATGGCAAATTGGATATAAGAAAACATTCCACACAATTGATACGGTATTTTATGGTAACAGATGCAAAATTTATTATATTAACTAATGGAGTTTTGTATAAATTTTTTACGGATATTGAACAGACTGGCAAACTAGATACTGAGCCTTTCTTTACGTTTAATTTACTTGACTTTAAACTAGATCAAGTTGAACAATTGCAAGAATTTTGTAAGGGAGAATTTAATATTGATAAGGCCTTTTTAAATGCAAGCAATCTAAAGTATATAAGTAGATTTGAAGATGTATTAAAAGAAGAATATGAAAATCCATCCACAGATTTTGTTAAATATTTAATCACTAAATCAGGCATTGGTGAAAAAAGGATAACCCCTGCCGTCGTAGAAAAACATACTCATACAACAATTGAGGCCTTCAATCAATTTATGAGTGCAACAGTGAAAAAGGCTTTGGAGGGAAACATAAACCAATCTAATACTATACCAGAAAACCAAAAGAAAGACGAAACAAAAAGTTTGATTGAAACCACAGTAGAAGAACTAGAGGGATACGCTATTGTAAAAAGCATTTTAAAAGACACTATTGACCTAAATCGTTTATTTTATAGAGATACCATAAATTATTTCAATTTAATTTTAGATGATAACATAAGAAAAACAATTTGTAGGCTATATTTTAACAACAAGCAAAAGTATATATGTTTTCTAGAAAACAACAAAGAAGAAAAACATCCACTTGATACCATCAACGATATTTTTAAGTTTGAAAAGAAACTCATAGATAAAGCCAAATTTGTTGATGAAACGTATTGCAAAAAGTAGAGTATGAAATAAGACATCAACTTCACAATGCGGGACTTTTGTGTTATAATTAACTCATCGGAGAAGATTATGAAAGATAAATATAACATAGCTTTTAATACAAATTTTGTCAGCAGTCTTACAGGTGCGAGCATTGCCCAACTTAATACCTGGGACAAGCAGAAAATTGTTTGCCCATCTATCTTAAAAGCCGACGGCAAGGGTTCCATAAGATTATATTCTTACGAAGACATTGTAGAAGCCAAGACGGTTTTTTATTTAAGGACTCAAAACCACAGCCTTTCCTGCATTAAGAGAGCCGTAGAATATCTTAAAAAAAATTATGATTATGCCAGACCCCTAAAAGAGGCGTCTTTAATTTCGAATGGCAGAGATATAATTTTAACAGACAGAATTAACGAATGTTATACCAGTTGGGTATCGGCAAATAAAAGCGGACAAACATTGATGGAATTTGTGGTGCCTTTCAGTTCTATTATTCTGGACATTAACAAGGCAATAGAACATTACAATAAACGCATTGAATCTGCAGAAAAACAAAAAAAGGCCGGAACATTGATTCCGCTTGAAAGTGTGAGAGAGAAGTATTTTGGCATATCAAATAAATCTGACAAAAGAAGTCTTAAAAGAAGACTTGCCTAAGCTTAAAAAGTCGGGATTAAATTTGGAAATTCTGTATAAAAAATTATCGAAGTTGCAAACTAACCCCTACATTAATTCGAAGGCAAAGTCGGGTGATTTGTCGGGTATCCGTGCTTTAAATTGGGGAAGCGGTTACAGAATAGTTCTGGAAATAGATGAGATAAATAAACAAGTAAATATTATAAGCATTGACAAACACGATGATGCATACAGAAAAGCTAAAAAACGTGTTTAATTTTTTGCCTTAATAAAAGTAGAAATTGATATTTGTTTATGCCAAAATGGTATTTGTAGAGTTATTTCGAGGAATTATGAAATTAAAAGATACGGTGTCAAAAGACGCATTTAGGTACAAATACCTGTTAGATAGAATTTTCCCTTACATTAAGCCTGTTATGGGCAGAGTAATTTTAGGAATTCTGATTGCAATTCCGTTGGGGTTGCTTGACGGGGTGGTTGCCTTCTCTTTGAAGCCATACCTTGATTTTGTTATAAACGGAAAAGATGTTCACCTGCAAGCACTTTGGGCGTTAATAATCCCATTTGGTATTGTCGCATTTGCATTGGTTCAAGGGCTTCTGAAGTACTTTAGCAATTATTTGACCGAATGGACAGGGAACAAAATCTCTAATGCCCTAAAAGTAGATTTATTCAAAAAATTAACCTCTCTTGATTCCTCTTTCTACGATGTAAATTCTTCAGGGCTTGTTTTAACAAGGTTCCTCTCCGACCCTGACGCAGCTTCAAAAAATATTATTCTTAACCTGAAGTTATTTATTTCAACTATTTTTGGAATAGTCGGGCTTGTCGGGGTTCTTCTCTATAATTCATGGCAGCTTGCAATAGTCGGCGTAACCGTTATGACAATAGCAATAACCCCGGTGGCACTTATAAGAAAAAAAATCAAATCCGTTTCAAACGCAACAATGGTAGTTGGCGGTGATATGACCACAAACTTCAACGAAACTTTTGGCGGAAACAAAATTATGGCGGCTTACAACCTGCAAGAACAGCAAAATGACAAATTTGAAAATCAGGTTAACACTCAATTCGATTTGACAATGTCTTTGACAAAAAGAGTCGGTTGGATGTCGCCTATAATGTATTTTGTATGCTCAATCGGAATTGCAATAGTAATGGCATTCGGCAACCACTTGATAATAACCGGCCAAATGACAAGCGGAAGCTTTGCCTCTTTCGTAACTTCGCTCCTCTTGCTTTATAAGCCGACCAAAACACTAGGCGAAACCCTAACGGGCCTACAAGGAACTTTTGTTGCGATGGGAAGGGTCTTTGAGTTGTTTGACCTAATTCCGGAAATCAAGGACGAGCCAAATGCACCTGATTTAAAAGGCGTTAATAATTTAATTGAGTTCAAAAACGTTAATTTTGAGTATGTTGAAGATACTCCTGTTTTGAGAAACTTTTCCCTATCAGTCAAAAAGGGAGAAACAATGGCACTTGTCGGAAATTCCGGCGGCGGTAAAAGTACCGTTGTAAACTTAGTTCCCCGTTTTTATGACGTAACATCCGGCTCGATTGAAATCGACGGTATGGATATAAGAAATTTCAATCTGGAATCTCTAAGGGATAATATTTCATTTGTTTTTCAAGATAACTTCCTTTTCACCGGAACCCTCAAGGATAATATTTTTATGGGAAGCAAAAATGCAAAAGCCGAAGACTTGCAAAGAGTTGTTAAAATGGCACATCTGGACGAATTTGTTGAAACACTTGAGTTCGGGCTTGATACCTACGTCGGCGAAAGAGGCACAACGCTTTCCGGCGGTCAAAGACAGCGTGTCGCAATTGCCCGTGCAATGCTTAAAAATGCCCCAATAGTAATCCTTGACGAGGCAACCTCCGCTCTCGACAATCAGTCAGAAGCCGTCGTCCAAAAGGCTCTGGATAATTTAATCCAAAACAAAACCGTGTTCGTAATCGCTCACAGGCTTTCGACAATACAAAACGCAGACAGAATTGCGGTTGTAAATGAGGGTGAACTCGCAGAACTCGGTACTCACGAGGAATTAATGAGAATCAAAGACGGAAAATATAAACATCTCTACGAAATGCAGTTTGCCAAAGGTGCTGAGGTGGGTATAAGGTTAACCGTTGAATAGTTGAATAATTTTATTGAAACTTTTCAACCATTAAACAGGAGATATTATGGTAGAAGTAAAGCCTTTAAATGCAATTGTTTATAATCAGGATAAAGTAGTAATGAATGATGTCATAGCTCCGCCTTATGACGTTATTTCGGATGAGTACAGGGAAGAACTCTACAAAAGAAGCCCTTACAATATAGTAAAACTCATTCTGGCAAAAGGCTCAAAGGATTTATCAGACCTGAATAATTGCTATGATGCAGCTCAAAAAAGCTTTCAAAGTTGGTTGGATGAAAAATTTTTAATTACCATTTCCACACCTTGTATCTTATACCTTTTGCAAAAATACACAACAGAAGATGGCAGAAAAATCGAACGGAAAGGGTTTATTGCACGAAACAAAATCGAGGATTTTTCAAGTAAAAAAATTCTACCGCATGAATTTACCATGAGCGGGCCGAAAGAGGACCGACTTAATTTGACAAAAAAATGCAAGGCTAATTTTTCTCAGGTGTTTATGGTTTATTCGGATCCTGAAAAACAGATTGAAAAGGCAATAGATTTTAGCGAAAAACCTTTTATTGACGTAACAGACGACAACGGCGTCCGGAACATTGTTTATAAAATCGGGGATGAAAAAACACTTGCGTTGATTGAAAAAGTAATGCAGGACAAAACGCTTTTGATTGCCGACGGACACCACAGATACGAAACCGCTATGAATTATAGAGATTTTGCGAAGCAAAATTTTAAACCAGTCGACCCTTCGGCCCTTCAACCTTTCGACTACGTAATGAGCTATTTCACAAATCTTGATGATGATAATTTGATAGTTTTCCCGACCCACAGGATTATTACACGTTGGATGGAACCATATGTTCTTCTTGAAAAAATAAAAAAACATTTTAACATAGAAGAATTTTCTTTTTACCCCCAAAATAAAAATGAGGTTAAGGCGAAGTTTTTGCAGTCGATTGAGGATGAAAACAAAAAACAGATTTCTATAGGATTGTACATGAAAAACGTTAATAAATTTTATCTGCTAACCTTGAAAAAAAATATCGACGAAATCTTAACTGATGTTCCTGATGTCTTGAGAAAACTCGATTTAACGGTTCTGCACAAAGTTCTTATTACAAAAGAATTTGGGTTTAGCGAAGAGGAGCAGATGGCACAGGACGGAATAAAATACATAAAACAGGAGTCGGAAGCCTTTGATTTAATTGATTCAGGCAAGGCCGAAGCTTCTTTTATAATGGCTTACCCGAAAATTAAGGACATAAAAGAGATTTCCGAAGCGGGTTATCGCATGCCTCAAAAATCAACGTACTTTTATCCGAAATTACTGTCGGGAATTGTTATAAATCCGTTAAAATAAATTTATGATATTATTTCTTTATGATTAAACAAATTTCTATTGAAAAATTTTTCATTTATATTGCGTTGATTTTCGGTTGCTTATATGTTTTTCTACTACCGCCGTTTCAATCAGTTGATGAGGCATCTCATTTTTACAGAAGTTATGGAATTATTTCAAACAAATTGACGGCAGAGAATATTGACGGCAAAATCGGTGATTATCTGCCCAAATCATTAGAAACAGTTGCCTCCGGTTATGACTATTTAATAAAAAATATTGATGCAAAAACTGATTTAAAGAAAATTTTAAACTCAAAAAATATAAAGTTAGACCCTGACAAAGTAAAATTTATCAAATTTACAAATACGGCACTTTATTCGCCAACCTGTTACTTGACACAAATTCCCGGGATGTACATCGCAAAAATCTTAAAGACAAATCCGCTTATTTTCTTATATGCAGGACGTTTAAGTAACTTAATTTTTTTCAGCATAATAGTATTTTTTGCAATAAAAAACATTCCATTTTTCAAAATGCCAATGATGCTTTTGGCACTAATGCCAATGACTTTATCTATAAACTCAGCACTGACAAGCGATACAATTATTATTGGACTAAATTTCCTATGGGTTTCTCTGATTCTAAAAACACTATACGAAAAGAAAATTAGCAAATTAAATATAGTTTTATTTATGCTAATTGCATTTCTACTTTCGATTTCTAAATATTATTTTCTTTTGATTCCACTTATTTTCTTACTCCCCAAAAGTCTATTTAAAAATTGGAAACAATATATTTTGTTCATTTTTGGAATTGCCGCAATGGCGACTGCAGGAATTCTAATATGGCAACACTTTACAAGTGACTTGTTATTAAGCATGAATGGCAATGCAAATGCAAATCTGCAACTGGAATTTATAAAATCATATCCTTTAAACTACTTGGCTATTTTATTAAAAACATTCATCGTAAAAACTCCTAGAATAATAATAACAATGATAGGAGTTTTAGGCTGGCAAGACACACATTTGGATTTTATGACCTACATAGCATATCCGATTTTGATTTATATGGGTTTGAAATTGGATAAAGACAAATTTAAATTTACAAAATGGCAATATTCTATAATTCTATTTGATGTAATTTTTTCTATTATTTCCATTTATACGTGCATGTATTTAATGTGGTCAGGCGTAGGCTCAGGAATTATCTATGGACTGAATGGAAAATATTTTATCCCTCTGATGATTCCAATATTTTTACTGTTTAAAAATAAACTAAAATACGACATGAAACAAGAGGAAATCACTAAACTTATAATATGTCTTATTTTAATATTGATTCTAATCTCCAGCGACCTATCAATATTACACAGATTTTACAACATAACTCCAAACTTATATTATAAAATATAAGTTTTAAACCAAACAAGGGGTTTTAATTCCTTGTTTCAAAATACAAAGAAGAGATGCCGATTTTGAAATCAGCATCTCTTCTAATAAAAATATTTATTTAATAACTTGGCTCAGAGCATCAATTATGACCGGATCCCACTTGCTTTCTGATTCTTTTTTCATAACTTCAAGTGCCTGAGATTTCATCATAGCTTTTCTGTAAGGCCTGTCTGCGGTCATTGCGGAGAATGCATCTGCCACCGCAATAATTCTTGAACCCAACGGAATTGAGTAGCCGCTTAAGCCTTCAGGTTCGCCTCTGCCGTCCCATCTTTCTTTATGATAATGAATGTACGGAATAACTTCTGACAGGAAGTTTATGCTCATCAGCAGGTTCACACCGACATTGGGATGGTTTTGCAATTTTGCCCATTCTTCAGGGGATAAATCTCCCTGATGTGAGAAAATTGCTTCCGGCAAAGTTATTTTCCCGATGTTTTGCAAAAGACCTGCATAGTAAATCAAATCAGTGGTTTTTTCGTTCAAACCCAGATTTCTGCAAATCAGACGGGATAAATCAGCGGTATTTTGCGAATGAGAAACTTTGTACTGACCTTTAGCATCCACCGCCGAAGCCAGTCTTTGAACAAATAACTGCTGCTGGTCCCCAAGATCACCTATAATTGCAGTCAACCCTGCCCTCATGCTTTGCAAATCACTCACAGAAGCGACATCGTTCCCCATTAAATTTGAAGTTTCCTCAATCATTTTCTGCAAATTTATTGAAGTTGCAAACAATGTTGCAGTTGACTCAATCAATCTCAGATATTCATCCTGAAAGAACCTGTCGGCATAGCTTTCGAGTACTATAACCCCGACTGCGTTGAAATTATTATGCATAGGAATTGCAGTAAAGATTTTTGTTTTTGCTTCGTTTAACTCTTTGAAAGGGTTAAATCTGTGGGAAAATTGCGGATTTTTAGCTTCAATTGTTTCCTTTTTCAAAAACGCTTCTGAAACAAACGATTTGTCACCAAATTTATACCCGATGTTGTGGCTGTATAAATCGTCCTTGAATTCAATTGAAGAGCCTACAAGTATCAAATCATTTTTTGTTTTGTCGAGTCCTTTGGCGTTCTCTTTGGTCAGATAAATGTGGCATGCGTCCATATCAAGCATCTGCACAATAGTCTTTGCAATCGAGTTATATATTACATAATCCTCTTTTGAACTAAATCCCAAAACACATAACGTATTATCAAGTGAATAAATTGATATCAGCTCTTTTAGCTGGTTTTTTAAGCTAACGGCTTTGTCCTTGACGTTCCTGCCTATTTTCTTTGCCAAATCCTCAGAAATCAAATGTTCTGAAAGAAAATCTCCCAAATTGAGTGCAAAAATTTCCTCTAAAGGGTCTCCCTCTATTAAATCAACTGATCGGCCGAATAGTGAAACTCCTGATTGTAGCTCTTTTTTACTCATTTCCACGTTCCCTTGCTAATTACTATTAACTATCTTGGTTTCTCTATCGGCACAACTTGCAAAAAACTTTGATGTTTTTTACAAAATTTGTACTTTATTTGGATGAATTCCAAACAAAGGCTTAATATGCGGGGGTTAACAGAACTTTACAAAAGTTAACATTAAGAAGCAAGGGAGAAGGGGAGGTATGGAGGGTTGGTTGAACGGCTTAAGGGGTGAATGGCTTTTTAAGAAGTGATTAAGTGACTGGGTGATTAAGTGATTAAGTTCAATAATGCTTCGCAAATTTTAAAAAAAACCGTGAACGGTAGAGTAACAGGTCAGCAGGAAGCAAGCAAGGCTGAAACTCTTTAGTAATAGGCGTTCGCCTTCCCGCCCCCTTTGAGGGGAGGGATGAATTTCGGTGCGAGGCAACGAGTGCCAGAAATTCAG